>Ga0194131_10006640_pt1 | contig 15992 bp, 15 predicted proteins | sample TA2KigO120mmetaG_FD_148631 | JGI IMG/M metagenome (GOLD analysis project Ga0194131, IMG submission 148631) | Freshwater microbial communities from Lake Tanganyika, Tanzania - TA2015053 Kigoma Offshore 120m | ecosystem: Environmental > Aquatic > Freshwater > Lake | place: Tanzania: Lake... | reverse complement strand
CACGCACGCGCTCACAGGACTGATGCTGGCCCGGGCTGGGTTTGACCGGATAACGCCGCACGCCGCTCTGTTGATGATGCTGTCGGCGAACGTGCCGGACATCGACGTGGCCGCCGCGGCTTTCGGATCTCCAGCCTACCTCGACGCGCACCGGGCGCATACACACAGCCTGGCGTTCCTGCCGCTGATGGCTGCTCTGCCGGTGTTCGCCTGCCGGCTGCACCGGGTGCGCGGAGCATGGATCGCGGCGATGGCCGGAGTCCTGTCGCACCTGTTGTTGGATTGGACCAACATCTACGGCATACGGCTGCTGCTGCCGTTTTCCGATCGCTGGTTCCGGCTCGACATGACACCGGTGGCCGATCCCTGGATCTGGGCGCTGCTCGGATTCGGCGTGCTGTGGCCGCTGCTGGCACGGCTGGTCGCGGCCGAGATCGGCTCCCGGCGCAAGTCCGGCGCGGGATTGGCGCGCGTGGTGCTGGTGTCGCTACTGGCGTACGAGGGGTTCCGGTTCGTTTTGCACGATCGTGCCTTGGAGGTCTTGAATTCGCGGGTGTACGGTGGCGAGGACCCAGGGCAGGTGGCGGCGCTGCCCGATTTCGCGAACCCCCTCCGCTGGCGCGGCTTGATCGAATTAAGCGGATCCTGGCAGGTTCACTCGTTCCACCTTGCGCGGGACTTCGATCCAGGCGCGGGCCGGATCCTGTATAAGGCGGAGGCTGGCCCGGCGATTGAGGCGGCACGCGGGACGCCTGCGTTTCAGGCGATCGAACGTTTTTCCCGGACGCTACTCTGGCAGGCGGTTCCCGCGTCCGGAACGGACGGCGTGACTGAGGTGACTGCCGTCGACCTCCGGTTCGCCCTGCCAGGCGAAGGGCGCTTTACGGCGCGCGCGGCGGTGGAAGCCGGGGGCCGCGTGGTTGACTCGGGCTTCCGGTTTATTCCAAAGGGCGGAATTCCTCAGCCGAGGTGAACCTCGTGGCCAATGTCCTTGACCACCACCCGGTCCGCGCTGGAACCTGCCGCCGTCACCAGCCGGTCGATCGGCTCGTTGACGGGCTCGTGGCTCAGCTTGAAGGTCTTGTGATGGACCGGGAGCACCGCTTCGGCACCGGCCAGATCGGCCATCTTGAGTGCTTGTTCCGGATTGCAATGCGCCCGGATCCACGGGTTGTAGGCGCCGATCGGCATGATCGCCAGGTTCACCGGCTTGGACTGCTTTACCTGGGCAAAACTCGTGGTGAACGCTGTATCGCCGCCGAACATCACACGGTAACGGCCGGTTTCGATCACATATCCGTTGTAGCCGCGCCAGGTGTCGGACCGGATTCTTGCGCCCCAGTGCTTGACCTCGAATCCGCTCACCCGTAGCGGACCCACCTGGACCGCCGTACCCCACCCTGCTTCCGACACCCGCTGGTACCGGTCTACCCGCAGCAGGTCTGAGGTCTGGGACGCCGTGATCACCTGCGTATCGGGGCCCTCGAGTGCGCGCAACGAGGGGAGATCAAAGTGGTCCATGTGGGCGTGCGACAGCAGAATCAGATCGATCTTAGGAAGCTTTCTGACCGGCAGCGCAGGATGGACCAGCCGCTTGATTCCGAGGGTCGCGATCCACAGGTCGATGCCAGCACGGTTGCTGAACACGGGATCGGTGATCACGGTCATCCCGTCGATCTTCATCAGCACGGTGCTGTGGCCGAGCCACGCGGCATGAATGCCGGTGGACGGCCACTTGGAGGGATCGGGAATTCGCGGCGGGGAGAGCACATCGCGCCGGACGTCCTCCGCCACCCGGCTCCAAAACATCGGCGAGGCCCGGTAGGCCGCCGCCACCAGTCCACCGGCAGTTGCGATGCCCATTCCCGTGAGAATCTTCCTCCTTGTGGTCATGACCAGTTGAAGCGCTCCTCCTTCCACGGGTCGCCGTTCATGTGGTAGCCGTTGCGCTCCCAGAATCCGGCTTCATCCTGTGTCAGGAACTCGAGTCCACCCAGCCACTTGGCGCTCTTCCAGGCGTACAGGCGAGGGACAATCAGCCGCGCCGGGCCGCCGTGTTCGAGACTGAGCGGAGCACCATCGTGGGTGAGCGCCACCAGGGCATCTTCGGCCAGGAACTCGGTTACCGGCAGGTTGGTGGTCCAGCCGTGGTCATAGCCGTGAGCCAGGACGAATTTCGCGTCCGGCTTGACGCCCCCGCACAATTCCACCAACTTGCGGGCCGAGACGCCTTCCCAGATGTTGCCCAGCCGCGACCAACGGGTCACGCAATGAAAATCGGCAAAAACCCGGATCCGCTCCAGGGCGTTGAACTCGCTCCAGTTCCAGGATCCAGGCTGGCTGACCTGCCCCCACACTTTGAGCTGCCACCGGCTGGGGTCGATCCGTGGGGCTCCACTTGCGTCGAGCACTGGCCATTTGCGGGTGCGGGATTGTCCAGGCGGAATACGATTCCCCCGTCTGGTATCCGGGCTGATGACAGTCCCCTCCGGGAGATGGTCCGGTAACGGGGCTGCCTCCCCTTGTAGCTTGTCGTTGTCCAATCCAAACATATAGACGCTATCCAGCGCCGCCAAGTTCTATTCCTTTTATTTTAGCGGCGACGATGAGATTTTTCCGGCCCCAAACACACTATATCTATGCGGAGGTATTTTTCCTTGAATTTTGTTCTCGCACTCGCCGCGTGTGCTGTCTGCGTCTACGCGGAGACCATCACCAGAGCGGAGTATTCGGGTGGTACGGTGGTCCAGCTTCAGTCGGGAGCGTCAGGGAGGCTGAAGACCGGGGTTCCCAGCTTCTCGTTTGAAACCCCCAAGGGCGCAATCAGCGTGCACTACAGCCAGGTCAATCTCCTCGAGTACGGTCAGAACGCGAGCCGCAGGATCGTGCTGGCCGTCGTCGTATCGCCGCTGTTCCTGTTGAGCAAGTCACGCCGTCACTACCTGACGATTGGATACAAGGACGAGGACGGCGTCCAGCAGGCGATGGTCCTCCGTCTGGACAAGTCTCACGTGCGCGCGACGCTGGCGAGCCTCGAAGCCCGCACCGGACTCCGGATCGAATACCAGGACGACGAGGCCCGGAAGGCAGGCCGGGGATGACCCGGCGGAAGAACCTGCTCTCGATCGCTGTCGCCGGTCTGGCCCAGGCCGAAGCCTCTCCCCTTCTAAAAATCCGTAAGATCTTCGTTGAGCGGCTGGTGGGTGGAGACGTGGCGGCCCATGTGCGCGACATGATCATCACCGCGATTCAGCGCGGCGGCGTGTTCGGAGTGACCGAGGATCCGGACAGGGCTGACGCGATCCTGAAGGGCAGCGCCGAGGACTTGGTGTTCACCGACCGGTTTTCGTCCACGGACAGCATCCAGGGCCGCGTTAGTGCGTCCACGCGGCCAGGACGCGGCGAAGCGGACCGCACAGGCCGGTACGCTTCGGCGGGGGTGGGCCAAACCGAGTCCACACGGATCGAGGAGCGCAAGCATGAAGCGATCGCCTCAGTACGCTTGGTACTCAAGAACAACGATGTGGTCTGGTCGACGACAAAGGAAAGCTTCGGAGGAAAGTTCCGGGGCGCCAGCGCCGATGTCGCTGAGAAGATCTGGGGGCAGCTCCGGGACGACTACCAGCGGGCCGGCGGGAAGCTCCCCGCCCGCGTCACCGTCCGGCCTTGACGCGCTCTGACTTCCACCAGCATTGTCAATGTCCGTCAAGCGACCAGTGAGGCGGATCGGACACCAGCTTCAGCACGCCATAGCTCGCGCCCACCCGGTGGAGATCTACGTTGCGGCTGCCATCTCGCGGTAAGGACGTAATCAACTGTTCCACGCCGTTCGCGTCGCGGACCCGGAGGCCGCCGGTCCATCGGACGATCATGTCGATCGCCTTTCCTTCGGAGTGCCTGGACTGGAGCGCGGGACGATGGACGATCCCAAATGCCTCGACCATCTTCAACGCTGCGGTCCGCGAAGCGGCAATGTCCGGTCCGTTGGCGCTGTTGCGATGCAGCCACTGGATGCTGACACCGGGCTTGACAGGGATCCTGGCGGGATCGAGGCCCTCTTTGGCTATCCGGTAGGCGTAGTGCATCATGTAGGCGCGCTCCGGAGGCCGCAGAGTCGCCTCGATCGCCACATGGGCTCCGGCGGCGGTCAGCGCGGCGATGAACCGTTCCACGTTGCCGCGAAACGGCGCAGCCAGATCTGAGGCCACCTTGCTCGTGGGGAAGCGGCCAACCCACAACGGTCCACTCGGTTCCATGTCCTATTCCAGGAGATGCAGCAACTCTTGCGTCCGGACCGGCTTTTGCAGGATCCGGTCGGCGAGTTTGGCTTCGTCCCGCGCGAGCAGATTGGCGGTCCAGCCGGATACGACGACGATCCGCATCGCGGCGTTCGAGCCGCGCAACTGGCGGAGCAGCCGCATTCCGTCTTCTTCTCCCGGCAGACCGAGGTCAAGGAGCGCCGTCGCCGGTTCGCGGCCGAGCAGAGAAAGCGCTTCGTCCGGCGTCGACGCGGTGAGCACTTCGTGGCCCGCCAATTCAAGGATCGATTGGCGCAGCTCGCGCTGGTCCCCGTCATCTTCGATCAGCAGGATGCGGCCCATCAGAACAGGATCTGCGCAATCACCAGTTGCGGCATGGTGTTGTTCCACGACTTGGGGATCGAATCGAACGGCAGGCGGAACACCCGCGTCTGCCCGGGCTGGAGCAGCCCCTCCTTCTGGCGCACGATCGAGACCCTCTCGCGCAAGACCACCTGGCTGTAGGGATCGTAGAACACGCAGTTGAGGTCTACCTGGCGCAGAGGACGGTCGCCGTTGTTGCTGATCTTGCCTGTGATTTCGACCATATCCTGGCCCATGTAGCTCGACATGGCCTTCATCTCCACATCGGCGAGCTTCAGATTCCGGGTGTACGCCTTCGCATCCGCCGAAATCGGTGTGGGCGCGCCCGTCCCTGATCCGGCCCGTGCCAGGTAGAGACCAACAGCCGCGGCGCCGGCGGCGAGCAGCATGACCATCAAGGCCGGAAGCGGAAGGAGCGGTTTGACCTCGCTACGTGCCACTGATGGTAACCTCCGGAAACAGCAGCGCCGGCGCGGCCACCGAACCGAGGAACTCGAGATCGCTGCCCGGCGTCACCGCCATCAGCATGTCGGCGAAATTGGCGGCGATGGTCACCTCGGACACAGGATACGCCAACTCGCCGTTTTCGATCCACAGGCCTGTCGCTCCGCGGGAGTAGTCTCCGGTCACCGGATTGAAGCCGAATCCCATCAACTCTGTGACATAGAGTCCAGTGCCCGCGGCGCGGAGAAGGTCGGCGGCGGATGCCTCGCCCGGCGCGATGAACAGGTTTCCATGGCCGACGGATGCGTTACCGGTAATTCCGCGGCTCGCGCTTCCGGTGGTTCTCAGGCCGAGCTTCCGCGCGGCGTAGCTGTTCAACAGGAAGCTGTTCAGAACTCCGGCGCTGATGACCGTGGTCCGGCGAGAGGGAACTCCTTCGTCGTCAAACGGAGTGGTTCCGAACAATCCAGGGAGAGTGCCGTCGTCGACGAGCGTCAATTTCGCGGAAGCCACGGTCTGGCCCAATTTGCCGGCAAACATCGAACTGCCCCGGTAGATGGCATCGCCGGACACCAGCTCGAACAGGTGTCCGGCAATGCTACGGGCGACGCGTGGCTCAAACACCACCGCGGCTTTCTGAGTCGGCACCTTGCGCGGATTCAACCGCCGCAGGACACGCCCGGCGGCCTTGCGTCCAACCTCTTCCGGACTGTCCAATTGCGCGGGTCCGCGGCCGAGCGAGAACCAATAGTCGCGCTCCATCCGGCCGTTGTCCGCCGCGACTGGCGAGCACGACAGCGAGCAACTGCTGCTGCGGTAGCTGCCCTCGAAACCGCGCGAATTGACGAACGCGGTCAGGCTGAGACGGGATGTGAACGTGGCGCCTTCCGAGTTGTTGATCCGGGGGTCCGTGTCCAGCGCAGCCCGCTCGGCACGGCGGGCAAGCTCGATTTTGAGAGGCGCCTCCATGGCGGCCGTGGCTTCACTGTAGATAGCCAGATCGCCCGCGACGCTGCCGAGATCGATTGGATCCGGCAGTCCCGCATACGGATCCGGAGTGGTGATCCGCGCGAGCTCCATCGCCCGTGCCACCATGGCGTCGATCCCTTCAGCGCTGAAATCAGAGGTGTAGCTCGACCCGGTGTTGGTCCCCACCAGCACGCGGATCCCGATCGCGCTTGATCCTGCCTCCTTTACCTGCTCTACTTGCCCCAGCCGGATTTCAGCGCTGAACTCGGACCCCTCAGAAACGGTAGCCTCGGAATCGGTAGCGCCGAGCGCGCGAGCCCGGGCGGCGGCGTCCGCGGCGATGGCGATTGCGTCCACTTACGCGGTTCCCCCAACGGTCATCTTGTCGAGACGGACCGTTGGCAGGCCGACGCCCACGGGAACGCTCTGGCCATCCTTGCCGCAGATTCCCATGCCTTCGTCGAGCTTCAGGTCATGCCCGACCATGCTGACTTGCTTGAGCGACTCAGGGCCGTTGCCGATCAGCGTCGCGCCGCGGACCGGGCGCGTGACGCGGCCGTCCTCGATCAGGTAGCTCTCCGTGGCCGAGAACACGAAATCGCCGTTGGTGATGTTCACCTGGCCGCCGCCGAAATTGCGGCAGTAGATGCCCTTCTTCACCGACCGGACAATGTCGTCCGGATCGCTCTCCCCGGCCAGCATGAACGTATTCGTCATGCGCGGCATGGGTACGTGATGGTAACTTTCGCGCCGCCCATTGCCGGTGGCGGCAGCCTTGGTGATCGAAGACGACAGCCGGTCCTGCAGGTAGCCGCGCAGGACGCCGTTTTCGATGAGGACGGTGCGCTGCGTCATCTGGCCCTCGTCGTCCACGTTGAGCGAGCCGCGGCGCGAGTGCATCGTGCCGTCGTCGACTACGGTCACGATCGGCGAGGCGACCAGTTCTCCGACCCGGCCGCTGAAGGCTGACACGCCCTTCCGGTTGAAGTCGGCCTCGAGTCCGTGGCCCACCGCTTCGTGCAGCAGGATCCCCGGCCAGCCGGGTGCGAGGACAACGGTCTGTTCCCCGGCCGGCGCCTCGACGGCGTCCAATTGCACGATCGCCTGCCGCGCGGCCTCGCGGGCGAAGCTCTCCGGACTGTGTCCGTTCGAGAAGAACGGAAGCTCGACGCGTCCGCCGCCTCCCGCGAATCCCCGTTGCGGCACGCCACCGTCTTCCCGGGCGAGCACCGAGACCGCAAGCCGGGCCATCGGCTGCCGGTCAAACGACAGGACGCCGTCGCTCGTGGCCACCAGGACGTGCTTGATGTTGTCGATGTAAACCGCCTGCACCTGAAACACGCGCGGATCGCAAGACCGCGCCGCCTCATCGGCGCGTTGTACCAGCTTGACGCGTTCGGCGAGCGGCTGGTCGGCGGGCGCGGAGAGCACCGGATACAGATCGCGCCGGGCCGCCTCCGTGAAGCCCGCCACCGGCTCCGTCGCTGGACCGTCCGCGATACACGCGGCAACTGCCGCCGCGTGCCGGATCTTGTCTGGCTCGAGGGAATCCGTGTAGGCGTACCCGGTCCTTTCTCCTGACAAAACGCGCACGCCCATGCCCATCGTGACACCCTGGGTAGCGCTCTTCACGATCGCCTCGTCGATACTCAACGAGGTGCTAGCCAAGTACTCGAAGTACAGGTCTGCGTAATCCCCTCCACGGGACAGGGCGGTGGACAAGTAACTCTGAAGATCGCGCTCAGTGATGCCAAAGTGCCGCCCGAAAAACGACTCGGACAATTCCATCTCTTTCGAGCGTAGCACCAGACGCCGGATCAATACCCGGCGGCGCGCCCATCCGGGGAACGGGAGTCGGATGCGCCCAACAGTGCGCCAGCTTCGATCTGAATCGCGTGGACCATCCCGATGCCCGTCGGCTTGGGTTCGAACTTGTGGCCGCGCCCCACTAGCGCCGCCCGCACATCGGCGGCCATTCCGTATTTTTCGTGCCGGATCTGGTCGGGCAGCCACTGATGGTGGATCCGCGGCGCATCCACCGCTTCCTGGATGTTCATGCCGTGATCGATCAGATTGATGATCACCTGCATCACTGTGTTGGGAATTGTGGTACCGCCGGGCGTGCCCACCAGGAATGCAAGCTTGCCGTCCTTGAGTCCGATGGTGGGTGTCTGTGAGGAGACCGGGCGCTTGCCGGGTGCAATCGTATTGACCTCGCCCGCCGGATATCCGAACGCGTTGGGAGCGCCGGCCTTGGCGGCGAACTCGTCCATCACGTTGTTGAGCAGGAATCCGGCGCCCGCTACCGTGATGCCGCTCCCATAGCCGTCGCGCAAGGTATACGTGTTCGACACCGCATTGCCCTCGGCATCGGCGGTGACAAAGTGGGTCGTCTCGTCGGACTCCTTGCCGGGAGGGTCGCCCGCTCGGATTTCCGCGCTGGGCGTCGCGCGGTCCAGCCGGATCGAGGCCGCGCGTGAAGCGACGTAGGCGGGCGACAGCAGGCCGCCGAGCGGGACCTTGATGAATCCCGGATCCCCAACGAAGGCGGCGCGGTCCGCGTAGGCGCGTTTCATCACTTCCGCCAGGAGATGGTACTTCGCCGAAGAGTCATGGCCCATCGCGTCGAGATCGTGCCGCTCCAGCATCTTGAGCATCTGGAGCAGAAGGAATCCGCCGGAGCTTGTGGGCGCCATGCTGATCAGCTCGTATCCGCGATAGGTTCCGCGCACCGGAGTCCGCTCGATCGCGCGGTAGGACTTGAGATCCGCCACCGTGATGAGTCCGCCGTGAGCGGCCATCTCCTTGGCCAGGAACTCCGCTGTCTGCCCCTCGTAGAACTCGCGCGGACCCTTGGCAGAGATGCGCGCAAGCGTCGCGGCGAGTTCGGGCTGCCGCAGAATCTCGCCCTCTTCATGGAACCGGCCGCCGCGCTGGAAAACGCGCACGGATTCGGCGTAGGGCGCGAACTTCTCCTTTTGCGCGCGGAGACCGCGGGCGAGCGCGTGGCTGACCGGGAATCCGTTCGCAGCCAGGCGCCGCGCCGGCTCGACCAGATCGCGCCACGGAAGCTTGCCGTACTTCTCGCGGGCCAGGGCCATTCCGGCGACAGTTCCAGGAACGCCCACCGACCGGTGTCCCGTCTTCGAGGCGTTCGGGATCACGTTGCCGGAGGCATCGAGGAACATCGTCTTTGACGCACCGCCCGGAGCCGTCTCCCGGTAATCGATCGTGGTGGCCGTGCCATCAGCCATGCGGATAACCATGAATCCACCGCCGCCAATGTTTCCCGCGGTCGGATATGTCACGGCCAGGGCGAGGGCCGTCGCGATGGCCGCGTCCACGGCGTTGCCGCCCTTCTTGAGGATTTCCACGCCTGCCTGCGAAGCGATTCCGCTGGCGGATGACACCATTGCTTTTGAGGCCCGCACGGGTTGGGGAGCGGCGCCGGGGAGCGTGAGAGCGCAAATCAGCGCAAGGGAGATGAGACGGCACATCGTGCCTGTATTTTACTTGAACAGGAGCGGGATGAACTGGCTCAGGTAGCTCCGCCAAACCGAATAGGTGTGCGCGCCTTCAGTCTCGACGTACTGGTGCCGGATACCGCGCGAAGTGAGCAGCGCCGCGAGCTCTTGATTCCGCTTCAACGCGAAATCCTGTTTGCCGCACCCGATCCACACGTTGCGCAGGCTGCGGTTGGTGTCCGCGGCGTTCGACAGCACCGATGCGAAGCGTGTCTCGAAGTCCTGCGGGGCGGCCGAGCTGAAAGCGGCAATACTCGAAAACACCGGAATATGGCCGAATCCGATGTGCAGGCTCTGTCCGCCGCCCATGGAGAGGCCGGCAATGGCACGGTGGTCGCGGTTCTTCACCACCCGGTAGCTGCTCTCGATGAACGGGATCACGTCCTGCATCATGTAGCTCTCGTACTTCTCCACGTTCTTTGCTTGCACCTCACGGGGCGAGCCAAACGGAACAGCGTGGCCATACGGCATCACGATGATCATGGGACGCGCCTTGCCATCGGCGATCAGGTTGTCGGCGATGAAGTTGGCGTGTCCCGCCAGGACCCAGCCGCCGGCGATGTCGTTCGAGCCGTGGAACAGGTACAGCACCGGATAGCTCTTGTCCCGCTGGCGGTCGTAGCCCGGCGGCGTGTAGATCCAGATCCAACGCGTGTCGCCGAGCGCCTTCGACTTCTGCCACTGAATATCCACCTTGCCGTGCGGAACATCACGGATGTCCCACGGCTGCGGACTCGCGGCGTGAACCTCCACCATGCTCGCCGAGGTCCGTGAGCGGAGCTTGATGCGCGGATTCACCGGATCGGCCACGGTGGCGCCGTCGACGTTGAACGTGTAGATGTAGACGTTCGGATCGAGCGGGCCAAGCGTCAGCTCCCACACGCCGTTCCCGCCACGAGTCATTGCCTGTTGCGTCCCGGCGGGCATCCAATCGGCCGCGAATCCAACCGATTTGGCATTCGGCGCGTGCATCCGGAACGTGACACGGCGGTCCGGGTGGACTTCCGGCGACACCAGATTCCCGCCCGGACTGGAGCGAATGTGCTTCTTGAAGAACGCGATCGTCTCTTCGTGAAATTTCGGTACAGGATCGGCGCCCAGTTCCTTGGCGTGCCGGACAACGCACTCGATGCCCAGCTTGTCCATGTGCGTCTTCAGCCGGTATCCGAAACGGATGTGATGGATCCCAGCGCCGGGCCTGGCATTGGCTGGCACTGGCTCCGGTCCCTCGTTGTAGAGCAGCAGCACGGGAGGATCATCGCGAGTCAGCCAGTTCAGCGGTGAAGCATCGCGGAAGCTCCAGTCCAGCTCGGGAGAGTTCCACACCTCGTCGTGCGTTTTCTTGCCGAACAGGGTTGGCAGCGCCGGATGATTCGCGGCGACAGGACTGATCAGTTCCCGGACCTCGCGCGGATCGAGAAACGTCTGCGCCCCGCGCAGCGCCGCCGCGGTGATGCGCGTCGACTGGCGTGCCACCGGGTCAGGCGACTGCGGCTCTGCCATCTCGTCACGGAATCCGATCCAGAGCGAGGTGGCCGCACCGGCCGATCCGCCGGTGAGGAAGATGTTGGCTGTGTCGATGTTCCAATCGCGGGCCTTGCTCCGCAGGAACTGCAGGGCGCGGGCGCTGTCGCGCATTGGCCCCGGATACGGCGCGATGGTCGAGTAGCGGTAGTTGATCGACGCCGCATTCCACCCTTGTTCACGGATCAGGCGGAGCAGCACCGGATCAATGCCCGTCTTGTCACCGCCCACGAATCCACCGCCGTGAATGAAGATCACGAGCGGAGCGGGCCGGTCGCCCGCGCCTTTCCAGAAATCGATCACGTTGCGTTCGTGAGGACCATAGGAGACGTTGGCGAAGTCGGGCGCGGGCTTGTCCTGCGGCCACAACAACAAGGGAGCGAGGAAGGCTGCGAGGAGTCTCATTGTGCTGGTGCCTGTATTTTACTTGAACAGGCGGGGGAGGAACAGACTCAGGTGGATCCGCCACTCGGCATAAGTGTGCGCGCCTTCTGTCTCCACGTACTCGTGCCGGATGCCAAGCGTCTTGAGCATCGCCGCCACCTCCCGATTGTCCTCCAACAGGTAGTCCCGCTTGCCGCACCCGATCCACAAATTGCGCAGATACCGGTTCGTCTTCGCGGCGTTCAACAGCATGAAATAGAAGCGTGTCTCGAAGCCCTCCTGAGGGATCGAGCTGAACACGCCGATGCTCGAAAACATCGAGATGTGTCTGAATCCGATCTCCAGGCTTTGCTCTCCTCCCATGGAGAATCCGGCAATGGCGCGGCTGCCGCGATTCCTCGCCACCCGGTAGTTGCTCTCGATGAACGGAACCACATCCTTCAGCAGGTAGATCTCGTACTTCTCCCCGTTCGTGTCCTCCTCGGGAGAGCCGAACGGAACCGCATGTCCATACGGCATCACGATGACCATCGGACACGCCTTGCCCTCCGCGATCAGATTGTCGGCGATGAAGTTCGCGTGTCCGGCCAGAACCCAGCCGCCCGCGCTGTCATTCGAGCCGTGGCACAGGTAGAGCACCGGATAGCGCTTGTTCTGTTGGCGGCCGTAGCCAGGTGGCGTGTAGACCCACATCCATCGCGTGTCGCCAAGCGATTTCGACTTGTGCCAATGGATCTCCACCTTGCCGTGAGGAACATCGCGGACGTCCCATGGCTGCTCGCTCGCGGAGTGCACCTCCACCATACTTCCCGAGGTCCGGGCACGCAGCTTCACCCGTGGATTCACGGGATCGGCCACGGTGATGCCGTCCACGTTGAACGCGTAGATGCAAACGTTCGGATCGAGGGGGCCAGCCGTGATCTCCCAGACACCGTTCCGCCGGCGCTTCATCGGCTGCGGGGGCCTGCCGGCCATCCAGTCTGCCGCGAGGCCGACCGACTTCGCGTTCGGCGCATACATGCGGAATGTGACCCGGCCGTCCGGGTGCACTTCTGGCGACACCAGGTTCTCGCCTGGGTTCATGGCGCCAGACCGGTGCTCACAGCGTCACGACAGGAATCGACGCCGATCCATAGATGCGTCCGGCCTTCACCGTCGCAACTGGCAGGAGCCGCCGGTGCACGATTCGCGACTGGCGGACCGAGTCGAACAGCTCGAAATCGCCCTGTTCCATCTTGAACACCGCGACATCGCCTTCGCTGCCCACGGCAAGCGTTCCCAGTCCGCGCGGGAACCCGAACGTGCTCGCGGGATTCTTGGTGGCGCGCTCCACCACCTGTTCCAGCGTCATGCCCAGGTGCATGAACTTGGAGAGCGTCGTCGCCAGGTCAAGCACCGGGCCGTGGACGTTGTACTGGTGCACGTCGCTCGAAATGGTGCCAGGGAACGTGTCCTGCTTGAGTGCGGCTTCGGCTACGGCCCACCCAAAGCTCCCCGCGCCGTGCCCGACATCCAGCCCGATTCCATTGGCCACCGCCTTCTTGACCTCGGGCAGCACACGGCCTCGGTCGTCGAGGATCCCGCCGGCCTCCTGCCGGTAGGTGTGCGTGATCACATCTCCGGGACGCATGAGGTCAAGGATCTTCGGCAGTGTGGAAAACGTCCCGCCAATGTGAACCATCAGTGGAAGCCGTGTGGCATCGGCGGCCTCGCGCGCCAGCTTCAGCGCCTCGAGATCATGGCGGCCGGAAATGTTCTCGGTGAGCCGGATCTTCACACCGAGGATCCGGTCGCGGTTCTGCTCGATTGTCTTGACGGTGAGCTTTGGATTCGCATACCGGATGTCGAGCAGCTCGCCCCACGGATTGCCAGGCGAGAGAGTCGACTGCCCGACCACGGAGATGTTGAGCAGCGCATAGACACGGGTATCAACGACGTTGATCACGTACTTCCGCAGTCCGGGAAACGTGTGCGCGCCGGCGGACCCGGCATCGAGGACCGTGGTGACGCCTTTGGCGATGCAGTTGGGATCGGCAGGGATCCCCAGCGGCGCCACGCCGTCATAGACGTGCACGTGGACGTCGATCAGGCCGGGCGTGACGATCATGCCCTTGGCGTTGAGCGTCTGCACCGCCTCCGATTCCGGGATCGAAGGCGCGATGCGTGCCACCTTGCCGTTGACGATCGCGACGTCGCGCTGCGCCGACAGGTTTTGCACGGGATCCACAAGTTGCCCGCCGCGCACCAGCAGGTCATACTTGGCTTGCGCCGGATTCTGGCTCCGCAACACTTCGAGCGTGCTTGCGAACAGGATGGTGCGGCGGGAATAGCGTTTCATGCAATCTCCGCGAAGACGGCGTCAGCCGCGGCTACTGTCTCCTCGACTTCCCGCTGCGTGTGGACGCAGGAAACGTACACGCGTCCGTCAGGCAGAAGGTAGATTCCGCGGTCGAGCATGCCGCGCACGTAGGCGAGCAGCCGTTCGCGATTGTCATCCAGCATGTCCCGATAGGACACCAGCGATTCCCGCTCCGTGAAATGGACCGAGAACGCCGTGCCGAATCCACAGATGTGGATGGGAACGCCGCGCCGCGCCGCAGCCTCGCGCAATCCCCGCTGCAGCGATTCTCCGGCCGCATTCGCATGGCGCAGGGCGGCCCCTGAATCAGCCGCCAGCACTTCCAGCGCGGCGTTAGCGGCGGCAAGCGACATCGGATTCCCGTTGAAGGTTCCCCCAAAGGCGACTCCTCCGGTCATCATCAGCTCCATGACTTCCTTCCGCCCGGCGATGGCCGAGAGCGGCAGTCCCGCTCCCACCGCCTTGCCGAATGTGGCGAGATCGGGGATGATTCCGAAGTGCGCCTGAGCGCCGCCCAAGTGGATCCTGAACCCGGTGATCACCTCGTCGAAAATGAGCAGCGATCCGTTGGCTTCCGTGATCTGGCGCAGGAATTCGAGGTACCCCGGCCGCGGCATGATACAGCCGGCATTGCAGAGAACGGGCTCGGTGATCACCGCCGCGATGTCGCCACCGTGCCGCTCAAAGCAGCGCTCGACCGCTGCCGGGTTGTTCCAGCCGGCCACCAGGATGTTGTCCGCGGCGTTGGCCACCTGTCCCTTGGACCCGAATGTCACTGTTGGCCCATCCGCCGGACCCATCTGGTCCGCCGGAGCGCGGTAGCTCAGCAACGCCGAATCCATCCAGCCGTGGTAGTGGCCTTCGAACTTGAGGATCCGGTTGCGCCCGGTGCGTGCGCGCGCCAGCCGCATCGCCAGTTGGACAGCCTCGCTGCCGGATGAGGTAAACGCGACCCGTTCCGCGCCCGGCACGGCGCGCTGGAACTTCTCGCTGACCTCGGGCTCGATCCGATGCTGCGCACCGTAGGTATGCACGCTCTGGGCCTGTGCCGCGACGGCTTCGCAGACCTTCGGATGCCGGTATCCGAGGATATTCGGCCCCCAGGCCAGCGTGTAATCGACGTACTCGTTGCCGTCCACGTCACGAAGGCGCGGCCCGCAGCCGTCCTCGAAATAGAGCGGGACGGGAAAGTGCGCGCGAAAAGGGCTCGAGACGCCACCGGTCAACGATTGGCGCGCCCGTTCGAGCCATGCGCGGGAATTAGCGTAGCGGTCCGGCACTGCGGGTCCTCCTTAGTACATGATGAGTCCACCGTCGACATTGAGGGTCTGGCCAGTCATGCCGTCGCTGAGGGACGAAGCAAGGAACAGGCACGGACCCGCGACGTCCAGGGGAACAAGGCGCCGGTCCAGGCACTGTCGCGCCTGGATGGCGGCGATGGCGGCGGGGTCGGCATGGACCACCTCGCCCTCGGTCTTAATCGCACCCGGTGTCACGCAATTGATGTGGATGTTGTGCGGACCCATCTCGCGCGCGAGCGCCCGGCTGAATCCGATCATCCCGCCCTTGGACGCGACGTAGTGCGTGAGCAACGCCATCCCTTTGAAAAAGGTCACCGAGCTGATATTGACGATCTTGCCCGAGCGCCGTTCGATCATCGACGGCAGCACGAGCTTGGAAATGTGGAACAGGCTTTTTAGATTAACATCCTGCATCTGGTCCCATTCAGCCTCGGTCATGTCGAGGAATGCGCGGCGGGGGTAGATGCCAGCGTTGTTGATCACCGCATCGATCCGGCCGTGGGCGGCAAGCGCCGCGTCCACACAGGTCTGGAGGGACTCAGCCCTGGATACGTCGCCCTGGAACGCCTGCGCCTGGTGTCCGGCGGAGCGCAGTTCAGCGGCTTTGGCTTGGCACTTCTCGCCGTCGAGGTCGAACAGATAGAGGATCGCGCCATTTTCGGCGAACAGGTCCGCGATCCCCGCGCCGATGCCGAGGGCGGCGCCGGTGATCAGGGTGACTTTTTGGTCCAGGAGCTTCATCGGTGAATTCCATATGATTTCATGGAGCGGGGGCGGGCGGCAATCGCCGAGTGCGGTGCTCTGCTAATATGGCCGCATGGCGCTGCTTGACTGGGTGATAGATCCACTCGCCGGGTTCAATTTT
>Ga0194131_10006639_pt1 | contig 15993 bp, 14 predicted proteins | sample TA2KigO120mmetaG_FD_148631 | JGI IMG/M metagenome (GOLD analysis project Ga0194131, IMG submission 148631) | Freshwater microbial communities from Lake Tanganyika, Tanzania - TA2015053 Kigoma Offshore 120m | ecosystem: Environmental > Aquatic > Freshwater > Lake | place: Tanzania: Lake... | reverse complement strand
CCAGTAATCCGTGATCATGTCGTATGTTATCTTGTTGTTTTCCTTCAAAAGCATGTGTAATGCATCTGTTATTTCTAACTCGTTTCTCCAAGAAGGCTTTAGTCTTTGAATTATGTCAAAAATTTTGCTAGTCAAAAAGTAAATTCCAGTCACTGCAAGATTTGACGGTGGATCTTGGGGCTTTTCCATGATTCGCAATATCTGTCCGTCTTTTACTTCAGCAATTCCGAATCTACTCGGATTGTCTACTTCACATAGTAGAATTGATGCGGAAGCATCGGAATTTTCAAACTTTTTTGCAAAATCAAATATTGGTTTTTGTATTATGTTGTCGCCAAGAAAGACCAAAAATTTATCATTGCCGACAAAATCTTTGCACAACGATATTGCATGCGCGATGCCTCTTGGATAGTCCTGCTCTACGTACGTTATTTTCACTCCAAATTGTTCTCCGTTTCCATAGTATTCTTTTACCTTGTTTGAGCCTGTGCCACCAATTATTATTGCAAACTCTCTAACTCCAGCTTCCATCATTGTTTCCAGACAAAATTGAGACATTGGCTTGTTTGCTATTGGTAGGAGTTGTTTGGGTCCAGTGTGGGTTAAGGGTCTAAGTCTACTTCCATGACCACCGTGAAGAATTATTCCTTTCAATAAGTATGTCAGTTCGAGTGTCTATTTATTTTTCTATTTTCTTCTACCTATGATTTTCTTAGAGATCTGCTGCAACCATAAGCCATTATTTAGGTACCAATTAACAGTAAGATTTAATCCCTCCTCGAAAGTGTATCTTGGTTTCCAATTGATCTCTTTTTCAATTTTTGATGTGTTCAAGCTATATCTAAAATCGTGTCCAGGTCTATCTTTTACATGTTTGAGGAAATTAGTTGGTTTGTTCATGATTTTTAGTATTTTCTTAACTATGGTAAGATTATCTAATTCGTTATGACCCGCTATGTTGTACGAACTTCCCTTTTTTCCTTTTTGGAATACTTTTAAAATTGCTTCACAATGGTCAACAACAAATATCCAATCCCGTACATTTCTGCCGGTTCCATAGATTGGAATTTTTTTATTACTCATAGCGAGTAGAATTGTTTTTGGTATTAGCTTTTCTGGAAACTGTCTTGGGCCATAATTATTTGTACAACGAGTTATTATTGCATCAATCCCATATGTAACAAAATACGAATTTACCAATAATTCAGCTGATGCTTTTGATGCTGCGTAAGGACTTGAAGGATTAAATGGGTATTTTTCAGTCGCGCTACCTGATTTCAGACTACCAAATACTTCGTCTGTGGAAATATGAATTAATTTTTTATCAAATTTCCGTATTGCTTCTAAAATCGTGTATGTTCCCATTATGTTTGAATCAAAAAACGGTTTTGGTTTATCGATACTTCTATCCACATGAGATTCTGCAGCAAAATTAAAAACTACATCACAATCCTGAATCAATTTTTCAATTTTAGTACTATTGTTTATGTTGCCCTTGATGTATTGATATTCATTTTTGTTTGTTATTTGATCAAGATTTTTTTTATTAGATCCTACAAGCTTAGCATCAAGATTGATAATCTTGCAATTTGGAAATTTATCAAATAATTGCAAGATGAAATTGCTGCCAATAAAACCCAATCCGCCAGTAACAAGTAATTTGGCATTTTCTAGCTGATCTGTTTGCTTCATAATCAAATCACATATCAAATATTATTATCAGTATCTGTAAACATGGATCAAGTATTAGAAAGCTAAATTAACATTGGTTATGTCTTTTCCGTGTACTACTCTTGAAAAATGAATCGTTTTCTGTTATACCTCTTGATAAATATGACACTAAAAATATTACAGACAAACATGTCAATGGCTCACTTACGGTTGTATGGCGTGACTGGGACAATATAATTAAAAATGACCCAAAAATGGTATATGTGACATCAGTTCTTCCGAGTGAAATGAAAGGGCCTCACATACATACCAGACGATCAAGCTACTTTACATGCATTCATGGCAAGGTTGTCTTTGTAATAAGGGGAATGGACAACAATTATCATGAGGTAGTAACCACTGCTGAGGAACCAGTTCTAATTCATGTACCGAAAAATATTGCATCTGCACACATGAATCTGTCGAAAGAGACATCAAGAATTTTAACACTGGCTGATATTGCATGGAGGCCAAACGATGCTGAAATGAAAGATATTGAATTTAATGACTATGACTGGAAAAAATGGAAATAAAACTCTGGAACAAACCGCTGAACTTTTTGTTCTATTTGACTCCTCATCAAAACTAGATGATCTAACAGCAATTCTAAACAAAAATCCGATCATAATCTCGTTTGATTATGAATCTCATGAATTACTTACCAAAAATAATGTGAATCATGTTGTGTCGGATACCTTTGTATCAAGAGATGATCTGGTAAACATACAGAACAATTGTTATGAGTACACAAAATGGTTTGAAAATGATAATTTCAACAAATTACTTGATTATGGCGGAATCAACCTTGGACTATTAATTCAGGTTGAATTAAATTATTTTCTAGTTCAATTTGTCAAAAAGTTTCTTGAAGTAGAAAAAGTTTTTGCCAAAAACAATTCTGCTGAATTTTTTACATCTCCTAACATGTTCGAATTCATTAGATCTCATACAGACATAGTAACCGAACTCAACTCTAGAGATGCAGATCAGACATTTTATTACGACACATTGCAAATACCGCTAAAGATAGTTAATCGTAATGTTACATTACGTGTATCAAAAAATCACTTCGTCATATTAAAAAAAACATTTGATTCGTTACTTTCTATTTTCGCGGGGCAGCACAATCCAGATAAAAATAAAAAAACAATCCTTCTCGTTGAATCCGATCCTTTGCGATATCATGCGTTTTTTAAAAATTTGTCTAATTCTAACATCAACTTTCTAATGGTTAACAGAAGAAAACCCGCAGTTAGGAATTTCAAATCATTTTCCATAGTAAAAAAATCAGGCTGTGGTATCATAAATACAAACTCGCTGTTTGATAATGTTGCAAAAAGCCGTATGCGAGAAAAACTACCAGAGATCAATTCCATAATTCAATCTATGTGGCAATGTGATGATTTTTTTGTATCATTCTTTTCAATTAATGGAATCTCTTTTTGGCCTGCATTGAAACCAAGATTCAAAGATCTATTTACAAAAAGAGCACTAGAATCAATATATGAAATTGAAATTTCAAAAAGGATTTTTGAAAAACACAAATTTGATTCAATATTGGTTTGGTCGGAAATTGGCTCAACTGAGCAAATTCTAGTAAAACTGGCAAAAAAATTTGGAATAAAAATTGTATTATTGCAACATGGTCTTTTTTATGATTCCGAATCTCTTGGGGCTGACAATATGAATAAATTTCAGGGAGTCTATCCAATTGACGCTGATAAATATGTAATTTGGGGTAACATTGAAGAAAGAAATCAGATAAAACATGGAACGACAAAAGAAAAACTTGTAGTTCTGGGCTCTCCACTATATGATGAATCTATTGATGTAAAAACAGAAAACAAATCACAAAATTATATCTTACTTGCTACCTCTGGACCTGTTAAAGAAAATGCATTAGACTTGACTGTTGAAACAATAGAAAAAAACCAAAAAACAATAAAAAAAATTTGTGAAGTTGTTACAAAACTGAATAAAAATCTAATAATAAAACTTCATCCTTCTCAGGATGAATTCGATCCTAGCAATCTAACAAAAGAGATCAGTCCTAACATAATGGTGACAAAAACAGGTAGTATCGCCAACCTGGCTAGATCTTGTGATGTTTTCGTTATGTTGGATGCATCAACCGTTGTTCTTGATGCCCACATATTGAAAAAACCTGTGATATCCGTGCTGGTAAAAGACAGCGATTATGGAATCCCTTCTGTCTTAAGTCAATCATGTCTCTTAACTGATATGGATAATTTTGAAACAACTCTGAAAAAAGTGTTAACTGATACGACTCTCAGAGAAACAATGATAGAAAAAGGTACTGCGTACGTAAATGAGTATTTGGTAAATCTTGGTTCAGCATCAACGAAATTACTTAACTTTCTTAGTGATGTATAATGTCAGCAAGACATGTGATTAAGAGTTATCGTAGTTAATTTTTTCTATGTTGTGTGCCATGTCTTTAATCAAGTTCCCGTCCTTGTCTGTCTTGAATAATTTTTTGTTTGTAAATTTGTCACAAATTTTGTAGAATTCTTCTTCTGTTAGTTCAGTATCTCTTAAAAATTCACTTAAGTATTTTGTGGGGATTCTGCCTTCATGCTGTTTGACTAACTCCAACCCTTCTTGACGTGTCATGCGACCATACCTAATTTCAATGGATGCATGATCTGTTGCTCTTCCAAAGCCATACTTTAGGAATTTGAAATAATCATGAAACACTGTATATTTTACATCAAGATTTTCCCAACTGTCATAAGTGCCTTCTTTTACTTCACTTTCTTCACTAAATCCTATTTTCTTCACCAGATCTAGAAGCTTGAAGATATCCCATTTAATAAAATGACCAAGAAATATCCCGGTCACTCCGACTTTTCTTATTTCTTCGTCTGTAGGATAAAGATAGGGCTTCATATCGCTTAATGAAAAACCGTATTTTGTCATGTCTTGTGGCTTAACTTTGTCTAGAAAATAGCCTCCGTGTTTCTCATTCCACTCTCTATCTAGAAAAGGAGTTGAGCTTATTTTGTCCGGTCCACCATATTCCATCTGTGGATTTTCGCCCCATATGATGAGGGGTATGTTATATCGTACTGCTATCTGAACGGGAACTGCAAAAATTCCAATATGTTCTGGCCATTGAAAGTCTCCTAGCTCTTTTAATCCAAACTGTGCCATTTTTCTGTATGTAATCGGATTTGCACTGAATTCGATGCAGTCTACACCTATTTTTTTTATGTTCTCGATATTCTTTCTTCCGACTTCGGTAAAATCATGCGGATGAAAGTTAACCAATAATGGATTTAGTCCAAACTCCTCTTTGATAAGATATGTCTGATAATGAGAATCTTTTCCACCACTTACTGGTATGATGCAGTCATACGTCTTCCCGTCTTTGCTTTTGTATTTTTCAAGTATTTTTTCAAGTTCTTTTCTTCTTTGAGACCAGTCGATTTTCTCTTTTAATTTATACCATCTACATGCATCACAAACTCCATTCTCATCAAATGTTAACTGCGGTTTTGTATCGGGATAAAGACAGCTTTTACAATATCTGATCATAAATTCATCAAAATTATTTTCGTTGAGTATAATAGTTTTATGTTAGCTGAGTTCATGTTGTAAACGTGCTCATGTCTTATCATTTTGCAAAGATTTTTTGTATCCTTCGTCCATTATGTAGTCTTTATTGATGTCTGCAAGTCTAGGTTCTTCTTTTAAAGTCGCTAAAATGTCTCTCATGAGAATTGGAGATTTCTTTACTCTCAAAACAATTGCCCTGACAAACTCCAAATCCTGTTTTCTATCTATAGTCCAACGTAGATTTGATATGTTCTTTTGATTTGTTATGTTAAATATTCTAAATTTATCAGGATTATTGTAAAAGTGTGGTGTGACATGTTCTCTTTCTGAAGGTTTTTGTGCATCATTCCATGCTTTTTCTAATGCATCAAATGAAAATACTTCTACTTCAGTACCTTGTGGAAAAGATCTAGGTTTGCAATTTGACACATAGTCATAACCTCCTTCATTAAATTGTTTTATTGCATCATCAATCAGTGTAGGATCAATTAAGGGATTATCGCATGTTATTCTTACTATGGTTGAAATGGAAAATGATTTTGCGCATTGATAATATCTGTCTAGACAGTCTTCTGAGCTACCTCTGAAGAAATGAATTGAGTTCTTTTTTGCAAAATCAATTATTTTATCGTCTTCAGCAAGATCTGTTGTGGCGATGATTATTTTCTCACACATCTTGCTGTATTTTAGCTGATTTGTAACATACCAAATAATTGTATTTGAGTTGTCTATTGGCAACATCACTTTTCCAGGAAGTCGGGTTGAGCCCATTCTTGCTTGTATTATACATCCGATCATATGGACAAATTCTAAAAACTGTACTTAGTTATTAAGCAGAATATTCTTTATACTTATTATTTTAATATCTGACAGTTACATCAACCGCAAATGCAATCCTTGCAGATAAAGTTAGCCGCAATAACAAATAATGACTCTAGATTTCTTTATCGACTATTAAAAGAGCGTGACCCTAGAGCAAATATCTCACATAGAAAAATGCCCACGTACAGTGAGCATCAAAAATTCATCAAGTCAAGGCCATACAAGGCTTGGTATGTGATCGTGTTGGGAAATGCTAAGGCTGGCTCTATCTATTTGTCAAAACAAAATGAAGTTGGTATTTTCTTATTAAAGAAATATCATGGAAAGAATCTAGGTCAACAAGCATTATCTATCTTAATTAAAATGAATCCACAAAAACGATATCTTGCAAATGTGAGTCCAAAGAATCCTAAATCCGCCAAATTCTTTAAGAGAAATGGATTCATACTAATACAACATACATATGAATATGTTCCAGGCGATGATAATTGAATAAAATCAAGCTTTTTGATCCTTGCATATCTGAACAAGAAGAAAAACAACTGATTCGTGCGTTAAGAAGTGGTCATTGGGCATCCGGTGGAGGCTCCAACCTTGTTAATTTATTTGAAAAGAAATTTGCAAAATATATTGGAGCAAAAACATGTGTTGCAGTAAATAATGGTACATCTGCACTTCATTTGGCACTATCTGAAGCTGATGTAACTGGAAATGAAGTAATTCTACCCTCACTAACATTTGTTAGCACAGCTCATTCAGTCCTTTACAATAATGGTAAAATCAAATTTGCTGATATAGACCCAACTACTTTATGCATGGATATAGATTCAGCAAAAAAACTAGTCACAAAACGCACTAGGGTCATTCTTCCTGTACATTTTGGGGGAATGCCAGCCGATCTTAGATCGCTTGGTAATTTGGCAGCAGAGACTGACTCTTTACTAATAGATGATGCAGCCCATGCAGCAGGAGCTACATTTCAAGGAAAAAAGATAGGAAGTATTGGTGCCATGTCTTGTTTTAGCTTCCACCCTGTCAAGAATCTGGCAATGCCTACTGGAGGACTAGTAGCCTTGAATCAAAAAAACTTCAAACAAGCACGTAAAAAACTACTCTCACTCCGTTGGTGTGGTATAACCGACAGAAAAGAAGCAGACTATGATGTCAAGGAACTGGGTTGGAATTTTTACATGAATGAGTTTTCTGCTGCGATAGGACTAGTACAACTTGCTACATTAGATAAATTAAATAAAAAACGACTAAACATAGCAAAGCGATTCCATAAAGATTTCGATGTGGAAAGAAAAATGCCGCTAAATACGGAATGTTCATATCATTTTTACTGGATTTTATCAAAAAACAGAAAACAATTCAGAAAAAAAATGGCTGATCTTGGAATTGAAACTGGAATTCATTACAGGCCGGTTCACACAATGACGATGTACAAAACTGGCACTAATCTGCCTGTCACAGAAGAAATTAGTAAACAAATAGTTACCTTACCTACTCATCCAAATCTAACTGAGGAGAATTTAGACAAGATAATTGAAGCAACTAATGAGTTCTGTAAGTCTTGATAAGTTTTTATGATCTAACAAGTGGCGTGAAGAGACAAGATGAATCCTGATCAATTCAAGAATTTGTATGTCAAGACAAATTCTGTGGGGAATCAGATGTATGATCTGATGGAAAATCTGTACCCAATATGTAGAAGTATAACTGGAAATGGAGTTAGACAAACTCTTAATCAAATAAAAAACTACATAGATCTGCAAATACATGAGGTTCCTACCGATACACAAGTGTTTGACTGGAAAATTCCTAAAGAATGGAACATACAAGATGCTTACATTATAGATTCTAAAGGAAACAAACTAGTCGACTTTCAAAAATCCAATCTTCATGTGATGAGCTACAGTACGTCAGTAAGAAAAAAAATATCTTTTGATGAATTAAAGAAACACATACACACTATTCCCAGTCTGCCTAATACTATTCCATATTTGACATCGTATTACAAAGAAGACTGGGGTTTTTGTATGAGTCACAATGACTTTCTAAAATTAAAAGATGAGTATTATGAAGTTTCAATAAATTCTACTCTGGAATCTGGCTCTCTTACATATGGCGAGTTCTTCATTCCTGGAGCCGTCTCTGATGAAATACTGATCTCTTGTTATGTCTGTCATCCATCCATGTGTAATGATAATCTCTCTGGAGTCGTCTTGGCCACGATGTTAGCAAAAGAATTAAACACAATACAAACAAACTATTCGTTCAGATTTCTATTCATACCAGAAACAATAGGTGCTATAGCTTGGCTTGCTCGCAATGAAAAAAATCTGACAAAAATCAAACATGGTCTAGTGGCAACATGTCTTGGGGATCCTGGGGTTTCTACATACAAGCGAACTAGAAATGGAAAAGCCGAAATAGATAGGGCTGCGGAATTTGTACTTAAAAAGTCTCACGCAGATTACAAAATTCTGGATTTTTTTCCAACTGGAAGCGATGAACGACAATTTTGCTCGCCTGGAATTGATCTTAATGTTGGTTCTATTATGAGAACTCCGTATGGGAGATTTGCCGAATACCATACTTCTGATGATAATCTGCAGTTTGTACAACCGGAATTTCTTGTGGATACGTATTCTAAATATCTAAAAACAATTTTTATTCTTGAAAATAATAAAAAATATCTAAATTTGAATCCAAAGTGTGAGCCGCAACTTGGAAAACGAGGATTATATCGACAAATTGGAGGTCAGAAAATAACACAAGATTCCGAACGTGCAATGTTTTGGATGCTAAACTTTTCTGATGGATCGCATGATGTACTTGACATAGCAGAAAAATCCGAACTTGAGTTCGAAATACTAGTTGAATCTGCAAAAAAACTAGAAGAGAATAATCTTCTTAAGATGATAGCTTGACAAATATGTGATTAAATATAGTGATTAGCATGGATTTAGCCTCAGGAAAAGAAAAGTCAAAAGAATACTATGATCAAGTAGCTCATACCTATAAACAAATGTATGAGGAAAACTATGAGAAATACCCGGCAAATCTAATCCGACTGAAGATGTTGGTTCGAAAATTAAAAGAAAGAAACACCAAAACCGTTCTCGATGTTGGATGCGGTACATGTGCGCCCATGTTGAAGCTCTTAAAGGAAGGATTCGATGTTAGAGGATGTGATTTTTCAGCCGAGATGATAAGGATTGGGAAAGATCAGCTTCTCAAAGAAAAATACGATCCAAATCTAATCTCTCAAGCTGATATTGAAGATGATTCCAGCTTGCCTGTTGGAAAATTTGATTCTATTTTGGCGTTAGGAGTTTTTCCGCACTTGGTGGATGAATCAAAGGCACTTCAGAACATAAAAAAACGACTAAACCAAGGAGGCCAAGCATTCATTGAGTTTAGAAATGAACTATTTGCCTTATTCTCATCAAACAAATACACAATAGATCTGATTCTGAACAAAATAATTGATTATAATTCCTACCCGTCAGACGTACAAACTGATCTACTTGAGTTTTACTCAAAAATGTACAAAGTTGACAAACCAAAGAAAAAACAAGATGGCAAAATCTCATACGATGATATTCTAGCCAGATTCAGAAATCCACTGACAATAGAAAAAGATCTGTTCTTGCAAAATGGACTGTTCATAAGAAAAATTCACTTCTATCACTATCATTCATTGCCGCCGATTTTTGCTGAAAAATATCCCGACTTTTTTAAACACAAGAGTATGGAATTAGAAAATCCTGATGATTGGAAGGGTACATTCATGGCATCGGCATTTGTAGTAGAAGCCGCCTTACGTACCTAAATGCAGTCCTGAAGTTTTACCCCTTCTCCTAATTTTATTGTTCTATTGGACACTCTACCGTTTATCTTTGATAGGAATCTTGCATATGCGCCTTTTGTCCTCTTTCCCGGTCTTAGAATATCTATGTTGTAGCCTTCTATGATCTTCTCTCCTTTTCTGATTGGCCTTATGGCCTGGATTCTTCTAACTGCAAAATCCCTGAGTTCTTTTTCTACATTTAAGATGTGTTTTTTCCCATCGCCTAAGGTTTTTTGAGCATCTCGAATACTTTGTATCATTTTTTTCAATTCTACTGGGTTTAATGCAAATTTGTGATCTGGGCCAGATAGTCCCTTATCCAGTGTAAAATGTTTCTCAATTATTGTTGCTCCCAATGCAACGGCTGAAATTGGACCTACAGCTGGATCTATACTATGATCCGATAAGCCCACAGGAATTTTGTACTTATGTTTCATCTGCGGAATGACAGACAAATTCAATGATTCCAATGGTGCAGGATATTTTGCAGTGCATTGTAATAATGCATAATTTTTTACTTTGTATTTTTTCAATAGTTTCACTGCAAAATCAATTTCTTCATAATTGCTTGCGCCAGTTGATATGATGATGGGTTTCTTTGTTTTAGCAAGATATTCCAAAAATCTAACGTGGTTTATCTCATATGATGCAACTTTGTGAATCTTTACGTACTTGTTTATTGCTTGGGCATCTTCGACAGAAAATGCTGTTGCCATTAATTCAATTTGTTGTTTTTTGCAATAATCAGATAATTCTGGTAACATTTCATAAGGCATCTCTGCATTCCGGAATATCTCATTTATGTCCTTTTTAATTCCAGATTTTTTAAGATAGTTGGAATTACCTGCATCTGGAACATATACCGTATCTGCTCTAAATACTTGAAATTTTATTGCGTCAGCTCCGCTTTCAGAGGCGATTCGAATGAGCTTTTTTGCTCTTTTTAGATCCTCTCTGTAAGACCTAGTCTTCCAATTTGAACCTGCTTCGGCAATAATGAAAACATGCGCCGTATCACTTAATTTGGTGCTTACTTGCATACGTAGATCCGTAAATATTCAAATAAATATTTTGTATTGAGTTTTTTATTATATTGTCGACGCTCTTATTGTGTTTTTTAACTCATTCTTCGGTATTTTTGTAACTCTATCAGATGAATATTCTACTAAATTCTCAATTTTTTTTATGCTTTTATATACGGATTTAATCTCGTTGTCATGAAATAGTGGATATAGTGGGTTTGCAACAAAGTATAGGTTGTTGTACTCCCAAGCGTATCTCATCTCTTCTTTATTTATCAGAGTTTCATGAAGCTTTTCCCCTGGTCTTACCCCAATAATCTCTTGTTCTGCCTTGCCAAACATCTCTTGGAGTGTTTCTATTAGATCCATAATTGAATAAGTCCTTAGTTTTGGAACAAAAATTTCTGAACCTTGACCTAATTCAGTTGCTTTTAGAATGAAGTCTAAAGCTTCATCCATGGTTATACTGAATCTAGTCATATGTGGATCCGTTATGGTGATCTTCTTATGATCTCTAATCTGCTCAATTATTTTAGGAACAACCGATCCACTACTTCCCAACACATTGCCATATCGTAAAGCTATGAATCTTGTTTGATATTTTTCTTTATCTAGAAAATTATTAGCCGTAACAAAGAGCTTTTCCATTAATAGTTTTGTCGCTCCATAAGTATTGAGTGGAGAGACCGCTTTGTCTGTTCCAATACATACTACTTTTTGTACATTTTCTCTTATACAGGCATTAATAATATTCTGTGATCCGATCACATTTGTTTTTATTGCTTCAAAAGGATTGTATTCTATCTTTGATACGTGTTTTAGTGCAGCTGCATGAAAAACAATGTCAACATCTTCAAGAGCTCTCTCCAATCTATCATAATCTCTTATGTCACCAAGAAAGAAGCGTAGTCTACTATCGTTAAATTTTGACTCCATCTCAATTTGCTTGTGTTCGTTTCTACTGAAAATACGAATATTTTCAACTTCTAATTTTAAAAGCCGATGTGTTAGGGCTTGACCCAACGAGCCCGTTCCACCAGTAATAAGGATTTTTTTAGCTTTAAACATTGAGTAACAAAATATTCTGCGGTATAAAACATTATTTAAAAATAAAAAAAAGTTTGTGACGTTTGATATAAAAAGAATATAGATACCCTGACTTCATTAGTATTCTGTGATAAAATATTGTAAGAAATGCGTTTATCCTAATACCAAACCAGATCTTCACTTAGACGAAAACGGAATTTGTGATGCATGTAGATTTGTTGACGTCAAAGATGACATAGACTGGATAAAAAGAAAAGAAGAGTTAAGAGAAATTTTCAATAAATACAGGAGTAAAGACAGTTCGAGGTATGATTGTGTTATTCCAGTAAGTGGAGGAAAGGATTCTACTTTTCAAACATATGTCGTAAAAGAAGAATTTGGATTGAATCCCTTATGTGTTAGTTATCACCTTCCAGAATTTACAGATTTAGGAAGGAAGAATCTAGAAAACCTCAAAAATTTAGGAGTTGATTGTTTAGAATTTACACCGAATCCCCAAATATGTAAAAAAATGCAGAAAATTTCATTAATTGAGTTTGGAGATGCGCAATGGCCAGAACATTTTGGAATTTTTACAGTGCCAGTGCAGATTGCTGTTCGTTTTAAAATTCCATTAATAGTATGGGGCGAAAATCCGCAAGCAGAGTATGGTGGCCCTATTCAAGATAGTTTAAGTCCAATTTTAGATAGCAATTGGTGTAAAAATTACGGAACGCGAGTTGGAGGGCAAGACAATCCATTCTATGGTCCAGAGACAATGATAAGACACGGAATTGATAAAAAGTTCCTCAATCCATACATATATCCTAATGATGATGAGATAAAACAAATCGGCATTAGAGGTATATTTTTAGGTCATTATATCAAATGGAATGTTATTTCACAATTAGATTTAGTAAGCAGATTAGGATTTAATGTACACCAAGGTCCATGTGAGGGAACTTTTACAAATTATGAAAATTTAGATAATAAAATTCAAGGTATTCACGATTATTTTAAGTGGTTAAAATTCGGATATGGTAGAGCAACCGATAATGCCGCAATACTAATCAGATTAAACAAATTGACAAGAGAAGAAGGAATGAAATTGGTAAAAGAGTTTGAAGGAAAGATTCCTGACAGATATCTAGATGAATTCTTAGAACAATGGGATATGTCAAGAGAGGAATTTTTTAAAATTGCAGATAAATTTACAAACAAAGAACTTTTCAAAAAAAATCCAGACGCAGCATTCTATCGAGATAAATTTGGCAATTTAGAAAAAACTAATTATGACAATATTGAATAGCGAAATTTAGATAGTTTTTACGATATTATCCCAAATTAAATCTGAAGAAGTTTTGTTATTGATCACCATACATTGTTTAAGATAGTTTCTTCCGTTCTCAATAATTCGTTTTCTAAAAAAAAGATCAGTTTGTAACTTTGTTAGAATTTGAGGTAATTCTGAAAGTGTAATTAGTAAACATCCATCATTTGTATAAACTGAAGGAATTCCAAAATTATAATCTATAAGCGGAATAGAAATTACAGGTTTCATTAAAATTTGTGCTTGGATAATCACAGTAGATATTCCAGTTACTATCACACAGCTGCAATTTCTGATCAATGGATTAATATCGCCAGAGGTAACAACTTTAACATTAGGAAATTTTGACTTAAATTTTTTTGATATATTTAAAACATCTTTGGTAGGATGCAATTTTATAATTAATTTCTGTTTATTTGCATGAACAATATTACATATTTTTTCTAGGTCATTCAGATAATTTTCTAGATTTTTTGAATTAATGCCTTGCATCTCTTCTATTTGAGGCGGCATTGTAGCCAACAAAATATAATCTTCTTTGTTATAATTTTCATTAAAAAATAAATTAGAAAAACGAGGACTACCGGTTTCAATAATTTTTGAAGATTGCATATGTCCATTCTCTAAAGCATTTTTTTTAAAAATATCACCCCAAACTAAATAATAATCAGAAAGAGTTGGAAAAACTCCCTGAGAAAAAGAGTTATCATATGATTCCCGTGTATCATAATGAAATCCCTCTTGTAAATTAAAAATAGGCACTTTCTTTTTAGACGCCAAGGTACAAACAATTTGTTCAATCATTCCAATTTCAGAAATTACAATTATTGAGTCAATAATTTGTTTGTCAAAAATGGTTTTTGCTATTTCAATTTCATATATGAAATTTGGAATTTTAGGAAAAATTAGTTCAAGTAATTTAGGTTTGATTATTGATATTATTGGTATTGAATTGATTTTAAAAAAATTCTCAAGTACTGGATCATTTAAAATTTTTAAAAAGTTGTTTTTTGACTTTACAGTTTCGTTTAATATTGAATTTTCATCAATATTGATTCCTTTTGTAGAAAATATCTTACAACCTGATTTTTTAATGATTTTAAAAGACTCAATATCCCAAATTGCAGTTCTCCTACGCCCATAATATAAGATTTTTTTACCATGTTTTTTACTAGAAACAAAAAAATTTCCAAAAAATTTTGTATTGAGTTCAACTAATAAAGTAAATTTTGTATTTTTTTTATTTGAATTTATACCAAAAAAATATCCCAATATTTTTTCGTAGTTATTTTTAATCTTTTGATAGGTTGTTTGAGAAATTGGTATTACAAAATTTTTCTTTCCTACATTAAATTTTAGTCTCAAGTTATCAAAATAAAATTCTTCTCTTTTATTTTCATTAATTTCTATAAAATTCTGTGTGAAAATTTTGACTATATTTAGTAGATCGCCAGATGCAAAAAAAGTTGCACCGGTATTATTTTCATAAATTGATTGAAATTCTATAAATTTTTTAATTAAAGAAACTATACTCGGTATAAATTCGTCGGAACATAATTTTCCAAGGTTAATTTCAGAGTGAGAGAAATTATTTGATACTATTGGTAAATCATACCACTTGGAAAATGAATAGCATTGTTTTTGTGCTTTCTTTACTATTTCGGCATTTGAAAAAGTATCAGAGAGTTCGTGGGGTATTTTTTTGTCTGTTAGTTCATCATGGACACAATAATCAAAAGTAATAATTTTTGAATAACTTTCTTTAGAAAATTGCTCTAAAAATTTAATCGTAGTAAGACTGTCTACAAGAGCTATTTTTTCACTAGTTGTTATTTTTTCCATTTCTTCCAATCATAATCACCAAAGGTAATATTTTTCATCTCGTCGTCATTAGGACGCCATGCAATATCTGCCAGAGCTAGAACTCTTGACAGAGATGGTGATAAATTGATATGAGCTGACGGAATCCCTCGTGGAACAAAAACCAACACTGGATCATCTTCACTTGATATTATTTCATGATATTTGCCATCTTCATCCTTGATTATGAAGACAACTTTTCCATGAACGCACACAAAATAGCTGTTACGTCTTGTGTGTAAATGTGGCCCCTTCGTTTCTCCTTGATTTACAGAACTAATGTAGATCATTTTTGGATGGTTTTCTATTATATTGTCCCAATCTCTCCATACCACTGTTAGAGAACCATTGATGTGTTGATCTACGGTACTTTTTGTTTGGTGTTTTTCCAATTTTATGGAAAATCCTTGCTTCTTATACAATACAAGAAAAACAAAACAATGCTCCAATAAGAGTTTGGATTCAAAAATACTTAGTCCTAGTTTAATTTAGGTAAGTTGACAGCCAAGATTTTATTAAGAAAAGAAATATCGTGACTGTGATGAAATTACTGGTAACCGGTGGATTAGGTTTTATAGGAAGTAATTTCATCTTGAATCTTCTAAAAAATTCTGATGATTTCCATGTGACAAACGTGGACGCTCAATTGTATGGCTCAAACAACAAAAGCCTTCATGAAATAACAAATTCTAAAAACTACAAGTTTGTACCTGGAAACATAACGGACTATGATCTCATGTACAAGTTGATCTCAGAATGTGATGCAATAATCAATTTTGCAGCAGAAT
>Ga0194131_10006635_pt1 | contig 15999 bp, 13 predicted proteins | sample TA2KigO120mmetaG_FD_148631 | JGI IMG/M metagenome (GOLD analysis project Ga0194131, IMG submission 148631) | Freshwater microbial communities from Lake Tanganyika, Tanzania - TA2015053 Kigoma Offshore 120m | ecosystem: Environmental > Aquatic > Freshwater > Lake | place: Tanzania: Lake... | reverse complement strand
AGGATGAGGGAATTCGCGGGCTGCCCGCGGTCCACGCGCCGGCCGTTGTGGCGGGCGAGGATCATCTCGTGGTCGGCGGCTGGGTCGTAACCAAACAGGGAGAGCTTGAAGCCACTCTGTCCGGCTGGAGATCCGTGGCAGGAGGATCCGTTGCAGCCTTTGGTGGTCAGGATGGAGACCACGTCGCGCGAGAAGCTGACCTGGAGCGGTGCGGTTCGGTTGCCCGCCGTTACTGTGGCGCGGGCAGTTGCTCCTCCGTGACGGACGGTGATGACCGCTGTGCCCGGGGCTCGTGCGATCAGTGTGCGCGTGGCCGGATGGGCCTGGATCACGCCGGGGGCTGAGGACTCGATGCGGGCGGCAGCGGTGACATCGATAGGGCGTCCCCCGGATTGGACCGCGGTGACGATGTAGCGTTGCGTGGCCCCGGGTCCGGAGAGGACGATTCCAGGGGGGTCGAGCTGGACAGAGGCGCAGCAGAGCGCGGCGGCCAGGAGCATGGCTTTTCTATCTTACTCAATCCGGCGGACCGGGATGTCGCGGATGCAGGGCTCTTCGAGTTTCGACAGCCAGGTATCGAAATGGCGGCATTCCTGGCGGATCCTCTCTAATCCGATTTCACTGGCCGCTATCACACCGAAGAGGGGCTTTCGGTAGCCAGGCATGATTGCAATGATCCGTTTCGATGGCGCCCCATCGGGTGAATCGTTGATCTCCTCGGGCGACGCAAACTGCCGCCGGATCGTGCCGAGCGCTTTCCCTAGCGTTGGCTTGCCGATACTCTCGGCGAACGTACGGCAGTCGCTGAACAGGAGCGCTTCGAACTCATGCATGACGACGAACGGAACGAAGCGGGCGCCCAACTCCTCACCGATGTCCGCGAGCATTGCTTGCTCGACAAACTCGGCACGTTTCGCTGCCGGCCTCGTCTGAGCTTCTGCACGGCCAGGCCAAGCGCCGCTGCCGGACTGTGGCATTCCGTAGTAGTCGATCATCGTCGTCGCGAGGCAGCCAGAGTCATTGCGCAAGTGTCCCGCGATCTCGCGCTTGACCTCCGGCCACGCCCGGATGCCTCCGCGCCGTGCCCGCGGGTTTCCTACAATTCGTGCGCTGACCGAATAATACCCATGGTGGCTCAGATGCGGAGCGAGGACTTCGTTGACGAACGATTCCTCGGTCTGGCCTTCGACATGCACCAGCAACCTCGACATTTCAGAGACTCACGGCCGCCCACCGAATTCGTTCTTTTCCCACATCTGGCCGAGGCTGTAGTGTGCCTTCCAGTCCCCCAGCTCTTTCGAATCGAGGCGGCGAAGCTGGGTCGCCTGATCAATCCGGTCCGCCACGAGAACGTCCTCCGGCTCGAAGTGATCCAGGAACAGAGAAGACTGGGTCGAGACGATAATCTGCGTTTGCTGGGACGCTTGGCTGATCATTGATGCAAGCAGGGTGATGGCGGACGGGTGCAGCCCCAGTTCAGGCTCGTCGACGACGATCGTGGACGGGCGAAATTGAAAGGGCTGGAGAAAGAGGGTCGCCAGGACGATGAACCGAAGCGTGCCATCGGAGAGCGAGGAAACGTCGAAGTACTGGTCCGAGCCGCGATGAATCCACTCGAGTTTGATCGATTGCGGGTTGCGTCTCAGCGGTTTCAAGTCGAAGCGTTCGAAGAACGGTGCCACCCGTTGCACCGAACGAGTGATGAGGCGAAACTCCTCGGGGTGTTGCACGTTCAGCCGATTCAGGAACGCCGCTACATTTGACCCGTCCGGCCGGAGGGACTTGTCGTCGTCCACGGGTGCTGTCTTCCGTATCAGTGCTGATTCGCTCGTATCGTGAACGTGATAGAGACACCACCCACCAAGGTGCCCTCGTACGTAGGATGGTACGCCTCGTTTCTGGTTGGGGTCGCTTATCCCCCCTTCCCGCGTTGCTCCGATCGGTGACAGCGTTTCGGTGTAGGAGCGAGGGAAGCCTTGGTTTCGGAACGACACTGATTCCTGAACCGGATGCAGCCCGTCGTCCGCCGTGGGCCGCAGCTTGATTTCGTATCCATTCGTCCCACGTTCGAACGAGAGAGAAAACGCCATCTCCGGCGTGGCCTTTGATCCGAAATGGAGCAGCCTCTCCGCACCCCCGGCCGCGGCAACCGTGTCCCGCAACCGGCCCTCGCGGATCGCTCGCAGGAACGTGAACGCGCCGAGAAAATTCGACTTCCCCGAGCCGTTCGCGCCCACCAGGACATTGACCGGCCGCAACCGCAGCTCCTCAATCGCCTTGATGCTCTTGAAGCCCCGGATCGTAATGGAGTCGAGCAATCAGCCCACCGCGACTGGACGCATCCCCGGCGCCGCCCGGCCCTCAAGCGCCGGAATCAGACTCGCGCCGGTCAACTCCTTCTTCGGATCCACCTTGCCGATGTCCACTCCGAAGTAGTCGAGAATCGTCGGCAGGATATCGAGAATCGACACCCGCTCCGGATACACCTGGTGCCGCCCAAACTTGAACCACAGCACGCTATCCGGATGGTGGCGTCCGCTCTTGGTGTGCGGGATCACGTGGAACACTTCGAAGAACTTGGGACTCCCGGTGAGTCCCTCGATCACGCAGTCGCCGGGGAGCTTGGCGCGGATCCCGCATCCGAAGAACACCTGCTTCTCTGGCGCATGGGAGAAGTCGAAGATCTGGCGGCCCGCCGTGCGGATCGAAGCCAGCTTGGCGTGGGCTGCATCGGCCTCCGCCTGCGTCGCGAACCGGGCCGAGAACTGCTCGGCCATCACCGGCAGCACCTGCTCAGGCTTGATGCCAAGCGCGCCCAACACCTGCTGGACATCCCGTGGACGGTAGAACATCATGTCCATGCCCGTATTGGCGTGCTGGCTGAGTGCGGTCGTCAGCATCAGGAGCGCCCCTTCTTTTTCAAGCTCGAAGAAGCGGGGCAAGAGCTTGTCCATCATCTGGTACCCGTACAGGATCGCGCCCTCGTACTTGGCGATCTCGGCCTGGCTGGGCTTTTCACCGAACTGGTCTGGGAACGCGCAGTGCCAGTAGGCATGCTGGAAGTGGGCCGTGCTGTTCAGGAAGAAGGTCGAAAACTCGGGCTGATTCTTGCGCCAGTAGTGCTCGAACACGTCCGTCTGAATCCGGTCGAGCAGGACCGCGCGCCGCCAGGACACGTCCTGTCCTCCCGCCTTCTCGTCAAAGAGCTGGCTCGCGACGGACGACACAGTGCCGAGCGAGAGCCCGTGGCCCACAAGGAACGACAGGAAGCCGAGAGCCGCACCGGCTCCAGCGGAGCTTTCCGCCCCCGCCGAATTCTCCTGAACCCTCCCGGCGATGAACTTCTGGTAGGTCCCCAATTCCGGTGGCCAAGGCGTCTCGGAGTTGCACCACGGATCCGGCAGGTAGGCTGACCCCGGCGCCTCGAAGCCCTTGGCGTTCATGCTGCCGCAGTTGAACACCTTCAGGCCGCTCGACATCAGCATCCGCCACACGTCGCTGTAGCCGGCCTTGGGTCCGTCGGTCAGGTGAAAGACCTTGTGTTCGCTGTACGGCCGCCCCGTGTGCATCGAATACCACTGAATCCAAGGCTCCAGATTGTCGGGATTTTCCTCGTCGGCGCGAGCCGTGAACACCGCCGACTGGCTGAAGAAACGCTGGAAATTCGGCAGGTGCCCTGCGTTCATCCACCTCTCCAGAAGAGACGGGCAGAGCTCGTTGAACTCCAGGCAAATGAGCTTTCGGTTCCGTGCAGTCACAGCGCAAGGATACCATAGGGATAATGGATCCGGATTCCACCGGCTGGGCTAGACCGGTACCTGGACCGCCGACAGTACCACAGCAATCGTGACCACTCGAATTTTGACCGTGATGGGTACACGGCCAGAGGCGATCAAACTCGCCCCCGTGCTCATTGAGATCCAACAACAGCCGGGGCTGGAATCCGTGCTGTGCTCCACCGGGCAGCACCGCGAACTGCTCGATCAGGTGACCTCCTGGTTCGGGCTCACTCCGGACATCGAACTGAACCTCATGACACCCAATCAGGATGCCGGCCTGTTCGCCGCCCGTGCCATGGTGGAACTCTCCAAGGCGATGCACGACGTCAACCCGGACATCGTCGTCGTTCAGGGCGACACCACCACGGCGATGATCGCGGCGCTGTCGGCCTCCTACCGGAGGATTGCAGTGGCGCACGTAGAGGCCGGGCTCCGCACCGGTGAGCTCAACAACCCGTTTCCGGAGGAGATCAACCGGCGGCTCATCTCGGCCATCGCGCGATACCACTTCGCGCCCACCAAGCGCGCCGCCGACGCCCTGTTGCGGGAGAACGCGGATCCAGCAGCGGTGTTTCAGACCGGAAATACCGTGATCGACGCGCTGAGGCTCACGCTGAGCCGCCTCCCGGAAACGGCGCGACGGGACCCGGGCCAGCACGTGATCCTGGTGACCACCCACCGCCGCGAGAGCTTTGGCGCCGGGATGCGGCACTCACTGCTGGCGATGCGGGAGATTGCTGAACGGAACCCGGGCGTCACCGTTCGGTTCCCGGTCCACCTCAATCCGAACGTGGCTGGGCCCGCGCACGAGATCTTAGGCGGCCACCCGCGCATTGAGCTGACCCATCCGATGCGGTATGAGCAGTTCGTGGCGGCCATGGCGTCCTGTGATCTGATCCTGACAGATTCAGGCGGGATCCAAGAGGAGGCTCCATTCTTGGGCAAACCGGTGGTCGTGATGCGGACCAACACAGAGCGCCCGGAAGCGGTGGAGGCGGGAACAGCGGTGCTGGTGGGCACCGATCCCGCGCGCATCGTCGAAACCACCGAGCGGCTGCTGCACGATCCGGCTGAGTACCAACGAATGTCGCGGGCAGGCAGTCCGTTTGGCGACGGCCACGCTGCCCGCCGCATCGTCGAAGTGCTGGCTCAGTTCTCGGCGGCGGGCCGCTGATAGGGGGTCTTCAGGTACTTGGCCGCTTCTTCCTGCGCGCCCTGGGTGTTGTCCTTGGTGCGGATGGCCTGGTTGTACTCGTTCACCGCGCGCTCGCGCTGGTTGGTGATGTCGAAGATCTTGCCGAGATTGATGTGAGCCCAGACTTCGGTCCACTTCGGTTCGAGGTCTCCGTCAAAGACGTACCGGAACTCGTTGGCGGCCGACTGGTAGTTGCGTTGCAGGAAGAACACTTCGCCCACGCGGTAGTGTGCCAGTGAGCTATTGCGGTTGACGTCGAGAGCCTTCTGGTACTCCTTGATCGCGTCGTTGAATTCGCTGATCTCGGCGAACATCTCCCCGCGGCGGATGGCCACCGCCACGCGCACCTGGTTGTTGTAGCGCAGCGCCCGGTAGTTGGGATCGAGGGTGACCTTTTTCGGACGGCCGAACGTCTCGATCACGAACTCGGACGCGGTGCCCACGACCTCAACGGATTTCCGCTCCGGGTTGCCCTCGGTCTCGACGAGCAGATCCACGGGCATGCGGAACGTGTCCAGGTCCTGCATGATCTTGCCCATCACACGGAATCCCTTCTGCGTGCGGTAGACCGTGTATTCGAGCTTGAACTCCGGTGCGCCCTGCGATTCGATCCACTGGATGAAGAAGCCCTGCAACTGTTGGGTGGATGCGGTCTCGGCGTACTTGCGAAAGACGTCGGTGCTGACGCTCTTCCCGGCGTTCTCGGTGAGGAAGGCCTTGACGGTCTTTTTGTAGGCCTCCTCGCCAATCACGTGGCGCAGCATCCCCATCACCGCCGCTCCCTTGGCGCTCGTCACCGCGGTGAACTCGGGCGAATAATCCTCAAGCCTCGCCGACTGGATCACCGGCGGCTCGTCCACGGTCAAGGCCTCGACATAGATATCGCGCAGCTCGGTCTCCATCGCCCCCGCTCCCGACGCCTGCTCGATCCACAGCAACTCGGCGAACCGCGCGCCCCCATTGGCCAGCCAGATGTGGTTGCGCGACACCGGCGAAACGGAGTTCTGCCACCACTGCCGCGCGATCTGGTTCACCAGCAAACGCGAGTTCACAGCCTTGCCGATCGCCTTGGGACTGAGGAAGATCAAGCCGGGCGCGGAGTATCCGTTCGGTGCGCCGTTCTCGGTCTCGACCAGGGTGAGGCTCGAAAGCAGCGGCGTTCCATAGAAGTCCGTGAGGAAGGCCATGATCTTGCCGACTTCCTCGCCATAGGCGCCGGTGACCGAAGTCCCCTCGCCGCGGAAGTACATGGTCGTGGTCACCCCGCCCGCGTTGCTCTTCACCGCCTGCGACTTCACCACTGCGATCGATCCCGGGAACGATGCCCGCGGATTATTGAACTCGAACGTCGTCTTGCCGCTCGACTCCGATTTCGTCTCCAGGCCGCTGGCGAGCACCGTGAATCCGGAGGGAACCGTGATCTTGAGAACCGCCGCGAAGCGGTCCGCGGTGTATTCATTGAGCGGGAACCAACGCGCCGGGTACAGGAGGTACGCGTTCTCCTGTTGGATGGAGGCGAACTTGATGCCGTAGACTGGCGATTCATCCGGGTTCCCGAGCAGGCGGCCCTCATAGGCGAAGGTGAGCGAAATCTGCTTGCCCTTTTCCACTTTTTCCGGGAAGTTCAGCCGGACAGTGAAATCCTGCGGCGTGCGCGTCGCGGGGATCTGCTTGCCCGATCCGTCCGTCACCCTTGCGAGCGACAAGGAATTGTTCAACTCAAACACCGCGGACAGTGTGTCCTCGAGTGCCGTCACCTGCACCTGGACCGTGGCGCTGAGAGTCTGCGCCCGGGGATCGACTTCGGCCTCGATCTGGTAGTTCTCGACATCCAGACGCGGACGCTTGTCCTGGGCGGCCACAACCCAGCCCAGACAGGCAGTGAATCCCAGCAGCCGTATCACTCGAAATCTCCTTGCGCTTTTTCGGGCAGTCTTTTCATGGTATCCCGTTCCGCCCTCTTCCCTCTTGGATGTACCCGCCCGCCGCAGGTTCCGTCAAAAATGTAAACCCGCTAATGAAAGCACCGCATCAGCCGCCCGCCCCGCCGGATCGGAGTCCGTCGCCAGCCGTGCGGTGACTTCGGCGAGCCCCCGCCGCTGGCTATCCCGGGCCGCCGGATCGCGGAGGAGGTGTAAGGCTTCGGCCGCGATGCGGCCGGGCGTGCAGTCCGGCTGGATCAGCTCGGGGACGAGGCGACGCTCCGCGATCAGGTTCACCATGGAGAAGAACGGAACGTTGACCAGGTGGCGGCCGAGGCGCCAGGTCCATTCGCTGACGCGGTAGTAGGCGATCATCGGGGTGCCGAGGATGGCGGTTTCGACCGTCACCGTGCCACTGGCGGCGATCGCCAGGTCCGCATGCGCAATGGCGTCCCAGGTCTCTCCGTCCACGGCATGGATCGTCCGGCCATCGAGGCCCGGGCGCAATCCGGCAGGCGTCGCCATCACGAATGATGCTGGCAGGGATTTGAGGATCTCCTCCGCGGCGGCTGGAAGCACGCGCAAGTGACGGGCAACCTCCCCCGGACGCGAACCGGGCAGCAGCGTGATGAGTGGCCTGTCCAGCGGAAGGCCATGCTTCCGGAAGAAATCCACGCGGCTCATCGAAGGCCGGACGATGCGGGTGAGCGGATGTCCGATATAGGTGGCCCGGACACCGTGGCCGCGGAAGAACGCTTCCTCGAAGGGAAAGATGCACAGCAGCAGGCTGAGATCGCGCCGCATCGCCGGAATCCGGCCCTTTCGCCAAGCCCACGCCTGTGGGGCGATCAGGTAAACCACGGGAATCCCCATCCGCCGCAGCTTAGGCGCGAGGCGGAGGTGGAAATCCGGGCTGTCGGTGAGGATCGCGAGGTCCGGCTTCCGCTGTTCCGCCGCCGCAACGAGCTTCCGGAACTCGCCATGGATCCGCGGAATGTGCCGCACCACTTCGACGATCCCCACCACGTTGAGGCTGGCCGCATCGACCACGGTTTCGATCCCCGCCGCGCGCATCCGGGGTCCGGTGCAGCCAAAAAACTCCGTGTCCGGCAGACGGCGGCGCAGTTCCGCGGCCAGCAGCGAAGCGTACAGGTCGCCCGAGGCTTCGCCCGCCGAGATCAAGATTCGCACGGACAGCTACTGCGCCAGCGTGATCACGCCCCAGGGACGGTCGCCAGCCTTTACCTTCCGCACTACCTGCATGGTGGCCGTATCGACCACGGACACGTCGTTCGAAGGACCGTTGGCGCTGAAGAGCCGCTTCTCGTCAGGCGAAAGCGCAATCCCCCACGGCCGCTGCCCCACCTCGACCGACCCCGTGATCTTCTCCGTAGCCGTGTCCAGCGCCAGGACCATCTTGCCGCGGCCCGTGCTCACGTAGAGCTTCCTGCCGTCCCTGGACATCGCCATGCCCATCGGCAGCATCCCCTCGCCCATCGGAATGTGGCGCAGGACTTGCAGCTTCACCGCGTCAACCACCGTCACCGTCCCGCCGCGCTCGTTGGTCACGTACGCGCGCGAGCCATCGGGGAGGAACTCGATCGACCGCGGCCGCTTGCCGACTTTCAGATCCTTCACCAGTTTCCGTGTAGCCGTGTCCACCACCGAGACCGTGCTTGCTTCTTCGGAAGTCACCCAACACTGCTTGCCGTCAGGGGTGAGCGTTACTCCCTCAGGTTCCTCGCCGGTCTTGACCGTCAGGAGGACCTTGTTCGCTTTGATGTCGAGGATGCTCATTCCGGCAACATCTTCGTTGGAGACGTACAACAGCCCGTCCTTGCCGACGGCGAACTGCTCGGGATCCGAACCGCTCTCGATCTTGCGGACGAGCTTGTTCTGTTTGAGGTCCACCTCTCCGATGCCGTCGGCGCTCTTGTCGGCCGGCGGAAGAGTCCGCTCATCGACGCCGGGCGGCGCGAACGGGGATCCGCTGAGGGCCACGTACAGCATCCCGCCCATTTCGTGCACACCACGCGGCCGTTTGCCGAGCGGAATCGTGGCGACGGCGTCGGGTTTGTCCGGATCGATCACGGTGAGGTCGCCCGAAGCTTCGTTGGTCACGTAGACCAGGTAGGCAGGCTTGGCGGGGGGTGGAGGAGCAGGCGCCGGAGTGGGGCCCGGAGCGCATCCGGCCAGCACCGCTAGTGCCGCGGCCGGAATCAAAGGGCGGAGGCTCCGCATCAGAACACGATCCTGTCTTTCCGCACTTCGATCTTGGCAGCGTCGATCCCCGGGACCTTCTTCACATCATCGATCGTCTTGAATTTCCCGTTCTGGTTCCGGTAGCTGATCAGGGCGACCGCCTGCGACCGCCGCAGGGCGAGCCGGCTCTCCAGCTCGATCGCCGGGGCGGTATTGACGTTCACCGGCGGGACCTCATCGGCCGGATAGTGCTTGGCCAGGTAGGCGACAATCGCTTCAAGCTCCTGATCAGTGCCCTTGGTCCCCATTGCGACCATCTTGGTGATCGTGGCCTGCCATCCGTCGCGGTCCTGCCGCTTCGACACCGAACGCGCCAACTCGTGGCAGTTCTTGCACAGCTTCTCTGTTTCCGCCTTACCCGGACCATCCGGCAACTGCGCCAGCAGTGCCGCGGGAATCATGAGTGCCAAAATCCGAATCGCCATAATCCTAGTGCTCGATCGGGAAGCCGAACGCGTACTGCGTGCCGTCGGTTCCGCCCGCGTAGACGCGGGTTCCACCTCCCGCCAGCCCGCCGGTGCGGACCATTCCGGTGATGGTGTTCCCGCTGTTCCAGAGTTCCTTGCCGGTGAGTCCATCGAGGGCATAGACGGTGGCGCGGGCGGACCGGTTGCCTCCGGCGATGGCGAACACCACTCCGTTAATGATCGCCGGTGCCAGGGGAGACACCATTTCGCGCGATTTCCATCCCGTCTCAAACGCCAGCGACCCGCCGTTTTCCACCAGCTTCCACGCGCCGATGCCATTGGTGGTGGGTGCCAGGATCCAGCGCGTACCCGCGGCGTCTTGCCAGCTCGCCAGTGCTCCCGTGCCCGGAGCCGCAACCGCGGCAGATTCCGCCACCGCCGGGCCACCCATCGACGCCCCGTCGGCAACCACCAATTTCCCGTCCGCCGACACCGCGGCAATCAGCGTCCGTCCCTTGAAATCAAACACGAGCGGTGAAGACGACAGCTTGCCGCCAGCCTTGTGCGCGGACTTCTGAGCCAGCGTCCGCTCTTCCAATTCGACGATTTCGCTGCCAGAGGAAACATAGATGGCTCCTTCAGGGCCTACGGCATAGCCAAACGAGCCCACCACCGGATTCGCCGCCTTCCACTGGTTCACCTTCTTCGACTCGATATCCAGCGCCCAAACCCCATCCGCCACACCTCCGCATCCATTCACCGTTGCGGCATAGGCAGTGTTCTCGAACACGGCCAAGCCTCTGGCATGGGCGTTCGCGGGCAGGAACGCGATCGCGGGATTCGGCTCGTCCCCATTGGACACGTACATCATATGGAGCCTGCCGTCCGAACCAACCGCTGCCAGGAACTGCGGCGACCGCCCGAACGGATTCGGCGCGGGAGCGTTCCTCCGGCTCGCTGGCGGGGGTGGAGGCGTGGGCGGTGGAGGCGGTGTATTGCGGATTGTGATCGCACCCGCGTGCGGCTCGCCGACACCGGACTTGGCCGGAGTCCCGCGTCCCGCGCCCCGCCCGGCGAAAGCCGGTGGAAAGCCAGTCGACGTCGGACGCGTGACACCCGAAGTCATCCCGCCCGGGCAAGGACCCGTTCCGCCCGCGCCAACAGGGCCCAAGTTCTTGGTCCACTCGGTCCGCGCGAGATCGATGTCCAGGCCGAGGATCGAATTGGCGCCGCTGCCCACGAAGCCGAGGGCGCGGAATCCGCGGTAGCCAATGTAGAAGTCGAACAGGACGGGAGGCGTGATGGCGCCCGCTGCCCGGCCCTGGCCGGGGACCTTCACCTTCCACAAGAACTCGAATCCAGGCTTGGCCATGCTTTCCGGGGAGATCTTGCCATCCGCCCGCACCCACGAGGACCGCTGTACGTCGTATCCTTCCGTCATCCAGTCGCCGCCGCCGCGTTGGGCGTTCAAACTATTCACCAAAGCAAAAGAGCAGACTACGGCTGCGGCACGGGTCAATCTTGTCATCAGAGAGGTGCTCCTGTTTTCGAATTTTGATCATACAAGGTTTACGGGCGTTGTTGTATATTGGGGCTTCGAGTTCATGATGAGATTCCTGTATGCATTTGCGATTCTTGCCGCCTCGGCCGCGCCCTCGCAGGCAGCGGACTGGCTCACCGACGGCGGCGATTCCATCCGCAACAACTGGCAGCGCGACGAGAAGATCCTGAGCCCCAGCACGGTGAAGGACATCAAGCTCCTTTGGACAATCAAGCTGGACAATCAACCCCGCCAGATGCACTCGCTGCTTCCGCCGTTGGTGATCGGCAGCGTGAACACCGCCAGCGGACCCAAACAGGTGGTGATCCAGGCGGGCGTCTCCGACAACGTCTACGCGATCGACGTGGCCACCGGCGAGCTGCTTTGGAAAAAGCGCTTTGCGAGCAGCTACCAGGACCCTCCGGGCGGCCGCGGACCGAGCGTCCTGTGCCCAGGCGGCATGACTGCGAACGTCACCATTGGACCCGGCAGCGGACCGGGCAACTACATCATCTACGCCGCGTCGTGGGACGGTAAGCTCCACCAGTTGAACGCGGCCGACGGCACGGATCTGGTGCCTCCGGCCAAGTTCATGCCCGCCAACGGCAAGCCGTACGCGCTGAACCTCTTCAAAAACGTGATCTACACGCACAGCGCGCAGGGCTGCGGCGGCAATCCGAACACCGCCTACACGTACGATCTGGCGACTCACAAGGTGGGAAGCTGGGGTCCGGCGGGTGGCGGCATGTGGGGGCGGTCGGGTCCGGCGATCAGCGCGAACGGCACGCTGTACACGGGTACCGGCGACGGCAAGTGGGATCCGGAGAACGGCGTGTACGGGAACGGCATCATCGGGGTGAAGCAGAACCCGGATACCAAGGCGCTGGAACTGGTGGACTACTTCGGACCGTCGAACGCTGAATGGCTGTGGAAGCGCGATCTCGACATGCAGGTGACACCAGCCATCTTCAACTACAAAGGCAAAGAGTACATGGTGGACGCGGGCAAGGAGTGCCGCGTGTACCTGATGGACACCGATTCGATCGGCGGAGACGACCATCGCACTCCGTACTGCCAGACACCGCTGATCTGCAACGAAATCGTCGATTTCGCCGAAGCCGGAATCTGGGGATCGATGGCGACCTGGGAGGATTCCAAGTCCACGCGCTGGGTGCTGACTCCGTTCTGGGGTCCGAAGCATTCGAAATTCAAGGCCCCGGTCGAGCATGGCGCCGTCAAGAAGGGCGCAATCGCGGCATTCAAGGTGGAGCCCGGGAAAAACGGCAAGCTCTGGCTGGCGCCAGCCTGGATCTCCCGCGACATGGACCAGGCCGAGCCTCCGATTATCGCCAATGGCGTGATCTTCGCCTACGGGAGCGGCGAGAACACGGCTCAGGCGTTCCCGGATGTCGGGCTCGACTTCCGCATGGAGCGGCGCGTGCCCAAGTGCACCTATGCGGTCCTGTACGCGCTCGATGCCCAGACCGGCAAAGAGCTGTGGAACAGCGGAACGCAGATCAAGAACTGGAACCACTGGAGCGGCCTCGCTGTCGCCAACGGACGGATCTACGTCAACACCCACGACGGCACCCTGTACGCGTTCGGCATCCGGAAATGACGCGCGGCGCGGTCATCCTGGCCGGTCTCGCGGCCTCGCTGGCGGCGCAGACTACGGATCCCGCGAAGATCATTGAGGAACTCGAGAAGGAACTGGCCGCGCATGTAAGACTGCTGGCGGATTGGGCGGGGCTCACACGGTACGGCAGCGAGAACAGCGAAATCGCCCTGAAGTCCGAACCCAACCGGGTCGTTTTTTTGGGCGATGAGATCACGGAGATGTGGGGACAGGGTGCCGAGCCCTTCTTTCCCGGTAAGCCGTACCTGAACCGCGGCATTACCGGACAGACCACGCCGCAGATGCTGGTCCGCTTCCGCCAGGATGTCGTTTCGTTGAAGCCGCGAGTGGTGGTGATCCAGGGTGGATCAAACGACTACGCGGGCAACGCGGGACCCGCCACGGCCGGCACGATCTCGGAGAACATCATGACGATGACGGAGCTCGCCAAGGTCCACGGGATCCGTGTCGTGCTGGTATCGCTGACCCCGGTATGTGACTGCTCGAAAGCGGCGCAGGGGATCACCCTGCGGCGTCCGCATGGGCGGATGCTCGGGTTGAACGAGTGGATGAAGGAGTACGCGGAAAAGTCCGGGGTGGGGTTTGTGGACCTCTATTCGGCTTTGGCGCAGGGACGGGTGTTCAAGCGGGAACTGACGGCGGACGGGCTGATTCCGAGTGACGCGGGATACCGGGTCATGGGTCCGTTGGTGGAACGGGAGATCGCACGAGTGTCCCGGTGATCCGTCAGCTCTTGCCGCCGTCGATCTGAGTCGCCAGGTAGTTCTCGATCCCCACCTCGCGGATAATGTGGAGCTGCGCCTCCAGCCAGTCGACATGTTCTTCCTCGTCGGTGAGGATATCCTCGAACAGCTCACGGGATCCATTGTCACCGGCTTCGACTGAGATCCGGATTGCGTCGTTCAGCCGTGGCAGTGCCTCCAGCTCGAGCGCCAGGTCGTTCTCGAACTGTTCCTTCACATTCTTGCCGATCCGCAACGGAAACATCTCGTTCATCACCGGACTTCCGTCCAGGAAAAGGATCCGCTCCATCAGCTTCTCGGCGTGCTTCATTTCGTCGATCGACTCGTGCCGGACGTAGCCGTACAGCTTCTGGTATCCCCAGTTGTGAAGCATCTCGGCGTGCAGGAAATATTGGTTGATTGCGGTCAACTCGCCCTTCAATACCTGATTCAGGCAGTCGATCACGCGCTGGTTGCCTTTCAAATAAACCTCCCAGGACTCCTTGGCGATTATAGCAACGCGCCACCGACTACACTGGTTGAGTATGCATGCCTCCGCGAACCAGACTCCGACGCGGGTTCTGATCGCCGACGACGAAGAGAACCAGAGGTCCGGCCTGCTGGCGATGATCACGGGTTGGGGCTTCCAGGGCGCTACCGCCTATGATGGCCAGGACGCGCTGGACCGGATCCAGCAGTTCAACCCCCATGTCCTGATCACGGACATGATGATGCCGCGCGTGGACGGATCGGAGCTCCTGCGGCGGCTCAAAGAGGCAGGCAGCCGGACTCCGGCAATCATGGTGACGGCCTTTGGGAACATCGAGACCGCACTCGCCACGATCCACGAGTTAGGCGCATTCTGGTTCCTCGAAAAGCCGATCCAGCCGCGGGTGCTGCGCTTCCTGCTGGAAAGGGCGGCCGGGCAGAGCCGGATGGCGGAGGAGACCGAGCGCCTGCAGCGTCAATTGAGCTACCAGGGCCAGCTCGGCGACCTGGTAGGCAACTCCGATGCGATGCAGCAGGTTTTTTCGCTGGTCCGCCAGGTGGCGCCGAGCAAGGCCGCGGTGCTGATCAACGGCGAGAGCGGGACCGGCAAGGAAGTCGTCGCCCGCGCGATCCACAAGATGAGCCCGCGGAACGGAGGTCCGTTCGTCGCGATCAATTGCGCAGCGCTTCCGGAAACGCTGATGGAGAGCGAACTGTTCGGGCACGAGAAGGGATCCTTCACCGGAGCCGTGGAGCGGCGCGCCGGATGCTTTGAATTGGCGCAGGGCGGCACTTTGCTGCTGGATGAGCTGGCGGAAATGCCGATCGGCACCCAGGCGAAGCTGCTGCGCGTACTCGAGGACTCCCGCGTCCGCCGTCTCGGCGGCGCCAAGGAAATGGTGGTCGACGTCCGCGTGGTGGCGGCGACCAACCGCGACCCAATGGAGGCCATCCGCAAAGGTCTGCTGCGCGAAGACCTCTACTACCGCTTGAACGTCTTCGGGATGGAGCTTCCTCCTCTGCGCCGCCGGTTGGAGGACATTCCGTTGCTCGCCGAAGCGATCCTTACCGACCTGAACCGGAAACACGGGCTTAAAATCACCGGTTTCGACGCCGGGTTCCTGTCGCAACTGCAATGCCACCGCTGGCCCGGCAACGTGCGCGAGCTGAGGAACACATTGGAGCGGGCGGCGATCATCGCGGGAACGGGCCAACTGGAGACGCGGCACCTGCCCCAGCAGTTGAGTCTGCAGCAGCAGCCACAACAGGCTCCGGCCGCTGCGCAGCCTGCGCCTGGACCATCAAGCGGAGTCACAATCCACGTCGGAACCACGGTGGAACAGGCGGAGAAATCGCTCATCCTGTTGACGCTTGCCCACACGAAAAACAACAAGACACGGGCCGCGGAAATGCTCGGCATCAGCCTGAAAACGCTGTTCAACAAGCTCAAAGAGTATGGATCCGATGCGGTCCACAACGTGCCCACCGGAGCTGGAGTCTGACCGTGTCCCTCAAGACGCGCCTGCGAATCTCGATCGTCACACTGATGATGCTGTTCGTGTTCGCGGAGTGCGTTCTGAGCCTGCGGATCACCGCCGAGGCCAACTTCAGGGACGCCATTGAGCGCGTCCAGGCGATCGACGACCAGGTGCGCCACATGGTCACGCAGCGGCTCAACGAGGAGGCTGCCAAGCGCCCGAACTCGGCGGCCGAGAATCCGCGTGTGCTGTGGCGAAGGCTGGCAGAGGAGGATGCGGCGCTTCCCCTGCTGTTGCGCAAGACGCTGGCGAGCGCACTGGCAGTGCTCGAAGTCCTGGTGTGCGACGAGACTGGCGTGATCCTGGCGTCGTCGAACCTCGACGAACAGAGGCGTGTGTATCCGCCGCTTCCCGATTTCGGCGCCTGGACGCAGAGACCCATCTGGGAGCGCCTGCTCGAAGTGTTAACTCAAAATCAGGAGTATGCGCGGATCGTACCCCTCGGCATGGCCGGCCAGGAGCCCGTGCTCACCATCCGGGTGATCGTGTCGACCGTCCTCATCCGCCGT
>Ga0194131_10006633_pt1 | contig 15999 bp, 18 predicted proteins | sample TA2KigO120mmetaG_FD_148631 | JGI IMG/M metagenome (GOLD analysis project Ga0194131, IMG submission 148631) | Freshwater microbial communities from Lake Tanganyika, Tanzania - TA2015053 Kigoma Offshore 120m | ecosystem: Environmental > Aquatic > Freshwater > Lake | place: Tanzania: Lake... | reverse complement strand
AGCGATTTAAAGGAAAATCCCTGCAGGATTTTGCCCAAATTTGCATTTTTTCAAGATAGTTCGCTTCGCTCAAAATACTATTGCAAACTTCGTTAAATCGCGATGTTAAGTCGAATTTTTTCTTCTGCTAGAAATTTAAATCTCTTATTTTCCAGACCCCCGCCCGAAGCCGACAAATTTAGAAAGTTATTTAAATCAGTAAAATAGTTAATCCTTATGGAAAAGAAATTTTTATTTATCACTTTATTGGCTTTTCTTTTTATTCCAAAATTAGTTTCAGCAGATATAATCATCCCGCTTTCCTTTATGACTGTTCCTTTAATCCCATTTATAATTTTAATTGAGGCATTTGTTTTCTGGCTTTTAGTCAATAAATGGATTAAAGTCCAAACAGGATTTTGGAAACTAATTTTGGTTGTTCTTGTTGCTAATTTAGTAACATCTTTGCTTGGAACATTTGTCCCACTCTATCGTTATACTGCTGAAAATTTAATGTGGATTGGTGTTGCTTTTGTGTTCTCAATTTTCATAGAGTGGGGATTGTATATTCCATTTTTCAGAAAAGCCAATATTAAAATTTTTGATTTGCTAAAAATTTCTTTCATAGTCAATTTGGCTACATATATCTCTTTGGCTATTCTTATTGGGTTAACATAATTTGTCGCCTTCCCCCACCCTTAACATTACTCTAAAATTAATCTTGCTTGCCCCTCTGCGTTCTCGCCCTGCTGGGCTCGGGTCGTTGAACAGGGCTTAAACAGAAAATCCTTGCAGGATTTTCCCAAATTTTTCCTTCGGAAAAACTCTCGAGGTTCCGCTCGAGCCCTTCGGGTTGTTTAAGCCCGATGTTGCTTGGCTTCGCCCAAATTGAGATACCGCCCTGCGGGTTGCTCACCTTCCCCCCAATTTCCGCACTGCTTTTAATTTTCCCCTCTCCCTGTCCTTTTGGCTGTGAGCAATTCTCAGTCTACTGATTTTTCGCTCCGCTTAACCGCAGAGTGCGAACCTGCGGGTATCCCACAATCGCTTACTTAAACGAAATTGCCAAATATTGCAATGGTATTCTAACGAGTAGATTTCCTTGCAACACTTAATGCTGTTCCAGCAATCAATATTTCTAATACACTACCTGCAGTGATAAAAAGATTGAATTTCTTATCCCTTTCAATCTTTTCTACTTCAGTAGGATTGCTTGTCACTTTCAGTTCTTGCGCAGAGTTATAGGCCTGTGCACCAAAATAGCTTGCTCCAGCTATACCTAAAAGAATTCCTGCAATTGGACCATAAATCTGCGATTTATTCATAATACCCTATAACTCTGCCTATATTTAAATCTATCGTTTGTAACTACTATAAAGTTAATATCCAAAAAAGCCGAACCCCTAAAACCCCAACCATACTATCGAACCAGCCTTTATTTACTAACTTTATTTACTCAAGCCGAATTTGATTCGCTCAAAAACTTTTAGTTTTTGTCGCTCAGAAAATCTTTGATTTTCTTGGGTTTTGCCTTTGGCATCATTGCATAAAAAATAAATCTTTGCAAATTTCTGGGAGAGTTAAACAGAGATTAAGAGAAAAATCCTTGCAGGATTTTACCCAAATTGTTTGCTATTTCTGTTCATTCTCCCGCAAAATAGGAATAATTAAAAATCAGTCTCGACCTAGATAGAAAATGGTTAGAAGAAGCGCAGGAATTGTTTTATGGAAAAAAAGTCTTCAAGGCTTAAAGGTATTTTTAGTGCACCCAGGAGGTCCATTTTGGGCCGGTAAAGATGAGCGTGCGTGGGATTTTCCGAAAGGAGAGCCCGATGAAGGAGAGAATGATCTTCTTATGACTGCAATAAGAGAGCTGAATGAAGAAACAGGAATCGATATATCTGCTAGGAAAAAAGAAGAATTTGTTTCTCTTGAGAGCGTGAAGCGTAAAGATGGAAAAGAGATACATCTTTGGGCTGTAGAAGGAGATTGGTCGGGATTATTAGTGTGCAAGAGCTGGGTAAAGATACAGAAAAAAGACAAAAGCTGGATATCCTTTCCTGAAGTTGACAGAGGAGGATTTTTTACGATTGAAAAGGCGAGGAATAAAGTATTTTCATCATTGCTTCCCTTTTTCGATAAATTTGAGGAAAAATTCAAGCAGCTATAATTTTTTCTACAGGATTTATTAGCCATGATATGCCTTGCAAACCACCATTCTTCATTGTGAGGTATTTCCATCGGTCGTAATGAGGTATGCCTGTAGATTTACTGATGCTTTTCAATGTATGTCTGCTACCATTCCTTAAGATATTTGTCTTATCTATTGTAGGAATTCTTGAGAAAAAAGGGTGATCAAAAACAAACAAAGGCTTAAGTTGAGGGAACTTGTCTGGAAATTCAGATATTGTCCTACCCCTGACTGGAGGGCTGAAAATACCCTCTCCCGAATGGAATATTGAATTGCCCGCGAACAATTCATGGAGAGATTCGCACCAGGCATCTATCTTATCAACATAACTTATAGCGATGGTCTCTATAATGTCTTTTCTTGATGCATGCAGGAGAAGATCCTTATAAGAATAACCATTTATCTTTTTTGGCCAGTCTTTTGAGATAATATCTATTGCTTTTTCTTCTTCTTCTTTCATCTTTATAGTCTCTTCTCGAGACATTGTGTTTTTTATGCAATATAAGGTATCTCCCGTGATTATCTCTGGATCATCATGGATCTCTGCAATGATCCGACCCTTTTCAACGTCCATATCTGGGAAAACTTTTTCTAGATATGGGATTATATCCTCAAACATCCATCTAACCCTTTTTGTATGGATCAGAAGGTTTGTCCTGTAGAACATGGGGCTATATTTATTATAACGTATAACTTTTTGCAATCTCTCTTCCCTTCCATCAAAATCTGCCAAGTCTATATTACAGAGAATTTGCTTAAAGGATGTACTTTTCGCATCAAATTCTCTGTCTGGAGAATTCGAAAGGCAAGTAATCAAATCTGTCGAATTTTTCATAATCATATTCATATTAGAAAGTGCTGTTGTAAATTAATATATAATTGTGGTGAGATTGTTCACCTCAATCAAGCCATGTGAACAATTATGGCAGTAATTATCGCTATAAATGTTATCACTTTTTCTGTCTTTGACCAGATTGGGAGAAAGCCTTTAAACTCTTTTCTATAAGGGAAAAGATATTCTTTCTTGTCGATATCAGGCCAGTCAAGTAGAAGGTGAGAACCATACATCAAGGCAAATAATAGGGTGAATTCATTGCTCTGAGTAATAGCATAAAATAAGATAGTGAAAAATGCAAGACCAAGAAGAGAATGCATAAAAGGAGTCTTAAAATGAATGCCGTGCTTTTCTTCTTTTTTAAGTACTCTGATCGTCCTCTTCATTGGGAATATCTTATGCTTGAAAATAAGATAGAGGTGGTCAATGTCTGGAAGCATAGATGCTCCGATAAAAAATAGCGTATGGCTCCCATATAGGCCTCCCGCAATCAAACCAAGTATGAAATGAAGGAAAATCATTGCTCTAGCCCCAAGTTCTTCAGAACTGTTTTCTTAGTAAAGAGAGTGAGGTCTTGGTATTTTTGGCCTGTGCCGAGGAAATAAATGGGCTTGTGAGTGACGTGGGAGACAGAGAGGATTGTTCCTGCTTTCTCATCTATGTCTGCCTTGCTTAGGATCACTCCGTCAATTCCTATCGTATCATTGAAAGTCCTTGCTTGATCTATTGCATCATTTCCTGTAATACTCTCTCCAACAAAGAGTTTTAAATTAGGCTTAGATATCCTGACTATCTTTTCCATCTCTTTTAGAAGATTGTCTTTTGTATACATCCTGCCTGCAGTATCTATCAGGACAACCTGTGTCTTATTTTTTTTCGCATAGGATATAGATTCAAATGCTACTGAAGCTGGATCTGCACCGTAAGATGATGAGATCATTGGAACACCTATCTTTTCAGAGTGAGTCTTAAGCTGCTCAATAGAAGCTGCCCTAAATGTGTCTGCTGCCGCAAGGACTACTGAAATTCCTTGTTTCTTCAAAAAGTAAGCAAGTTTTGCTACCGAAGTAGTCTTGCCTGTACCATTGATTCCAAAAAACAGGATAATGTAAGGCTCATGACTTTTTATTTTATCAACAATGTTTGGAGGTTCAGTAAGCAGTGATAAAATGGCTTCTTTCAATGCTCCCATTATCCTTGCTGCGGCCTCTGTCTTTTTTATCTGCTGGTCAACAAGATCTTTTTTAAGAGATGTCCTGATTGCATCTACAGCTTCAAGGGCCACATTATTCTCCAGAAGAGTTATCTCAAGATCCTCAAAACACTCATCGAATTGCCCTTCAGTCAATTTTGCAGTAGATATCTTCTTTAGAAGTTTGGTGAAGAAGTTACCCTTTTCTTCATCTTTTTCTTTATTCTGAGCTGGTTCAGGGATCTGTTGCTCTAGAGAAGTTGATGCTTCCTGGATAATCTGTTCTGCTTCTGTTTCCTGGATTTTCTCTTCTTTAGTAAGTGGGACTCTTGAAGAACTCTTAATTTTCTTGTCTTCTTTTTCCTTCTTGGGTGTCTTTGTCTTTTTGACAGAGACCTTCTTAGGTTTTTCCTTATCCTTTCCAACCCAGGACATGAATTTCTTCTTCAATGCTTCAAACATGATAATCTCTATCTAATCAGGTTTATAAAACTGTTTTTATCTTGTATGTGAAGACTTGGTCATAAGGTATCGTCCAAGAGCAAGTTTCTTTGATTGAAGCTTTTTCTATTATCTTCCTGAAGAGCCGTATAGAATTCCCATGGGCTGAGATTGCTATATTTATTTTATCTTTTTTAATAATCTTAATAATATCTTTGATGAAGGAATGTACACGTTTTTCTACATCCGCAAAACTTTCTCCTTGTGGAGGGCGCGTTTTAAAATCCCTATGAATCTTATCAAATCGCTCATTACCGAATCTCTTGATGAATTGCTCATGAGATAAGCCATTAAGAGAGCCATAATTTCTTTCCCTAATTCTTTCATCAGTAATGACTTTCCTGCATTCAGGATGACATTTTATAACTTCTTTCAAGGTATCTTTTGATCTTTTAAGTGAGGACTGAAACGCAATTTCAAATCTTTTATTCTTAAGTTTTTTTGCGATGATTGATGCGTGCTTTTTTCCTAGTCTTGTCAAGGGAGGATCTTGCCAGCCAGTGAATTTTTTGTCTCTATTGTAAGTAGTCTGACCATGCCTAAATAGGTAGATATAATTGACCCCTTTCATAAATAAATCATGTCGCAATAGTATAAAAGACTTTTCTTAAGTGTTCCTACCATCCAGAGTACACTCTTTTTTATAAAGTCCAGATTTCTAAAAATTCTATGCTCACATACCAAGATTTGTTTGAGATAGTAAGAAAAGAGAAATACAGCGAGACGTTGCAACAGCTACCAAAGCAATTCCATCTCGAGTTTGTGGACTTTCTTCAGACAAAAAAAGAGGTTTCGCCCTCTGAGACTGACCTATTCATGGACTCTACCTTAAAGGCTAAGAAACAACTTGAAAACTCCCTGGCATTGTTCAAGGAGCTTATACTGAGGAGAAAGAAAAAGCTGCTAAATCTGGTCTTTGTTGCTGCAGAGACGGGAATTCTGAAGAGAGATTTTGAGAATATGCTTCCATTTGAGCAGAGTCTTTTTGAGAAACTTGTGAAAGCATTTGAAGAGGGAGAGAGGGAACTTGCACAGCTATTGCAAGGCAAGAGAGACAGACCGCAGAACAATTTTTCCATGATATTATTCACTCAAAATACAGAGCAATTCATAGATATGGCGGGGAATCCAGTCGGGCCTTTCAGCGTAGGACAGCTTGCCAATTTAGAGAAAGAAGTTTCACAGATTCTAGTGTCGAGTGGGAAGGCGAGCTATGTAGATGAATAAGAACCGCCAGCGCGATTCTTATTAATTCCAGCAACCAGAACTAACCCTCAATTACAGATACTTATTAACTCCAGCAAACCTCTATAGAATACTTTATTTAACTCTCTCAAGATAACTTTCTATATTTGTTTTTATAGACTGAACAATGCCCCTTATTTCTTCTTCACTATTTGTCTTACTATCTGGAATTTTCCAAATCAGAAGCTTTTTACCGTATTTTTTATTGTCTTCGAAGAGCGAAGGAGGCACATCGTCCGCTACAACAATTATGATCTCTTGCCATTTGAGGAGAGTTGTGCTCATCCCTTTAGGGTATCCTGAAATATTCAGACCTTCTTCTTTACACACTCTTACTTGAGTAGAATCGAGAGTAGATCCCCTGATAATGCCTGCACTTTTCGCTTTTATTTTAGGATTTTTATTTATCTTATTAAAGTAGGCTTCTGCAATCCTGCTTCTAAAGCGATTATATTTACAAATAAATAATATATTTAGACTCTTTTTCATGATATTTAAGCCTCCAGGGGGAATCGAACCCCCGACCCCAAGTTGTTTCGACTGCTTACGCGCCGTAAGCTCCTCAAGAACAAAGTTCTTGAGTTTACAAAACTTGTGCTCTAATCCAACTGAGCTATGGAGGCAGTAAAAATGGATGATTTGATGCCTTAAAAAGCTTATTCTCTTCTTTCTTGTTCGTTTTGGAAGTTGATCTTTTCTTGAATGTCGATGAACATTCTTTTGCCCAATTCTTGCGACTCTTTATTCATTTTTTCTTGTAGAAGTCTCATTTGTTGTTCAGTCATTGGAGTGAGGTAGATTGTGACATTATGACTATAAAGTTGCATAACTATTTGTTCCAAGGTATCTGGGGAAGGATTTCTTAATCTAAATCCTGTAAAACCTTTCCAAATGTAAAAAGTCTTGTCATGAGTAGAAATAGAAAAGAAAGGAGTAATTTGTAATTTTCCTTCTCTCATAGTTGTTTCCATGAATATACTAGCATTTTTTACTTCTTTCCAAGTATAATTATTTTCTTGGAAAGAGAGAAATGAGTTATAAGAAATTCCTTCTTCTGAAATGCGAGTATAATTGTCGAATGTTAGAACTAAGAGGAAACCCAATATAAACCATATCCAGAAAGACGCCGCATAGCAAGATCTCCATTCGTTGCTTGCAACTTTTTTCAGATCGTAAGAAGTTGTGTACTCTTGGAAAAAATCTTTTTGTTCTTTTTTATTTATCTTTTCTTGATATTTTATTCTAGGATTATATTTTTTCCAGCGCAAGGCATTATAGATTAAGGCAAACCTATACAATTGAGGGTACAAAGAACAAAGACCATATAAGGGAAGTGTACAAATAGCAAGAGTAATAAATAATAGGAAGAGCATAGATAGTCCTTGAGTATCTGCAGAGATGATTTGTAATGTTTGAGGAGAAGAGTATATTAATTTCTGTAGATCTTCTATTTTATTAGGGAGGTAAAGAGTGAGAAAAATCGGCAACACTAATGATGCTGCTATGTATAATCTATACAGTACTTTAACTCCTTTTGAAAATGTTTCTGAGGATTTTTTCCTAGGTAACAGAAGTTCTTCGCCAATATACTTTGGTGTTGACCTCCATTTATAGAGAAATGCTGCTCCAATAGCACCCCAGATAAGTATTGCAAAACCAATCGATATATAGGACATTAGGAAAGTTATGTTCATATCTTTATTAATTTAACCCAGAGATTCTGATGAGTCATCACCATAAAAGATAAAAAGCAGAAGGTTTTAGAATCTGTATGGAATTAAAGATGGTGGAAGCTATTGATGACGGCAAAATAGTCAAAGTCCCAGAAGAATATGCCATAAGGGAAGGTTTGATGATACTTAGGAGGAAAGTTATAGCTGCTGCACAGCCAGTTGCAGAACAGCCTGCAGATAGAAGGCCTTCAGGATTAGACGCATTCAGGAAACCACTTAGATACAGACAGAATGATATTGCGGGGAGTCTTGTAGAGCATTTTCATTGGATCGTCGGGCAGAGAAGAAAGGAGATGGGGATGACTAGGAAGCAAGTTGCATCTGCTATCCAATGCTCTGAACACGCTGTTAAGATGATAGAAAATGGAATATTGCCTGCTGAAAACTATATCATAATAAGTCGTCTTGAGAAGTATCTTGGAGTCATGCTTAGAAAAGATGGACAAAACTATCAGGCAAACATGAAAGAGTTGGCTCTTGGAACAAGTGCTACTGTACCAAACGCTGATAAAGAAAAACAAGCACAACCTCTTAAAACACTTGAAAAAACTCCAGAGAAAGAGATTGCTCCTGCAAAGAGATACGAAGGGCCTAAGCCTGCTCCTTCGAGATGGATGGAGAGAAGGCAGAGAAGGGAAGTCTATGAGAAAGAAAGAGCAAATGCAAGCACATTGATCCAAGATAAGATGACTGGAAGCGACATAGAGTTGTTCGATTAAGGATTTCTATTTATAGAATAGCAGACAGATTTTATTTGTTCCATTAAAAATGGAAATGCTTTGGCAATCATTGAACAATGATCTTCGATATAAGGGGCATTATAGAGATATTTGGGAGAGCAGGCTTCTTGTATATTTGATCTTGCATAAAAGACATAATCATCTGTCATTTTAAGAATTGGGAGCTGTTGTAAGTCTTGCTCTGTAAAAGAATCATCTGGAGTTCTTTCTTTTGTGAAAATAAGAATAGTCTTGTTTTTCTCTATGGCCTGTGTTACTGAATTGAATTCTAATGGGTATACATTATCCGTATAGTAGGTGACAGGCACCCAATGAGGGGAAAGTATCTCACAATCTTCTAAGTTAAGTTGCTTAATATCATCTGCTGCTTCTTGGAATGGCAAGGCATATTTGGTCTCATGCATAGTCGTAATAAATGCAGTAAGAAGTGTAATGGTGAACAATGTGCCTAAGACGACTCCAATTACATTCACCCATCTTTTCAGATTGGATATTGCAAAAATCAAGAATATAGATGAGAAGAATGCTATTGGAATTAAAAGGTTGAACAAATATCTTGGGAACTTTGTAGGGATTGTAGAATAATTCCATATCAATATGGCAGTGAATAGAGAGATTATAGTGATGGTGAACTTATATTCTTTTTTCGATGAAAAAATAAAGAAAAATGAGAGCAGGATGCCTAAAATGGCAGGGATAGTGTAGTAACTCGAGACTGCAAGGATGTCGTTGATGTTCAGAGGCATGATGGCTTGGCGAAGAGAGATATTCTGTGCGTATCCATCAATGAAACCTGTGAACCAATTTCCATAAAAGATAAAATTCCAGAGGAACCATGGGAAGACTACGATTGCAAATGATGCTATGTTTCTCAGGATTGCTTTTGGTTTATTATAAATAAACATCAAAGGAATAAAAATCAAGGAAGGGTATCTTGCCAAGAATGCAAGCCCGAAGAACCATCCAGAGTTCTTGCCAAGAATAATCTGTGCGACCGCCAGCTCAAGAAGAGATAGTGTGAGGAGCTCCGTCCCTTCTTTTTGGCCAAACAATAGTGTAAATATGCTGATGCTGAAGAATGCAAATATCCATCTAGCAACTTTCTTTTCCTCTTTACTATTTTGCTTGTTCAATGAAGCATCTGCAATCTTCAAGGTTGAATAGAAAAACAATGCTGAAATCCCTATTATGTATAGAAATTCCCCCAATTTGCCGAATACCAGGAAAGGTGCCAATATTAATGAGGCTAGTGGAGGCCTTTGAGTCTCGCAATATTGACCATCGAAGAAGAAACATCTCGCATTAAGGACATATGAGGAAAAATCCCATGTAATGGAGATTACATGTTGAAAAAGGTAAAAAATGGTTGTTGCGATAAAGAAGAAAGTGAGAATAGGGTTATTGAAAATGAATGTTTTGATGCTTGCCAGAGTTCTATGCATAGAAAAGATTGGGCTCGAAAGCTTTATAAATACTTTTGCAGGACTCATCTAGATGAACATTGAGATAGTTTCTTCCGAGAAGAATGAAGTAGAGCTGAAGATAGATAATCTAACTGTAGCTGAAATATTAAGGGCTTATCTTAATGAGCAGGATGTTGAGTTTGCAGCATGGAGGAGAGAGCATCCTTCAAAGCCACTAATCTTTAAGATAAAGAGCCCAAATGTTAAGAAAAGCGTTAGCGGAGCCATATCTGCCTTGAAGAAAGACTGCAACCAGCTTCTTGATGCGGTCAAGAAATAGACATTTTGTATTTTGTTGATGAGTATAGTTAAGTTTATTAATGCTGTTTGTTTTCATTTATCGTCGTTAGATTTATTAACTCTTTTTCATTACTCTTTTTGGAGGCGTATTATGTGTAAAAGCATTTGTGAGGCGATCCTTGCATTGGTCATTGTTGTAGTAGCTTTGGTTCAGATGCAGAGTCCTCAGCCATGGGCATTGTGGGTAATAGTTATTGCTGGACTAGTTTCTCTTGTCCACTCGTTTGCCTGCAAGACTTGCTTCGGCGGAAATTCATCGCCAAAAGCGTCAAAGAAGAGGTAAACTTACTCTTTTAATTATTTTTTTATCTATTTATATCTCTTGCTCGTGTTAAGTGGGAGATTTCTTCTAATTCTAGAATGTAGGCTCTCTTGAAGATTGCCGTTTTGATTTTTCGAGCTTCATCATTTACTTTAAATACTTCTCTCTTTCTTTTATTTTATGGCAAGAACTTTTTATGTCTGTGTTCAGTTCTTAATAATGATCAAGAATCCTATTCTTAAGGGAGATTTTTGACATGGCGAAAATCTCTGCTGGAAGCTACGACTTGAACAGGTGGTTACATGGAGGCTACGAGTGTGATGTCATATCTGTTTTATATGGGGGGGCAGGGACTGGAAAGACAAATTTCTGCATACTTGCAGCGGTCTCTCAAGCAAAAAAAGGCAATAAGGTATTGTATATCGATACTGAAGGTGGCTTCAGTTCAGATAGAGTCAAACAAATGGCTGGAGAGATGACTGGAGATATACTGAAAAATATTTTGTTGCTAAATCCCCTTGACTTCAGCGAGCAAAAAGAAGTATTTCGGAAACTCTCTCATTATCTTAAAGATGAGATAGGCCTAATAATTGTAGATGGAATGACTATGCTATACCGGCTTGACATGGCTACTGCAAGAGAGCAAGATGATAAGGTGCAATCGGTAAACAGTGAACTCGCTTCTCAGATGAGGACACTTGCAGAGATAGCTCGGAAAAGAGGGATTCCGATAATAGTCACGAACCAAGTATATAGGTGGGATGAAGAGCAGAAGATGGTAGGAGGAGATATCCTGAAGTATTGGGGCAAGTGTCTAATAGAACTAACAAATGAGAAAGGAAGAAGGAGCGCTATTTTGAGGAAACATAGAAGCCTGCCTGAAAGTACACTTGATTTTCAAATTGTATATGAAGGAATAAAGAAGAAGGGATGGCTTTGATTACTGATAGCTTATTGCCTTTAACTTGACTTTCATGTAATTACTAGTCTTCAATGATATTTAAAGATGATTTTTTTTAGGTTTACGCAAAAGTTTATATATCCTATATGATTGTATGTCTTGATGAAAAGAGGAGCAAGCGATAGAGTTACAAAAGTTGTGTTGACGGTTGCAATACTTGTTGTCGTTGCTTTGTTTGCGTATTCATATATGCCAAAGCCTGCAGGAAATGTGATATATGATTCTACACTTGTACTTGGATGGAGTTTTTCAGATGGATACAAGAATGACCTTTCCAAAGATGACGTATATACTGCTATCCCAGTTGGCGACACAAAAATAGTCAATGGAGGCAGCGATTCTAAGGTAGTAAGCTTTGATGGGAATGGAGACTATCTTAAGTTGCAGAAACTCAATTCTCCTCTTCAGTTTCCTACACAGTCTTTGACTGTCTCTGGAAGATTTAAGACTAATGATTTTTATACTATAACTCAGCAAGCAAGTGGAAGTATTCCTGAAAAGAAAAGCGAGATTACAGGAAGCTGGATTGCACAGAGAGAGGTATTTGTTCTTTCTCCTGATCCCGATGGTGCAGTGACATTCTGGGTCCATATCAACGGTAATTGGTATTCTGCCCCAAGTTCTTCAAATAAGATAATAAAAGGTGTGTGGGAACATTGGGCAGGTACTTATGATGGGAATGAATTGAGGCTATACAAGAATGGGGTTTTAATGGGCTCAAGGGCAGTCTCTGGAAAGGCAGGCACTGCAAGTTCAGGTGCAGTAGCTTCTGTTGGCGACTTGTATATTGGAGCAGATGGAGATATTTCTGATAGATATTTCAATGGGCAAGCTGATGAGATTAAGATATTTGATAGGGCCCTTAATGAGAATGAAGTAAAAGCTCTTTCTGTTTCATCCACGCAATCTTCTGTTGATGGAAGTGGAGGAAGTGTAGGCGCTCCTGTTTGTGGTAATGGTGTAGAAGAAGGTAATGAAGCCTGCGATTCTGGAGCAAGCAACGGAGCATGTCCAAAAGGTTGCAGCGCATCTTGCACATTGAATGCTTGTCCTTCTATTGATGGAAGTGGAGGAAGTGTAGGCGCTCCTGTTTGTGGTAATGGTGTAAAAGAAGGTAATGAAGCCTGCGATTCTGGAGCAAGCAACGGAGCATGTCCAAAAGGTTGCAGCGCATCTTGCACATTGAATGCTTGTCCTTCTATTGATGGAAGTGGAGGAAGTGTAGGCGCTCCTGTTTGCGGAAACGGACAGATAGAAGCAGGGGAAACATGCGACCTCGGAACTGCAAATAATGGGGCATGTCCAAAAGGATGTAGCTCGGCTTGTAAACTAAATATCTGTCAGCAATCTGGGAGTGGAGAATCTGTTAGCAGTAAGACTTGCGGCAATGCTGTTGTTGATGCAGGAGAAACATGCGACCTTGGTACTGCGAATAATGGGGCATGTCCAAAAGGATGTAGCTCGGCTTGTAAACTAAATACTTGCCAAGCTACTGTAGCTACTAATACAGGGGGCGCGGGCAATACTAATACTGGGGGTGGGGGACAAGGCGATAGTGGTGCAGGAGGAGGTTCTTTCATAAGGACATTATCTGCCGAAGATTTTAAAACAGGCAAGCTTATCCAGGCAAAGATAGGAGATATAACTAGATTTAGAGTAGGCGATAATGTAGACCAAGCAGAGATCAAAGCAATATCTGAGACTACTGCGACATTCCTTGTAACATCTATACCTCAAATAGTGAAGTTGGCAAAGGGTGAAAACAAGAAGATAGACGTGAATGGAGATGGAGTGTATGATGTACTTCTATCAGTAAGCAGTGTAAATCGGGCACAGCAACAGGTCGATTTTAGCCTTAAATCTATAAATGAAGCTGTTCCTGCTGCGCCAAAATCTGTAGTTTCCGGAGTAGATGATAAGAACAAGGAAGTGAATAAGGTGTCTCCTGAAGGGGTAAGCGGAAGTGATGGAAAGAGCCCTATATCCCCTGCAGTAATAGTCATAGCAGTCATCCTCGCTCTCGCCATACTTGGAGCCTTGGCAAAATTCTTTCTTTCAAAGAGAAAAGAAGAGAGTCAAGAGTAAATCCTGAAGGCAATCATTATATAGCATATTAATCATCTAAGAACATGGATTATGCAACCTTTGTTGAAGTCTATGATCGACTTTCTTCGACCAGCAAAAAAATAGAAAAAATAGGGATACTTGCAGAATTCCTGAAAAGGCTTCAGAAAGAAGAGAGTAGCGAGTGGATTTATCTATTGAGAGGTAAAGTCACACCTGATTATGATTCTAGAGAACTCGGGATATCTACTCAACTTACGTTAAAAGCAATGAGTGCATCTTTTGGCGTGTCGCAAGAAAAAATAATTGCAGATTTTAATGAGGCAGGAGATATAGGAGAGATTGCAGAAAGATACTCTCAAAAAAGAAGGCAGCGAGCCCTATTCATGAAAAAACTTGATGTAAAAAAAGTCTTTGACAATCTAAAGATGATTATTAGTATAGAAGGAAAGGGTGCAGTTGACAGGAAAATTTCCCTTATTTCTGAGTTACTTACATCTGCTGCCCCAAAAGAAGCCAAGTATATAGTCAGGACATTACTAAGTGACTTGAGAGTGGGAGTTGCAGACGCATTGCTTATAGATGCAATAGCAGAAGCATTCTTTGTCAATGAAGATGATGCCAAGCAAGTCTTAGAGGAAAAATATCATCTTGCCAATGATTTTTCTCTTTTATTTGACGCGGCTAGGAAAGGAATGCTTGCGTTAGGCGAGATAGATCTTGTACCTGGAAGACCGGTCAGCGTAATGCTTGCAGTCAAGGCAGATACTCTTGAAGAGGCATTCAGAATATGCGGGACACCTGCAGCTGCAGAATATAAATATGATGGATTCAGAATGCTTATCAACAAAAGGGGAGAGGATATAACTCTTTTTACAAGAAGATTAGAGAATGTAACTTCTCAGTTCCCAGATGTTGTGAGCGCTGCAAGAAAATATATCTCTGCGAAAGAATATGTGCTTGATGCAGAAGTGGTTGGATACGATTTAAAGACAAAAAAATATCTTCCTTTTGAAGCAATAAGTCAGAGAATAAAAAGAAAATATGATATCGATAAACTTGCTAAGACTCTACCTGTAGAGATAAATATATTTGATGTGTTATATCATGATGGTAAGAACACTCTTGACACACCTTATTTAGAAAGAAGGAAAATAGTAGAAAAGATAGTCAAGACACAGGCCCTTGTGATAAGGCCTGCTGTGCAAAAAATAGTCGAGGATGAAGAGGAAGCTGAAGTGTTCTATCAATCGGCTTTAGATGAAGGGGAAGAAGGAATAATGATGAAGAAACTTGATGCTCCTTACAGGCAGGGAAGGAAAGTCGGATATATGGTAAAAATAAAGCCTACTATAGCTGACCTTGACCTGGTTATTGTCGGAGCTGAATATGGTACTGGGAAGAGAGGAGGCTGGCTTACAAGCTATATCGTAGCGTGCAAAGATGGAGAAGAATTCTTGGAGATAGGTAAAGTATCTTCAGGCCTGAAGGAAAAAAAGGAAAATGATGGGCAAGAGACCACTTATGAAGAAATGACAAAATTACTCAGGCCTTTGATTATATCAGAGAAGGATAATCAAATAAGAGTAAGGCCTGAAATAGTTATTGCAGTGACATATCAGAACATACAGGAAAGCCCAAGTTACTCTTCTGAATATGCACTTAGGTTTCCCAGGATAACGAGATACAGGCCTGACAAAAAACCTGATGAGATTGCTACTTTGTCTGAGATTAAGAAAGAGGTAAAGAAACAGAGATAATCTGAGTTTATCATTCCAGGGACTGCTATTGCATTAGAAAAAACTAGGTTTAAGAAAGGTTTATAAATAAAGTCATTTATAAAGGCATATGACTACGTCTAACTTAAAAGTACAAAATATTGTCGCCACTACTTCTCTTGGAAAGGAAATATCTCTTACAAAACTTGCCAGGACGCAAAGCAATACAGAATATAATCCCGAACAATTCCCTGGTCTGGTGCTTAGAATAGACAAGCCCAAGTCAGCGGTTCTGGTGTTTTCTTCTGGGAATCTTGTGTGCACAGGAACTAAAAGCGTCGCACAAGTCAAAGAGGTGATTGATGCCGTTATTAGGCAAATAGCTAAGATTGGGGTGAGAGTAACTGAGAAGCCAAAGATAACAGTACAAAATATTGTTGCTTCTGGCAGTATCGAACTTAATCTCAACCTCAATCTTTTAGCTCTTCAACTTGAGAACACAGAGTATGAACCAGAGCAGTTTCCAGGTCTTGTGTACAAACTTATGGACCCAACGGCAACATTCTTGTTGTTTTCAAATGGAAAACTTGTGTGCACAGGAACTAAAAACAAGCAGCAGTTAGAAGATTCTATGACTCAGCTCAACAAGAACATTAAGCAGGCTATAAAAGAAAGCAAAGAATAGTGCTTATGTCAAGGAACTTGACTAAAACTCCAGCTTTTAAGCTGGAGTTGTTCCTTGAGCATCCAAAAAACGAGCGCCTGCATCAAACTGCGGCTTTTAAGCCGCAGTGGCGCATCGTTTTTTTGATAAT
>Ga0194131_10006632_pt1 | contig 16004 bp, 14 predicted proteins | sample TA2KigO120mmetaG_FD_148631 | JGI IMG/M metagenome (GOLD analysis project Ga0194131, IMG submission 148631) | Freshwater microbial communities from Lake Tanganyika, Tanzania - TA2015053 Kigoma Offshore 120m | ecosystem: Environmental > Aquatic > Freshwater > Lake | place: Tanzania: Lake... | reverse complement strand
GACCGCTAAGGCAGGGCAACTGGGCGGCAAACGGATTCTCGTCACCGGCGCCGGCTCCGGCATCGGCACGGCGACGGCGGAACTGCTGGCGGCCGAGGGGGCGATCGTTGGAGTGCATTACCATAAGAGAAAAGCCGACGCGCAGAAACTGATTGAGCAAATCAAGGCCAGAGGCGGACGGGCAGAGGGATTCGAGGCCGACCTGCTAAGCAGGGAAGCCCGCGCGAATCTCGTACCAGAGGCGATCGAACGCCTGGGAAGGCTAGACGGGTTGGTGAATAATGCGGGGGCCGTGATCGGCGCGGCGCCGTTCATGGAGTTGGATGAGTCGGCCTGGGAGCAGACGTTCCTGCTCAACGTGGAATCGCCGTTCTTTCTCGCACAGGCGGCATTCAGGCACATGCAGAAAGCAGGCGGGGGCAGGATCGTCAACATCAGCTCGGTGGGTGTCAAGTTCGGAGGATCGCCGCGCACCCTGCACTACTCGGCGGCGAAGGCGGCCCTGGAGGCTGTGACGCTGAGCCTGGCCAAAGCCGGCGCCGCGCACCAGATTCTGGTCAACGCCATCCGGCCCGGTGTGATTGCCACATCGTTCCATGCGGACAAGTCGAAGAAGGAATGGGATGCACGTGTGCAGTTGATCCCGCTTAAGAGGGCCGGTTCGCCCCTGGACATTGCCCGGATGGTCGTGTATCTGCTGTCGCGGGCCGGGGATTTCATCACTGGCCAGGTGATTGCCGTGAGCGGAGGAGAGTAGGGCAGCCGCTATGGATGGACTCAGAGACACCACGCACTTCGAAGTGATCAACATTGTCCAGGTGCCGCTGCTTCCCCACGACCCGGCGCCCAAGAATTTTAAGGTGCTGCTCGTCTACCCAAACTATGCCATGGTCAACCTGCTGCCGACCAATATCGGGCTTCTGGCGGCCTGTCTCCGGCGGAACGGATTTGAAGTCGGCTTGTACGATACGACCTTTTACCGAACATCAGAAAAGACGATCGACGAGATTCGCGTGGAGAACCTGCAGGTCCGGAAATTCCACCTCGAAGACTTCGGTGTGCGCTTCAAGCCCGGCGACTACATCGAGGACTTCAAGAAAAAGGTGGCGGAGTTCAAGCCTGATCTCATCGGAGTCTCGTTGGTGGAGGATACCTGGCCGCAGGGGAAACAGCTCATCGAAGCGGTACGCGACTATCCCGCGCCGGTCATCGTCGGCGGCGTGTTCCCCACCCTGGCGCCAGAGATTCCCATTGCGTTCGCGGATGTGGACATGATCTGCGTTGGGGAAGGCGAGTACGCGATCGTGGACCTGGCCACGCGCATGTGGCAGGGGAAGGATTATTCGACGGTCAAGAATCTCTGGGTCAAAAAGGGGGGCGAGGTGGTGAAGAACCCGATGAACCCGCCGATCCCCATGGATGACGTGCCGTTCGGCGACTTCGATTTGTTCGAGAAGGAACGGTTTTTCCGTCCCATGCAGGGCAAGATCATGCGCATGGCGCCAATCGAGACGGATCGCGGCTGTCCATATAAATGCCGGTTTTGTGAAGCGCCGTCGCTGGTGGGGATCTACCGGGAAAACACGGGCCAATATTATTTCCGGCGCCGGTCCTGGGCCAAGGCGAAAGAGGAGATCGAGGAGTACATCCGCAAGTACGAAATCAATTACATCTATTTTAATTCCGAAACCTTCCTGGCCATGGGGGAGAACGAGTTTGACGAGTTCATCGCCATGTACCGGAAGATCAAGTTGCCATTCTGGATGCAGACACGCATTGAGACGCTGACCGAGAAACGCATCCGGGCGCTCGAAGCGGTCAACTGCAACCGGATCTCCATCGAACTGAAGCACGGAAACGAATTCTTCCGCAACAAGATCGTCGGAAAGGGATTCTCAAACGAGCGAATCGTGGAGGTCTTTCAATTGTTTACGAACTCGACCATTCCGATCACCGTCAACAATATTCTTGGGTTCCCGGGAGAAACGCGTGAGTTGATCTTCGACACGATCGAGCTCAACCGACGGCTTGGGGCGGACAGCTACAACGCCTACTATTTCACCCCCTATCATGGCACGGCCATGCGCCAGGACGCGGTCAAGAAGGGCTACGTGACGGAGGATGCCGAGACGGGGACGCTCATGAAGGGGTCCATCCTCAACATGCCGACGATCAGCCGCGAGGAGATCATGGGCCTTGTCCGCACCTTCAGCCTCTACGTCAAGTTTCCAAGGAAGGAATGGACGGACATCGCGATTGCCGAGAAGTTCAGCCCGGAGGGCGACGCCAAATTTGCAGAACTGTCCAAGCGTTACTATGAGCGGTTCTTCGACCACGATTTCAAGTACACCCGCAAGGCGTGCATATCGACTAGGATCTACGACCGTACGGCCAAGGCTGCCACGGAGGATATCACCAACTGATGCGTGCCATTGTCTTCGGAGGTGCAGGATTTCTCGGCAGTCACGTCGCGGACGCGTTGACGACCTCAGGGTATGACGTGATCGTGTTCGATGTGAAGGACTGCCCCTACGCCCAGGACACTCAGCAGAAAGTGCGCGGGAGCATTCTGGATTTCGACGCGGTGCTGGGCGCGATACGCGGATGCGACGTCGCGTACAACTTTGCCGGCTTGTCGGACATCGAGGAAGCTAACACCCGGCCCTTGGATACCGTTCAGGCCAACATTCTCGGCAATGCGATTGTGCTGGAGGCGGCGCGGCTGGAAAAAGTCAAACGATTCATGTTTGCGAGTTCGTTGTACATCTACAGCAGCGGCGGCGGATTTTACCGGAGCAGCAAGCAGGCCTCGGAACTCCTGGTTGAGAATTATCGGGAAACGTACGGCCTTCCATACACAATCCTTCGGTACGGATCGCTCTACGGCGAACGGGCGGATCCTCAGAATTGGATACGGCGCGTGCTCTCCCAAGCCCTGAAGGAAGGACGTATTGTGCGCTATGGGGATGGGGAGGAGATGCGCGAATATATCCATGTGCACGATGCAGCCCGCTTTAGCGTCGAGGCGCTTGATCCCGAATACCAGAATCAGACCGTCGTCATCAGCGGATTGCAGGCGATCAAGATCAAGGATTTGCTAAAAATGATTCAGGAAATCATGGGAGGAAAAATCGCGATAGAGTACCGTCCTCCCGAAGACCAGCGCCCGGCGGGGGCCGCCCAGCTGCACTACTCGGTCACGCCGTATTCATTCAGTCCCAAGATCGCGAGGAAGCTCGTTGGCCGAGACTATTTGGATCTCGGGCAGGGAATCCTGGCGCTGTTAGAGCAGTTCCATCAAGACGAGCATCCGACCGCCGACTCAAACGGTTCAACGTGAACCTGAAGGCAATCGTCTTTGATCTCGACGGTACTCTGTTGGAGTCCGCCGAGATCAAAACCGAGGCGTTCGGTGAGCTCTTTCGAGAATATCCTCAGCACCGAGGGGAAATTATTGAGTACCATCTTGCCCATGAGGGCGTTTCGCGTTACGTAAAGTTTCGAGCGATCTGCCGGGATATATTGAAGCAACCGCTGGATCAGGCGGAAGAGGTCCGCCTGGGTATCGAATTTAGCCGACTGATTGCGAAGAAAATGGCCGCGTGTCCGTTAGTTTCCGGTGCCCGGGCCTTTCTTGAACGGGTCGCTGCGCGGTACAAGTGTTTTATCGCATCCGGCACCCCGCATGAGGAGCTTTGTATGATCGTCGCTCAGCGGGGGATCGAGAAATATTTTAGCGAGTGGCATGGAGCGCCGTGGTCTAAGGAAGACGTTCTTCGTGGTATTCTCGAGCGACATGCGTTGATTCCCCTGGAGGTCTTGTGTATCGGCGATTCGATGAGTGATCTGCAGGCGGCGCGTGCTGTGCGTGTCCCTTTCGTTGGGCGCGCCAAGCGGAGAAGCGGCGTGGCCTTTCCCGATGGTACGACCGTGGGGCTGTTCCATGATTTTGACGAACTGCTGAAGGAGTGGTCCGCTATTGAAGGTCGTATAGCGGCGCGCTGACGACGCGTCGTCGATGCAGGACTGAACGGGTCTCCGATCCTGTTCAGCCCGGCCTTGATACGGTTTTGAATCTCCCACATCACTCGATGCCTCCCACCGAACAGTATTGTCGATTGGTCATTACGGATTGCGGTCCTGCTGAATGGAATCGAGCCGTGCAGACTGCGATCTTGCCGCCGTCGATGCTGGAAGTACTGCCCGTCGGAATCAGTCCGGATCAGTATCAATCTCGCTATGGCGGGGAGCTCGACCGTTGCCGACCGTGGACATTCTCCAAGGTCGTCGGAGGATCTGCCCGTGCGAGAGAACGGATACGCGAGTACGTGCCGAAACTGATGGCTCAATTGCAGCGGTCCCGGGTAGACGGACCGACAACGCTCCTCGAATGGCTCGAAGGCGACGGTTTCAACGCCTGGTGGTTTCTCGAAATATCCGAGAAGAGTGCCTATCGGGGAGAATTAATCAATCGTCTGTACCAACTTGCGCTTGTGCAGGCCGTTCTCGATTCCGGCACATACGGGAAAGTCTGGATCTGTCTGAAAGACGAGGTGCTGGCCCGGACCATCGAGAAGGGACTGTGCGAGGCGTCGATCGACGTCTCGCAAGTTGAGACCGAGCGGAATCACAGGTCGCGGAGCACCCTGCGGTGGCTATGCGTGCATGTCAGGAACGCGTTGGGGGTCGCGATCTTGCACATGATGCAGTTGGTCCTGATGCGCGGATTGAACATCGCCCCTCCCTGGCTCCCGTCGCCGCGCAGCCTGCTGCTATTCACCTTCTACCCGCGCATGTGGACTGCTCCTTACCGTCACGATGCGTCCGAGTGGTTCTTCGGCGCGCTGCCGGAGCATTTTCCCGATGGCGTGTCCAGCGCCTACGCGGTGTGGCTCACGGCGTGGCCGCGAGAAATCTGGAGTCGCAGAAAGGAGCTTTGCCGGTTCTTCCGCTCACGAAAAGTGCTGTGGCTAGCGCCATTCGCCGGGATCGGCGCTCTGATGAGCCTGGCGACTTTCCGGTGGTGGACGTTGCATCTGCACCTGTCCGATGAATGGCAGCGAAGCGCCGCCGTGCGCTTTGGCCCGTTTGATCTCGGTTGCGCGGTGCGCGACGAATTGCATCGTTCGCTCTCCAGTCCTGAACTGTTTCGCAATTTGTTGCTGGTTGCCGCGTGGAAGCGCTTGACCGCATCCGTTCCGGGTTCGACCGTCCTGTACCGGCTGGAGTTTCAGCCATTCGAGCACGCGATTGTGTTTGGGACGCGTGGACAGGTCCCGGCGGTGGCGTTTCAGCACTCGATCTTCGGGAAGAACTATCTGCCATATCATTTCAACCGGGATGAAGTAGTGCAGGCCGGTGTGTCTGGTGCCATGCCGCTGCCGGATGTCATCCTGGTTTCTGGCGAATTCGGACGGGCGGCGATGCTAAAAAACGGGTGTGCCTCCCACTCGGTCGAGGTGTGCGGGCCGTTGCGATACCGGAGCTTCTTCGCGCGTGTGAGACCTCGGCAGAGCAGGTATGCGATTGGGGGGCGGACGGCCGATGCTCCTACGGCCAGATCTCTCGTGGTGACGACGGCGGTTTCCCGGCCGGATGCTGAGAGTCTGCTCGAATCGCTTGGACAATGTCTCCCGCTGCTCGATCGGATGACCGTGCTGTTCAGAAGCCACCCGGCGCTTCCCCTCGACAGATGCTTTGAAGCAATCGTGGGGCAGCGGCTCGGCGCCAACCGGTACCGGTTCCTCATGTCGGCGGAAGAATTGCATGACGCGCTCGCCAGTGCGGACGTCGCGGTGATGAATTACTCGACTGTCATAATGGAAGCGGTGGAGCTGGGGGTTGTGCCCATCGTGTTCGAAAGCAGGACCGTCTTCGATCCGAAGGCGTTGGAAGAGGACGAGTGGGCCGGAGTCGTCGTTACGAACGCCGAGGAGCTTGGCCGAAGCATCGCACATGCTTTGCGAGGTGATGAGCCCATCCGGCGGCGCCCGGCGTTGATTGAGCAGGGACGAAGATGGTTCGATCAGCCTGACATCGATCCCTACGAACGCGTGATTGAGACGCTGAGACGGCGGGGGATGGTCCCACCTGTTGATCGTAAGTTTGTGGGGAGCAGGCCATGATCACCGGTCTGCATATTGTGTGTCTTGCCGGTTGCGAATGGAGTTTCACCTGGCAGCCGAATCAGGAAATCATGCTGCGATTAGCCAAGGCCGGTAATCGGGTTTTGTATATTCAGCCGACGGGGACAAGGACGGTCCGCTTGTCAGACTGGCGCCGTATCTGGGAGCGGCTGAAGGAAAAAGTGGTCAAGACTGAGCGGGTATCGGCACTCCCTGACACGCTCACCATCTACTCGCCGATCATACTTCCGTTCCCCTATTCAAGGTTTGCCCGATGGATCAATCGGCGGATCCTTCGGCGACAGGTAAAGCGATGGTCGGGTGGACGAGAAACGCGCGATTGGATCTACTGGTTCTATTTCTCATCGCCGCTCAATGCCGAATTGATGCAGGAGGCTTGTGGGGCGCTGACAATCTATCAAATCATGACGTCGGCGGAAGCCGTCCGGCCAAACCCGGAATTCATCAAGGCGAACGATAGCATGCTGCAGCGCGCCGATTTGGTTTTCGCAAACAGCGGGAGATTGAGAGTGCAGGCCGGTTTGCATAATCCACACTCTTACCTGTTTCGAGCCGGCGTCAGTCTGGAGGTGTTCGATAACGGTTCAGAGACGGGAGTGCCTGAGGAACTTCGCGATGTGGATGGGCCGCTTGTGGGTTATGTGGGCGCGCTACATGAGTGGGTCGATATGAATCTTCTTCATGCGGTGGCGACGGCGATGCCTGAAGTCGCGTTCGTCTTTGTCGGTCCTATCGTGCGGGATGTGACCAAGTTACGCGAACTTCAAAATGTCAGGTTTCTTGGGCAGCGATCTCATGGGGAGTTGTCCAAGTATGTGCAGACCTTCAACGTCTGCGTTATCCCGTACGTGCGCGATGCCTATACCGAAACGACTTATCCTGCGAAGTTGAATGAATATCTGGCGCTCGGAAAACCCGTTGTGGCGACTCCCCTGCCCGAGTTGGAAGACTACAATCGAGAGTTCGGCGGCGTTTTGAGGTTGGCCGGGAATGCGGCTGCATTCGTCACGGCCCTGCGTGAATCGATCAATGACGATACGCCGGGGCGGCGAGAGATGTATCAACGCGTGGCGAGGCAAAATGCGTGGACTGCCATCCTTGATTCCATGTCCTCGTTGATCGAGCATCGAATGCAGATCAAGTATCAAGCGGGTCGTCCGTCCTAATGGTCCGCCGAGTCGTTCTTGTCACCGGAGCGACAGGTTTTATCGGACGGCATCTCGTGCCCCGGCTCCAGGCAGAGAACGCGGTGGTCCGCGTGGTCACCAGAACCCCCGATCGATTACCGGCAGAGTGGCGGCATCTGGTTGAGGTGGTGGAGGGTGATCTCTTTCAGCCGTCGGTTCAGGTTGCGGCCACAAAGGGAATTGAGTTGATCTACCATCTCGCCGCAGAGATTCGCGACCACTCCCGGATGCACGCGATCAATGTCGAGGCTGTTCTGGGTCTTATGGACAGCGCGGTCCGTGCAGGGGTAAAGCGCATTGTCCACGTTAGCAGTGTGGCAGTCATAGGAGCTGTCCGGTCTGGGATTGTTACGGAGGCCGAACCCTGTCGGCCTCAGAACCAATACGAGCGGACAAAGTTAGAGGGCGAAGAGGTGGTTCGGGGGTATGCACAGTCAGGCCGGATCGAAGCGGTCATTCTTCGCCCAACCATCGTGTTCGGTGAGCGGAGGGATGAGGAAAGAGACAGTTTTCTCGGATGGCTGCGGGCTGTCAAGCAGCGCCGGTTCGTGTTTTTTGGGCGAAAGAGCATTGCAAATTATATTTATGTGGGCGATGTCGTCGAGGCCTTGGTGCGGCTTTCTAATCATCCAGTTGAGAAGGTCGCGGTGTATACTGCGACCGACCCTGTTCCAATGGCTGATTTTGTTGAGTCCATGGCGCGGGCCTTGGATGTGCCGACTCCGACGCGATACCTGCCTCGATGGACTGGATATGTCCTTGGTGCAATCTGTGATGGTGTGCAACTGGCGCTCCGCGTTCCAATGCCGCTGACGCTGACGCAAGTTCGTGCATTGTCGAGCCGGACCGAGTTTTGCGGAAGAAGTTTGTTGAAAGATTTGTCGCTGACATTTCCGTTCGGCTGCCGGAAGGGGCTGGAGTTGACGGTTCAGGGATACAGATGGAGAGGGCGATTGTGAGTGGCGTGACCGTGATCTTGCAAAGGCGAGCAATGACATGTTTGAGCGTGCGCGTGGTGATAATTCAAGGTTTTTGTGAGGTGTGGGCTGTGCAGCGATCAATCGCGGGAAATCTTCTTGATGTTATCTGACAAGCAGAGCTGGCGTGTTAGTCCAGTTTGGGTATGGGGCTGCGCGTTTGTCTATGCCCTTGCGGCGGGGATCACGCTGCAGAAGCTTGCGCTGCCGCTCGTCCCCTCGTTGCATGCCGGATACGGCCTGCTCCACCAGGATGCGCTGCATTATCACCAGGTGGCGATTCAGTTAGCTAACCGGATTCAGGCGAACGGCTGGTCGGAGTGGAAATTGTTTCCGGATATCGGCGGCGGAACTGGCAATGTGGCGCTCCTTTCCGCACTCTATGCCTGGTTCGGCCCCAATCCCGTCTGGTTCGTCCCGTTTGCCGCAGCGGCACATGCAACCAGTGCTATGACGTTGTATCTGCTTGGCCAGGTCATGTGGCCGAGGCGGGCCGGTCGAGTCGGCGGTTTGGTCGCTGCCACATTGTTCGTTGTGTTCCACTCCTCCCTGCTTTCCTACGGCCAGAATTACAAAGATCCCTTTTCCATTACCGGAACCTTCCTTGTGCTCTACGGGTTTGTGTGCGCGGTGGATACCTTTGTTACAGCGCGACTCAAGAGGATTGTTTTCGCCATGGTTGCGGGTATCGTGCTGGTGTGGGTGGTCCGTCCCTACCTGCTGACGGTGCTGGGCGGGGGGCTGGTTCTTGGCCTTCTGGCAGTAGGTGTTCGTGCCTGGGCTCTGGGCCAACTTCTCAAAGAACGGCACGCCCTCGCCAGAGGGGGACTGTGCCTTATCCTCATCGGCGTCGCCATTCTCGTATTGCCAAAGGGGCGCAACCTGGAAATGGGCGCTACAGAGTACGTGATGAATTCCCTGGGCTCTAGTCCCTATCAAGATTGGCAGTGGAAGCCAACTCCCATGCTGCCGACTACGGTAGAGGTTAGCCTAAAGAAAATATCAGTACTTCGGGTCAATTTTATCGTTCATGGCATCGAGGTGGGTGCAGGATCGCAAATCGATGCGGATCGCATGCCGGATGATGCGTGGAGTGCCATCGGATATTTCCCCAGGGCGGCAGCCATTGGAATATTTGCGCCCTTTCCTGCCATGTGGATGGAGAAGGTCAGCGTATTTCGCGTGATCGGGGCGATGGAAACGGCCTGCTGATATCTGTTCGTTCCGGGGCTTCTCCTGCTCATCGTCATGCGGCCGAGCCCGGCTTTGCTCGCCGGCATGGCCGTCTGTGGAGTGATGATCACCTTCTACAGCTACATCCAGCCGAACGTCGGAAGGCTGTTTCGCGTGCGGGGAGGTCCCTTGTTCTTCTTGATACTGTCCGGAGCGGTGGGTTGGGCCCGTATCGGACTGGCAGCGGTGTCCTTCGTCGAACGGCGGCATCGTGATGAGCCGGAGTTGAAAATGGTTTCCAAACGCCGTGAGCGGCCGTCTTCCATCGCCGCGCTCTCGAGTGGCGGGGTGGCAGTTGCCATTCTCACCGCTGTCTGGTATTTTGGTTTTCTGGTGCGCGATCTGGTGCTGGTCAATCGGTATGGCTTGGGAGGAGACCTGGACGGATTTCTCTCTGCGTCGATGATTCCCATGTTTCTTGTGGGGGTCTTGATGTTGCCGCTGGCTGACGCGATGACGGCGCCATTCATCCGGGCGTGGGGGGCTGACAATGGGTGGGAGGCGTCTCAATTTGCCGGAACCGCAATGTCACTGGCGTTGGCGATCGTCAGCTGTGCCGTAGGCGGAATTATCATTGCCGCCGACTGGGTGATCCCCTACTTTGTGTCCAACGCGAGTCCCGCTGTCATCGCTGAAGCCGCCGGGATGTTGCGATGGTGTTCGGTCGTACTGGGACTCTCGGCCTGGACGGTCGTCGGCAACACGGTTTTGAATGCTATGAACCGGTCCTGGTTGGCCTTTGTCGCCCAATTATGTGTTCCAGTCGTCAGCATTGCCGCGATCCTTGCCTGGTCCGACAGGTTTGGCGTGCGAGCGGCGATCTTTGGGATGATCGTGGGGACAGTACTCAACGCGTTGCTCGTACGATGGTGTGTTCGGCAGGCCGGCGTAGCACTACCCCTGTTCCCTCCTGGGGGATGGGCGTGTCTTTCCCCCCTGGTGCCGAAACTATGCGATGTTGATGATCGGGGCGCTCCTCGCGAGCCTGACCATCCCAATGAACTTCGCGTTTGCCGCTCGCTTGGAGTCTGGGGCGGTGACGGCGTGGGCGTTGGGAGGTAAATTGGTTCAGCTCTTGGCCGGCCTGGCAACTGTGGTCGCCGCGGCAGTCCTTGCGCCTCATTTGGGCAGACTGATTGTGTTGAAGCGAGTGTCTCAGTTGTCCAGCGACGTCTCTGTCGTTCTCACGGATGGTACGTGGTTCTCGATCGTGGCGACCCTGATGCTGTTCTCGTTCTGTGAGCCGTTGGTGTTCGCCATATTCCGAGGGCCGGAGGTCGGTGAGCCGCAAGTCCTGTCTCTTGTTCGTCTTTTGCGGGTCGGGTGTCTCCAGATTCCTTTTGTGGTCATGGTCGCCCTCATCGCCAAGCTGACTGCGGTGTCCCGGCAGTCTGGCAGTGTTGTGCGGGCGGTTGGAGGCGGAGTCATCGTGAATCTGCTCCTTGATCTGTGGCTGGTCGATTCGTACGGCCTCGTCGGGATTGCTGCGGCCACTGTGGGAGGCGCCGTGTTCGCGGCCACATATCTGCTGATCGCCATGCGGGAACGCAGCGGCTTGAGATGGGACGAGGTGGTACTCCTCAAGGCAAGTTGGGGTGTGATGGCGGTGTTCGCCGCGGGGGTTGCGTATCACAACGGGTATCTGATCGGCGAGGCGATGGGTGGAGCTCTGTTATTAGGGACGGCACAATGGTCTTCGTGGGTAAAGTGAAGTGCATGTCCCCAACCTGCCAATTCTGCTCTGTGATGAAGGATGAATTCGCGGCGGACCAGAAGCGGTGCATTCTCCGGGTTCATGGAGCGTCAAGACGTCGCAAACGCTTCGAATGGGGGTTACGGTTACCGAACAAGCAGGATCAGTCAGCCGGATGGCGGGCAGTATCTTTGTGTTTGCTGAGCCCTGCTGTGAAGTCCGCAGAGTGATGCGCCCCATTCGCGTTCTACATGTGTGCACGATTTTTCTCACGGCCCGTACGTTTGTCGCGCCGGTGCTTCGTCATTTGCAGACCTGCGGATACGAGATGGCCGTGGCTTGTTCGCGGGGGCAGGCTGAGGATGGCCCCGTGGATCTTGAACGACCCTGGGATCTGACGTGTCCGATCTACCCCGTGGCGATCCCGCGGACTATCAACTTGTTTGCGGATGGCCGGGCGGTCTGGCAACTGGTGAGATGGATCTGTCAATTCAAGCCTGATATCGTTCATACACAAACGTCGAAGGCCGGAATTGTCGGCCGGCTCGCTGCGAGACTGGCCGGGGTTCCGGTTGTCATTCACACCGCCCATGCCTTTCCGTTCCATCCCTATTTGTCACCTTTTGTACAAAGGGCCTATGTGGCGATCGAGCGGATGGCGGCGCGTTGGGCTGACTGTGTATTCGTGGATACCGAGAGCGTACGAGAGGACGGCTTTCGGGCGGGTGTTGTTGAGGATCCGTCCAAGCTGGTTGTGGTGCCGATGGGGATCGATCTACAACGGTTTTCTCTCGCAACGGGGCAGCCGGGCGTACTTCGTGGGACATTCGCAATTCCCTCCCAAGCCCCTGTCGTCGGAACGGTTGCCAGACTGGTCCCCGACAAGGGGATGGAGTGTTTTCTTCAAATGGCCGCGCTGGTCCACCAGTCCCGCCCCGACACGAGGTTCCTTATTGTGGGCGAAGGGCCTTTGAGACAGCAGCTCGAACGCCAGGCTCAAACGCTGGGTATTGAGGCCTTCGTCACGTTTGCCGGACACCGCACCGATATCCCCGACCTTATGGGACTGATGGATGTGTTTGTGCTGCCCACCAGGCGGGAAGGGTTCGGTGTCGTCTTTGCTGAAGCCATGGCCATGGAACGGCCGACGGTGGGGAGCCGGATCAGGCCCGTGGCCGAGGTAGTTGAAGAGGGTGTGACGGGGTACCTGGCGTCGGCGGAGAAGCCCGACGAGTTTGCTGCACATGTGTTGGATCTATTGGCCGATCCCGCCAAACGTCGGTCGTTCGGACAGGCCGGGCGCCGCCGGGTCGAGCGGCTGTTTTCGGAGGAGGCCATGTGCCGGACGATCGAAGGGCACTATCGCCGGCTGTTGTCGGAAAAAGGATTGGTGTGATGACCCGCCGGGTTCAGCTTGCCGTCAAGCATGCCCTCGACAGAGTGGTTGCCGGTCTGTTACTGATTCTGCTCTCACCGCTCTTGATTCTCCTGTCGGGGCTCATCGTCCTCGATGCGGGATGGCCCCCGCTGTTTGTTCAAGAGCGTGTCGGACGAGGCGGAAGAGTCTTCTGTATTTATAAATTCCGCACGATGGTCAGGGATGCTGTTCGACAGGATCTTGGGACAACCGTGGGCGAGGCTGATCCCCGCATCATGCGAGTTGGGAGCTGGTTGCGAACGTGGAGCATGGATGAGTTGCCCCAACTCGTGAATATTTTGAAGGGGGACATGAGCCTGGTCGGTTCCCGTCCGACCACCGCCTATCAGGCGGCGCATTACAATGATGCGCAACGGCGGCGGTTGGAGATGAAGCCAGGCCTCACCGGTTGGGCGCAAGTGAACGGGAGGAACGCGCTCCCATGGAATCGGCGGATTGAGCTCGATGTGTGGTACGTGGATCATTTTTCCCTGTGGCTCGATGTGCGGATCGTGTGTAGGACGGTCGGAGTCGTTTTTCGTCGGGAAGGACTCTACGGGGAGGGTGGCGTCAACGATGATTTCGGCTCTCCGGGGCAGCCATGAATAAGCAACGCGTCATTGTATATGGGGCAGGCGGACACGCCAAAGTCGTGGCGGATGTCCTCGAAGCGATGGGAGTCTGTCAGATCGTGGGGCTTATTGATGATAGCCCGGAGCTGAAAGGGACGGTCCGAGGCGGGTACTCTGTGATCGGGAACAAGGACGACCTGGCCGGAATGAGCGGCGCAGGCATCGATGGGGTCATTGTGGCCTTGGGCGACAATTGTCGTCGAAAACTTGTCTGCGAAGAGGTCGAACGGATGGGGTTCAATCTTGTTTCGGCGATTCATCCGTCTGCCGTCATCGGCAGCCGGGTCAGGATTGGAGCGGGAACCTTGGTGGTGGCCGGTGTTGTCGTCAATGTGGATGCTGAAATCGGCGAGAACGTGATTGTGAATACCGGGGCCACTATCGATCACGATTGCCGGATCGGGGCGCATGTGCATCTTTCTCCCGGTGTGCATTTGGCCGGCCGTGTCAGCGTGGGTGCGCTGACGCATATCGGGATTGGAGTGGTCATACTGCCGAATCTTACGATTGGGAAGAACTGCATCGTCGGCGCGGGGGCTGTGGTACGTGATAATATGCCAGACAACGTCGTTGTTGTCGGGAACTCAGCCAGGATCCTGAAACAGAATGAGGTGAACAGTGGGCCCTGACGGCATGAACATTCCGCTCTCGCAACCTGATCTAAGCTGGGTCGAGCGAAAAGCGGTGATGGATGTGATGGACTCCACGTTTCTGAGCCTGGGGCCGAAGCTTCCGGAATTCGAATCGGCGATGGCCTCCTACATCGGGGTCAAGCACGCGATTGCGGTAAACAGTGGAACGAGTGGCCTGCACGTGATCGTCTGCGCTCTTGGAATTGGAGAAGGCGACGAGGTGATCACGACGCCGTTCAGTTTCGTGGCCTCGACGAATTGTCTCGTGATGGAACGGGCCAGGCCGGTATTTGTCGATATCGATCCGGAGACATACAACATCGATCCGGAGAACATCGAGGCGGCGATCACGCCACGGACAAAGGCGATTCTCGGTGTGGATGTGTTCGGCCGATGCGCCGCCTGGGACCGGATTGAGGACATCGCTCGCCGGCGCGGGTTGCTGGTGATTGAGGACTCCTGTGAAGCGATCGGAGCCGAAACGCTTGGCCGGAAAGCCGGCACTTTCGGGGAGGCCGGGTGTTTAGGATTTTATCCCAACAAGCAAATGACGACGGGTGAAGGCGGCATGATTCTCACCAACCGAGACGATGTCGCTGCGTTATCTCGAAGTATGCGGAATCAGGGCCGTGATGAGGGGCAAGGGTGGCTCGAACATGCGCGGCTGGGGTTCAATTATCGGCTGAGCGACATCCAGTGCGCGCTGGGCCTGGCGCAGTTGTCGCGATTGGAGGAACTGCTGGCCAAGCGAGCCGCGGTGGCCGAAATGTACCGGACCGTCCTTGCGGGAATCCCGGACCTTGTCATTCCACGAAATCCTGACCAAGGGAGGATAAGCTGGTTTGTGTATGTTGTCCGATTGAGCGACAGGTTTTCGCGCGCGCAGCGCGACCGTATTTTGCAGGGATTAAAGGCCGCCGGCATCGGCTGCAGCAATTACTTCATGCCCATTCATCTTCAACCGTTCCATAAGAAGAAATTCGGCTGCCGGGCGGGGATGTTTCCGGTGACGGAGCGAGTCAGTGACCGGACGATCGCCCTGCCCTTTTCCTCTGCCATGACGAGAGAACAGGTCGATCAGGTATCGGCTTGTCTGGTTGAGCAAATTCACCTGGCGAAGGCAGCATTCTGAATGCCGGTGGAGGAGTGGAGTGGCTCAGTCATGCCATTGCGGCGCCATGAAGAGTTGAAATGGCCTACGCATTACTAGAGGAGGCAAGGAGCCGTCTTGGGACGGTCTCCCGCTGGGCCATCGTGGCATTAGGCGTAACAATTCCGATTTTCACCACGGCCGACAGCATCTTGCTGGTCGTGCTTCTGGTTGTTGCACTTGTGGCGAAGCATGCGGAAGATCGGTTACAGCCTGCGATCCGGCATCCTGCCACTCTTGCCTGGCTTGCGTTCTTTCTGCTGGTGACTTTGGGCACGTTGCACGGGAGTGCGCCTGCGAGCGATCGAATTCATTTCCTCACCAAGTATGATGACTTTTTGCTCCCGCTCCTGTTTCTGCCGGTTCTGGCTGATTCTGAGGTGCAACGGCGGGCGCTTTTGGCATTTGGTGTGGCCATGGGGTGACGCTCGTCCTGTCCCTGGCCCTTGCGGCTGGGTGGATTCAGGGCGGGGGGTGGATCCATGGAAATCAATCCGATGCGAGCATCTTTAAGCTGCGTATCACGCAAAGCCTGCTCATGTCATTTGCCGCATTTTTATGCTGAAAGCAGGCCACCAAAGCGAAATATGGAAACGAGTGGCGTTATGGGCTCTGGCGGCACTGGCAGATCTTGTCGTGTTTCTTTTGCTCCAGTCGCAGACGGGACAAGTCGGATTTCTCGCGCTAACGGTCTACTGATGTTGGAGATGGTTGGGGCTGAAAGAAATCGCCGTGAGGCTTTTCGCGAGAATAACTCTGCTGCTGGTGGCGCTTCAAGTATCTTTGATGTTTCACGATCGGATGGCGACAGTGATCGAGCAAATCCAATCGACTCCCAACGGGATGCCCGCATCAACCAATCAATCGGTTGCCATTTCGCTCAGACATGAGTGATATAGGAACACAGGGGCTCTCGTGGCGGCCAATCCAATAATGG
>Ga0194131_10006631_pt1 | contig 16006 bp, 14 predicted proteins | sample TA2KigO120mmetaG_FD_148631 | JGI IMG/M metagenome (GOLD analysis project Ga0194131, IMG submission 148631) | Freshwater microbial communities from Lake Tanganyika, Tanzania - TA2015053 Kigoma Offshore 120m | ecosystem: Environmental > Aquatic > Freshwater > Lake | place: Tanzania: Lake... | reverse complement strand
CGGCGTTGCCGGTCAATTACGCCGGGCTCGCTCTCATGGCTTTGGGCCTTGCGCTGATGGTCGCCGAGGCGTTCACGCCGTCGATCGGCGCGCTCGGCATCGGCGGCGCGGTCGCCTTCGCTCTCGGCGCCGTCATCTTGATCGATACCGATTTCCCCGATTTCGAGATTTCGAAGCCGGTCGTTTTCGGCGTCGCCGCCGTCAGTCTCGCCCTGACGGCGATCGTCGCGCGCCTTGCCGTCACGTCGCACCGACGCGCCGTGGTGAGCGGGCGCGAGGGAATGATCGGAGCGTCCGGACAAGTCCTCGAGTGGAACGGCCGGTCGGGATACGTCCTCAGCCACGGCGAACGCTGGAAGGCGATCTCCTCCGAGCCGCTCGCGCCTAGCTGCCGGGTGCGCGTCGTCGCGCTCGACGGACTCACGCTCAAGGTCGAACCTGAAACCGACACGTCAAAAGGAGCTTCATCCCATGTGGACTGATTTCGCTTTCATCTATTTGCCGATCGCTGTCCTTTCCATCCTCTTCCTCGCGGCGGCGATCAAGATCCTGCGCGAATACGAGCGCGGGGTCGTTTTCACCCTCGGCCGTTTCACCGGAGTCAAGGGGCCGGGCCTGATCATCCTGATCCCTTACGTCCAGCAGATGGTACGCACCGACCTGCGAACGGTCGTGCTCGACGTGCCGAGCCAGGACGTGATTTCGCGCGACAACGTTTCGGTCAAGGTCAACGCGGTAATTTATTTCCGCGTCGTCGATCCCGAAAAGGCGACGATCCAGGTCGCGGATTTCATGCAGGCGACGGGCCAACTCGCCCAGACCACGCTGCGATCCGTGCTCGGCAAACACGAACTCGACGAAATGCTGGCGGAACGGGACAAGCTCAATAACGACATCCAGGAGATTCTTGACAAGCAAACCGACGCTTGGGGCATCAAGGTCGCCAACGTCGAGATCAAGCACGTCGATATCAACGAAAGCATGGTCCGGGTCATTGCCCGCCAAGCCGAAGCCGAACGCGAGCGCCGCGCCAAGATCATCAACGCCGAAGGCGAGCAGCAGGCGGCGCAAAAACTGTTGGAAGCGGCGGAAATCATCGCCCGGCGACCCGAGGCCATGCAGCTCCGCTATCTCGGCACCTTGAGCGCGATTTCGACCCAGAATTCTTCGACCATCGTTTTTCCGTTTCCGATGGAGATGTCGCGTTTCCTCGCCGGCCTGGGCGGCAAGACTTCGTGACGGCGCGATTTAAGGCGTGAAGACCGTCACGCGGATCGGCGTCGGATTGAAACCGGCCGCCTGATTGAGACGTTCGGGACAGTTGGAGAGCACCGCCAGCACGTCCATCTCGGCGCGCAGATCGACATAATCTCCTGGGCCCGACTTGCCCTCGACGATGGCGACGCCGCCGTCGGCACGCACAGGCACGTTCATGAAGAAATTGATGTTGGCGACCACGTCCTTGGCGCCGAGGCCATGCGTGGCCAATTCGCGCTCGAAATTACCCTGGCAGCCCGCGCCGTTGTTCTTGCCGAAGCGGACGTCGTCGACCTCGACCGAACAGCAGCCGTAGAGGGTGTCGTGCGACCCGCAGGTGTCGGCGACGATAGTCATCAGCTTGCGCGCCCGCACCGACCACAGGACCGCGCCCTGGCCGAGATAGACGTTGTTGTTGAGCTTGATAGTGTTGGCGGCGTTGTAACGGTCGGTCGGATCGGCGAGGCTGTAGCAGAGAAAATCGACGGCCTGTTTGCCGTGCAGATCGACGATGCGGAGCACGTCGCCCCGGGCAATGCGCGCGCTCCAGGGTTCGCCGGCGGGGATTTCCAAATCCGCGTGGATTTTCGAGGGAGGATTCATGGCTTCGTCTCGTTTTCGTCAACCGGCGGTCATTTTCCAGGGCAGTATGATCCGGAACTGCGCCCGCCATTCCGCGTCCACTTTCCCGTTCGAACGAATCAGCGGAGCCGTGAGGCGATCGCGCTCGGCCGCGCCGAGCCGGCGGTAGAGAATATCGCTTTCGTTGCGTGGCTCGCCCGCGATTTACATCTGGGTGGTCAGCACGTGACCCGCAGGATGGTGCGCCTTGACATGAATGTGCGGCGCACGGCCGGGATACGACACGGGACGAATGGTGCGAAACCGGTAGCGGCCCTCAGCGTCGGTCCGGATCGCGCCATATCCCTGAAAATCGTCATCGCGCGGACGGGACAGCGAGCGGTCGCCGGTCGCGAGATAGCGGCCGTTAGCGTCCACCTGCCAGATCTCGACCACCCCGTTGGCGACCGGGCGGCCATCGGTATCGAGCACCTGTCCGTCGAGGAGCAATATTTCGCCGCCGGCGTCGCGGACCCGGCCGGCGACGCGCACCAGATCGTTATCGGTGTCGGCCGGAAAACGATCGGGATAGAAAGGCCCTTCGCTCTGAACCGGGGTTGGCGCGAGTGCGGCCGCGAACGAAACGAGCGGGACTGCGGCCACGACGGCCGCGCCGCCGCCCGCGATCAGGTTGCGTCGAGTCCATGGGCGCATGGCCTTATCCCGAACCCCCGTTGGGCGATTACTCTTTCTTGCCGGTGCGCACCAGCATCAGCCGGTCGTTGCCCGATTCCGGCAGCCAGACCTCGCCCGGCCGGCCGAGGATTTGGCGCACGGCCGCCCCGCTCCGGCTTCCCGGCACGGGAGTGAACGTTTCCGCGCGCGGATCGAAGGCCAGCGTCGCGTTGGCGCCGAAGTCGCTGACCCAGACGATGTCCTTTTCGTCCACATAGACGGCGTAGGCGCGTGGCCGTTCGCCGGGCAACCGCCACATTTTCCATTGCCGGGCCTTGGGGTCGAAACGGCTGAGCTGCCCGGAATTCCACTCGGAAACCCACAAGTTGCCCCGGCTGTCCGACCAGATCCGCCTGGCGCCTTGATCCGGCGTCGGCGGCGCGACGACCTCGGCCGCGCCGCTCGCGCGGTCGATGTGCGCCAAATAACTGCCGGCAAGCGAGACGTACCAGATTTCCCCATCCGGCGTCGCGGCGATGCCATAGGGACCGCGGCCGTTCGGCGATTTCCACACGTCGACTTTGCCCGTTTTCGGATCGAGACGGCCGTGGAAGCCGCTCTGCCCCGTGAACCACAACACGCCATCCCGGTCGAAAGCGGCGGTGTTGAGGTTGGCGTAGCCGGTGTCTTCCGGCAGACGCCAGACGGTGACCGCGCCGGTGGCCGAAACGTAACGGACGATGGCGTTCTGGCCGCTGTCGGTGATCCAGGCGTTGCCGTCGGGGCCGGCGATCACTCCGTGAGGCGACGATCCCGAACCGAGCGGCACCTGGCGAACGGCCTTCGTGCGCGGATCGAGGATGCCGAGCGCGCCCTGGCCTTGGGCCGTATACCAGACCGTGCCGTCGGGCGCCGGCGCCACATCGTGGGGGCGCGCGCTCTTGGGCACGTCATAGACCACGGTCTCGAACGCGTACGCCTGCCGGGCGAACAGCGCCGACGCCAGAGCCAAAGCCGCGAGAACGAGGCGGTTCATGCGAGCTTCGATTTTCGGCGTCGGCCGGGTTCCGGTCAACTCCCCTTCAGCGCGCGGGCGGCCGCTGCGGCGCGGGCGCCATATGAAGGATTTGGCGGGCCTCTTCGGGCGTCGCGATCTCGCGGCCCAACTCGCGCGCGATCCGCACCGCGCGCTCGACCAATTGCGCGTTGCTGACCGCCAGAACGCCGTGGCTGTAATAAACATTGTCCTCCATGCCGACCCGGATATTGCCGCCGAGGGTCAACGCCATGGTGCTCAACGGCAGTTGATACTTGCCAATGCTGACGATCTGCCAGCTCGATCCTTCGGGGAGCGCGTCGAGCATCGCCAGCAGGTTGGCGGGCGACGCCGGAATGCCACCCTGGATGCCCATCACCATGCTGAAATGAAGCTGGCCTTCGAGCGCGCCGCGGCGCTGGAGTTCGAGCGCATTTTCGATGTGGCTCAAGTCGTAGACCTCGAGTTCGTTAACGATGCCGCGGCGCTTGCAGCCTCCGACGAACTGGGCGTTCCATTTCTTGGAGTTGGAAAACAGGAATTCGGTGTTCTTGTGCTCGAAGTGGAAGGTGCCGAGGTTGAGTGTCAGCATGTCGGGCGCGGGCTTGATGTCGAGCAACGCCATGCGCTCCTCGAGGGTGAAGCCCTTGCCCTCCTCGCCCGGATTCTCGTAACGCACGCCGATGCCGTTGCCGACCTGGGTGATCATGCCCGGGCAGCGGTTCATGATGCCGTCGACCACCTCGTTGTAGATGTTGACGTCGCTCGAGGTCACGCCGCGCTTGTCGCGCACGTGGATGTGGGCGACGGAAGCGCCGGCGTTGTAGCAGTCCCGGAAGTTCTGGACGATGTCCGTCGGCTGTTCGGGCAGGTTGGGATTCGCCTCCTTGCCGTGCAGGCCGCCGGTGGTGGCGACGGTGATGACGACCTTGCCCGGATTGGTGAGATTCGGCTTCATGGTTCGGTTTCCTCCGTGCAATGGGAATTTAGGGCCGCGCTTGCGAGTTGGCGCCGGCGAGCGGGCGGAAATAGACCATGCCGATCGCGATCGCGGTCAAAACGGCAAACACAGCGTTCGACGTGTAACCTTCGTCCATTAACGAGACATAGCCGGCGACGGTCACCAGAGTGAACATGGATTGCTCGACGCTCGAGAGCGCACGCCGGAAGTGGCCGAAGACGGCAATCGAGGCACTCCATTGCAACAGCAATACGGTCGCGATGGGAATAAATTGATTCCAGCCGATCTTGGGAAATTCGAGAAGCTGCGGGTAGGTCACGAACGCGAACGGGATGACGAAAGTGGTCGAACAGAGCTTCATCGAATCGATCGCGGTCTCGAGAAAACTGGTTTCGGCGATTCGGGCCGCGGCCAGCACGCTGACCGCGACCGGCGGCGTCAGCGTCGAATAACACGCGAAATAGAACACGAAAAAGTGCGCGATCAGCGCCGGAACGCCGATCTCCTGCAGGAACGGCACCAGGGTCAGCGCCACGACGATGTAGGCGACCGGCGTCGGCAGTCCCATGCCGAGCAGCAGGGAGAGAACCATCGCGCCGATCAGCAACAGCCATTTGTTGTCGGGCAGGAAGTCCAGCATCGCCGGACCGAGGCGGCCCGAGAGGTTGGTGGTCAGCATCACCTGGCCCAAGGGGCCGATCGCGATCAGGAGCAGCGACAGCACCGCGACCATGACGAAGCCTTCCTCGATGCCGCCGATGATCTCCTGGCGACTCGGCCGGTAGGGCCCCTGGAACACGGCCAATCCGAGAGCCAGAACGGAACCGATGATGCCGGCGATGGAAGGCGAGTAGTAGCCGACCAGCAAGATGACCACGACGGCGAAGGAGATCACAAATGTCGGCAGCATCCGCTTGATCAACTTGAAATCGACGCTTTCGTCGAGCCGCGGCAGCTTGTGGCGGTTGGCGTACACCTGAACGCCGATGAACGTGCCGGTGAGATAAAGGACGCCCGGAATTACCGCCGCGAGCGCGATTTCGACGTAGGCAACGTTGAGAATGGCCGCGATCAGGAACGCGGCAAGCCCCAAAACGGGAGGCATGATCTGTCCCGAGCACGAGGCGACCGCTTCGATCGACCCAGCCATGGAGGGGCTGTAGCCGTAGCGCTTCATCATCGGAATGGTGAAGCGTCCGGTCATGACCACGTTCGAGACCGCGACGCCCATGACGCAAGCGAGAACGCCGCTGCCGATCAGCGCCGGATAGGCCGCGCCACCGGTTACGTAGCGCCCCGCGTACTTGCCGAGCTCGATCACCATGCGCAGCATCCCGGCGCCGAACAGCGCGGCGGCGAAAATCACCAAAAAGTAGAGGCTGTCGGCGGCGTCGCGGGCGAACCAGAAGAATCCGTCGGTGGTGCCGAGGCCGATATAGTTCATCACGAACTTGGGATCGAGCGGCGGATGGCCGAACACCGGGTTAGCGATGAGATGGCCGTAGAAAAAATAGAGAATCATGATGCCGATGATCGATGTCAGCACGCCGCCCCAGTGAATCCAATTCAGCATCAGCACCGACACCGTGAGGACGACGCCGACCGCAAACTGGATGTCGGTGAAGAACGGCTGGTTGATCTCGAGCGCGACCGCGTTCAGGCGCACGTACAGGCTGGATCCGGCGGCAAGAACGAGGGCGAGCACGGCGAAAGCCATGTGCCCGGCCCAGTGGCGGCGGGCGGCTTTTTCGATCCGTTCGTCGAGTAGGGTGCGGACCGCGACCAGCCCCGACATGGTCAGGACGGCGAATACGAAATTGGAGTAGTGCTCGGAGGAGTTACGAAACAGACCGAACGTGGCGAAGCCGAGATAGAACGTGAGCGAAAAGCCAATCAGCCAGAAAACCGCGCTGACCGCCTTGCGGCTACGCACCAGCATGGGACGCAAAGAGTCGGGGCGTATCTCGGTCATGACTGCCCGCGCTTGCCGCCGCTCGACAGGGCTGGATGAAACGCCGCCAAAACGATCGATTGAACGGAAATTTCCCGGCGGCCGGTCAAGGCCGCCGGGAGATTCGTGCGATCAATTGATCTTCGGATAGGTCATCGGCGGGTATTTTTTGTGCTCGTCCCACCAGCCGAGCTCGACATAGGCCTTCTTGGCGCCGGGATGGACGTTTTCCTCCGACAAGCCGTGGAGCATGGTCTCCTTCGACCAGATGCGCCACAACCCGTGCAGGTCGCGCATCTGCGGGCCGTATTTGGCGACCGCCTTGACGATCTGATAGGCGACATCGTCGGGGAAGGTCTCGTGCGCCGCCTTGAAACCGCGGTTGTAGCCGACCGAGATTTCCCGATCCTGGCCCGGCAAGGTTCCGGCCTTGATCTTGAGCGGCAGGAACGTGGTCGAGAACTTCTTGTTGACCTTGTCGAGGGCGGCCGCGTCCACGTCGATGTAGTGGATCTTCTTGCCGGTCGCCTCGAGCTGGCGCAGGAAGCCGCCGATCAGCCATTCCTTGTTGTTGGCTTCGGCGCCGACCGCCGTGGTGGTGACGTCGGTGGTGCCGTCGATCAACTGTTGCGTCAGCACGCCCGGCGTCACGTGCCGGATGTCGGAGTTTTGCGGCGTGATGCCGTAACCGTGTTCGAGCACCAAGCGCGAGAACACCCCCCAGTCGCTCTGCCCGCGCAGCCCGAGCGAGATGCGCTTACCCTTCACGTCGGCCATGGTCTTGATGGCGGGATTGAAGGTCAGGAAAATCTTGCCCTGAATCCAGAACGCCTCGCCGTAGAGCAGCTTGAACTTGATCGGCACCTTCTCCGGCAGGAACTCCTTGAGCTCGGGCGAGCCGCCCTGAATTGCGAGTTGGATGACCGTGTCTTCGGTGCCGAATACGCTGGTCTTCCAGCGATTCTGCTCGGACATGGCCCGGATGTTGTACATGTAGCCGGGCGTTTCCTGAGCGGCGAGGACGACCCGCTCGCCGCCGCGCGCCATCATGGTGTTGAGCATGGTATCGGATTCGGTGACGCCGCACCCGAACGGACACAACAGGTTTGGCACGATGATCGGCGGATCGGCGGCGACCGCGGGCGCGGAAATCCCGAAACCTGCGGCAATCAAGAACGCCGCGCCCGCCAGGCGGAAGCTACGCCCTGTATTCGTAGTAATCGTGATCGTCATGGAGCCCTCCCCGAAATAGTTTTTCCCGCCCAAGCACACGGATGCGACCCATCCGTTTGTATTATTGTCTCATAATTTAAAAGGAAAACTAAATTTCATAAAAAAAACTGAAAAATGAATAAGATTGTCTTTAACTTCAGTATTTTTGATGATGTCCGCGTATTTCCTGGCTCGGGCCGAACAGCTGGTCGTTTGATCCCAGGATCAGCCTAACCCGCGCAACGCCTCCCGCAGCGCCGGCAGCCGATAGGCTGTACCCATGCCAAGAATGGCGAGCAGCGCGGCGACGGCCATCCAATAGCGCCAATAATATTTGACGGCCTCGCGCGGCAATCCCTCGCGGACTGGAAAACTGACGGCGGCAAGAAAACCGTTTTCTTCCTGGCCGGTGGTTTTGGCGCGCCAGTACCCGATCGTCATTCGATAATAAACGATCAGATAGAAGGCTACGAAAAGCAGCACGATCAGCAGTATGTCCACGACGCATCCTTGCCCGGCCGGCATCCGTGGCGTTGCCACGGATGCCGTGATCAGCCGGGCTTACTTCGCGAACGGCCAAGGAGCATTCGGATCCCAGACCGGAATGCCGAGAAACGCGTACCACGGCGCCATGACGCAGATGCCGTAGGCGATCGCCAGCACCACCGCCATCCAGCCGACCTTGGCGTAGTCGGTCGAGGAGAAGGTCCCGGTCGAATAGGCGATCACCGCGACCGTGATCTGGGTCGGCAGGATGTACGCGAACGTATCGGTATCGGCGACCAGCATGGTGAAGGCAACCGGGTGCAACCCGACCTTGGGCGCGAGCGCGAGCAGGATCGGCGCGAACAGCGACACCGCCGCGACGTTCGACAGCATCCCGAGCCGGATGATGTGCGTGCCCACCATCAGGACCAGCAGGACCGCCCACCACGGCTTGCCGACGGCGACCGGTTCGATCACCGCCGCCAGCCATTTGCCGAGGCCGGAGCTCGACATCGCCGAGGACAGCGAAAGCGCTCCGCCCAGCAGGATGAACGTGCCCCAGATCGTGCGTTCCTCGAGCGCCTTCCAGCGGAAGTGCATGAACCCCGGAACGAACATCACCGAAAGGCTCATGATCGCGATCATAAACGTCGGGATTTTATGCCATTTCTCGGTCATCCACAGGATCGCCGTCACGACGAAGATCGCCAGGATCGTGTATTCGGTCGCGCTCGTTTTTGGCAATTCGTCATGGGATTTTTTGATCATCTCGGCACCGCCGCGAATGGCGAAGTGACGGGTCTTGAAGTGATATTGAACCCACCATTGAGTCACCACGAACATGCCCAGATAGGGCCACTGCATCAGGAACCAGTCGAAGTACGAAATGGAAATCTTCAGTTCCTTCTCGAACAACCCGACCAGAATCAGATTGGGCAAGTGCGCGGTCATCAGGCACATGCCCGCGATCATCGAGGCGTACACCATGGACTGGATGACGATAGCTTTCTTGGCTTGTTGTTCCTCCGGCGTATCGCCGAGCAATCCGGTAATCCCGTTCATGATCGGCAACAGGATTGCCCCACGCGGATTGGCGCCGGGGATGATCATGGCCAGGATCATGTTGACCGCGAACATCCCCCAGATCACGCCGTTCACGGTCTTGATCCGGGCGCGATGCAGGATTCCGAGTGCGATTCGCTTGTCGAGCCCCGAAACCATGATGATCGCCGCGACGATGAAGGCGACCAGGCTCAGAAGCGCCGGATTGGAGTTGATGCCGCTGACGGCGGCGCCTAATCCGGGCACGGCCTTGGTCTGAAGCAGCAGCATCGGGATCATCAGCCCCGAGATGCCGACCGGCACGCACTCCGAAACCCAGGTGATGCACGCCCAGGTCACGACCGCAAGCGTCGCCTTGCCCGCGGGCGAAAGTCCCTCGGGTGTAGGCATGACGTACATAATGAAGAAAAACGCCACCCAGGATAGTGCGAATCCGATCAATGACTTTTTGGGATCGCGTTCGGCTGACGCGATGTTGGTTACGAGCCGGTTGTAAATGGCGCCGAGTATCGTATTGCCTGAAACGGCTGCCCTTGATTGTTCCGTCGATTGCATGACGTTAGTCTCCCCGTTGTTTTTTCTCGAAGCTCCCTTTGCACGCGAAGTTTGTTATTTTCCGCGGTTCGTTGACTTGACCGCAGTCGTTGATCGTTAATATCGTTGTCAAAATGTTGCTTTGATGCCTTACCGCCACTTCACATCCCGAACGACCGCTACGACACCATGCTGAATTGACCCTTCAGCCGCACGGTGGCGCCGGCCGCGCGCGTCTTCTGCACGTTCACCGCGTAACGAAATTTGTCGCCCCGGTAATACAGCAGCGTATAGCTGATCGGCCGCCGCCTTTCGGCATAGACCGTGCGGTGAACGAGAAACACCGGATCGTGCGCCTTGACTCTCAACGCTTTTTGCACGCGTTGCGGCGGGACGGACGCCTCGAATTGATAATCCGCTTCGAGCAGAGAAATTCCGTACTTGCCCTCGAGCAGCGGGAAGATGCCGTGCCGGGTTAGATCCTCGGACGCGATCTTGACGCCGATCTCGACCGGTAAAAACATAATGTTGAACAAGATGGCTTCCTGATCGGCGTAGCGAATACGTTCGATCTTCTGCACCATGTTTCCAAGCGGAATGGCAAGATGATTGGCCACATCCGCGCTCGCCGGCACCTGGTTGATGTCGAGAACCTTCGCCGAGGATTGATGGTGGAGCTTTTTCATCTCCTCGGCGAAGCCGGCGAGATGGTCCAGATTCTGCTCGATCGGCAGCGCGCGCACGAAGCTGCCTCGACCATGCTCCTTGACCACCAGACCTTCGAGTTGAAGGTCGTCCAAGGCCCGTCGCACCGTGATCAAGCTCACGTCCAAAGCAAGCGCGAGTTTTTTTTCGCTGGGAAGCTGATCGCCAGACTTCAAGCGGCCGGTGACGATCGCGCGGCGGATGCTTTCGCGGGCCTGATAAAACAACGGATGATCGGAGCCCTTTACAACCGGCTGGACGAGCAGGGGCATGATTTGACCTTGACTTGAAACCGTATTATTCTAACTCATTATGAAGACATTAAGCTATATGAACTTGGACGTGGCCATTGCTCAAGCCTATCCAGAGATGATTATTATATTTCAAATGGTTAATTCGACTCGGTCCGCCGGGGCGGTGTGTGCGATCGGCGCGTAAAACCAGCTCCGCCGAACCGGCGACATCAACTCACCAGGGAAAAAGGGAAACACGATGCCAGTAGTGCTCAAGGAAAAACCGATCTTTATCGTCGGGGCCGAACGGTCCGGAACCACGCTGGTGATGGCCATGCTTGGCGCTCACCCGCGCATCGCCACGCCCGAGGTGGTGTGGTGGTACACGCGCATCCGGCCTTACCTCTTCAGCTACGGTGACCTTTCCAAGGACGCTAACTTCCGCACCCTCGCCGATGAGATGATTTTCGGCCTCAAGACCCCGTTCTGGGACATGAAGGTCAATCCGCGCACCATCGTCGATGAAATTCTCGCGGATCTTAAGGAACGGAGTTACGCGGGCATCTTCTGCGCCATGCACGAGCGCTATGCCCAGAGCATGAACAAGCCCCGTTGGGGCGAAAAAACCCCGCATAACGTATTTTTCATCAAGGAAATCCTGGAGGATTTCCCCAATGCCCAATTCGTGATGGTCACCCGCGACGGTCGCGACGCGAGCGCTGATTATATCGAATCGTCGTTTGGGCCGACCAACATCTTCGCCGCCGGGGAAAGCTGGGCGCTATGCCAGAACGCGGCCAAGCCGTGGCGCAAAAAATTGAAATCTTCACAATGGACCGATGTCAAATATGAAGATCTGGTCCGTAATCCGAAACCGGTCCTCAAGAAACTTTGCGATTTTCTCGGCGAGAAATACAACGATTCGATGCTCCAATTCTACAAGGGCGGAATCGCCAAGGCGCGCGGAAAAACCAAGGACCACAAGCCCCTCGGCCACGCCACCAGCGACAAATACATCGGCATCTACAAGAATCTTCTCAGCATCCGCGACCAGCGCATCTTCGCTTGGGTCGCGGGCAAGGAACTCGCCGAAGCCGGGTACAAGTCCGACGTCGAACCGATGCCGTTGACGGACGAACAGGTCGCGTTTTACCGCGAAGTTGATGGGCGGTTCCGCGCCGCGATGCTGACCGCGCCCGAAGGCCACATCGTCTTCGAAAGTTATAATGATTGGCTGATCGATCAGCGCGAGGAACGGCGCAAGAAGGGCCTTTGGGGCCCCAAGGACGTGCCCAAGCATTTCATGATCGGCCATCCGCACGAAGAAATGATCGCTGGCATGCGCGCCTGGCGAAAATGGAAGGAGTATTTCGGCGTCAAGCGCCAATACACCGGCCGTTCCGCGCTTTAGGCCGGGTTTGATCGCGGATATATTCGACCCGGTGGCATGGCTCGTATCCGCCGGCCGTCGCGAGGGGGGATTGATTTGCTGAAACGTGAAACTTCGATCCGGCGGGAGCTGCTCGTCGAGCAGTTCCCGATGTTCGCCGTGCTGATGGGGCTCGGTTTCGCCGCGGCCTACGCACAGCACGGATTTTTGCCGGGCGGCGAGGTGGCGTTTCCGCTGGCCGGAACCCGGGTGCCGATCTGGCATCTGGTATGGATGGGATTCTGGACCGGCTACACCATGGCGGTGGTCGGCGAAGCCGCCGGCATTTTCGCCCTGCCCTACCAGATGTCGGTTTTGCAGTTCACCACCGCCTCAGTCACGCCGACCACCCAGTTGCTGACTTTCATCAATCCGATTGGCGCCTTGTTCGGCTTCGTCCGCAACAAGCAATACAACTGGGATTTCGCGCTCTGGGTATGCGCGGGCGGCGCGGCCGGCGCCTTGATCGGCCCTTTCATCCGCTTGACTCTGCTCGCGGACCCGGGACCGTTCAAGATGGCGGTCGGACTCGCGCTCGCCATCGCCGGCGTTCATTTGTGCTGGTCGGCGTTCCGGCGCGCCAATCGTACTCGTGGCATCGAGGGCAAATTCGCGGCCGAAGCGAAGGCAAGCCGTGCCCAAGGCGCGGGTACGCCTTACGCCATCCCCGCCGGCATCCCGATCGAAACCGTCGCCAAGAACGGCTTTCATCTCACCATCGGCTTCTGGGGCGAACGCTGGCGCATGCATCAACCGACCCTGTTCCTGATCGGCTTCGGCGTTGCCATCTGCGCGTCCGCCCTCGGCGTCGGAGGCGGATTCCTGCTGGTGCCGATCTTCGCCGCCGCTTACGCCCTGCCCATGTACGTGCTGGTGGCGGCCTCGATTCCCTACGTCATTATCTTGTCGGCGGTCGCCATTTTCACCTACACCGTGATCGTCCCGATATTCGCCGGGCAGACCATCTACGCCGAATTCGCCTGGGGGCTGTTCACCTCGGCGGGCGGAGTGTTCGGCGCCTGGCTCGCCGCCAAGACCCAGCGTTTCGTGCCCCAGCACTTTTTGAAACTGATGCTCGGCGGAATTACGGGGGCCGCCGGCATTCTTTACGTGTATGATTTCTTTCAACCGCTTCCGTTCCGCATCTGACGGCGAACCATCCGATGAAACACGGGCTTCATCTTCTTCCCTATCTTCCCTTCATCGTTCTCGCGCTCGCTGTTCTGGTCGCCGCCTACCATATTCGCGTCTATTGGTAAGATGGTTCTCGCGTTCGTCGGGCTTATCCGGCAGGATGGCGCGCCATGACCGACCTACTGTTCGATCTCAAAGGCAAGTCGATCGTTGTCGCCGGCGCGGCCGGCGGCTTGGGCTCGGTGCTCTCGCGCGCGTTCGCCGAACGGGGCGCGCGCCTGGTGCTGGGCGACATCGACAAGGCGGCGCTCGACCGCCTGGCCGCCGGCTGGCCCAAGGACCAATCCGCGCCGCCGGCGCATTTCACGACTTTCGACATTCGCGACGAGGTCGCCAATGACGCGTTGATGCGCACGGCGGCCGAGGCGTTCGGCGGTGTCGACGGCGCCTTCAACGCCGCCGGCGTGCTCGCCCTCGCACCCGCGCTCGAGTTGCCGGAAGCCGCGTTTCGCGACTCCCTCGACGTCAACGTGACCGGCTCGCTGCTGTTCTCGCGCGCGGCACGCAAGGCGATGAACCGGGGCGGGCGCATCATTCACCTCGCTTCGGTCTCCAGTTTTGTCGCTAACACCAAGTACGCGGCCTACGCCAGCGCCAAGGCGTCGCTCGCCCACCTGGTCAAGGTGCTGGCGCGTGAATGGGCACCGGATGGGATCACGGTCAACGCCATCGGCCCGGCGATGATCGAAACCCGGATGATTGCGCCCTACCTCAAGGACCCGGCGTTTCGCGCCGCGGCATTGTCGGTCATTCCCATGGGCCGCTTCGCCGTGCCGGAGGACCTGATCGGCACCGCCGTGCTGCTGCTGTCCGAGGCGGGTCGATTCATCACCGGCCAGACCATCTGCGTCGACGGCGGGCGCACCCTGGTGTGAGCGGAGTTACTCGGCGGCTGCCGATCTGACCAGATGGAAGCCCTTGATCGAGGGCCGTGCCGCCAGTTCCCGCACCAGGGTCAAGAGCGGCGTTTCCATCAGCGGATAGTCGGTCTTGATCGGCCCCGCCGCCTTGAGCGCGTCGTACTGGGTCGTGTCGTAATAGGCGGCCAGCAATAGATCGTCGTCCGACTTGAAAGGCCCGCGCGTCTTGCGGATGCGCTCGAGCGCGGGTGGCACGCGCGCGCCGGGCCGTTCGCGAATCGGCTCCGCCCCGCGGGCGATCTTGTCGTAGAGGGCGGGGTCGATCGGGCCCGCGATTTCGCCGTAGCCGCCGCGCACATAAAGTCGTACTTCGTCCGGCACCGTGTCGTAGCGGGCCTTGCTCTTGTCGCGGCCGATCACGTTGAGCACCGATTGGGTGACGATGTATTGCGCGAACGGGCTAACCACGATCGGGTAGCCGAGATCGGCGCGAACATGACCTGCTTCCTCCATCACCTCATCAAGGCGATGGGCGAGCCCCACGGTTTCCAACTGGTGCTTGAGGTTCGAGATCATGCCGCCCGGAATCTGGTGGTGGTAATGGAATTCGTCGTATTCCGCCACCTGACCGACCGGCTTTCCTTCCCGGGCGGCGATGTAGGCGAGGCGTTCGGCCACCTCGCGGACGGGCGCGAGGTCGATGGCGACCTCGTGGCCGCGCCGCTGGCAGTTGGCGGCGAACTGCTCGGTCGGCGAATGGGACGCGCCGTTGGCCAGCGTCGAGGTCGCGGTGTGGACCACGTCGACGCCGCGATCGACCGCCTGCACGGCGGTGTAGGGCGCGAGCCCGGAGAGGCAATGCATGTGCAGCTGCAGCGGCAGATCGCCGATCGCCGCCTTGAGCGCGGGTATCAGGGTAGCGACGCGCTCCGGCAGCAACAGGCCGCTCGGGTCCTTGAGGAAGATACCGTCGACGCCGATTTTGACCAGTTGCTTCGCCTTGGCGACGTAATAGGCGTCGGTATGGACCGGGCTGTGGGTGTAGACGATACCCGGCACCACGTGCAGGCCGTGGCGCTTGGCCTCGCGGATCGGGATTTCCAGGTTGCGCATGTCGTTGAGCGCGTCGTAGGGCGTGTGGTAGCGCATGCCGTTGGCGGCGAACCGCTCGGCCGACAGCGCGACCACGTCGTCGGCGAAAAATTCGAACGTGAAAAGGCTTTGGCCGCGGGTGTGGACGATCAACGGCGTCTTTTTCACCCAGCCGGACAGGATCCGCATCCGCTCCCACGGGTCCTCGCGCAGGTAGCGCACGCAGACGTCGAATACCGCGCCGCCGACCAGGTCGATCGCCTCGAAACCGGCCTCGTCGAGCCGGGGCGCGATCTCTTTCATCATGGCCGTGGTCATGCGGGTCGCCCACAGGCACTGGTGGGCGTCGCGCAGCGTCACGTCGATCAGGCGGATTTTCCGTCCCATCGTCCTATTCTCCCCCGTTGAGCGCGCGCTGCAGGAACGCGGTTTCGACCCAGCGCGTGTGCACGGCGCCCGATTTAAAGTCGCCGTCGTCGAGCAGCCGGCGGTGGAAATCGAGGGTGGTGGCGAGGCCCTCGACCTCGAAGCGCGCCATGGCGTCCCGCGCCTTGGCCAGCGCGGCCTCGCGCGATTCGCCGTGTACGATCATCTTGCCGAGCATGGAATCGTAGAACGGCGGCACGACCGCGCCGTCGTGGGCAAAGCTGTCGATGCGGATGCCGGGGCCGACCGGCGGGCGCCAGCGCTTGAGCGTGCCCGGCATGGGTCGGAAATTGTTGCGCCAATCCTCGGCGTTGATGCGGAATTCGATGGCG
>Ga0194131_10006628_pt1 | contig 16008 bp, 15 predicted proteins | sample TA2KigO120mmetaG_FD_148631 | JGI IMG/M metagenome (GOLD analysis project Ga0194131, IMG submission 148631) | Freshwater microbial communities from Lake Tanganyika, Tanzania - TA2015053 Kigoma Offshore 120m | ecosystem: Environmental > Aquatic > Freshwater > Lake | place: Tanzania: Lake... | reverse complement strand
AATTGCGCGAAAAAGCGGTCATCGAAAACAACATGGGTAAGTTTTTTGTATACTGAGCGTTGTGCCGGTCAGTCGCCCGCGTTTACCTTGTTGCGGATATCAGCGATGATCGCCTGAGCCGTGCGGCGGGTTTCGCGTTTTTTCTCGATCAGGTTTTCGCGGGTAAGTCCTTCGGCTTTGTATTGTATGTGAAACCGAAGACACTGCGATGTGCCGGAGGGACGCACGGTCAGATAGCTCCACCGCGCGCTGTCAAAATAAAACCGGATGCCTTCGTCCGGAAAATCGGGCCAGCGGTGTGCTTCGGCATATTTGCCGGTCACGAAGATTTCGGCGTCCAACACCGGCACACTACCCAACACAAGCGGTCGGCCGTCTTGCACGGCCCGGCAGAGTTCCACCGTTTTTCTCAGCACTTCGATCTTGGCGGTCCATCCCTCCAGCCCTTTGTATTCCCCCCACTTGGGCGCCGGTTCGTATCCGGTGACAAAGTAGCCGATATCCGGATCGAGATAGATATATTCGTCCAGCAGACCGTACAGGGTGGTTCCCTTGGATTTTGCATAGGCGGCGACTTCGGCAAGCAGGATGGCCGCCAGCACGCCGTCTTTGTCGCGCACGTGTCCGCCCTCGCCCATTGCCGTGGGGGTCGGCGGCGGACCGCCGAGTATGCTGAATCCGTTGCTCTGCTCCAGACATGCCGCATTGATCGAACGCGGTTTTCCCTGCATACCGATAAGGTCGAATACGATATCACGGTGCTCGGGGGCCGACAGGTCTTTCCCGGCCCAGACCTTCTGTACCGCGTTGGCGATCATCCCGAACCCCACCCATGTTTTTATGACGCCGACACCGTATTTCTGCGCCAACCGGACCAGGGCATCGGTCGTGATATGCGACAGCACGATAAACTTTTTGTCTGCATCGGGCAGGTTTCCGCCGTTTTGTTTGCTCTCCTTGAGAAATCGGTACCACAGCAAAAGCGTCCATGCATCGTCGGCGTCAAGTAGCCGATAAGAACGTCCGTCAAAAATGTGACGCTGGTTTTCAGGGATTTTGACGACCAGACCGGCGCGGTCCGCGTCCGGATCGGTTCCGATCAGGATATCCTGTGTTTCGAAGACCGTCTCGCCGTGTTCGGACAAAAAGGCGTTGACGGCGATTTCGGCGGCGGCGGCGTCTCCGGGGTCGGGTTGTTGTTCCGGATCGTCCTGAAAGGCTGGAAACAGACCGTTCAGGTCGTTGAGGCCAAGCGCGGTGACGATTTTTACGTCGCTAAATCCGAAGTCGCCCAAGAGCCGAGGGACCGCTTTACGGCCTGCGCCGTGATATGCACAGTATCCGATGCGCACATGGTCTGCCCATGTCCGTAACAGATCGGGGTCCATAATAAACCGTTTGATCTGATCTATATGGAACTGATGGATGTTCATAAGCGGGCGACCAAAATATTCTGCGTCGGGCAAGGGCGTTTCGCCCCCCAGAAAGACGAGTCGATTTTGGGGATTTAGCGGATCGTCGGGCGCGGCAGGGTCGAACGCCGCTTGATCCAGTTCGATAAGTCGGATATCGGCGGTGGTCATCCGACGGATATAGTCGTTGTAGATCACTTTGCGTACGGACGGTTCGAACTGAGAACCGGTTCCCGCCGAGAGTTTGTAGCCGTTGTAGCGGCGGTCGTTATGGCTGGCCGAGACGAGTATGCCCATGTCCGCGTGAAGATACGGAATGGCAAAGGTCATTTCCGGGTAGGGGCAGGCTTCGTCAAAAAGAAAGACTTTAAGCCCTTCGGCCAAAAACAGCCGGGCAATGAGCCGGGCAAAGGCCTGACCTTGGACGCGGCTGTCGAAACCGATAACGATGCTTTTGAATCCGTGTTCGGCGGCGTATCGTGCTACACCGGCGGATTTGAGCAGAAGAACGACGTTGTTGAGGGTATTGGGGCCTTTGAGGATACGTGCGTCGATGCCGTCTGTTTGTAGGCGCTGGAGTTCGGCGTCGGTCATGGCGGCTTTGCCGCGTATGCCGGCGGTTCCGAAGGCAATTTCATCGACAAACACTTCGGTGAGAACGGCCCAGCGGCGTTCGCGCACGGCGTCGCGGATGCCGTCTTTGAGACGGGGCGACAGAACATCGATACGGGGATCGCCAAGCCATGTCGACAGGTTGGCGACCACGTTGGCACGTGCTTTGCCTGCCAACCCTTCGTCTATGGTGCCGGTGCGGCACTGCTCATCAAGGTAGGCGGAAATGCCCGCTTGCGCCTCCTCGATGAGCGTCCGGTCGTTTGGCATGGGATCAGGCGTCGGCGATGTGGACCTGTGTGCGGTTTTTGCCGGAGCGCCGGAAACGGACGACTCCGTCGGTCAGGGCAAACAGCGTGTCGTCTTTACCGCGCCCTACATTGTCGCCGGGCAGGATTTTCGTGCCGCGCTGTCGGACAAGAATGCTACCCGCGCTGACATGCGTGCCGTCGCCTTCTTTTACACCGAGAAACTTGGGGTTGCTGTCGCGTCCGTTGCGTGAACTACCTACACCTTTTTTGTGTGCCATCGTCGGGTTCTCCTGTTCTACCTCGGTAAACAACAGTGACAATATGAGAAACGTTTTTCCATTCTTCCCATCCTTGCCGCAGGACAAACGGTTTGGGCAGGCTTAGAACGGGTCAGTTTGCGGCGGTCGGGTTGTAGTGGATACCATTGATCTTGAGCGCCGTAAAATCCTGACGGTGACCTCTTTTGCGGCGATACCCCTTGCGGCGTTTCATTTTGAAAATGAGAATCTTGGGGTGGCGGCCCTGCTCGGTAACCTCTGCCGTCACCGAAGCGCCGGAGACCGTAGGCGCGCCTACGACGGCATTTCCACCGCCCAACAGCAGCACTTCGGTGAGGGTGATCTCGGTTCCCACTTCGGCTTCCAGCTTGGCCACCTTGATCGTGTCGCCTTCATTGACCCGAAATTGCTGATTTCCGGAACGAACGACTGCGTACATGACTTTGCTCCTTGAAATTACGGCCTATTTGAACTCGTCCGTGATGTCTACGTTTTTTCGAGTGGAGATAAAACGAAACTCCTCTACGTGAACAAAAGGGTCTTCTTCGATTTCTATGTCCAAATGATACTCATCCTTGAGTGCCGCCAGTTTTTCTTTTCCGTTTTCATAGAGGGTGAGCGCGACGGTCGGGTGTGTTTTGAGTTTGAGATGACGTTCTTTGAGTTGTCCCTTGGCACGTTTGAGCCATCTTCCGATCTGGGTAACTACGGTGGTTCTCGACATGATGCGACCAGTGCCGTCACAGGTGGGGCACGCCTCGCTAAAGGTAAACAACAGGCTGGGACGGATACGCTGACGGGTCATTTCGATCAGTCCGAATTCGCTGATTTCGGACATGCGTGTTCGGGATCGGTCGCGTTTGAGCGCGTTTTGAAGTTCCTGATAGACCTGTTTGCGGTGTCCCCGGTCATCCATGTCGATAAAATCGATGACGATGATCCCGCCGATGTCTCGCAGACGTAGTTGGCGGGCGATTTCGGCGCAGGCTTCCATGTTGGTCTGAAAGGCGGTATCCTCGTGGTCGTGCGCGCCGGCGTAGCGTCCGGAGTTTACGTCTATGGTTACCAATGCTTCGGTGTGGTCGATGACGATATAGCCGCCGTGTTTGAGCCACACTTTCCGGTGTAATGCTTTTAAGATTTCGTTTTCTATTCCGTAAGCATCGAATATAGGGGCCGTGCCGTCGTATAAATGCACTCGGGAACGAAGCGGCGGCGCAATGTTTTTCAGATAGGTCATCGTCTCCCGGTAGATGTCGCGCGAATCCATGACCACACTGTCCACGTCCGGCGTAAACAAATCACGGATAATGGTCAGCGTAATCTCCATGTCCTTGTGGATAAGCGCCGGCGACCGAACGCGCTTGCCCAGGGTCTCAATCTGTTTCCAGAGCATCGTTAACATCTTGAGGTCCGCCTGAAACTCGGTCTCGCTTTTGCCCAACGCGGCGGTTCGGACGATGATGCCCACCCCTTCGGGTTTGAGCGTCTTGGCCAGATCCCGCAGACGCCGTTTTTCCTGCCACTCCTCGATACGGCGCGATACCCCTACATAATTCTCGTTAGGGACCAGTACGAGAAAACGTCCCGGTAGCGATATCTGCGACGTGACCCTCGGACCTTTGGTGCCGATCGACTCCTTGGTGATCTGGACCAGCAGTTCTTGACCCTCTTTTACTACATCCTGAATCAGCCGATCCCGATCCCGTCCTCTTCCACCGCCGTTGGACGGCGTCTCGTCATCACCAAAATCCACCCCTTCCGAGGCGTTTACGTCGGAAGCGTGCAAAAAAGCGGACTTGTCCATCCCGATGTCTACAAACGCCGCCTGAATACCCGGCAAAACCGCTGTGACCGTCCCTTTGCAGATATTGCCTACGATACGCTCGTTTTCAAGACGCTCGACCAGCAATTCTACAAGATGATTGTCTTCGAGAATGGCGACACGAGTCTCATGCAGCGCTGCTTCTACGATGATATCTTTTCTCAAGGATCATGACTTTCGGACACTTGGTTTACATGTTTTTCTTGGACGCCAAAGCATTAGAATATACATAACGGAGTTGCTTCTGTCAAGCGCCGTTCTTTGGGGCAATAAGATACCGACGGTAGTACGAATACAACAGAAAGGTCATGGGAAGCGCGATGATCAGACCCAAAAGCCCCAGCAATTTACCCCATATCGACACCGAAAGCAGGATGACCACCGGATTGAACCCGGTGACTTTGCCCATGATCCGGGGAGTCAGCACCATATCCTGAATAAGCTGGGCGACACCAAAAACCACCGCTATGCGAAAAAGCATGGTCCACACCCCGGTTCCGGTTTCCAGACAGGAAAGTAACGCGAAAACGACCGCCGGAATCACCCCGGCAATCTGAAGAAATGGAACCATGTTGAGCAGTCCGATCAAAAAACCGAGCACAATGCCGAGCGGAAGACCGATCAACCAAAACCCCAGCGCATGTAATCCTCCGACGATAAGGGCGATAAACGCCTGCGCTCGAAAATACGTACGCATCGCGTCCGAAAAGTCTCCAACCACGTCGATCACCCTCGCCCGGTACGGCGGGGGAATCAATTCCTTCCATCCTTCGGTGACCGCGCGGTAATCCATCAAAATAAATACCAGATAAATCCCGACGACCACAAAACCGAGCAACCCGAACAACAAGCTCATTGCACCCGAAAATACACCCCATACGCCGGGCAACACCCGCTGTAGCACCTCACGGATATTGGAAAAAGTAATCAGTTCCCTCACTTTTTCGTCCGACAACGCCTCCGACACATACCTCCATACGATTTCGGGTAACCGACGAACCGCCGTATCTCGCATGGCGGCGTCTTCGATGACGGCGGCAAGCAACTTTCTCATCCGCGCCAGTTCGTCCAAGACAAGCGGAAGAATCGCCGCCGCCGCACCCGCAACAACAAGCGTGAATAGCAGGAGACCGACGGCTACGGCTAGCGGTCTGCTTTTAAGACGAAAACCCCGCTGAATGCCATCCACCAACGGATTGATCAGATAGGCGAGCAACAGGGCGATAGCAAAGGGGATCAGCACGTCGCTCAGATAATCCAGCAGTTGCAGTACGCCCCACACGACTCCTGCAGCGATCAGGAGACGTATGACCCGATCAAAAGTAAACTGTCTGTCCGAAAGCATAGTCCATCCGGCTCGAAGAAGGATAAAAACACTGCGCTCTGAGATGTTTCGATGGTAGCGGCATTCGCGCTCGCTGTCAAGCCCCGCAACAACCGACATGTCCGCCCGACGCCGGTTTTGTCTCCGTCGCAAAGTCGATACAGTCCCCGCTTCGTTATGTTTTCCCGTGCTCCCATCGTGCTCCGGAGCTTCGTCTCCATCATCGGAGAGTTTACTTGACGATGCCCCGGAGCGTCTGTACAATGGGTTTGCCATCATATCTTTTTACCGACCCTCTTCAAGAGGAATCGACCGCATGCCTGGTATACTCGCTCTCCTTACCGTTACGTTTGCCACCGTTTCCACGACCACCTTGCTTATGCTGAGCGCGCCCGCACAACCGGGCGGAGCATCGAACAGAACCCTCCCGCCCGACGCCGCTCCGCTTGCCCGCCAAACGCTCAGGATGATGAGTCCGGAGCCGCGTAGCCTCGACGCGCAGGTCAACCTCTACGATGCCGAGGCCACCCTACTGCCCTGGGAGCCGTTGCTGACGCGCGACGAGATGTGGCAGCCTCAACCCGCCACTGCAGAAAGATATTCGGCGTCCAAAGACGGAAAAACATGGACCTTTTATCTGCGACGCGGCGCAAAATGGAGCGACGGACGTCCCGTGACGGCAAACGACTTTGTCTACGCCTTTCGCCGTATGCTCGATCCCGCAGCCGCCAATCCGTATGCCTCTTTTTATTATGACATCCGAAACGCCGAAGCCATCAGCAAGGGAACCCTCAAAGATACGACACTGCTTGGCGTTCGTGCCGCAGACGAGGCGACCTTTGTCGTCGAAACCGAACGTCCCGCGCCCTATTTCCCCCACATCGCCTCGTTTCCGCTGGCCTACCCTGCGCCTCGATGGGCCATCGAAAAACACGGACGACGATGGACCGAAGTGGACAAAATCGTGTCGTCCTCCCCATTCAAAATGTCCGAATGGGTGCGCGGAAGCCACATGACCTTTGTCGCCGACCCCAATTACAACGGACCGAAAAGACCGTATCTTCAAAAGGTCGTCCATCCTTTCCGCGACGATGCCGTAGCGACCATTCTTCCATACGAAAACAACGAAGTGGACATCGAATCGGTCGATATCAACGAGTTGGACCGTATCCAAAAACATCCGGTGTTGAGCAAAGAACTGGTCAAAGCATGGGGAAGGACAACATGGTATATCTTATTCAAAACGACAGCCCCGCCATTTAACGATATACGGGTCCGAGAGGCGTTTGCCAGAGTCCTCGACCGTGACGCCATCTGTCGCACCGTACTGCGTAACACCGCCATGCCTGCCTATTCCATGATTCCGCCCGACTTCAAGGAATACAACGGAGCGGTCATGAAACCCGTTCAGTCGCGCGACATAGCCCGTGCCCAGCAACTCATGAAAGACGCCGGATTCCCCGGGGGACGGGGATTTCCTAAGCAGGAAATGTGGCTGCGCGCGCCGACGCCGTCGATTACTATGGTCGCCTCCGCCATTCAGAGCATGCTCAGAGAGCATCTCAACGTCGAAGTGACCATACGCACCGCTGACCGTACGGCCTATATGAGCCAGTTGTACGATTGGAAGATGAATTTTGGTCTGATCCGTTTTGTAGCCGACTATGTCGATCCACGCAACATGCTCGATATGACGTGGCGTTCCCAGCCAAGAGGCGTCACGACTGGGTCAATCGTCGGTTTGACCAACTGGTCGAACAAGCCGGCACCGAGCTTTCCCCCGTCACACGCACGCAACTCTATAGACAAGCTGAGGAGATTCTCGTACGCGACTACGCGGCCGGGTTTGTGTTTCATCCGCAAAACCTCGAACTGCGAAAGCCCTATGTAAAAGGCTATGCCAAAAATGCGGACGGAACCGTGGGAAGCCTCGTATATACGAATCTCTATATAGGCAAATAAAACGATGGTCCAAGCATCCTAAGAAAGGGGCCGACACATGTGCGGGCGTTATTCCCTGGCCGCCGACAAGACCATGCTGTCCATGTCCTTTCCGGGGCTGGACATCCCGGATGACATGCCTCTCCGCTACAACATCGCGCCTACCCAGCACGTGCCCGTCATCGCCAATCTGCCCGAACCGCGTCTCGAGTTTTTTCACTGGGGGCTGATTCCGTCTTGGGCCAAGGATGCGGAGATCGGAAACCGCATGATCAATGCACGCGCGGAAACGCTGCTCGAAAAACCCTCTTTCCGGAACGCCTTCCGCCGTCGGCGTTGTCTGATTCCAGCGGAGGGATTCTACGAGTGGCAACGTTCCCCCGACGGCAAAATAAAAACGCCGATGCACATCCGACTTAAATCGGGTCGCCCGTTCGCCTTTGCAGGGTTGTGGGAACAGTGGCTTCATCCCGGCGGCTCCGAAATATGGTCGTGTACCATCATCACGACGGAGCCGAACGACCTGATGGCGTCCATACACAATAGAATGCCCGTAATCTTGAGACCGGAGGATTACGCCCAGTGGCTGTCGTCGGGGGAGCGGCAAAGCGAGGCGTTGCAAGCGTTGCTCGTGCCCTACGAATCCGACGAAATGACCGCTTATGCGGTGACAAAGGTGGTCAACCATCCGGGAAACGATACGCCCGCCTGTCTGGAACCGGCAGGGGACGCCTAACCACGCTCACAGTAACTAATTGAGATAAATAGGGCACAAGACGCAACCCGTCCGGCTCACCACAAAGGACGGCTCCGTCACTCGCCCCTTCTTCTCCTGACGGGCACTGCATTTGCCCTCCTACCCACAGAGGACGATATGATCGTACTGGTCGGCGGTATCAAGGGCGGGTCTGGCAAAACCACCATCGCCACGCATCTGGCCATTCTGCGCGCCGCATCGGGAGCCGACGTACTGCTGGTGGATGCGGACGATCAGGGCACGGCAAGCCAGTTTACCGCCATGCGCAACGAAAAACTCGCCGGACAGGCCGGGTATACCGGCATCCAGCTTTCAGGGATGGCCGTGCGCACCGAAATCGTTCGGCTGAAATCCAAATACGACGACATCATCATCGACAGCGGAGGAAGAGACACCGGAAGCCAGCGTGCCGGACTTACCGTCGCGGACCTCATGCTCGTGCCCTGTCTACCCCGCAGTTTCGATATATGGACGCTCGCCAAAACCGCCGACCTGATCCGCCAGATGCTTCCTGCCAATCCCAATCTCCGCGTATCCGTATTTCTCAGCCGAACCGACCCGTCGTCCCTCGACAGCGCCGAAGCCGCCGAAGCCCTAAAAGACGCGATGGACGTGATGACGTTTATCGCGTCGCCCGTCGGCGCACGCAAGGCGTTTAGTCAGGCATCGGCGGCGGGGCTGTCGGTGACCGAGTTTCGCCCCCGAAACGAAAAGGCGGTCGCGGAAATCACGACGCTCTATGACAATGTGTTCGGAAAGTGAACACGGTCACATGGGAACGGACGGGTATCGTCGTACAGCTTGCGCACTCCGCATAACCCCATGTCCTCGCTCGATCAGCTGACGCACTTGCTCGACGACCTGCGCATAGCAGACACGCTCGACTTCTGGACGACACAGTGGGAGGAGTCGCAAGACCATTTTCCGCGGTCGCCGTTTCCAAACCGAGAACAGGTTGCCGCCCAAGCGAAAAAGGCCGGATTGCCCCCCGATCTGTGCGATGCAGTAGTAGACGGCACACGTCTTTTTTCCGAAATCCCGGCCTTGATGCGGCTGGCGTGGCATGTCCATTACCGTCTTTTTGTAAACAAAATCGAGTTCTACCCCCGTTGGCCACCCCTGCCGGACACGCTCCCGGATACGGCGCGTCTGTTTTATGTATACCCCCTGCTGTCACAGACCCCCGCGATTCTGGCGACCCACACCCGGCTACGCGTCGATCCCGTGGTAAGCCGCGATACGCTTTCCGATCTGCACCGGTGGATGGAAGACTACCACCGGAGTGCCGGATACACAGGACTCGACCCGCATCAGGTAAGCTGGCTGGCGCTTTCGTTTGGTGGAAAACTGTTTCAACTCGGCAGACTTCAGTTCGAATTTTCGGTTCTCCGGTACGACTTCAACGCCTATCGCAGAAAAACCGACGGCACAATCGCCGTGTTTGCCGGGCCGGAGATGCGGTTTCGTGCCGATGGGTCGTCTGTGAGCCGCGACGAGACGCACGAGGTGTGGACGACTTCTTTCGAAGCGGATGTGGACGCGATCCGGGGATACCGCGTTTGCCCGACCGGTTTTGTCGAAACCGAGCGAACGACACTCGTTTCCTCACAGTGGGAACGGGTGCTGAAAAAGGACGACTCCACGATAGCCGTCCACATCCCGGCCACAGGTCCGATGGATTTCGAAGCGTGCGGACGGTCTTTCCAACAAGCTGCCACATTTTTTGCCCGGACCTTTCCTCAATTCCATCCCCACGCCTATACCTGCGCTTCTTGGTTGCTGGACCCCCGATTGCCGGAGTTTGCCGATCCGGAGAGCAACATCGTCCGTTTTCTGAAAGAGTGGTATCTGCTTCCCTATCCCCAAGCGGGTGAGCGCGAAGCCCTGCGCCGTATTTTTGGCGTCACGGAACGCCCGTCCGATCCGGAGACATTCCCCCGCGACACGTCGCTCCAACGCCAAACCATCGCCTTTCTACAAAACGGCGGGAACCTGTCGGCAGGGCTGGGGCTTCAGTTTCCGCACAACATGTCCTGGGGATGTCAGGTTTACCAATCACAAAACGGGTAAGAAAGGAGATGCGCTTTGCCCCTCGATACCGAACAGATCGCTCATTTCAAGACCCACGGTTTTGTGCGCATTCCCGGTTTTGTGGACCCCGCCACATTGGCCGGATGGCGCGCGCAGATATGGCAGGGACTTGGCGCGCAGGAAAACGACAGAGGGACATGGCCCGATCATCAACGGGCGCTTGTCGGGTTTAGATTCCAGCCGGAGGAGACCGAACCGGCGCGATACGAACCGCTTTTGGAGATCGTGAAACAGTTGGGCGGTGGGGACTTCGGGTGGGGGCCGGACGATTTTGGTGATGGCGGCGCGCCTATCCTAAAATGACCTACACCCGACCGTCTCTGGTTGCTGCCGGCTATCGGCCATATCGACGGGTATCCACCTCCGGACGGATGGCTGCCCTTTGTCGTTGGATTTACCACGTATCTGTACGACGTCGCACCCAGAGGCGGCGCATTTGTATATTGGCCCGACAGCCACATAGCGACACACCAGTATTTCCTATCACATCCCAAAGAAATAGACGGCTCGTATCGGCGTCATGAAAACTGGCCGCGACGCATGCTGCCGGAGGAACATAACACGCCGGTCGAATTTCTCGGCAAGGCGGGCGACACCCTGATCTGGGACTCGTTTCTGTTTCATTCGGGGTCGGTCAATGTCAACCCGACGCCCCGTTTTGGAATCGTGGCGCGGTTTAGCCATCGCCGCACGGAAGATCCCGTCTATCGGTACGAAGTACCGGAGGATCTCTGGAAGTACTGGGCGATTTGAGGTCTTGGACCGCACACTCCAACCGCTTTGTCCAATCGAAACCGGGCGACAACCCCGACGTCTCTACGTGAGTGGCATTTTTCCTGTGCGGTATGACAGGTAGGTCGTATATTTGCGTATCCGAGTCTTTTCGCACCTCAACAAAGGAACCCTTCCCATGCCTTTTGTCGATCTCGATTTTTTCAAAGCCAATGGCTATGTCATTCTGGACGATGCGCTGACCCAAGAGGAAACAACGCGGTTTACCGCACTTTACGACCGTGACCGGGCCGAACGGTGGTACAACTGGCGGCTTATCGGGCCAAACAGCCATCAGACCGTCAACTGCGATCCGCTGATCACCACCCCGGAAATCGACGATTTTATCCGGCACCCGGGCATATTAGAGCCAATCCGGCAGATCATGGGTGGACCCGTATGCGTATCGGAAACCTGTTTCCGGCACATAGCCCCCTACGACGGCACGCAGTGCCAACACTGGCACCGGGACCGGACGCACGATCTGACACATCCCCTCCGCACCGCCTATGTCCATGCGATGGTCTATCTGACCGACGTACACGAAAAACCCCACTGTTTTTCCATCTCCCCGGAAGCCTACACCGATCCCATACTCGATGCGGACGCCCAGCTTGCAAAACGCGGTAGCGTGGACATCTACGGTCCGGCGGGAACGGTCGTCCTGTTCAACCTGTCCGTCCTGCATACAGCTACGGCGCGGCCTACATCTTGCGAACGAAAAACGCTCCAGACTTATTACGGTCATCGCGACGGCCCAGTGCTCAGCCACAACTCCACCTTGCCGGCACGGCTGTGGCGTGACCATCCCGATCCCGAAGTGCTCGCGCTATATGGCAACCTGAACGAAAAATCACGGTTGTACACGGAGGCATTCGAAACCCGAAACGACCCACCATGACACGGCGTGACCCTACCCGATCCTGCGGGATCCACCGCGCCGTGTCGTGCCTGCGGACCTTTTGATGCGACCGACATCCCCATGCGAAAGATCATCCATATCGACATGGACGCTTTTTACGCCTCCGTGGAAACGCGGGACAACCCCGCGCTTGCCGGTCGTCCCGTGCTGGTCGGCGGCGATCCGGGTCGTCGCGGCGTGGTGGCCTCGGCGTCGTACGCGGCGCGTGTCTTTGGCATCCGCTCCGCCATGCCGATGCGGACGGCGCTTCGGCTTTGCCCAGAGGCCATCGTCATCCGACCCCGAATAAACCGCTACCGAGAGACCGCGGAACAACTGTGGACCCTCTATCAATCGTATACGCCGCTGGTCGAGCCGGTCGCGCTCGACGAATGTTATCTCGATGTAACCGTCAATCTCCAAGAGATCGCCTCGGCGACCGAAACCGCCCGGATCATCAAACATCAGATACGCGAACAAACCGGACTGACGGCGTCCGCGGGTGTAGCGCCCAACAAGTTTCTGGCCAAAATCGCCTCGGATATGGACAAACCTGACGGGCTGTATGTCGTCAAGCCCACTCAGGTAGAAATGTTTCTTGCCTCACTTGAGGTAGACAAACTCTGGGGCGTCGGACCGGTGACCGAAAAACGGCTTCACACGCTTGGCATCCGGACCGTCGGTGCGCTTACCGAACTGCCCTATGAACGTCTTACGGGCGAGTTTGGCAAATTTGGCCATACGCTGTATCATCTGGCGCGCGGGGTAGACGAGCGTCCGGTCGTTCCGGACCGCGAACCCAAACAAATCAGCGGCGAAGTCACCTTCGACCAAGACGTGGACCGGATGGAAACGCTCAGACAGGAACTCGACCGACAGGCGCAGATCATCGAACGCCGACTGGCCTTTTACGAAAAACAGGGACGCACCGTCACGGTCAAGGTGCGGTACGAAGATTTTACCAGCATAACCCGCAGTGCCACCGGAACCGTCCGGATGACCGCCGCCGCCGACATCGCGCAGACCGCGTACACGCTGCTCGAAAAAACGGAGGCTGGCACCCGTCCGGTTCGGCTGATCGGCGTGGTGGTGTCCGGTTTCGATCTGCCTGACACGGAGCAACAGGAGATACCCTTCCCCACCACAGAAACGTAGACGATCTCAAACAAAGGACAAACCATGCCCATATCCACCGGACACCGTTTTATCGCCGAAATGTTCAAAGGCTACGGCGTAACGACCGTATTTCACGTTCCCTATATGCTGGACCGTAGTCTGGCCGAAATGGAGACGCTTGGCATTCGGCGAATTCTGTGTCATTCGGAGAAAGCCGCCGCCTACATGGCCGACGGTTATGCGCGCGCTTCGGGGCGTCCGGGCGTGGTACTAGCACAGTCGGTGGGGGCCGCCAATCTCGCCGCCGGGTTGCAGGACGCCTTTTTAGCCTGCTCGCCCGTCATCGCGCTTACCGGGCGCTGGCCCGCCTTTTACCGGTATCGAAACGCCTATCAGGAAATCGACCACTGGCCGCTTTATCAACCCGTTACCAAATTCAACGCCTTTGTCGATACCGCCGGACAGTTGCCGATGCTGTTGCGACAGGCATTCCGCGAGGCTACATCAGGGACGCCGGGGCCGGTCCATCTTGACCTTTTAGGCATTCTCGGCGATCTTGTCGGCGGCGAACAGGCCGACCTCGATACGGTCGTCGAGAAAACATTCTCCCGATATCCGGCTTTTCGGCCCGAACCCGAACCCGAACGGGTGCTTCAAGCTGCCCGACTGCTGGCACAAGCCAAACGCCCCGTGATGGTGGCAGGCGGCGGAGTAACAGCCTCCGGAGCCCAGACCGAGGCTGTCCGTCTGGCTGAAAAACTGTCCATGCCCGTCGCCACATCGCTCAACGGAAAGGGCACGATCGCCGAAAACCATCCGCTTTCCGCGGGCGTCGTAGGAACCTATTCACGCAAATGCGCCAACCGGATCGTAGCGGAAGCCGACCTCGTCCTTTTTGTCGGCAGCCACACAGGCGGGCAAGTCAGCCATTTCTGGCAGATCCCCAAACCGGGGACACAGGTCGTCCAGATTGACATCGACGCCGTAGAAATCGGCAGAAACTATCCCGTCACGGTCGGGATACAGGCCGATGTGCGCGCGGCGCTCCGGCGTCTTTCCGACACCGTACCCCTTTCCGTGTCAAACCCGGCGTGGGTGGAACGGACGCGCGCGCTTACAGACGAGTGGCGGGCGGAGTTCGAGCCGCTACTTGCTTCGGAGGCAACACCGATACGCCCTGAACGGCTGTGCCGGGAAATCACCGACGTCCTGCCGGACAACGCCATCTTCGTGTCGGATACGGGACATGCCGGTATCTGGACGGGCGCGATGGTGGAACTCAGACACCCCGACCAGCGGTATCTGCGTTGCGCGGGATCGCTGGGATGGGGATTTCCCGCCGCGCTCGGCGCCAAATGCGCCGCACCCGAACGCCCGGTCGTATGCTTTACCGGTGACGGCGGATTCTGGTATCACCTCTGCGAAATGGAGACGGCGGTACGGTCCGGCATCCCCACCGTTACCGTCATCAACAACAACCGGTCGCTCAACCAGTGCAGCGGCGGTTTCGAACGGGCCGGACACGAGGCGGGCGGAAACGGAAACGAACTGTGGATGTTTTCCGAAGTGGACTTTACCACGGTCGCCCGCTCGATGGGGTGCGCGGGTATTCGCGTGGTACACCCGTCGGATATCCGTCCCGCGCTCGAACACGCGCTGACGATGGACTGTCCCGTAGTGGTGGATGTGGTGACCGACATCGAAGCTATGGCCCCCACGGCTTTTGTGCCGTAGCAGAGCAAGGGACGAAAACAAGGGCAAGCGGATAAAAGTATATGTATCCCCCGGAGGGAACATGAACGAGACGGAAAATATTCGAGCGGCGGAAGCGTGTTTTCCAACGACCGATCTCAAACAAGACCTGTCTTTTTATACGCAAAAACTGGGGTTTCGGCTGGACATGATCTTTCCTGCCGACGACCCCGCCGTGGCCGTGCTGTCCGGTCATGGACTACATATCCGGCTCGAACGGGGTGCCACGACGGCTCCCGGCACGCTTCGGCTGTTATGTGACAACCCAGACGCCTTTGCCGACGGTCGGCGCGAACTGATCGCGCCAAACAGGGTGCGGATCGTCATCGCAGAGACGCATCCCCGGCTGGAAATCCCCAAAACCCAACATGCCTTTATGATCCGGCGGCTCAAAGACAACACCCCGTGGGTCATCGGAAGAGCCCGGATGCACTACCGCGATCTGATTCCGGGACGGCTGGGTGGCAGTATCATCGCCTCCCATATCCGTATCCCGGACGCAGGACCGGTTCCGGATATGGTCCATTATCACACCGTCGGGTTTCAGTTGATTTTCTGCTATCACGGTTGGGTCCGGCTTGTATACGAGGATCAAGGGCCGCCTTTCGTGCTCCGCGCGGGTGATTGCGTCATACAACCGCCCGAAATCCGTCACCGTGTCCTTGAAGCCTCCGAAAATCTTCAGGTCATCGAAATCGGCGTTCCCGCAGAACACATCACCACCATCGACCATGATATGGAATTGCCCACCCCGGTCTTGCGTCCCGATCGGATGTTTGGTGGACAACGGTTTTGCCGGAGCGAGGTAGCCGACGCCGTTTGGTCCCGCTATCGGCTCGAAGGGTTCGAGACCCGCGACACCGGCATCGGCAAAGCTACCGCCGGCGTGGCATCGGTACAGGTAGTGCGCCCTGCAGGCCGCGTCCCGGATCGGATGTCGAGCCATACCGCCGATATTCTGTTTGTCTTTGTCATGT
>Ga0194131_10006624_pt1 | contig 16011 bp, 13 predicted proteins | sample TA2KigO120mmetaG_FD_148631 | JGI IMG/M metagenome (GOLD analysis project Ga0194131, IMG submission 148631) | Freshwater microbial communities from Lake Tanganyika, Tanzania - TA2015053 Kigoma Offshore 120m | ecosystem: Environmental > Aquatic > Freshwater > Lake | place: Tanzania: Lake... | reverse complement strand
TATAACTTCATTCCGTCTAGTTTCTGGTAATATAAAATTAGTATTTTTGTTATAAAAATCTAACAATGGTTTTTCCCATTTTGATAGTTTAAAAAAATAAGATTCCTCCTCCATCCATTCTACTTGTGATCCAGTAACTTTTGAAAATTTAAAGCTATTTCTTTCTTCTATTTCGTCATCATTGTAAAAAGCTTCATCTGAGACTGAATACCATCCATTATATTTAGATTTATAAATTTCATTATTATTTTCTAAAATTTCCCATAATTTAGAGACTGTTTTTTTATGTCTTGGCTCTGTAGTTCTTATAAAATCATTATTTGATAAATTAAGTATCTTTGTAAGATCGATAAAATTTTTTGATATTTCGTCACAAAAACTTTTTGTATTTTTATTTTGTTTTTCGGCTGCACGTTGAATTTTAAGACCATGTTCATCAGTACCAGTAAGAAAAAAAACATTATAACCTTCTAACCTTTTAAACCTTGCAATTACATCAGTTGAAATACTTGAGTATGCATGACCCATATGAGGTTTTGCCGAAGGATAGTATATAGGGGTTGTAATATAAAAATTTTTCAAGTTATTTAATATTCAATAAATAGTTCATTTCAAAAAAAATACCACGAGGCTCATTACCCAAGTATTTTAAATTATAAAAAAGTGAATTTATTTTTTTTCTTATAATAGTGATATTAAAATTATAATTATCTCTTAATAGTTCTAAAATATAATTTTCAATAAAAATTTGTAAAAAATTAATTATAAATAAAAATTTATTTTCAAGAAATACATTTTGGATTTCTAAGATAGTTTCATTAAAATTCTTATTTAAAAGATTTAGTTGTTTTAAAAAAAGAACCATCTTTAAATTTTGACCTGGTGTAAGGTTGTTAAAAAAAATATTATTTAAATTAAATTGGTTAAAAAGTAATTTTTTAATGTGAAGTTGTTCATTTTTAACTAAAGAAATTTTTATATTAAAGCATCTAGAACGAACTGTATCTATTAATGGATAACTATTGTTATGGTTTAAGAAAAAAAAATTATTTTTTGGTAATTCCTCTAAAATCTTCAATAATGAATTCGAAGAACTTGTATTAAGGTTTTCAACACCATCAACAAAACATATTTTAGGTTTTTTATTAATGGTCGTTTTCTGAAAAAAAAGAATAACCTCTCTTACAGCTTCAATTGAAATAGATTTTTCTTCATTAGAAATTTTAAGAAGTTTAAAATTAAAATTAGTCTGGTTAATAATTTCCTTATAAACTTTTGAATTTGAATTTATAACTTTATTTTTTAGATCATAGTCAGCGTTTGTATCTTTGAGTAAAAAATTAATTAAATGATAAATAATAGTACTTTTTCCAATACCATCAGAACCTGTGAAAATAATTTTATTAGGAATTTTGTTTAAATTAAATAATTCTATTAAAGAATAAAAAAGTTTATCATGTAAAAACAATTTTTTTTGTTCTTTATTAAGATTATCCAAGTCTTGAATATCAATATCTTGCATTAATTTTTTTAACTATAATTTTTTGGAGTTGCTGTTGTATTTGATTGATATCTTTTTTTGTATTTATAAAATAACAATGTTTGATTGTTTTTGACAAAATTTTAAAACCTTTTTTTACTTTATTAAATTCTTTAAGAGAAACTTGATCATATTTATTAATTTTTTTATTTCTTGATAAGATTCTAGACCTAGAGACTTTTCTATTGATATCAAAAATAAAGTTTATATCTGGATAAATTTTTTTATAAATTTTATTTTGTAAAAATAAGATAAATTTATCTTCAATATTATGAAGAAAATGCTGATAAGCGAGGGTTGATAGTAAAAATCTATCGCAAATTATTAAATATTTTTTTTTTAAAAAAGGTTCAATTTTATTAACAACATGTTCATTTCTTGCAGCAAATAGCAAAAATAATTCTGTAATCTTATGAATTTTTAATTTTTTTTCAAGTATAAGGTTACGTATTTTCTCAGCAACAACTGTACCTCCAGGTTCTCTTGTTAGAATAACTTTCTTAGTAATTTTTTTTTTTACAAAATTGTATAAAAGTTTTGCTTGAGTTGATTTTCCCGATCCTTCTACCCCCTCAAAACATATCAGATAACCTTTTTTTAATTCCATATGCTATATTTAATATTTTGCCACCCTTTTAAAAAAATATTTTTCTCAGTAACATTTTTCTCCGCATAAAGTCTTTCAATATGTATTAGTTCCCTGCCATTAAAAACTTTTGCATTTGCAATATGCTCTCCTTTAACTATCGGTATTTTAGTAGGGGTTTCATATTCAATCTCAATTCTTGGTTTCAGGATTTTTTGGCCTTTATTTTTTATAAAATAAATTCCCTCCTTATTTGATCCTCTAACATTTAAAGAAGAAACGCTTCCATTCCAAATATCAATTCTAAATAAATCATTATCATAAGGTATAAGAGCTAACTCTGTGCGATTAAAATATTGTAGGAATATTCTTCGAACTTCATCTGCTCTTGAGGTCATTGTAGGAAGTCCACTAATTACAACAATAACTCTTCTATTATTTATTTTTTTTGTTGCTGCAATCGAGTATTTGCTATCTTTAAGGTTTCCAGTTTTTATACCATCGACGTTGTCATCTGTTAATAAAACATTTCGATTGTATTGTTGTATTGGCTTACCTCCAGTTCTAACCCATAAAAATTTTTTTTCTTTAAAATATCCGTAAAATTCGCCGTAATTTTTAATAAGATAAGATGAAAGAATAGAAATATCTTTAACTGTTGTAAAATGTTCAAAATCAAATACTCCAGATGAATTTTTAAATAAGGTATTATTCATTCCAATTTCTGCTGCTTTTTTATTCATGAGATCTACAAATTGCTGCTCGCTTCCCGCTAGTCCTTCAGCCAGAGTTATTGCCGCATCAATTCCCGATAATACAATTAAACCCTTAAGAAGATCATCAACAGATATTTTATCTCCAGGCAAAATAAACATTTTAGTGTCATCTTTAGTGATCCTAGATCTAATATTTTTAGGAACCTCTAGATGATCATTTATAGTCATTTTTTTTAATTTTAACTGATCAAAAACAATTATAGCTGTCATAATTTTTGACATAGAAGCAGGGGATATTTTTTTATCTGAATTTTTTTCTCCAATTACCGTATTGCTTACATAATCTATTGCTATTCCATTTGTAACGTTTGAAGAAAAAGAAATATTACCTACGGTAGTTTCTGTAAAAAATAAAAAAAAAAATAAAAAAAAAATTCTCATATTTTTCCAATAGCAATATTAAAATTTTCAAAATTAGTGTTTAAAACTTTTTTATAAAAATCATCAAAAGCATTTATGCTATTAAATTCACTCACAATAATTCTAAATTTTTTATTTGAATTTACTAAATATGCTTTTTTATATCCCAATTCGTTTCTAATTTTAGTTAAAAATTGATCTGCAAAATCTTTGAAAGCAAAATCACCATAATAAATATAGAAAGTATTTAAGTTATTTTTATTTTTTTTTTCATTTGATATATCTATAATTTCAATAGTATCAGTTTTAATTTGAGATGAGATTTTCTTTTCTTCTTCAAATATTTCAACATTTCCGGCAACAAACTTTGGGTTTTTTTTAATGCTTTCAATTTTAATAAGTGGAAATTTATTGTCTAAATCTAGAGTTTTAAAAATACTATTGGATAAGAAAACCTCTCTTTTTTGAGTTAAACTTGGAAAATTTTTTTTTTCTGAAATAAATGAGTCAAAACTTTTTTTATTGTATAAATTTGTTATTTTAACAAAAGTATTTTTTTCAAGGTGTGGGTGGATTATTATATTTTGTTCAGAGACTATGTTAAATAATATTTCTTTAATATTTTCATTTTTTATTTCCTCTGCAAAACCTATTTTTTCGTATTCAATAAATGGTGTTGGCTCAATAGTTTTACAAGATATAATTAATAAAAAAAAAAAAATTATTTTTTTCATTAAATTTTAATTTTATCTGATAAAGTTCCAACTGTTATTGCAAAACGTAAGGATCTATTCCATTCTAATAATTTTAAAAAATTATCGAATACAATGTAAATTGGTCCATCATTTCCGTCAGGCCGTATAATCCATCCTTTTTTATTACTATCGGCAAATTCTTTATTATCCATGTGTTTAAAACCAAGCATTTTTAATTCTGATATAGTGAATTGTTCCTTAAAATTTTTAGAGTCAGTAGTTAAAATACTGCTATCAAAGTTTTTTGTATTTTTAATTTCAAATCCCCAAATATCTTTAAATCTCCAACCTATTTTAGATAAATAATTTGCCGCTGAACCTACAGAGTCTTGAACAGAGCCAATTAAGTCAACACCTAACTTGTCATCAACATTTAGCGCATACTTTTGAATAGTTGATGGCATAAATTGAAAATTACCGACTGCGCCAGCCCATGATCCAAATAAATTTTCTATTTTAACGATTTTTTTATCTATAAGTTGTAAAAGGATTATTAGTTCACTTTCAAAATATGCCGAACGTCTTTTATCAAATGATAAAGTCGCAAGTGCTGACAGAATATCAACTTTGCCTTTGTTTACACCAAAGTTTGTTTCTATACCCCATAAGGCTACGATTATTTCTTTATCTACTTTGAATCTTTCACTTATATTATTTAATATTTCTTTTTGATCTTTTAAAATTATGTGGGCATTAGTTATTCTTTTTTCATTAATTCTTTTATTTATATATTCATAAGTTTTTTCAGTAAACTCTGGTTGCTTCCTATCTAACTCTACAATTCTCTCTAAAAATTTTACGTTCTTTAATGACTCATTTACAGTATCACTTGATACACCTTGAGCTACTGCTCTTTTTTTAAATAATTCTAACCAAGTTTTAAATTCTTCATTCGAGTATGATTTATTACTTAGAAAAAAAGAAAATATTATTGCTATTAGCAAGGACAGTTTTTTTATATATCTAGCCATTAATTTTTAATTACCATATAGCAGTAATAAGGTAACAAAATTTATGGAGAGGTGGCTGAGCGGTTGAAAGCACTAGTCTTGAAAACTAGCAACGGGGCAACTCGTTCGTGGGTTCAAATCCCACCCTCTCCGCCATTACTTTAACTTATAATAATTGTCACAAAAATCTTTAAGTTTTTTGGAAATACCTATTTTTTGTATTTCAAAATTATCGCTGTTATCAATTAACCAAACTGAAAGTTCTTTATCAGTAAATGTAAGAATTTTTTCAAATTGATTAACCTCTTCCTTTGTAAGGTAGGCTAAGAATTTAGCTGCGAAACCACCCAGTATTAAGTCCATTTCTTTAGTTCCTCGATGATTTGCTCTATATAAAATTTTTTTTAATATATTATCCATTTAGTTTTTAAAATGAATCAAAACCAAAATTTTTTTTTTAATTCCATAATTAAAAATAAAGGAATTGGCCCTAAAATAAATAAATATTTTAATGAAAAAAAAATAGAAAACAATTTAGATTTATTATTTAATCTACCATATGGAGTTATAGATAGATCAAATTGTCCAAAATTAAACCAGCTTGAAGTAGGTACTGTTGCGACTTTGGTTGTTAAAGTTAAAAAATATAACTTCCCACGAATTAGAAAACTTCCAAGTACTGTTTTTTGCTATGATCAAACTGGGGAAATTAATGTTATTTTTTTTAATTCAAGAGAAACATACATAAAAGAAATTTTACCGTTAGAGTCTGAAGTTGCAATAAGCGGAAAAATAGGAGTTTATAAAAATAAATTCCAGATTACTAATCCTGACTATGTAGTTTCACTGGATAACCTATCCAAAATTAATAAGATTATGCCAACCTATTCAGCAATTAAGGGGATTTCAAACAAAACAATAAATAAAATTTACGAGGGGTTAATTGATAAAATGCCTGAAATAGTTGAATGGCATAGAACAGATTTTTTATCTTTAAATAACTTTAAAAGTTTTCGTGAAGCACTTGTTGATTTACATAAACCAAAAAATACACAAGATATTTATAAAAATTCTACATCATATGAAAGATTATCTATGGATGAGATTTTTTCCAATTTATTAATTTTTTATGAAATAAAAAAAAATAATTTAAAAAAAAAAAAGAAGAAAAAAATCTTTACAAATATTCTTAAAGAAACAATTCTAAAAAACATTAATTTTAAACTTACTGATGATCAAAATTCTATAATTAGCGAAATTGAAAAAAATTTGGCATCAGAGAAAAGGATGCTAAGATTGCTGCAAGGAGACGTTGGATCAGGAAAAACTATAATTTCATTAATTACCTCTGCAAATGTAATTCAATCTGGTCACCAAGTAGCTTTAATGGCTCCAACTGAGATTTTAGTAAATCAACACGTAAACTTAGCAAAAAAAATATTTTTAAATACAAGTATAGTTATCGAAAGTTTGTCTGGTAGTGCAGATTTTAAAAAAAAAAAAATAATTCATCAAGACTTAATGAATGGAAAAATTAATTTTATAGTTGGTACGCACGCTTTATTTCAGGAGAAAGTAAATTTTCTAAATCTTGGTTTAGTTATAATTGATGAACAGCATAAATTTGGAGTAAAACAAAGACTTGAGCTCATAAAAAAGGGCGGTGATAACTGTGATCTATTACTAATGACCGCAACGCCTATACCTAGAACGTTAATTTTATCAACCTATGGAGACATGGATGTTTCAAGCTTAAAAAATAAACCATTTACAAAAACCAAGACAATCACAAACATAATTTCTAACAAAAAAATTAATGAAGTAATATATTTTTTAAAAGAAAAAATTAAAGAAAACGACCAAATTTTTTGGATATGCCCATTAATTGATGAAAGTAAAAAATTAATTCTTTCAAATGTCGAGACTAGATATAATTTTTTAAGAAAACATTTTGAAAAGATTAATTTTTTACATGGTAAATTATCTTATGAAGAAAAAAAAAATATAATGAATGATTTCTTAAATAAAAAAATTGATATTCTGGTGGCAACTACTGTTGTTGAGGTTGGTATAGATAATCCTAATGCAAATACTATTGTTATTGAAAACGCTGAACGTTTTGGATTATCACAACTCCATCAATTAAGGGGAAGAGTTGGTAGAGGATCAGTAAATGGAGACTGTATCCTGGTCTATTCAGATGGAATTTCAGAAAATGGTAAAAAAAGACTTAAAATTATTAGAGAATCTAATGATGGTTTTTTTATAGCTGAAGAAGATTTAAAGCTTAGGGGTTTTGGAGACATAATTGGCTTTAAACAAAGCGGAGAAAAAGATTTTATAATTGCAGATCCTATTTATCACTCACATCTTTTTGATGTTGCTCAAAAAGAAATTGAATATTATGAAAAAAATGATCTATCTTTTAAAAAGTTTGAATTGTTATTAAAATTTTTTAAAAAAGATAAAATTCATAATATCATCAGCTCAGGCTAGTTTTTTATAACCAATACCCATCTCAAACTCATTAAGTCGTCTATATATAGATCTCAGTTCAGTTATAGTTGTCCATTGATGAATAAAAAGTGAAAAACTATTATGAACTCTTGCAAAAGCATTGGAGACTTGAACTATAACTCCCAGAGTAATTGTGCCAATAAATAGACCTGGAGCCATAATTAGATAAGGAACAATAACCATAAATTGATCATATAAATTTACCCAAATATCAAAGTAACCATAATGTAGAAATAACCTATGATAATTAAATTTTATTCCTGTAAAAAGTTCAAAAATAGTATCAGGTTTTGCATAAGTTACTCTATCATCCTCACCATAAACTAATTCTTTTCTGAATTTTGCTTCAATTTTTTGATTATTATATTCAAGTCCTGGAAGTTTAACTCCAACAAACCAGCTAATTAGTAATCCACCTAAACTTACAATTAAGGATACCCAGACAAGGGCTCCAGGAATCTTTTTAAAAAATTCTATTTCTATTGAATTAGATAGTCCCCATAATATTGGAATAAACGCAATCAATGTCATAATTGCCCTTATGACTTGTAAACCAAGCGATTCTACTATTTTTGCAAATCTACTTATGTCCTCTTGAATTCTTTGTGCTGATCCTTCAATCTTGGATGAGCTATCTCTCCAATATGGTAAATAGTCAAATGTCATTGCTTCCCGCCATCGAAGTGCGAAAAGTCTAGTAAAAAAACCTGTAAAAGTTGCTAAAACTACATATGGAAAAGCGAGATAGCAAAATTGAATAACTTTTTGCCAAAATTCCTCAATTTTACTCTCTTTAGCGTTTTGAAGAAGATCATAAAAACCTTTATACCATTCATTAATTTTAACAGTTATAGATACCTGAATAAGAAGAGAGAGTAGCAACAATAAACCTCCACCCCATGCCCACACCAGCCATTTTTTGTTTAAAAAAAAACTGCGAAACATTTTTTATTTTAGGAAATTATCTGCGTAGGACTTTATTATAATTTTTGTTTTTTTTGGTTCTGAAACTTCATAGCTTATATTATTATTTTGCGCATAATTAATAGCTTGATCTAAAGTGTCAAATTTAAGCTGAATTTGCTCAAGAGTATTATTGCTCGTAATCCATCCCATTAAGAAGTCATTTCCAGCAGGTTGTTTCTCATATTCTAAAATCCATTGTCTGGTTTTTGCTCTTCCTGATTGCATTGCTGTTTTGCTTGGTTGGTAAATTTTTGCTTTCAAATTCATTTATTAATTCTCTGTTGAGTCTTCAATTTTTGTAGCGGATACTACATGCTCACTATCCTCAATATTAAAAATTTTTACCCCTTGGGTGTTTCTTCCTGTGATACGAATATCTTTTACATTACATCTTAACATTTGACCCTTATTAGTTACTAACATGATCTGATCCTCATGATTAACAGGAAATGAGGTTGAAACGTTACCATTTCTTTCAGATGTAATTATATTAATAATTCCACTACCTCCCCTGCCGCTTTCCCTGTATTCGTAAGCAGAGGACCTTTTTCCGTAACCATTTTTTGTAATTGTTAATACAAATTCCTCTTTTACCTTGAGCTCATCAATTAACTTTTTATTTAAGATAATATTTTCCTCATTTTTTTCATCTATTTCCCCTGAAAGGCGTTGAGACTTTAAGTATGCTTTAGACTGTTCACCGCTAATTGGAACGGTTTTCAAAATTGAAAGACAAACAACTTTGTCTTTTTTAGATAGTCTTATTCCTCTTATACCTTTCGACGATCGTCCTTTAAAGACCCTGACTTTTTTTGATTGAACCCTTAACGCTTTTCCCTCCATAGTAGATATTAGAAAATCTTCATCGTTTTGAATTAGTTTTACACCTATAATTTCATCATCACCCTCTAATTTCATTGCAATTTTTCCTGTAGATTGAATAGATGAAAAATCAGATAAAATATTTTTTCTAATTTTTCCTTTAGCAGTTATAAAAATTATAAATAATTTATTCCAAAGCTTTTCATCCTCTGGTAAGGGCATGATTGAAGTTACTTGTTGATTTTCCTTTAAAGCAAGAATACTTTGAAGGGACTTGCCCTTTGAAATCGTTGTACCCTCAGGTATTTTCCATGTTTTTACTTTAAAAACTAAACCTTTAGAGGTGAAAAAAAGTATGGGTGTTAACGTGTTTGCTGTAAATATTTGAGTTACAAAGTCTTCGTCTCTAGTAACAATTCCAGTCTTTCCCTTACCACCCCTTTTTTGTACCCTAAAAACATCTATGGACTTTCTTTTAATATAGCCTTGATTTGTAATAGTTATAATTACATCCTCTTTTGTAACCACATCTTCAATTTCTACATTTATAACTTGATCTATAATTTTTGTTTTTCTTGGAGTTGCATATTTTTCCTTAATCAATCTTAATTCTTTTTTAATTTCATTATAAAGTTCGGTTTTATTATTTAGAATTTTTTTTAAAGCAATAATTTGACTGTATAGTTCATTAGTTTCCTTATTGATTTCCTCATATCCAATAGTGGTTAATTTTTGCAATCTTAAATCTAAAATTGCTTTTGCTTGAAAATCGCTTAAGTAGTATTTTTCTTTATTGGGTAAATCAGTAATATCAAGTATCTTTGTATCAATTTTTGATTTTTTAAAGCTCCAATGTTTTTCTTGCAAATTTTTTTTAGCTACATCTGGATTATTTGATTTGCGAATAATTGAAATTATTTCGTCAATATTTTCAATTGCAACAAATAGTCCAATTAAAATATGTACTCTATCTTTGGATTTTTTTAGATCATATAAGGATCTTTTAATTAAAACTTTTTCTCTAAAGTCTACAAAAACTTTTATAAAATCTTTTAAATTAAGTAATTCTGGTTTTCCATTTATAATTGCTAAAGTATTAAATCCAAAAGAAGTCTCTAAAGGTGAGAATTTATAAATTTGGTTTTTAATAAGTTCAGAAGAAACTCCTCTTCGTAATTCAATTACAACTCTTACACCATCTTTATTTGACTCATCTCGAATATCAGAAACTCCTTCTATTTTTTTTTCTTTTACTAAATCAGCTATTTTTTCAATTAAAACTGATTTATTAAGTTGATAAGGAATAGATTTAATTATAATTAAATCCCTATCCTTTTTATTTTCTTCAATAGTTATTTCGCCTCTTATTTTTATTGATCCTCTACCGCTTTTGTATGCAGTTTTAATTAAATCTTTTCCAATAATTTGACCTCCTGTAGGAAAATCTGGTCCAGGAATAAATTTTATAAGTTCTTCAATTGATATTTGGTTATCATCAATAAATGCAAGAGTTCCATCTATAATTTCTCCAAGGTTATGAGGAGGAATGTTTGTTGCCATTCCAACAGCAATACCACCGGCGCCGTTCACTAATAAGTTTGGAAATTGAGATGGCAAAACAGCGGGTTCCGTCTCTGTATCGTCATAATTATTCTGATAATCTACTGTATTTTTTTCTAAATCGGACACGAGGTATTCCGCAATTTTAGCCAATTTAATTTCTGTATAACGCATCGCTGCTGCACGATCTCCATCCATACTTCCAAAATTTCCTTGTCCATCTAAAAGCTTTACACTCATAGAAAAATCTTGTGCTAGTCTTACTAAAGCGTCGTATACAGCTTGATCACCGTGGGGATGATATTTACCAATTACATCACCGACAACTCTTGCAGATTTTCTGTATTGTTTAGACCAATCATAGCCACCCTTATACATTGCATAAATAATCCTCCTATGTACTGGCTTAAGCCCGTCTCTTGCATCAGGCAATGCCCTACTTATGATTACACTCATGGCATATGATAGATAAGATTTTTTCATCTCATCAACGATTTGGACTGAATAGTTTTTTATACTATCTTGATTGTCTTCTTTTTTTTGTTCCATTAAATATTTTAAAAAGGAACTTTTTCTTCACTGTCTTGAGATATATCTTCAATATTTTCTTGAGGCATTTGATTATTCTCAATTTTATTTATATCTGAAGTGTTTTTGTTGCTTAATATTGTTAATGAAGAGTTGTACCCCTGTAGTACTATTTGAGTTGAAAATTTTTCCTCTCCATTCGCATCAGTATATTTGTTAGTATTTAATTGACCTTCAATATAAACCTGAGCTCCTTTCTTAAGGTATTTTTGTATTACATTTACAAGACCCTCATTAAATACAACAACTTTATGCCATTCAGTTTTTTCTTTTTTTTCACCAGTATTTTTATCTTTCCAGGAGTCACTTGTTGCTATACTTAGGCGTGCGATATTTTTTCCATTTTGTGTTTGTTTGATTTCAGGGTCATTTCCAAGCCTTCCAATTAGTAAAACCTTATTAAGACTACCAGCCATATTTTAAATAATTTAGATTTGTTTCTATAATTTTAGTATATCAGACCGTCTAATTTTTAAGAACAAAAAAAATTAAAAATGACCAATTTAAATTTGAAAAAAATTGTTATTAAAGGCGCTCGAGAGCACAATTTAAAAAATATATCTCTTGAAATACCAAGAGATAAATTAATTGTGGTAACTGGGCTTTCTGGCTCAGGAAAATCTTCTTTAGCTTTTGATACAATCTATGCAGAGGGTCAAAGACGTTATGTTGAGAGTTTATCCGCATATGCTAGGCAATTTTTAGACCGAATGAAAAAACCTGATGTTGATTTAATTGAAGGTCTGTCTCCTGCTATCTCTATAGAACAAAAAACTACATCAAAAAATCCTAGATCAATTGTTGCAACTGTTACTGAAATTTATGATTATATGAGAGTATTATATGCAAGAGTTGGAATACCTTATTCACCATTTACTGGAAAACCAATAACATCTCAAACTGTATCAGAAATAGTTGATAAAATTTTAGCTCTTCCTAAACAAACAAGAGTTACAATATTTTCTCCTGTGGTTAGAGGTAGAAAAGGTGAATACAGAAAAGAATTACAAAATTATAAAAAAAGAGGTTTTTCCAATGCTAAAATCGATGGAAAAATTTATTCACTAGATGAAATTCCAACCTTAAATAAAAATATTAAACACGATATTGAAATACAAATTGATGTTTTTGCAAATGAAAATAAAGAAAAACAAAGAATAGCAGAAAGTATTGAGCTAAGTTTGTCATTATCCGATGGATTAGTTTATGCAGAAACTATTAATGAAAATATTCCAAAAGAATTAAGAAAAAGTGAAAAGTTAATATTTTCATCAAAGTTTGCCTGTCCAGAAAGTGGTTTTACAATTGAAGAGATTGAGCCTAGACTTTTTTCTTTTAATAGTCCTTACGGAGCATGCCAAGAATGTGAAGGTATAGGCGTTGATTTATATGTGGATCCAAAACTTGTTATACCTGATCAAAGTAAATCGTTAATTGATGGAGCTATTCTTCCTTGGAATTCATCTTCAACCCTGTATTACGCGCAAACCTTAGCTTCTCTTGCTAAACATTATGATTTTTCTTTGGAAACCTCATGGAAAAATTTATCAAAAAAAATACAAGACATTATTCTTTATGGTTCAGGTGAAGAGGAAATTAAATTTACATACGATGACGGTTTTGAAAAATATTCAAATAAAAAACCTTTTGAAGGTGTAATAAATAACCTTGAAAGACGTTATTTAGAAACAGATTCTGATTGGAAAAGAGAGGAAATTGAACAGTTTCAAAATGAAACTGAATGTGAAAGATGCAAAGGTTTTCGACTTAAGGAAGAAGCGCTATGTGTTAAAATTAATGAACTTAATATTAGTGAGGTCTGCAGAATGTCTATTCAAAGGGCTCATGATTGGTTTTTAAATCTTTCAAAGTCCTTAACAGAAAAAGAAAACAAAATTGCATTTCATATTTTAAAAGAAATTAATGAAAGATTAAGTTTTCTTATAAATGTAGGTTTGGATTATCTAAATTTATCAAGAGGCTCAGGTACCTTATCTGGTGGAGAATCACAACGTATTAGGTTGGCCTCTCAAATTGGATCAGGACTTACAGGTGTTTTATATGTTTTGGATGAACCATCTATAGGTTTACATCAAAAAGATAATATTAAATTACTCAATGCTCTTAAAAGGTTAAGAGATTTATCAAACACTGTAATTGTGGTTGAGCATGATGAAGAAGCAATGCTTAATGCCGATCATATTATTGATTTGGGTCCAGGCGCTGGAATGAATGGTGGCAATATAATAGCAGAGGGAAATATTAATCAAATCAAAAATTCACCTGAGAGTCTAACTGGACAATATCTTTCATATAAAAAATTTATTTCAATACCCGTGCAAAGAAAAAAAGCTAAAGATGGCAGATTCTTATCACTTATTGGGGCAACCGGAAATAATCTGCAAAATACAAGTATTAAAATTCCTCTTGGAACTTTCACTGCTATAACGGGAGTTTCAGGAAGTGGAAAATCTACACTAATACTTCATACATTGTTTAAGGCATTAAATATGATGGTGAATAAAACTATATCCAAAGATGTTCCAAAACCTTTTAAAGGTATTCAGGGTCATCAATACATAGATAAAATAAGTGATATAGACCAATCTCCGATTGGCAGAACACCAAGATCAAATCCAGCAACGTATTCAGGAGCTTTTACTGTTATTCGAGAATGGTTTGTAAATTTACCTGAAGCTAAAGCACGAGGCTACAAACCAGGACGTTTCTCATTCAATGTAAAAGGAGGACGCTGCGAAGCATGTGAGGGTGATGGAGTAATAACTTATGAAATGCACTTTCTTCCAGATGTCTATGTAGAATGCGATGTTTGCAAAGGTAATAGATATAACCGCGAAACTTTAGAAGTTAGATATAAAGATAAAAATATTGCGGATGTTTTGAATATGACCGTAGATGAAGGAGTAAGTTTTTTTGAAAATATATCATCAATACGAGATAAATTATTAACCCTTCAAAAAGTGGGTCTTGGTTACATAAAAATCGGACAGCAAGCTACAACCTTATCCGGTGGTGAGGCACAAAGAATTAAGTTAGCGAAAGAACTTACAAAAAGATCTACTGGTAGAACAATTTATATTTTGGATGAACCGACAACAGGATTGCATATACATGATGTTAAAAAACTCCTAGAAGTTTTGCATACTTTTGTAAATAAAGGAAATACAGTTGTTGTAATCGAACATAATCTCGATGTGATTAAAACAGCAGATTGGATTGTTGATATGGGACCTGAAGGTGGAGCTAAAGGAGGAAAAATAATTGCAGAAGGTACACCAGAGGAAGTTTCGCTTATGGAGCATAGTTTCACCGGTCAGTATTTAGCGAAAATTCTTGATAAAAAAAAAATTAAAAAAATAGCTTAATATAGTTTTACTGTGATATTGTTTGTCCATGGGATTCGCTGGTATTTTTCAGTCTTTAGGTAAGACTATATTTAGCTCTGTGATCCTTACCTTCACTATTTTTGGAATTTTTTTTTATCTTAACGGGGGTTGGTCGAGCGACAGATATTTTTGGAGTGCTGTTTTTAGATATTTACATGTTTTGTCAGGAATAATGTGGATTGGTTTACTTTGGTATTTTAATTTTGTCCAAATACCTAGTATGTCTAAAATTCCTGATGAACAAAAACCTGCAGTAAGTAGAGTAATTGCGCCTACTGCTTTGTTTTGGTTTAGATGGGCTGCCCTTTTAACTATAGTAACTGGTCTTATTACCGCATATCTCAATGGCTATGTTCATGAAGCCTTATTATTAAAAGGTGCTCCAAAAAATATAACTATAGGTTTTGGAATGTGGTTAGGACTGATTATGGCATTTAATGTCTGGTTTATAATTTGGCCAAATCAAAAAAAAGCACTTGGAATTGTTGAAACTGATCCTGAAACTAGAAACTAAATCTAAATCTGCAAGGACAGCAATGTTAGTTTCAAGATTAAATACTCTCTTATCAATTCCTATGTTGCTTACGATGGTAATTGCTCAAAATTTATATTAAGGCGTGGTATCTATTTTTTTAGTCCAATCTCTTTTTACTTTAAAGTAAATTAAAATTGGTGATGCAATAAATATTGATGAATACGTTCCTACAATTATTCCAAAACTTACTGCGAAAGCAAATCCACGTAAAACTTCTCCACCAAAGAAAAATATTACAATTACAACAAATAAAGTTGTTAAAGAGGTTTTTATAGTTCTAGATAGTGTATTATTTAGAGATTCATTAATTAAGAGTTGCAAATCAGATTTGCTATCTCTTTTTAAATTTTCTCTAATCCTGTCATAAATTACAACTGTATCGTTTATTGAATAACCCAAAATAGTTAATAGAGCGGCTACAATTGAAACATCAAACTGAAGACTAAAAAATGAAAAAAAACCTGATGTTATTACTATATCATGAAGTAAGGCAATAATACCACCAAGGCTAAATTGCCATTCAAATCTTAGCCATAAATAAAAATAAATAGCCAAAATACAAAGTATTAAGGATAAAAAGCCAGCTTTAATTAATTCCTCACTAATTTTTGGACCAACGTTTTCAACCCTTCTAATAGTTATTTTTTCT
>Ga0194131_10006622_pt1 | contig 16013 bp, 14 predicted proteins | sample TA2KigO120mmetaG_FD_148631 | JGI IMG/M metagenome (GOLD analysis project Ga0194131, IMG submission 148631) | Freshwater microbial communities from Lake Tanganyika, Tanzania - TA2015053 Kigoma Offshore 120m | ecosystem: Environmental > Aquatic > Freshwater > Lake | place: Tanzania: Lake... | reverse complement strand
CTCTTTTGGTACGGCCATCTTTTTCTCCTTTTTTTGACCAAATCATAAAAAAAAGAGAGTGTGGATTTTTTACAACTTCTTGAAAAGATGGCCTCACTTACCGCTTACCCTTCTTCCAAGGACTTTTTGCGAAAAAAACCGAATAAGAAGAATCAAGCCCTTCTTGCAAATCGGGGAGTTCCTCTAAGAGCTCCTCACTTTTGAATGAAAGTACTTCTTGGGAAGATCAGCTTTCCTGAGTAGCTCTATTTAAGGTCAATCACAAGAGAAGGATGACAAAGAGGGTAAAATATTCAGCAGAAACTCTTGTACTGGGATACAGTGAATTCCATCCTGCATCAAGCGCCTCTGGCCTCGATAGAGAAGAAAAGGCCTCGCTTCTGGATAATCTTCTTTAAAGGCTTTCAAGCCAGAAAGGTCGCTTCGAGAAACAGCATCTCCATTTTTCACTTCGATAGCAATAAAACAATCTTTCCCATAGAGCACAAAATCGACTTCCGAGCCCCCACGTGTGCGCCAGAAAGTTAATTCATAACCTGACTGCTGATCATCTATCCACGCTTTAAGATGTTGAGATACCAGTCCTTCTAAAGCAGCTCCATGAATCTCTTCTGGCCTATCCAATGGACCTCTTGGACGAAGTGCCTGAAATACACCTACATCAAAAAGATAGAATTTTGGATGGGAGGTCAAGGTTCGCTTCGCTCTCCTTGTAAAAACATTCAAGGTATAGCCAAGAAGCATATCCTCTAAAATCTGTAAGTAGTTAGATACTGTCGATCGACTAACATTACACTCAGAGGCAATATTATTTAAATTAAGTAAAGACCCGTGAGAAAAGCTCATGACTTCCAAAAACCGAGCAAAGTCTCCTATATTTCTTACTAACCCTTCAGCTTGAATTTCTTCTTTGAGATACAGTGCTGTGTAGGTAGTTAATACTGCCTCCGGAGAAGGATTGTCCCACGCCAATGGGAGCATACCTATTTCTAAGGCCCTTTCTAAAGAAAATGATGATCCTATTTCAGTAGCAACGAAGGGATTCATAAACTTAAGAAGAGCCCTACCCGCTAACAAGTCAACACCTGATCTTTTAAGTTTTCTTGCAGATGAACCCGTCAGAATGAATTGGTACCCTCTTTTTTGCTCTATAAGATGATGTACAACAGAAAGCAATTCAGGAATTTTTTGAATTTCATCGATGACAATAGTTGTGTTATCGCCTGCTCCTTCTGCCGTACTGATAAGACGCTCCGGCTTTGCTATATAAAAGTTGACTTCGTTAGGTAAAAGAAGATCGATCCAAACTGCACTTGGGTAGTGATCTTTTAACCAAGTGGTCTTCCCCGTGCCTCGAGGTCCTAAAAGGAAGAAACTTTGTGTTGGCGCCTGTAACAGGCGCTTTATATGCCGCATTTTTACAACTCATTGTTAGTTTGAGCCTCAATTTTACATTTGTGTTGTAAAATTGCAAGAAAATATAATTTGTTCAAGAAAAACACAACACTCTGTGCTGCTTAACATAAACTGTTTATAATCAATAGCATAGTCCATGCTTCAGGCAACTTGTAGAAGTTTTCAATAATGCAAACTCCGACAAGGAAAGTCTAGTAATAGGAAGGATCAAGCTCTTCTTGCAAATCAGGAAGTTCCTCTAGGAGCTCTTCATCCACTTCCTGTACTGCGACAACTGATGGGCCTTGAGGCTTAACTTCATCTTGTCGTTGGCCCTTACCTCGTAGTTCAAATAGCAAGGGAACTCCTTGAAACCCATACTTCTCCCGAAACTGATTCATGAGATACTTTTTGTAAGAATCGAGCATGAGCTCAGGACCATTGACAAAGAGGACAAAACGTGGAGGAGAAGTCTGCACTTGCGTCATATAGTAGATACGCAGCCTCTTACCCTGCAGCATGGGAGGGTGATATTTTTGTATCGTCTTTTCAATGAATGTATTGAGCTGCCCAGTAGAAATTCTTTTTTCTTTTTCTTCATGCACTTGAAGGAGTAAAGAAAAGATCTTATCCAGATTGCGTCCTGTCTGCGCGGAAACAAAGAGCGTAGGACAATAGCTTACAAATGCGGCTTCTTGTCGGATGCTTTGTAAGCAGTGCTCCATACGGAATCCATGCACAAGGTCCCACTTATTAAATAGTAAAATGCACGCTTTCCCCTTTTCTTCAATCTGATCAGCAATGCGTTTTTCCTGTGTTGTCATCCCACTTTCTGCATCCATCACTAAGATGCAAATATCGGCCCTTTCAATGGCCCTTTCTGTTCGCAGGGCAGCAAACTTATCGACAACTTCGTGCTCAGCCCTTTTTCTGCGAATTCCCGCTGTGTCGATCAAGATAAATTCTCTATCCTCTCTATGGATACTTGTATCCACACTATCCCTTGTTGTTCCTGCAATGGGGCTCACCACACAACGTTGCTCTTCAAGTAGGTAGTTGACTAAGGTAGACTTCCCTACATTGGGACGACCAACAATCGCTACTTTGATCGCAGGAGACTCTTTTTCTTCCTCTTCTGGCCAGGTTATACCCTGAAAGCTCGCTTCTAATAGCTCCGTGATCTGGAACCCTTGGGTAGCAGATACAGCTACGATTTCAGAAATACCAAGAGAATAAAAGGGATGCACCAAGTTCATATGCATAAAATCATCGATTTTATTGACGGCTAAGACGACTCTTTTTTTTGTGCGCAAAAGGAACTTAGCGACATGCTCATCTAAGAGTGTCACCCCTGCTTGTGCATCGACGACGAGGACAAGAATATCAGCCTCTTCCATGGCGATCTGCGTTTGCATGAAGACCTCTTCTTGGAAAGGCATTTTGATAAGAGGGTTGATCCCCCCTGTATCGACCACGGTAAAGGGATGACCAAAAAACTCCGTATCCGCATATAGCCTGTCCCTTGTGATTCCCTCTGCTTCATCGACAATAGCGATACGGCGTTTACAAATACGGTTGAAAAGGGCCGATTTTCCCACGTTGGGACGGCCCACGAGGGCCAACTTGATTTTTTTCATAGAAAAACTCACAGGAATCAAAAGTAAAAAAGGATTTTATGTGATGGATCAATAAAAAACAAAGAAAAACGCCACTCACAAGAGAATAAAAAATACAAAATTGACTTTTAAAATAAAAAGTAATAACAGTAAATTTAAAAACAGCAACAAGAAGACCACATTGCAAAACATAAGTAATTCACAACAAAAAATTGTCAATTTATTTAAAGAACAGTCTAACATCGACGGGGCGCTGGAACAATTAGTCGACCAAGAAATGAGCAAGCTCTTACAAAACCAGCAGGTAGCCGCTCCCCTCACCTCCGAAGAAGAGCATCAGATAACAGTTCTAGACAAGTCTACTCTTGCTCCTGAAGAGCACGTACAGTTGGAGGGTGTAGCCAAGTGTTTTTTCCAAGCTTTGCGTACCGCTAAAGAGCAAGAAAGCAAGATGCTCTCAGTGCCAACTCCACCGTCTCTATCTTTCAGTGCTACTCTTCCCTATACTGTTTTACAACACAATCTACTCTCCATCATTGAGCTTGATAGTATTGGACAGCTAACTGAAAGAAAGACAAGTGTCGTACAAGAAATTGTGTTCACTCCAGAAAGGATGGCCATACATGTATTGGCAAGAAGACTTGCTATTGACTATGGGGTCGGCAAAAAAGATATCCCCTTTGATCAAGAACTCGCTGCAGAAGTTCCCAAACTCGTAGATCTATTCTTGCAAGAGCACTCTTCGTTTGCTCAGGATATGCGCACCTTTTATGAAGAGTCTAAGCAAACTATCTCCCAACATCTTCAAGGCACTGGATCCCTTTCCGAAGAACTCCAGATAGCGCTACAAACAGCAGAGCAGGGCTGCACACTAACGCAGGACCCCTCTTCACTTCAAGCCCTTGCTATGAGAGCAGCTGGAGTAGCTTATAAGCAACGGGTCAATAAGATCCTTAATGACTACGATATTGCGCCTTTTGCTCAGCAGTCCTTGAAGCCCATCCCCCCACAATCATCTGCTGATCGTAGAATTTTCATGATTAACGGAGGCATGGCCTCTGGCAAAGGGACCTGCGAAAAAAGGATCATCGATCAGGCTAATTCTGAGGGGGTAAACTGGAGTGAGGTGCTAGTGGTGAATACAGATGCCTTTAAACGCCTTTTATTAGATCCGAACAGCCTGTCTTCTGAACATAAAATCTACTATTCAGGACTCGTGCATGATGAAGCTGCTTTGATAAGGAATGCCATGTTAGACACCTATAAACAAAGGGCACAAGAGGGTCTAGCCCCTCATTGCCATATTGATCAGGTGTGGCCTGATTCAAATACAGTCAGTTGGGCTGCAAACAATCCCCACGGGCTAGATCTTACTGTTGTGCAGATTCCTGTGGAAAACTCCTTTCGTATGGCATACAATAGGGGAATGGACACGGGAAGATTCGAGCCAACGGCAGGAATTTTGCGATCGCATGCAGGCGTGCCAAAACAGCTCCTTACGACACTCTCTTCCCTACCAGAAGGAGCCAATGTGCGTGTTCATATTATGAATAACAAGGGAAAAGACCTCATAGAGGAAATTGCACACATCGACCTCAAAACAAAAACAGGCCATATTAAGAATAGACCAGCTCTTCTTGCTTTTTTTAAAAAGACACAGCTCAACTCTTCAGCACAGACTCTTTCCGAGCTTTATGCTCCACAGTCCCCTATTATCACCGCAACACGGAGCAAAGAATTCATGTCTCAATTAGAACATTTATTCACCACATAGTAAGGAGATCTATATGTCAGGCGTATCAAAACCAGGAAAATCTCAAAATCCCTCTCCCACTCCTAAGAAAGACCACTTAGAACCCAAACATGAGCCTAGATACCCAGAAGAAGAATCTCGTCTCAGCTGGGGGGATATCAGTCAGCTTGCTCAAAAAGCTCTCGATGAGAAAAAGAACACTAAAGAAAAGTGAACCATCCCTTCTTTTCCTCCTGCATATTTTTATATGGAAAAGAAGAAGACCTCCTGCTCGCTTTCCTTCATCATAGAAAAGGCTATTCCCATTTTGAGAAAACACGCTCATTTGCTCAAGGTTCCGCGACCTCAAAAAGCGATGTGAACCTTTTTCTTACTATGCAATCCGGCTAGCCCTTCTCGCTATTATACAACCAATAATTAAATACACAACTAATTACACATCAATATAATACAAAAACAATCAACTATTAAAACAAAAAATATTATATAATTATAATTATGAAAAACGTTAACTAGGTGTTAACTATGAAAATCCCTGGCGTCATGCAATCCTTACTCTCTTGGTTTGGGTGTGGAAAAATCGATGAAACTAAACGCACTTCTACTATACAAATGCCCGACCTTGGTGCCAAAGGAGCTCCCTCTATCGCAGTGAGGAAGGTGGAACAGCTCTCAAGATCAGAGGCAAAAACAAAGATCCAAGACTACATTCGGAGTCACCTAAGAGAACTTGGGGATGCATTTCAGCACAATCAAGACTGGGTAAACAGTCATTTAGCAGGTAGCGTCGTAAGCGGTAAGTGAGGCCATCTTTTCAAGAAGTTGTAAAAAATCCACACTCTCTTTTTTTTATGATTTGGTCAAAAAAAGGAGAAAAAGATGGCCGTACCAAAAGAGTGGATAGAACAAGTGCGGGATTATGAAAATAGCGGTCTTTTACAGGTTGCTTGGTGTCGGGCCCGCGGTATTCCCATAGGAACTTTTCAATACAGATTACAAAGAGTAAGGACTACACAAGTAACAGAAAAGTTCTTGGAGTTAAAACCGAAAACCACGGGCATTAGACTAAAATGGGGGAAGGTGGTTCTGGAGTTGGAACCCCATTTTGATCCGGTAACGCTGAGAGGTCTTTTCCAAGCCCTCTCCTCCTGCTCTTGAGATTCCTATGTTAGGACTATCTGGGGAGTCAAAGATCTTTGTCTGTTTGGAAGCCGTGGATCTAAGGAAAGGGTTCGAAGGATTAAGTCGTATAACGGAGAGCCTATTTCCTCAAAAACTACTCACAGGCTCTTACTTTGTTTTCCTTAACAAAGGTCGCAGCACGATCAAGGTTCTTTATTGGGATACAGATGGCCTTGCCATCTGGAACAAACGGTTGGAAAGAGGAAGCTTTCCCAAAGATCTGTTGCAAAAACAAATGGACCGACGTAGTTTTCTCATGCTTTTAGAGGGGGTTGTTCCAAGAAAAATCTGCCGTAGATTTTCTTCGTTCTAGAAGTGTTTTCGCTGGTTTTTCATAGGGAAAAATGGTATCATTTTCCCTATGAAAACAGCAGATTCTACCATCAGTTTAGAAGAGGAAATCTCCTTGTTGCGCCGAGTAAATCAAAACTTGGAAGCTACTGTTTTATCCCTTCAAGAGCAGCTTAACTGGTTCAAGAAACAGCTCTTTGGAAAAAAATCTGAACGCTTTATTGCTGATGATAACCAGCTCTATTTTCCTGGGCTTGAATTACCTCCTTCTATTGAGCCTGTAGAGAAAACCATAGACGTTCCTGCTCATAAGAAGAAACAAGGGAACTCTGCTTCTAGCAATGGGATAACATTTCCGGAAGATCTTCCGATTGAAGAAGTCATCTTAGATTTACCCGAAGATCAGAGGATTGATCCTGTTACAGGCAATCCCTTGGTATATATAGGGGAAGAAGTTTCTCAAAAGCTCGGCAAAAAAGCAGCGAGCTATTTCATTAAAAAGATCATCCGAAAGAAGTATGCAGTAATGGGAAGACCGGAAGAAGGGATTTTTACCCCCTCTTTACCAGACAGCGTCATACCCCGATGTGCTGTTGACGAGAGCATCATAGCTGATGTGCTTGCGAAAAAATTTTGTGACCATCTTCCTCTGTATAGGCAAGTAGAGATGATGCAAAGAGACGGAGTAAAAATATCTAGACAAACTCTTTCTTCGTATGTTCTAGAAGCAGGAAAGGCTTTGACACCTCTTTATGATTTATTAGAGGCCGAGATCTTGTCTTCTGGTAATATTTTTATAGATGAGACCCCTATAGATATGCTTGCTCCCGGAACAGGCAAGGTCGAGCAAGGTTATATGGTGGCTCTCATAGGAGGGAAGTCTCTTGATCCGCCAACTCGCATCTACAAATTCTTTACTAGTCGTAAGTATGAAGGATTTGAGAAGCTTCTCAGTGGATACAAAGGTGTATTCCATTCAGACAAATACGGAGCTTATGAGCAAGAAGCTAAGAAAGACGGAGTGATATGGGTTCCTTGTTGGGCCCATATTCGGAGAAAGTTTGTCGAGGCCGAAGGAGATCCTACCTTCCAACAAGAGATGTTGATTTTTATAGAGAAGCTTTTTTCTATAGAAGAAGAAATTAAAGATCTTGAACCTGGAGAGCGCGTGTGCATAAGAAAGACCAGAGCTCTTCCTATCATTGACAAACTATTACAGAAAGTTCAAGACCGCGCTAACAAGGGGGTACTACCCAAATCTAAACTAGCTAGAGCTATAGGATATGTACAGGGCCTCACTCCTTACCTAAAGAACTATATCGAATACCCCTATGCCAGATTGGACAATAATGTAGCAGAAAGAGCTCTTAAACTTGTTGTCATAGGAAGAAAGAACTGGCTGTTTGTAGGGAACGAGGGGGGAGGCAAAGCTGCAGCTATAGTTTACTCCTTAGCTCAGACTTGCAGGGCTCTAAAGATAAACCCTTATAAGTATTTCGAGGATGTTCTAAGGAGATTACAAGCTCATCCTTACAATCGTCTTTCCGAACTACTTCCAGGCAATTGGAAAGCGTAAGCCTGTTTTGTCAAGATGGCTTCGCTTACCGCTTACCATTTATTAAAGATCATTGAGGGAGAAGCAGGCCGCTATGATGACGTAGTTCGCTTCATCGAATTATGTCTGTTTGACTCACTGATCGGCAATAATGACCGTTATGGGCGCAACTTAGGACTCATTCGAGATGCTAACGGAACCACGTTAGCCCCTTTTTATGATAATCCTTGTTATTTGGCGATAGAAATTCCAGAACTTTTGGGTGCATACCATGAACCTCGTGGAGCTATTGCAACACTCGAAACAAATGAACCTGTTATGAAGGATTATGTTAAAGAATGGGTTCGTCTAGGGTTTAAAGAAGAGATGGTGAGTTTTGCAAAGCGTGTCAATTTACAAACAATTGAAAGACTAATAACCCTAAGTCCTCTGTCTACCTTGCGCAAAAATGCAATTTTTAGATTAATCCAGCGAAGATATCAGGAGATGTGCCATGCCATTTGATTTTCAAAAAGTAGTAGGGGTACGAGTAGTGTTGGAAAAACGCAACAGCGTTCTACTAGTTGGGGAACTTACCTTCAAAGAAAAGGAGTTTCATTTCGAGTACAATGAAAATTATCTACGCTTACCCAAGGCAATCTCCCTCGGGCCTGAGATGCCCCTGACTCGTCGAATCCATCAATCTAAGCAACTATTTCATCCATTTATAGATCGCATCCCATCTCGAGAGAATCCTGCTTATTCGGAATATTGCAAGTCTGTAAACATTTCTGAAGAAGAAACCAACCCATTAATATTATTATCAACTATTGCATCGCGTGGCCCATCATCTTTCTTATTTAAACCTATCTACTCTGAAAACTTTACTGGAGTGGATCTAAAAAACTTTCGAACGCGTCTTGGATTGTCAGTAAGAGAGTTTGCTGTATGCTTTGATTTCTCACAAGCAGGTGTAACAAGAGTAGAGATCGGCAAATCTGGAGGAAGAGAAATTCTAAAACGCGCAGAAATTTATGCTTTATATCCTGCAGTAGCTCTTGATCAGCTTCGGCGACGTTCTGCATATATACATCACAAAAAACTAGAGAAAGCGCAAAATTTTTTAACTCAAGTTCATTAGAAAAATTTGGACCACACTTAGAAAGTTATAACTTTGATAAAAAATCACTTAGATTAATAACATGAGAGAAATATTGAGTTTCCTCTAAAGACTCACTAATCCCATTCACGTGTATGAGAACCGTTCTATAGGAGAAATGTTTGGGGATACTTAAACGTTTGATTTTTTCGTTCATCTCTTCTATGACTTGTGTTCCAATTTCATTTTTGGAATATTTAATTTCACAGACGTATAGAGTGTTATGTTTAGTTTGGATAAGATAGTCGATTTGACATCCAAATTGCTTTGTACTTCTTCTTTGAAAAAATGGATTGTCACATACAACATCACTTGGATGTATTTGTAGGGCTGATTGAATGACGGACCTATTGCTTATCGCGAGATTTTCTATCTGCAATCCTAAAATAGTGGTCCACCCTGGTAAACTAGAAAGAGAAATTGTTTTCATATTGCCAGCCTCGATTTTTGTGCGATTGGGCAAGATATATTTCAGATAAAATCTAGAATAGTTATCCTTAAGTCGATAGTGGCTAAGGCTAGATGCTTTAGTTGTTTTGATATTCCAAGTAAAATCTCTAGATATGAATCCTGATTTTATTAGATCATCTAAGTATCTCGCAATATCCCCACCAGACTTCAGTCCTATCTTTTTACAAATAGTTGCCTGATCAGCAATACCCTCGCTTAGGCATTTCACTATATTTTTATAAAGAATATTTTTAGAAGAAAATAGATCAGAAAATATCTTCTCAAATTCATTAAATAAAATACCTGACTCATCAAAACACATTTGACGAATATTTTCTTCTGCAGATAAGTAGGGATTAATACTTTCTAGATACCTAGGAACTCCTCCAGTAACAGCCAAAAGCTTTAGTTTTTCGTGAGGAGACACCTTAGTACTCTCCCCGTTCCAAAACTCTGCACAATCGCAAAAAGGAAGCTCTTGCAGGGTGAGTGTTAGGGACTCCCTCCCTAAAAAACCTGTGCTACTTAGAATGTTTTTATCAATCCATGCAGAAGAAGATCCGCAGATGGCCATAACCAAGCGATCATTTTTTTTAAAGTATAAATCCCACGCATTTTTCAATTTGCCAAGAAAATCGGAATCAAGAGATCCCATCCAACTAATTTCATCTAGAATGATCAGGACAGCCTTTTCTTGCGTAAATATAGACAACTGCCAAAACAGATCACTCCAGTCACCCACAGAGACCGAGCTTCCTTCGATAACTTGCCTTTTTAGCTGACCCGCAAATTCCTCTCTTTGTGCTTGATTAGTAGTTTGCTTTGTAGGCGGCAGCCCTGAAAAGGTAAAAGTCTTTTGAAAAGAACAACCAAACTCTTCTAGTAGTCGACTTTTTCCAATACGCCTGCGTCCCTTGACAACAAGCAAACTTGCCGATCCTTTCTGAAGGAGTCCATGCAAAAGTCGCAGTTCTCCCACTCGTCCAATGAATCTGGCCACCTTACACCCCCTTCTTTTTAAGAAAATCTCAATAAATAGTGATTTTGCTGTTTTCCGAGATTTTATAATAATGTCTTTTTTTACAAGAAGGAAAATCCGATTCATCGGAAGATTTTGGGGAGGGGATTTGAATTTTTTTAGAATCCCTTAACCTCGACTTTGTACGATTTTAAGGAGAGAGACCTGAAGGTTGCTTAGCGTTCAAAAAAATATAAGTTGATGTAGAGGGGTTCATTGCGTACACTCTTGGCTTTCAACACAACAAGGAACACACGCAATGAACTCTCTAACACAGGTCATTCTATCAATTTTAGCTCCTTTTTCTGTACTCTTTTCTAAACCTCTTTTTGATCTTAACTTGACAAAGTCACATTAACCAAATCTTTTTTAGAATATCTCATAGCCTTCCAAAGATTTCAGTTGGGCCTCTAATCTCGTCTGACGGGAACGTTCCCGATTCTCGTTATTTTCTCGAATAATTGCTACGGTTTCTTCATAAGAGAGTTGTCTTCTGGGCACTATTGCCTCAACTAACCATAGAGCGTCTTTTAGGCTCATTTTATCGGCTTCCTCTACAAGAGAGCTCTTTATGGTGAGCAAGTAAAGCATTGCTAGCATGACCATTGCCGTATGATGATGCCATCCTCTCCATCCTGTCACCCTATAATGATCCAATCCCACAAGTCCTTTCGCATCTTCTAATGCTCTTTCTACCCAGTATCTTCGACTCTGCCTCTCCGCTAAGATGCCCATGTCGCTTTCTTGTGGAGAATTGCTCAGGGTAAACTTTACACATGAGCCATCTAGCTCTCTTCGCACAAGGAGCCAGCATTCACGGGGGAGCGGCCTATCTTTGGAATTTATAAACACTCGGAGTGCTGCAAACTCGACTACAAGAATTCCTCTTTGCACATCTCTAATTTTTCTCTTTTGAAACTTGAGCGTCCCTCGATCCAATAATTCCTGGACTGAACAAGAAAAATCTTTTGCAATGGTCATTCGAAACTGCTCGCTTCCTAGAGCTTCCACTTCAATGACAGGCATCTTTTCATAGATCAAAGTTCCCTTCGAAATATCAGCAAACCATGTTATCCCCATATCATCAAAAGAGTCTAATAGCCAAGGCTGTACCCCATAATGTGCATCCATATGGACAAATGAGAATGGAATCTTATTGGCTACAGCCTCTCTCACTAGGTCTAGAGCAATTTCTGCCTTTGTTTTGAATTTTTGTTTTTCCAAAGGAATCCCTCCTTCAAAACATCTTTCTGGATCCTCACACCATTCTTCTGGAAGATAGAGACTCCTTGCAATAAGACTTGTCTGCGATTGAGTTGCATAGGCTAAGAAAACTCCAACTTGACAGTTGTCTACCTTCCCTAGCGTCCCAGCATATTGTCTTTTCACGCCAACAGAGTCTTTCCCCTTTTTAGCAATAGCACTCTCGTCAATGATCAATGCTCCATCCTCTACTTGATTCGGGTTGATCTCTGCCACTACACATCTCTGTATTTCTTGTATCAGAGGAGTGTCATCCCAGAGAGAATTGGAGATAAAATGTCCAAGCTTTTGTTTACAGACGTCATCCAATCGTCTTTCCATTTGTGCCATTGTCTTCTCTGTTTCCACGACTAGAAGTCCCTTCATGTACTCTAGGGCCGTTTCTTCTACACTGCGGGTGCTGGTTTGAAAGTATTTAGAAAAATGCTGTTGGAATTTTACCAGAGACTGTATTTGATCGAAAATATGTTCTGCTTTTATTGAGAAATTCATCTTAACCTCCTAATAGTTAAAGGTTAATATAATATCAAATAAATACTTTATATCATAGTTATTTGTTAATAAATTATTTTATTTTTTTACGCAAAAAAAAGATTTGGTTAATGTGACTTTGTCAAGTTATTTTTTTCAAAAAGCACGGTGATTATCTAGAAAATCATAAGAATATCTTGCAGAATCTACGAACTAGGCTATACTATGGTGGCATACAAGAGAGATGTCCTATGCAAAAATATGTGTTCACAAACTATCATGAGATTTTCCCCACGCTCTTTGCTTTAGAAAAAGAGCGCCTAGCTTCTTTGCTCCCCTATGCAGAGGTTGCACATGTGGGGAGTAGTGCTGTTCCAGGCCTTGGAGGAAAAGGGATGATTGATATTGCCATACAGGTCCCTGAAAAAGCGATTCTATCGGCCTTAGATACTTTAAAGAGCCTTAGCTACATAGAAAAAGCCGGAGTCTTTTCAAGTCATTTTTTTCTCTATCAGGATCTTCCTGACCCCATCCAGAATATTCGCAGATACCATGTTCACCTTCTTCCTGAAGGGCACAGTGAATGGCTGAGGTTCTTACGTTTTCGCGATTTCTTGCGCGCACATCCAGACGCTTGTCGTCAATATGAAGAAATCAAGAAAGAAGGTGTTGTGCAAGCGGAAGGAAACGGTGTAATTTACCGCGAGCATAAAGCAAGATGGCTACAGGAGATCTTTAAGCAACTAGAGATACCCTCATAAAAACTATAAAGTCAGGAAGACACTATGAATGCATTTTCACTACTTTCAAGATTATTCACCCTAGAAAAACATCGCATAGCGTCCGCTATTCCCTATGCCCATATCGAGCATATAGGAAGTAGTGCGGTCTATGGTCTTAAGGGAAGCGGGAATATTGATATTGCTCTACAAGTCTTACAACAAGAGCAGCGCAAAGCTACGGATGCTTTAACGCGTCTTGGTTACCTAGAAAAGCAAGCACTATTTCCTGGACTCTCCTCTTTTCATCAAAATCTTCAAGATCCAATGGGGGGAATGCGTAAATACAATGTTCATCTTCTTCCTGAGGGACATCGTGAGTGGCAAAGGTTCTTGCGTTTTCGCAACTGCTTACGAGCAAGTTCCGATGCATGCCGTCAATATGAGGAGATCAAGAAATAAGACTAAAACCGCAGCTGTACTTGTCCCCCATAGCTTTGCTCGGTGTAACCACTTCCGAACATCCCTTTATAGTAGAAGTTGAGGAGGAGGTGGTCTTTCCAAAAGGCTCCGGATAAGATGCAGCCTGGAGAAAATAGATTTCTTGAAGGGAGATACCCTGTAACTGTGAAAGGCACATCGGTATTGATAAAGGTTGCTGTATAGGTGGAGCCGGATACCCTGATCTCCCGAATCCAACTAGTGGAAGGAGCCAAGTTCCACTTATATCCTTGTACACAAAAGCAGTAAGCAAACTCAAGACCAAGTTCATTACGCAGCATAATAGCACTACTTGGACTCACAATGAGGTCATAAGCCCCAGCTCCGCTCTCTGTAAACCCTGCTGCCGTACTTGCTATGTAGTCTAGAGAATCAAAAGGCCTAAGTGTCCATCCGTGGATATTCCAGTTTACTCCTGTGTCAATATGAGAGAGGATCTGCTGCCCACTATAGCTTTCGTAAGCCGTTTCTCGAACTCCTGGGTAGGAGATATTTCGATGACCAAAGCAAGAACCAAAACCTCCAAGGACAGCTAAGTTTGCATAGAACATGCGTCCAAGGACGGAAAAGTAAAGTCCCCCATATCCAGATTGTATCGTCCCCTGCCCTTGAGTGTCATCCCATGTAAGACTAGAGCTCGTATAGCCACCAAAAGCTCCCAGATAGCAGTAGGTAGCAAAACGCCCATCCACTCCCGCAACTATCCCCCCAGTATTATCCTGATATCCTACTTGTGGGCTTTGTGCATAGGTAGTCGAACTTTGATGCAGGTTATCCCCAAAGCCACTCGTCCAAACATGGACCACTTTTTTTTGTAAGGAACATGGCTCTTTTTTCTTATCCAAAGGATCGCAGCGCATAAAGTCGAGCTCTTGTTGCATACGCACATGAAGCATCTCTTGCATGTTCACAAGATTATTTTCTTGCGAAGCAACAAACCCTTTGTAAAGAGCTGGCTGCATCTGATTTAATGCAGCGTTGATCTCTGAGAAAGAAAGTGGATACAAGCTCGCTGCGACTCCATCCAAAGCATGGTTACCGGAGGCGAGCACTTCATCGATCGCTTCAGCCACCTGCTTGCTATTGCCCTCAAGACCAAGACTCGTCAAGGGAAGCAATTCTATGAACAAGTCGACAAATGAGGGATGGTAGACAAGTCTCCCACTCACGAGAGGAGAAGTGCTTGTCACAGCGGAGAATATCCCAAGGATCGACCCTCCTTCAAGGATACGATGAGGCGCTGCAAAAGAAGATAGAAACCCATCTTCTGGGTCAATCTCACAAAGAACCCCTGATTGAATGGTAATAGTCCCCGTAGCTACAAGATCAGAGACCCCTTTAGAATCAAGAGTTACTTCATAGGTAGACCCTGTAACAAAGGTAGCGTCCCCTGCTACATACAAAGTTCCAGAAGAAGTTCCAGGGTTGACAGCCCCCTGAACTTGTACACTTTTTATCGTGCCGATACCTTTTAAACGTGCGCCTGGTAACACAAATATGGGAGAGTTAGGTATGGAACCATTGACCGTGAGAGTCCCCTCTGCCACTGTTGTGTTCCCTGTGTAGGAGTTGATTCCTGTCAGGGTGAGTGCTGCAGATCCTGTTTTTTGCAAGGCTCCCACTCCCGAGATGCTCTTTGCATAGGTCCCAGACTCTGTCATCTGAAAAATCAACGAACCATTATTCACGATGGAACTCGGAAGACTCTTTGTATTACCAACAAGAGTCCCCTGCCCGACGGTGATGACCCCCGTGAAGGAGTTGGAGCCAAGCAGGGTTAACTGGCCACCTCCCATCTTAGTGAGCCCTCCACTTGTCCCAAGTACCATCCCAGAAAATGTCTGATCTAATGGTTGCTCGATAACGCAATTCTTCGTTCCAAGGAGTAAGAAACCAGAACTTGTCCCGGAAAGGTTCTGGATCGTAGTAGAGCTTGCAGAGAGCTCTGCGATGTTAAGTACAGCATCTACAATGACAGCTGAAGAAGAAGAGATATCACCGCTACCTGAAAGGACAAGAGTTCCTCCAAAAATTTCTGTAGTTCCTGTATAGGTATTGACCCCGCTCAAGACTAGGTCACTTTTACCAAGATTCGATAATGTAAGTCCTCCTGTATCTGATATGACTCCAGAGAAGGTTAAAGGAAATTGCTGGATTACATTAAGACGCTGCGAACCTAAAAGAATATTTCCAGAACCTGAAAGAGACTGAATGGTGACAGGACTTGTAGCTGCGCTGATATCGAAGATGCCAAGAACGGATACAGTTTGTGAAAGAGCTATCGACCCACTGCCAGCCATCGCTAAGGTCCCTCCTTGGATTTGCGTGGCTCCAAGGTAGGTGTTGCTCCCACTCAACGTCAGCGCCGCTGTGCTTGAACTTCCAAGAATGAGGCCCCCAGAGGGTCCTGTGATCTGCCCAGAGAAGGTACCAGGGGCTCCTTGATTGATTGTGAGATCAGGACCTAAGATAATCTGACCAGAACCCAAGAGTGTTTGAATAGTCGGACCTGTCGCAGCTTGCACATCCAGTGTTCCCACAACATTGACAAGTGTCGAAGTTGCTATGGATCCACTTCCTGACAAAGCAAGTACTCCGCCTAGGATATTCGTTTCTCCCGTATAGGTATTGACACCTGTCAACGTGAGAGTAGAGCTACTT
>Ga0194131_10006620_pt1 | contig 16014 bp, 16 predicted proteins | sample TA2KigO120mmetaG_FD_148631 | JGI IMG/M metagenome (GOLD analysis project Ga0194131, IMG submission 148631) | Freshwater microbial communities from Lake Tanganyika, Tanzania - TA2015053 Kigoma Offshore 120m | ecosystem: Environmental > Aquatic > Freshwater > Lake | place: Tanzania: Lake... | reverse complement strand
GATTGTTTTGTCTGTTGCACCTTTGAGTGTTATGCCGCCACCGTTTGCAGTCGTGTCGTTTGGTGAAGAAACCGAACCCATTTCGATGTTCTTATCATCAACGGTCAGGGTTGTGGAATTTATTGTTACTGTTGTACCGTTTACAGTGAGATCACCGTCAAGTGTTAGATTGTTCACGCCCGTTATGTTTTTGTTCGCATCCACCACGAGTGCTTTTGACGCACTTGCAGTACCAGCAGTTACGCCAAGTTCACTCGCACCTATGGCTGGTAGTCTTGCAGCTCCTAGTGTACCGCTTGAAATATTACTTGCGTTGGTTGTATCTGTAGTGGCACTTGAAGCCAAACCCGAAATCTTAGTATTTGCGATTGCGGCCGAAGCCGAAATATCCGCATTGACAATTCCACCTGTGAGGCTTAGTTTTGAATATGCGATTGCTGCGTTAGAAGCAATTTGTGAGTTTGTAATGTTTGTTGCCTGACCACCACCATATCCATACCAATAATTACCCTTTCGCATGAGTATGGTTGGTTTTGTCGCTGAGAGTGTTTCGTTAGCTTCACTGATGGTATAGATATGTCCGTTTGAGCTTGGAGATGATGTATGAGTTAGTGTGATTGTTTTTCCCGAAGCTGCAAAAAGATATAGAACATCATATTCGTTTGTCTCTGTGATTGCAATGGTTGTCAGTGTGTCGGAGTTTCCTGAACAAGTTGCGACTGTAACAGAGTCGGTTACAACGAGATTATTTGAAGAAATTGATACTGTGGATGTTTGAGGTGAAAAACCCAACATTCCTTGTGCGTCTGGTGATTCATTCCACTCATTCGATCCAATCGGACTGGTTCCATCATCAGGATATACAGCAGTATCTACCTGCGTTGCATGCTTGTAAATCGCCTTTCTTGCCATTAGTTACCCCTTATCTCTTTTTTTGGTTTGGAAAGAATGAAATTAATTCTCTCATCGTATCTGATTTTATCATCTAATCCACCAGTTGCTTTTGGAAATTTCATATTAATTCGTTCTAAAAGATCGAAGACCTTTTTGGTCGAGAACCTAGCCAAAAGCTAGATGCACCTAGACTCCGTTGAAGGTATGATTTACGAATAGTTTGAGTGTGTCTGTACTTGTTTTGTGGAAGCTTGATGGTGAACTGAAATTCCAATGTGTTAGAATTTTGGTTGCGTTTACTGGGCTTGCTACTCCAGCATCATAAATTGCGCCACCTGTTATGGGGTTTCCAGCACTAGTGTCAATTTGGTTTGTTGCCCAGTCGAATCTGTATGAAACTGCATCGGCAGAAGCACCAGTGTTGTCAGCATCAGAATCGGCAGTTTTTGGATAACCTGCGTAAACCGACTGTGCTGCACCGCTTGTGGTTATTGGGGAAGTTACATGAACATAAGTATCAGTTTTTGCCAGTGTGTTTGCTGAGGCAGGGTTTTGCAGTACGCATTTTGCGTTACTAAAGTTTGCGTTTGCTGCTGGTGATTCGCCAGCACCTTTCTTTGCGTAAAAAATATCGCCATCATCGGTGACTATGTTAGAGCCATAGAACCATTCTTTCATGCCGTCTTGATGAGTAATAACAACACAAATGTTGTTTTTTGGGTCTATTTCAGGAGGCAGAGATATTCCGTTACCTTTTATTAGCATCATATTAATACCTAGGTGTAGGTATATTTAAAGATTATCCTACATAAAATTTATAAAAAAACAAGTTGAGTTAAAATCATGGTAATTATCAAAACTGTTAGTGGTGCTGAGGAAGGTTCAAACTCGGAGTTTGGTGGAGATGATTTAAACAACATTGCTAACACTCTTAATGGTGCAGATGGTTATGCAGCTAACGTATTTTTTAGTAAAAATTTGCTTGTAAAAGACCTTCAAAATAATCCTAAAACTATGACCTTGACGATAGATTCTAATTTGGGAACCAATAAAACATTAACTTTGCCTAATGCTACTGGAACCCTAGTTCATATTGGCGCAACGTTATCTTCTGGCTGGAGTTATGGGATCGGTGTTAAACAAACATTTGGTTCTGGCGGTCTTAATGTTGGTGGAAGTTCAACTGAACCTTCTTCTGGAATGGTTGATGGTGACATATATTATAATTTGAGTTTAGAAAAATTTAGAGTGAGAGAAAACGACACATGGAAAGACATGACGTTTAGCCCGACATTTACGCTTGCCACAAATAATACTTGGACGGGAACTAATACTTTTTCTAACACTGTTACCGTAAACTCAACAATGACGGGTTCTAGCAGTTTTGTAATAACCAGTAATGGACACTTACTATCAAATCAGACAGCAACAACTTCCGCAAAGCTAATGATACCAGCCGCTACTGGTAATGCCTATCAAAGTAATTCAACCATGAACAATAATTACGGTTCCACAGTAGGAACGCTTATGGCATTTGCAATCTCTGGTGGAGTCAGACTTTATTATAGGCACTCAAGTGGCTGGTTTTATGTCGACATGGTAGCGGCTGCGTAAAACAAGGTTTAAATATAACAAACGATAGTTCTTATTATGCCTGATGTACCATTCCATGAATACATTCAATTACTTCGTAATCAAATCATTTTGGCATTAGAACAATCAAAAGAAGCCACCATTAAAAATTTTGACGAGGTTGCTCGTAATTTTGAAGACACTCTTAAAAAACTAACAGAGCAAGAAAAAGTTAATTCTTAGTTCGTTTCATTGCGGATAGAACAGAATTAATACTATTACTTGTTACGGCCTCATAATCAAATGAGTCTATATAGTTCTCGCCCACCTGAAATTTTGTTATTGCTTCTGGATATAAATATTCAATTTGTTTAATTTTTAAATCAATTCCATTATTTCCGTGTTTTAAAATAGATTTTATGTTTTTAATAGTAACTTCATGATTTTCTCTAAAAACACAATCTAAGTAAGGAACTACCACCTGATACCTTTCCGTTGACTCTGCAAAAAATGTAAAAAGCCTCTGTGACAATATGTTTAAATCATTTGAATGCGTAAGGTTAGGAACAAAAAATCTTTTAGCTTTTATTCCATATTTTGAAATACTTGCAGCGTTTGATTTAAGACAGTAAACATCTGTTAAAAAATTATTTGAAAGGTTGCCAAAATCTTCATAATCAAATTGAACGTCTACGTTTGTAAAATTCCCAAGCCAAGTAATTTTTCTGGAATCAAAATCTAAAGTAAAATCGGTGTTTAGGTTTAAAACTTTTTGCCCTAAACCTGACTGTCGTGAATATATTAAAATATTTAAAGGATAATTTGTTAAAATCGTTGTTGTGTTAGCTGAAACGCTTCCTAAGCCTATATGAGCATGTTTTTGAAGAACCCTTCCAATTAACTCAACTTTGTTAACTAAGTATTCATCTGATTTACCTTGCTCCAAAATTTTTGAACGAATGCCAGAATTAGAATCTTGATTGCTAGAAAAAATCATGTTTGTTGGAACACCGTCAATGTCTTCGATAAATAAAACTTTTCTTCCGTTTGACCAAAAAACAGAATAATCTAACAGACCTAAAATTGATTTGATGATTGTTAGCAAGGAACCCTCTGCTACAAACTTCCCAGAAAGCTGATAACCCTGACCGCTGGCGAGGACAACTTTGGGAACAATTATAAATTCTGGTGCTGTTACAGATAAAAGTGATTGAAGAACATCAGTTACTCTTGAGCCTTCTTGATAAATATTAGCTTTGGTGTTGGCGTTATCTATAACCACTCTGGAAGCAAAAGGAAAACTTGCATCGTTTGGGCTTGAAGTAGAAAAAAGAGAAGGATCTACGATAGAATTAATTATTGTGCCTGAATTTCCAATACACGTCAGGGTTTTTTTTTCTGTTGCATCCTGAATGTTAGAAACAAAACCCGAAAACCGCATTGTAACAGGCGTTGGCGGTGAAAGAAAAAGACGTTCAACATCCGAGTCGATTAAAAAACTTCCCGTATAAATTCTGAGTTGGTATGCTGTTCCTTTCCAATTATTTGTGGCAGACCCAGAAACACCCCTGCCAGCTCCAATCCAGATTGGCTCAGAAGTATCTAAGGAAAAAGGAGTGGTTAAGCCAGTTGCAGTAGTATTGAGAAATGAAACATTAAGAGAGGTTAACCCGTTATACCATGAACCACCATATGAGTCGTCAAATGAAAAAATGACTTCGTTTAAATCATTTCTAAATAACCTGATCGTAAAACTGCGGTTAGCTGATGAGATTATTTGATCAGAAATAAACTGTCTTTCTATTCCAGCATATCTAATTCTTGCATAGCCTACCCAATCCGTTCCATTATAATAACAACCCATTTCAATGCCATTGCCCGAATGACTTAATTTGCTAAAAAATATTCTTTTGTCGCCAGTAGTAGCTCCAGTTAAAACCTGCATGGTTGCTGTAAAAATAATATCAAACTGTTGAGCAAAATCAAACAAAGCATCATCATTAATTACTGTGTATTTGTCATGATAGACTACGCAATAATTATGTTTGGTTCTAAGTGCAGCGTTCTGATTATCATATGTTTTACCACTTACGGTGACCGTGCTATGAGGAAAAATAACCGCGTTATATGCGTTGGTTTGAGTTGCTGGATCTAAAAAATTACCAGACTCGTCTTTTACCGCGCCTTGAAAATTATAAATAGCTGTTAAAAATTCTAGGTCTGCCAAATCTTGAATATAGTGAACTAAATCACCCTGCTCAACATCTGTTCCCCCTCCCACGGTAATAGAAGCAGAATCGACAGTACGGCCGCCCTCTCTAACAACACGGGATTGAAGAATGCGTGTTGGTGTTTTAATACCGTTTGAATTTTCTATAATTAATTTAAGAAGCAAGTTATGTTATCGCCACTCTGCGTGTCGGTGATTTTTCGCCTTTGGCTCCTTGACTGTTGACGGCTCTTACAAAAAAAGAATAACTATTACCTGATAAAAGTACAGGTGAGACAGCGTCTGGCAAATCCTCAGCAGAAATATCGTGTGTAAAATTTGGTGGAATATTACTAGAAGCTAAATTCACTAGAGGGATTTCTTTATAACTACCGCCTATTCTAAAAGCAGATATTATATATTTTTCTATTGGAAGCTCAGAACCACCAAAAGTAGAGGGTGAATCCCAAGTTAGCCGAAGCTTGTCTTGCTGAACCATGATATTTACTTGAAAGTTTCTTGGTGCGTTTGGCGCGTCTGAAGAATATGCTGCAATTATATTACCTACTATAAACTGTAAATTTACGCTCATGTTTGCTGGAGAACCACCAGTGATAGTAAAATCTAATTTTTGCCAAGTACCCTCAAATTTTTCTACTTTATCTTCGCTAAAATTTTCGCTTTTTAATTTTTCACAGGCACTGTTTTCCCCTGCAAAAGTGTTAGGTAAAACTCCAGTCGGATCTAGAAAAATGTCAAATTTTTCATCAATGTGTTTTGGTGTCATTTCATACAAAAATTGTCTTTGCTGCCAAATAGTAGTAGTTTCATTTAACGTTACGACTTCATTTACTACTGTGGCAGCACAAGCTGGATTTGGAACTAAAACCCATGAAAGAGATATGTCGGTAGAATTTCCCTCAATTTTAATAAGAATGTTTTCCGCGTCCGTTTCTTCAGGCAAAGGCATCGGACTTATTGGTGTATTGTGATTTATCGACATTGATTCTAGATTTTGAATGTGAAAAATACGGGTTATTGCGTTGTTAACGATTTTTCTTAAAAAAATTCCAGCCATTAAGCTCCCCTTCTTGCATTAGATTCTCTAAGAACTTCTAAGACTTTTCGTTTAAATTCTGCCATTGTTCTATCGTTGACATCGCCATAAACATTAATCACAATTTGTTGTGAGTGGCTGTCTGATATTTTAGGTTTTGAAAATAAGCCAAGTGAGGCTGGAATTACGAATTCCGCTCCACGTTCTCCCATCATGTATTTTTTGCCAGATTTACCGATACCCAAAATTGGTTCGGTGATAAGTCCACCTGACGCCAATGCTTGAACTGGGTCATTTTGCTTGGCGTTAGAACCTTTGTTTGTTCTTGCGCTATTTGGTGTGTTTGTACCTACGGTGTGTCCCGTGAGCATGGAACCTGCGGTTTCTGCCAATCCATAAAGTTGTTCTGCTGTTGACTGTTCGCCCCAACCAGCAAAATCTAAAATTCCTTCTGTAATATCTTTGCCTAAAATTGGTTCAAAAATTCCTTTAGTACCTTGCCTAATGTTTTCATATAATTCTGGATTAACACCTTTGACTATTGAACCAGCAGCATCAATAGCTAATAGTGCTTGACCAACAACAGGTATGGCTTTGGTCGCAGTTTTTATTGCTGTGTTTGTTGCCAGCTTTGCTGTTGCCTGTGTGGCTTTTGTTGTTAGTGTTTTTGTAACATCTTTAACAGGTTTGGGCACAAAAGGAGTTACTGCGGCTTTTGCTCCCGTGTAGGCGACTTTTCCAGCTTTCATTGCTACTTCTGCTGGTAACCCTGCCACCCTGTCTGCTATTTTAGCGACTTTTGTTAATTTTGGCAAAATTTTACTTGTTGTCGTAACTGCTGGTACTGTTTTGAGAGCGGCCGCTTGTTTTAAAATTTTGGTTCCAGTAAAATCATTCATTGCGGCCTCGGCAATGCCTGCAGTCGGTGACGGTTTTGTTCCAGAAGTAAATTTATCCAATGCTTCTTGGGCAGCGCCTTTAGACTGTTTTGTTTTCTCTGCTTCCGTTTCCATGAATTTATTAGCCTTATCTTGGTTTGTTGCCTTAGAGGATGAATCGTCAGGGGCAGTGCCTTTTGGTTCACCAAAAAAGTCAGCCATTTTAACTTTAAAGCTTTCTGCTAAACCTTTTGCCCAGTTTCCACTAACTATTGTTGCAAAACCCTCTCCAAGAGCACTTCCATATTGTGCGAACCAAGGATAAACATATTTGTAAAACGGTATAATAAACATTCTTAACAACATTAAAAGAATCGGTCTGAATAAGAAAAAGAAAAAGTCACCTATAGGCCTTAAGATTAGCATAAAGCCAAAATTCATAAGTTTGAGCAACTGTTGAAATGCTGGAGAAGAATCTATAATTGCTTTGCCTAATGCAAGACCGCCTCCTACGCCAGCCGAACCAAGACCCAAAGCCATTTCTTTCCCGTGACCTTTGAAAAGCGTGTCCCATTTAGAACCAGAGCCAAAAATTTTATCAAACCTGTCAGTTAATTTATCAAAAACGGATTCGCCAGCACCAGTTTTAATAAGTCTTGCTTTTTCTGCTTCGTCTTCAGTAGAAAGTTTTCCTCCACTCTTTATTTTTTCGTTAAGAGCTGCAAGGTTTTTAGTGTCGAGCCTTCTCATCATGGCAAATCCCTGTATTATGTTTGTAAAGCCGCTCAGGCCAGAACCGCTACCAAATATGCCGCCCACTCTAGAAGAAACCTCATATGCTCTTCTGGCCATTTTGTTTTGGTGGTCTATCTGCATGAGTGCTTTTCGTTGCTCAAAACTGATAGTGCCTGATAGCCCGTCCAGAACACCTTCAATCGCATCGCTTAGCCTCTGTAACTCTTTTACTAACTTTTCGCCATCTACTTTGATGGTAAAATCATCAGCCATATAACCAATTATATGTCTATCTATTTAAGTTTTGTAATCTTTGTTTTGTGTGTTCTGCGTTAAATTCTTGAATTAAGTCATTAATATAGGATACAGGAAGTTCGTCTACTTGTTGTTTTGTCCAACCGAACTCTCTGGCAAAGAAGTAATAGAGTTTTGCTCTTGAGTCATTTCCCCTACGAACGTTCCTACCCACTCTTCCAGATATTTGGCTAAAGGGTAGACTTTCATGACCTCCGACATGATAACTTTTGCTGTTGAGATTTTAAGGTTTCGGATTGCTACTTGATCGTGAAGGTTAAATGGTGCTTTTGTAATAACGGTAGTAAGAATTAATTGTCTGTAAAGAGGTATGTTAACCTTTGGTTCATTAACTTTTGTCAAATCAAGACATTTATTTAAAATCGCTTCCAAGTCGCCAAATTTTATATCGTCTTCATATTCAATTATTTCTTTCTTTCCTTCCCAATCGATCTCAAACGACTTTATAGCCATAAAAAATATTAAATAATGTAAGTTAAAAGTCTTTCTATTCTTCGGCAGCTTGTCCGTTTGTGGCTGCAACAGAAATGGATTTTGCTTGCCAAGAAACCTCGTTAAATATTGGGTTGACTGCTTCAAATCCGTTTATTGCATAGTCTGAAATTGCAACACCTGAACAAGTTATGACGATCTTTTCAGAAGCACTCTTCGTAAATGTGAAACTCATTTCTGTGCCGCTGCCTAATGTTTCTGAGAAAGTGCCTGCCGATGTACCTGCTTTTACTTGTTCTAATACTTTCTCTAATAGTGTTTTATCAATCCATGTTGCCGAAAATGAGCCTGTAATGTCTAGAATTTTTTTAAAGGATGAAACTGCATGATGCGAATTTAGTCCATAAAGCAGTTCTGCGTTTTGTGCCAAGTTTAAACTTGCATCTTGACACTGTGCTACAACACCGTTGTTGAATTTTAACTCAGCATGGGCAAATGTAAAAGGAAACTCCAGATCGGGTTTTGTCGGTGCGGTACCTATTGTTGTACTAGGGCTGGTTTCTAACCCATAATTAAAGTCAAGTGTGCAATCTACCGACCCACCAACAGATGTAGAAATTCCAAGTGTGCTTGCTACACAACCCTTAAATGTTCTGACTACATCCGAGCTGCCATCAATACCTGATTCAATTTGAACCCTTCGGACTGTTGTGGTTGGAGTGTATGTGTAAGTAAACGGTGCCGATGCGCCAGTTTTGACAGGTTCGCCCAAAATTGCACCAAAAATCCAAGGGTTTGATAATATGAATCCAACGTTTGCCGCACCAGATTGTTGACCAAAGGCGAATTTGGCATATGTGTTTTGACCTAATGCTGGAATATTGATCTTGTTATTGGTTAATGTCATGCTTGTAAATCTATCATTTAAACCGAATTTTTTGTTACAAGACACACCGCTTGGAAGAACGCCAAAAGTGTCTCCTTCGTAAGCATATTTTAGATAAACATTCGCTGCTGTTGTAACCATAAATACCAAGTATTGAATTTGCTTATAAATATTATGGATTTAAGACTTTTATGTCAACAGCAAAATTATGTTTGAAAATATTCCTATATATGTCATTTTCTGACGATGAGGCTGTTAAAACAAGAAGAATGTAAGAACTTGATTTAACGTTTTCTTTGAAAATTCTAAACAGCTCATCAGTAAAGTTTTGGTGATATTCTTGGTTTTGATAGGTGTAGGCATCTATTTTAAACGAAAGGGTATGAAAAAAATCTTGAGCGTAAAGGCCAAAATAATCCGTAACTTCGTTTAACGCATAGATTATAATAGAGTCTTCTCTGTCATCCATAAAACCCACCGTTTTTTCTTCCCATGAGAGGACTACTTGTGGTTTTTTTGATAAAGACCATTTTTCGTTTATTAGGTCTTTAAGTATTTGAGCACTTTTGTAAAGGTGGGAACCTGCCATAAAAACACTTATAAGTAGAATAATTTAAGTTTTTCTTCTTCTTTTGCGTTTGTTCCAGTGTGAACCATAAGTTTTTCTGCCTTTTGGTGGTTTTTTATTAAAAATGTCTCTAACTCTAATTTTTTCCTTGCGTGATTTAAAAACCTGACCATGTGAATTATAATTAGTAGTAATTCTTTCTCTAATGTTTGATGGAGTAAATTCGCTAGACATTCTGAATTTTCGAGAAAACCTATACGGGTTAGGATTGACACGTCTTAAATCAGTTATCCAAGTAGCATATTTAGCTATGCGCTCTTGTTGCTTCTTGTCTCTTCTAGATATTTGACCGTGTCTGTGTTTTCTTGCATGAGTAATAGGAACTTTTTTACTTAACTTTTGACCAAGTGCCGCTGTTTTCTTTTCATAAATGCTGTTTGCTATTAGAAAAATTAATTTATTAAGAAAAGTTGCCTTGTTTTCTGGATTATAATATTTAACTTTTTCCCATCTTGCCTTTAAGGCTTTAGAGGGGTCAAGTGCTGCTTCTTTGTATTGACCGCTTGTAATCCACCAAAATAGTATTGACAGAATATTAGGAAATTTTACGTCTTCTGGTCTTTGCCTATATCTTGATCTTTTATTCCTTTCTAGTATTTTTGTTCCTAGTTGGCGAGCTTTTATTCCTTCTGTCCATTTTGGATCTAATGGAATCTTTTCTTGCAACTGAGAAAGCATATTTGCGACAGAACTTTCTTTTAAAAGTTTTTCTAGTCCTAGATTGCCCGTCAGTTCTTTTCCCTGATAATCCAATATATTTGTAACTATTCTGTCAATTACTTCTGCCATAAGTTTTTTAAGATTTTCATTGCTGTTTCGCAAAAGCAACTCTGGTGCTGATGTTGTTGCTACTCTGGTATAAAACGAAGGAAAATCTAACATAAACTTAAGATTAGCCTCACTCCCAGCGTCAGAAAGCTGTAAAAGTCTTTGTGATTCATTAACAAGGTTATTAGCTTCTTCATTCATGTGAAGATTAAAAAGCCTAGGAAGTCCCTTTATTTGTGCTGGTGTAAATGATTCTTGTTCTGTTAGTTCCAGCTTGGCTGTTACGGATGCAATTCTTAATCCAAACTTTTTATTGAGTTTTAGGTTGTTTGTTATTGATTCGTTATTAAAATTTAGAAATGATATTGGTTGATATTTTGCAGGCTCGCTTTTGGCTTTTTTTGTAAATTCTTGATAGTGTTTTTTAAATCTTGCAGTCTCTAAAGGGCTTAAAACGTTTGCTGCTGTGTTACTTGCCTTTAAAAGTGTACTAAAATTTATTACCCTCTTATGGATCACTTTGGGCGTGTATATGTCTTTTCCTATAAGAATTGCAAGATCATACTCTTTTTTTTCATAAAGATAATTAATAAAACTTACTTGTTTATTAAAAACAAAATTAAAATACACATCGTCTACGACTAAATAAACAACATATTCCCGTTTCCATTTAGGTTTTGCACCACTAGCATACTTGGATCTTTCTTCCCGTACAATAAATTTAAATGGAACATATTTTATGCCAAACTGTTTTGCTTGGTTTTTTAAAAACCTGTTTATGTTATCTGTTTCTAATGCCAGTATTGTTTTTATTATGGCGTGGGCTTTTGCACCTGCACCTTCTTTTGAAATAGCTTTTTCTCTTTCTTCTGCAAAAACTTTTGCTACTTTTGCATCTCTTGCCATTCTTTCTGCTACTTGTTTTGCAATCAGAAGTTTAAGTTTTCGTGCTTGCGAATAAGGAAATTTTAAATCTGCCATAATCTTCACGTCTGCGTCTAAAACTGCTTGTTCTTCTCTAAGTAGGTCTATAAAAAGCTTAGTTCCATCAGCCGTAAAGTTTTTGAGTAGCTCTGCAATTTCTGGGTCATGGAGCATTTTTCGATATTCGTTTTCTGTTAAATTTTTGTCTATGGCTGATAAAGTGGAAGAGTCAAGACTAAGTTTTTTTCTTGCACCGTTAATATAAACATAAAATGATTTTGTTGTTTTTTTGCTTTTTGGCAATATTAACCACTTGATATTAAAAAGCTACGGTATAAAAAAGATTTCTTGTCTATTATCAATACAATTTTCTATGTCTGCTCGCCACTCTGCTTTGGATGTGGCTATGTCTATTCCGCTGGCTCCCGTTAATATGATGTCCATTCTAAAACTAGCATTTAATAAATCTATTGCAACTAGTTTTATACAAGAGTCTTTAATATCTAAAGGTACTGTTTCGTCACCGTAACGATATGTTACTCTCACTCTATAATCTCGCAGAATTGAAAACAAAAACCCTCTTAAAAAAAGTCTTCCGAGTGTTTCTTCAAAATCATACCAAGAAGAATTACCCATTATGTTTTCCCATTCGGAAGAACTACCTTTCCAAATTTCGATTTTGTCACCAAGGTCTGAGTTTAAAGGCCTACAGTTTCTGTGTTTTAAATAAATTGGAATACCCCAACCGTAATTATAATGTAATGGTAAACTATGCACTTCTGTTTTAATTTGTTTGTTTCTTCCAAAAGTGTGGCCTAAACGCCTATCTAATTCCTCTTCTTTTCTGTTGATAATGTTTTCAACTTGAGTTTTGTTTGGAGTAGTCGTAGCAGTAATAGGTACGCGAAGAAAATCTGATACGTCAGAAACCGTACAATAATATGTAGTAGGCATAATTTAATAAAGAAGTTTGACTATTTAAATTTACTACTTAAAAACCACGAGTGCTCTAACCGTATTTGATGAGCAGGTTACAAAAATGCCATTTTCAAAACGCCTGTTTAGTTCGACAAATGGTTGTGCGCTTTCTGAGTAAACAGTAAATTCTATCGGTGCTGAGGCATTAGTTCCGTTTCTGAAAGCTAAAGTAGAACCGCTAGCTGGAATCATCACAAAAACACCAGTCACCACTCCATGATTACCCTTTACGAGTGTGTTAACACCGTCAATATTTTTGATATTATGATTATATTCAACCATGAATAATCTGACCTATTGAAATATATAAACTTTGAGATAAAAAAGAGGGCTTTTGGACGCTAGTAGCCTATAACTAGAAAATCAAATGTTGCGTTTGCGATAGAGGTTCCGTTTGCAACCTCTGAAATTCCACCCTCAGCTCCAGCCGTAAAGAGCTTGATTTTTGTTGTCGATTTATCATATTTTACAATATGATTTAGACTAGAGGTTTCTGGAATGACCGCTACTAGGGTTGATACTCTTGCCTGTTTTATGTCTGCTAAAACGCCGTTTGTGGCATAGTTATCAGCTCCCCCTGCTGTGCATTTGATTTTGTACAACCTGAGTTTCGAGTTTAGAGCACTTTGTATGCTGAGAGTTTTGGAAACATTGGCTGCTGTCCAATCACTTACAGATGTGGTGATAGCCATGAAATACTTAAATAATTGGTTATATATAAAGATATATTGCAAGAAATACATACGGCCTTAAGTAATAGAATATGTCCGAAATGTTGGGCTATTGCCTATGCTGTAATTTTGGGAGAAACTGGCAAAGTGTTATATTATTGCCAAAACCCATTTTGTGCTAATTTCGGAAAACAGCTTAAGCCATATCCTAATTAAAGTTTAATTAACCTTAAAGAACGTATGAAAGTTAATTAACTTAGCTAAGCTAACTTAGCTAATAAATCTAACAGCTCTTTTTTATGATGAGGGGCATATTTAATACTAAACTGTAATAAAATTTTTAAAGTTTGCTCAATTTCTAACTTTGACTTATCATTCATAATTTAATTTGGTCTGTTCTATTATTTAATGTTTAAATAAAAAAGAATGGGTCGGATTATTTAGAGTTTAATATCTCTAATTTTTCCTTGTGATTTGAAATGTCGGCACACGGTTTCACCCATAGTCCTATAAACACCCTTTTCAACAAAGGCATTGTTTATAAATGGATATGCTGGTGTTCTGCGTGTGGCTTCATAATACTCGGTTGGAATTGCAATTTGAATTCCAATTCTCGGATAACCGTATCCTTCCGCATCGGATGTGTCCAATGCAAACAGTCTTCCAATTTCCGAAGAATCACTTGAGTAACTTGGCGCATCCTTTGTCGGGATAAATGGAATGCCGTAGATAGAATCTACATGAATTCCCACACCTGTACCCTTGAAAGTTTGGATTCCGTTTACATCGACTTGTACTAGTTGCTCGCCATAAGGATTTGGAATTCTTACGGAAGGCATATACAGTCCTTGTATTTCAGAATAAACTTCGTGTGATCCTAGAAATACATTTGGGTCTTTCCCTGCTGCTTTTCTGATCTTTCTTAGGAAAGTTCTCAGAGTATCATCAGTCAGGACGCCATTTGTACCGATTGTACCAGAAGCAGATTCAACGGTAGAGTCAAAAACTGTACCTGCATCTCTATCAATGGTTGCATTTGCAGCCCAAGGATCATAATGTCCTGAACCTGCACCGCCTGTAACAGTTTCCTCTGCGTTACTTGATATAATTCTATCAAGCGACTCAAAGTCTTTTGTTCCAGCCCATGCGCCACCACCTGCTGCCGATCCTTCAACATCTGCTAGCAGCATTCTATTTATGAACTCTTTATGCTGGACTGCCATATACAATCTGAGGGAACCAAGTCCACCCCAAATGTCGTCTTTGCTATGAGTCGCTAGCCATTCCATAACTTCAGATGCACTAAATGGCAACTGAGCAGTTTTTGGTCGGATGTCGATCTCTTGCAAATCTGGTTTTACAGTTTCAGCAATCAAACCACCTTCGGATGTTCCACCTAAAACAGTGTTACTGTTGTTGGTGTTCAGTGTCGGTTTAGACGTAATTACACGCCAACCAGACTTGTCCCAAGGATTCTTTGGCAGTATGCCAAATGCGTTTGCCTCTAAGTTAAGCTGTGCCCACGCATAAGCACCAAACACAGCGTTAAAAACGCCAGTAGTTGATGTTGTAATTGGGGAATCTGCTTTCCTAATGAGGTTTCTATTATGTCCATAATAGAGTGCTTCTAGTTCGTCAATAGTTCGTACTTGTACCATTTTAGAATAACCTCTCTTCTTCTGATGGAGCGTAATAATCGCCTCTCAGAATTTTTTGTGCTACTTTTGACAGTCCTTCATAACCTTCGGCTCTTGCATCTTTTAGAATCATGTTAAGTTCAACAGATGATGTTGATTTATTAACTGTTTCTAAAGCTGCGTTTGGTCGAGGTGTTTCGGTTTCGTCATAACTAGCTTTCTCAGTTTCTGCTGATTTTTGCAGAGAATAGCCTGAAGCATCATCTTCTGTTTCTGAACCATCATCATCTAGTGATGCTTGGACAGAATTAGATTGATATGTGTCTGGAGCTTCTACCTTTGCGCCAATATCCTCTGAATCAGATTCTTTTGGCTTCAATGGCAGGTCAGACGGTGTTTCCATAGCTTTTAGTCTGCTTTCAAGAGAAATTTGAGATTCTGTTATTGCTTTTACATGGTCAGTTAGTGTTGATAGTGTTTCAAGTAAAGCCTCATCAAAAGATTTTTTTGTATCTTCCTCTTCTTCGTCACTTTCTTCGTCTTCTACCTTTTCGTCTACTTTTCGTAGTTCTTCTAGAGTCATGTTATTACAAACCTTTAAATATATGGGTATATATATATTGCTGTTTTTTGTTTTGGCTTAAGTTTTGTTGGTTTTATAACGCATTATAGGCGTTTCTGTCATTGAGAGAAGAACCGCTTTGGTTTCTTTGTTCTCGTTGTTGCCGTCTGAGTAATTTGTTTGTTCTTTGATCAATACCAGTCGTATTGCCCAATTTTGCATAACGGGCTGCTCTTCGTTTTGCTGCTCTTGCATCTTTTTCATCTTGTTTTATCTGTTGATCTGTTTTTACTGGCTCTCCTAATTGTTTATAATGTACTCCCTCTTTTAAATTTGACTCGTCACCGTATACATCTAGCTCTTTGGGTTTTTTACCAGTTGGCGTATTCCAAGTTCCATCAAAATTTTTCTCCCATTTCTTGTTTATGTTGTTTTCTAAATAATTTTTAATTGATCTAATAAACACTGTTTTTCCTAAGATTTCGAGATTTTTTTTCATAGAAGCTAATTTATTCATGCCCAAATTTAAATCAGCGTTAGAAAAATCAGCCGTTTTAGGTCTTTTATTATAGGTCGGGTTATTAGTTCCACTGGTTTCTGTAGTCATTGTTCCTCCGTCACCACCTTCACTTGTTTTCGTTTTTTCGTTTTTGACAAACGAACCAACTATATTTTTGGCACTTTCTTCCGAATGTCCTTCTCTGATTAACGCTTGTACTTTTTCTTCAAACGTTTTATATTGAGCAAGATTTGCTTTTATTGCATTATCTGATTTTTCTACATAACAGCCAAATTTTGAACACTGTATAACCATTTTGTCACCACGCTCAGTTATGTTTTCTGTCATTGCTTTTGCAAGTGGATTAAA
>Ga0194131_10006618_pt1 | contig 16015 bp, 12 predicted proteins | sample TA2KigO120mmetaG_FD_148631 | JGI IMG/M metagenome (GOLD analysis project Ga0194131, IMG submission 148631) | Freshwater microbial communities from Lake Tanganyika, Tanzania - TA2015053 Kigoma Offshore 120m | ecosystem: Environmental > Aquatic > Freshwater > Lake | place: Tanzania: Lake... | reverse complement strand
CGGAACTCGATACTCGACCTGATGGTCCAGCAGAAGATGGTTTCGCGCGCCGATGCGGATGCGGCCAAGCGCGAGCCGGTCCGCACCATTGCCGGCACGACGAACACGATCCAGGCGCAGTATTTCGTTGACGCCGTGCGCACCGCCGCCGAGCGCGCCGGGATTCCCGTGGCGCAGGGTGGCTTTCGCGTGTTCACGGGGCTCGATCCCGCGCTGCAGCGTGCGGCCGTGTCGGCATTGGCCGATGAAACCGCGGCCATCGAATCGCGGCCCGGCTGGCGCCACCCGACGCTCGCAAACCACCCACGCGGGAACACCGCGTACCTGCAGGGTGCGGTCGTGGCGCTCGATCCGACGACCGGCGACGTGCGCGCGCTCGTGGGCGGACGCAACTACGTCGAGGCGCCGTTCAACCGCGCCACGAACGGGTTCCGGCAGCCGGGCTCGAGCTTCAAGCCGTTCGTGTACGCACGCGCGCTGCTCGACTCCGTGCCGCCAAACGCGGTGATTCCCGATACGGCGATCGAGATTGCGTACGACCGCCAGTCGTACCGGCCGAAGAACTCCGACGGTGAATTCCTCGGCGACATCACGTTGCGCGAAGCGATCGCGAAATCGCGGAATCCCGTCGCGGTGCAACTCTGGCAGCGCGCCGGCGCGGACTCCGTGATCGCGCTCGCCGAGCGATTCGGGATCGCCACGAGCATCGCCCCGTACCCGTCGAGCGCCATCGGCGCATCCGTCGTGCGGCCGCTGGACTTCGTGGCCGCGTACAGCGGTATCGCGACATCCGGGACGCCGGTGGAGCCGCGGCTCGTGACGCGGATCGAGGACGCCACGCGCCGCGTCGTATTCGATGCGCCGGTCCAGTCGCTTGCGCCCGCGCTTCCGGAGAACGTCGCATTCGTGCTCCGCGACATGATGCGTGAGGTCGTCGAACGCGGCACGGCGAGTTCCATTCGCCGCTTCATCCCGGCGGGCGTGCCGGTGGCCGGCAAGACCGGCACGACGGACGACAATACGGACGTGTGGTTCGTCGGGATGACACCCGACCTCGTGGCCGGCGTGTGGCTCGGCTTCGACACGCCGAAGCCGATAGCGGAACGCGGCGTGGCGGGCGGGCTGCTCGCCGCACCCGTGTTCGGGCGGATGATCGAACGGAGCGGGTACGCGCGACCGAGCGATGCATGGTCGCAGGTTCCGGCGAGCGTGACGAGCGTCACACTCGACCGTATCACGGGACGGCCGGCGACATCGCTGACGCCAGTGGACCGCCGCTACGTGGAGTACTTTGTTCCCGGAACCGAACCGGGCGCGCTCCGAATTCAGGCGCGCAATATCTTCCGGAGCGGACCGATCGTGTTCTAGGCGCTGCTCCACTCCAAACCAACTGAAAGCGATGCGGACTGTCTTCACTCGCTACTCGCCCGTGCTGGCGATCGTGGTCGCGGCATGCAGCGGCGATTCGACCGGCCCTGCGAAACCCGCGGCGGTTACGCTCGGTTCGAGCACGGCAATCACCGGCACGGTTGGTTCGGTGCTCGCGGCGGCGCCGACGTTCACCGTCACGGATGCAGGGGGCAAGGCGATCGGCGATGTCGCCGTGACTGTCGCCGTGACCGCCGGCGGCGGGTCGCTCTCGGGCGCGCCCACGAAGTCATCGAACGGGGCGACCTCGATCGGCATCTGGACGCTGGGCACGACGTCGGGCGTCAATACGGTAACCGTGACGGTCACCGGGTTGAGCGCGCCGCTCGTGATCAATGCGACGGGCAACCCTGATGTGCCGTCGCAGGTCACCGTCGCGGCCGGGAACGCCCAGAGCGTGCTGGCCGGCGGCAACCCGGCGACTCCCATCAGCTTCAAGGTCGGCGACCGTTTCAATAACGGCGTCCCAAACATCCCCGTGAGCTTCAGCGTGGCGGCCGGCGGCGGCACGATTCCGAGTGCCGGAGCGGTGAATACCGACGCCAACGGCGTTGCCGCGGCGCCGATCTGGACGATTGGGAAGTCCACCGCCCCACAACAGCTGCGTGCGACCGCGGGTGCGTTCACCGGCACCGCGACGGCGACGGTGCAATCGGCGTTCTTCGCGGATGTCCGATTCTACGGGCCGACGATCGACCCCGCGCTGCAGACCGTGTTCTTCGATGCTGCCTCTCGCATCCAGGGCATGATCACCGGCGACATCCCGCCCGTGACGCTCACGGCCCTGGACGTCAATGTCTGCCCGGCCGCCATCCAGCCCTCCGGCATTCCCGCGATCTCGGACCAGGTGGACGACGTCATCATCTTCGCAGCCGTGGGCCCGATTGACGGCGCCGGCGGTGTACTCGGCAGTGCCGGTCCTTGCTTCGTCCGCACCACGGGTGGGCTGACGATCATCGGCTTCATGGGCTTCGACGTCGCCGACTTGACGAACCTCCAGGCGAGCGGCCGCATCGCCGACGTCATCCTTCACGAGATGCTCCATGTGGTCGGCGTTGGTCCGCTCTGGGCCAGCAAGGGTCAGGTCAGCGGAGCGACGACCCCGAACTCGGGCTTCATTGGGCTTCAGGCCGTCCAGGCATGCCTGTTCCATGGCGGGACCGGTACGAACCAGTGCGGCGGCACTCCTGCCATCGTTCCGCTCGAGACGACAGGCGGTTCCGGTACTCGCGACGTGCACTGGCGCGAAAACACGACCGCAACGGGCATCGGCCTGAACCAGGAACTCATGACGGGATTCGTCGAGCCCGCCGGAGTCGCGAATCCGCTCAGCCGGATCACCATCGCCTCGCTCGCTGACATTGGCTACACCGTGAACCTGCTCCCGGCGGACTCGTACAGCTACCCGAGCACGCTCGCGAACTCGCTCGCCTTGATTCGCGAATCGCAGGGGCTCGGCAAGTTCGAGCTTCGTGAGTTGCCCACCGCGCCCATCGGCACCATCGATGCCATCGGCCGCGTCACCCGTACCGTCCGGAGATAGCCATGCGCCGATTCGTCCTGGCAGGAGTGATTGGGGCCGCGGCGTGCGGCGGTGACAAGCCGGCGGCAGCCGGCGACGCGACCGCGGCGCCGATGCCGCAAGACGCCATGATGCCGGACTCCATGAAGGAACGCATGGCCGACACGACGTCGAAGGCCGGAGCGGCCGGTTCGACCGGACAGGCAGCCGAAAGGCCGCTGCGCGACAGCGCATACGGCCCCTCGTTCAAGATAGACTCGGCGGGTAAGGTGACGCCGATCAAGCGTCCGTAGCGGCCGCCCGGCTACACCACGTGCAGTTTGCTCGCCGTCGCGTCGTCCGCGACGAGCGCGAGCTTCAGCACTTCCTCGAGCGTCTCGACCGAGTGGAACTCGAGCTTCGCCTTCGCCTCGTCCGGCACGTCCTCGAGGTCGGCCTCGTTGTCCTTCGGGATCACGATCGTGGTCATGCCGGCGCGCAGCGCCCCGAGCACCTTCTCCTTCACGCCGCCGATCGGCAGCACGCGTCCGCGTAGCGTGATCTCGCCGGTCATTGCCAGGTCGCGGCGAACCGGGCGGCCTGACAGCTCGCTCGCGAGCGCTGTCGCGATCGCCACGCCGGCCGATGGCCCGTCCTTCGGGATCGCTCCGGCCGGCACGTGGATGTGTGTCTCCACCGCGCCGAGCCGCGCCTTCGGGATGCCGAGCTTCTCGGCGTTCTTGGTCACGTAGGTGAATGCCGCGCGGGCCGATTCCTTCATCACGTCGCCGAGCTGGCCGGTCAGCACCAGTGCGACCGGCGCAGAACCGCCGTTCTCGCCAACGGGCTGCTGCTGCAGCGAGCGCGTGGACGCTTCGACGAACATGATGTCGCCGCCCATCGGCGTGTAGTACATGCCGGTGGCCACGCCGACCTCGTGCGTCTCGTTCGCCTTCTCGGGGCGCACCTTGGGGCGTCCCAGCAGGTCGCGGACTTCGTCGGCCGTCACGATGCCGTCGTCCACCACGATCCTTTCCTCGCCCGCCGCGATCCGGCGCGCCACCTTGCGGGCCACCTTGCCGATCTCGCGCTCCAGCTGACGCACGCCGCTCTCACGTGTGTACTTCGACACGAGCGCGGCGACGGCGTCATCGGCGAACGACACTTTCTTGCCGCCGAGCCCGTTTTCCTCGAGCTGGCGCGGGATCAGGTACTTCTTGGCGATCTCGGACTTCTCGCGCTCGGTGTAGCCCGCGAACTCGACGACTTCCATGCGGTCGAGCAACGGCCCGGGAATGTTCTGCACGAAGTTCGCGGTTGCGATGAACAGCACCTCGGAGAGATCGAACGGCACGCCGAGATAATGGTCGGTGAAGGTGTCGTTCTGGGCCGGGTCGAGCACTTCCAGCAGCGCACTCGACGGGTCACCCTGGAACGACACACCCAACTTGTCGATTTCGTCCAGCAGGAAGACCGGGTTCTTGGTCCCGGCCTGCTTCATGCCCTGCACGATCCGCCCCGGCATGGCGCCGACGTAGGTGCGCCGATGCCCGCGGATGTCCGCCTCGTCGCGGGCGCCACCGAGTGCGACGCGTACGTATTCGCGGCCAAGGGCCCGCGCGATGGACTTCGCGATACTGGTCTTGCCCACGCCCGGCGGGCCGGTGAAGAGAAGGATCGGGCCCTTCGCCATGGCGCGCGCCTTGGCTTCCTTCTCGTCCGTGATGGTACGCTCGGCCGGTTCCTCGCCCTTCTTGAGTGCCGGCGTCGCGTCTTCCTTCTTGTCCTTCAACTTCGCGGCCGGGAACTCGCCCGTCGCCTTGATCTCCTCGCTCAGCTGGTGCGCGCGGAGCTGCCGCACGGCGAGGAACTCGAGCACGCGGTCCTTCACGTCCTTGAGCCCGTAGTGGTCTTCGTCGAGGATGCGGATCGCCTGCGGCAGGTCGAGCTTGTCGTCCGAGCGCCAGTTCCACGGCAGTTCGGCGATCCACTCCAGGTACGTGCGGATCACCTGCGCTTCCATGGATTCGCGGCCGGAACGCTCGAGCCGGCCGAGTTCGCGCTCGACCTCCGTGCGAGCCTCCTTGGGCAACTGCAGCTTGCCCAGCTTCTCGCGCAGCGCCTCGATCTCCTTGGCCTGGTCGTCGTCGCCGAGCTCCTTCTGGATCGCCTTCATTTGCTCGCGGAGGAACATCTCGCGCTGACGCTCGCCGAGCTCCTCCTGCACCTGCGACTTGATCTCCTCCTGCGCTTCGAGCAGCGATACCTGCCGCTGCACCTGCACGAGGACCTTCCGAAGGCGCTCCTCGACCGACAGCGTCTCGAGCAATCCCTGCTTTTCCGGAACCTCGAGATTCAGGTAGCCGGCAACCAGGTCGGCGAACCGGCCCGGTTCGGTGACGGAATCCAGCACCTGATGCACGACTTCCTCGGGAAGCCCGCGCTTCTCGCCGAGTTCCGCAGCGCGCTCACGCGTTTCCTTGTGGAGCGCCTCGAAGGCCGGGTCCTTTTCGTCCAGCGGCAGCATGTCGCCCGTTTTCAGGATCACCGCGGAGAGGAATCCATCGGCCTGGGTGTACTGCAATGCCGTCGCGCGCTCTTCGCCCTGGAGCAGGAGTTGGACGCCACCCAGACCCCGGTTCACCTGGCCAATCCGCGCAATCACGCCCATCGAGTACAGGATCTCGGGCGTCGGCTCCTCGGCATTGTCGTGCTGGGCGACGGCAAACACGAGCCGGTCGCCTTTCAGTGCGGATTCGATCGCGCGAAGGGTCCCCGGGCGGCCAGCCGCAATGGGCGCCGCAAGGCCGGGGAAGATGACGGTGCCCCGAAGCGGGAGCACCGGAAGGGTCAGTCGAGTGGTCATGGAATTGTTTTACGCAAAGGCCGTTCCAACCTGAGTTACGACACTTCGGCGGGGTTTGCAACTTTGCACCGCCGTGGTGGCGTAGTGTCTGACAGATACGCTGTTTCTACCCCCGCATGGTGTCGAAAGACTCGCCAGTGACGGGAGACCCTGCTATGCTTGCCACTCGGTCCCCCTTTCCCGCGCACGTGGATCAACCCCAAATAACGCAGTCCGACGCCGAGCTCCGCTCGCACGTCGCGCGTGTGCTCGCCCCGACGTACGAGCTCGACAGGGAGATCGGGCGTGGCGGCATGGGGATCGTGTTCCTGGCGCGCGACTCGCGCCTCAAGCGACGCGTCGCCATCAAGCTGCTGCCCCCAGAGCTTGCCTTCCGTTCGGAGATCCGGTCCCGATTCCTGAAGGAAGCCGAGATGGCGGCCCAACTGTCCCATCCAAGCATCGTCCCCATCTATAGCGTTGATGAGCGCCAAGGGCTGGTCTATTTCGTGATGGGCTTCGTGGACGGGGACAATCTTGCCCAGCGAATCCACAACACGGGCCCGATCGCGCCGGAGGAGACCCGGAAGATCCTGCGCGAGGTCGCCGACGCCCTGAGCTACGCGCACGAGCGCGGCGTCGTCCACCGCGACATCAAGCCGGACAACATCCTCCTGGACCAGGAGACCGGGCGGCCGATGGTGACCGACTTCGGGATCGCGCGCGCCGTGAGCGACAGCGGCGACGCGCGCCTCACCGCCACCGGTATCGCGATCGGGACGCCGGCGTTCATGAGTCCGGAGCAATCGGCGGGCGACCGCCAACTGGACGGCCGCAGCGATCTCTATTCGCTGGGTGTCGTGGCGTACCAGATGCTCTGCGGCGACCTGCCATTCTCGGCGAACAACACGCCGGCCCTGCTGGTGAAGCATCTCTCCGAGGCGCCGGTGCCGATCGAACGGCGGTCCGGGAACGTGCCGTCCGACCTCGCGCGCGCCGTGATGTTGTGCCTGGAGAAGCGTCCCGAGGACCGGTTCCCGACCGCGCGGGCGCTCGTGCAGGCACTCGAGACCGGGAACGTGCCGAACCTTCCGGTACCGCGAAAGCCGAACAAGCCGACGGCCATGGAACAGGCCTTCGGTGTCGGCGCGGGCGCGGGCTCGGCGGGCGACCTTGGCTTGGGCGACATGGGACTGGGTGACTTCGGCCTGGGCGGCGGTCGAACCGGCGGGGGTGTGCTCGCCGACTCGTACGATGTGCTGCAACCGACGGGCGAAGAACTCGCGCGCTGGAACGACCCGCGCGTCGAGAAGTTCCGGAAGAGCGTCATGCCGTGGCTCTATGTCACGGCGTTCTTCATGCTGATGACGATCATCGCGAACACCAACCTGCTCTTCATCAGCGCGTTCTGGGGCATCGGCATCGCGTACAACTACGCGAAGCTGTGGAGCGACGGGTACGACTGGCACGACGTGTTCCGCGTGCCGCGCGAGCGGCTGTTCTGGGACACCGTGCACGAGTGGTACCTGCACAACATCAAGTCCATCTGGAACTCCGAAGCGCGGGCCGCGGCGCGCGAACGGCGCCGCATAGAGGTGAAGAGCGGCGGTCAGGCGATCACGCGCGGCGGATCGGTGCCCGCGCGCATCGGCGCCGCGGACGCCGCGGCGCTGGGGTCAGGTCCGCACGCGGCGTTGGCCCGGCAGGCGATGGTTGACCGCGACGAGGTGCTGCGGCTGGTGGAGTCGTTGCCGAAGAGCCAGAAGAGTCGCGTCGCCGAGGTCCCGGCGACCGCGCAGAAGCTGGCGGAATCGGTGGTCGGCATCGCGTCGCGGCTCGCGGACCTGGCGCGCGCCGGCGGCGGCTCGGTCACGGCGATTGACACCGAGATCAAGGTGCTCGAGGCGCAGGCGAACCCGATGGACCGAACCGGCAGCGAGGAGCGCGTGCGGCGCCTCGCGCTGCTGCGGCGACAGCGCCGCGGCATCACGGAGGTCGAACGGAAGCGCGGGGAGCTGGGCCAGAAGATCGAGCACTGCGCGCTGCTGCTCCAGAACATGAAGTTCGATGTGCTCCGGCTCAAAACCGGCGACGAGTCGTGGCAGCACGTCACCTCCATCGCCGAGCAGGCCATGGCGGTGGCGCGTGAGGTGGACAGCGCGGTGTACGTTGCCGACCAGCTCCGTGCAATCGGGCGGGGCAGCGGCACCGGCGCGCGGTCGTCCCGGACGCCGTGACCGACGACGCCGGCGTCGGCGAACTCCGTCGGCGGGTCGAGTCAGCCGTTGGCGCCAGCTTCCAGATCGAGGATGAGATCGGGCGTGGCGGCATGGCGGTCGTGTACCGCGCCGTGGACTTGCGCCTTCGGCGCAAGGTCGCGCTCAAGGTCCTGCCTCCCGACCTCGCATTCCGTGCCGACGTCAAGTCGCGCTTCGTTCGCGAGGCGCAGCTGGCCGCGCAGCTGTCGCACGCGCACATCGTGCCGATCTACGCCGTTGACGAGACCGGCGGTATCGTGTGGTTCGCGATGGGGCTCGTGGATGGCGATCCCCTGGCGAAGTTGCTGCACCAGACGCCGCGACCCGAGCTCGCGTTCGTGCGGAGCGTGCTGCGCGAAGTCGCCGACGGACTCGCCTACGCCCACGCGCGCGGCGTGGTGCACCGGGACGTCAAACCCGACAACATCCTGATTGACCGCGCGAGCGGACGCGCGCTGGTGACGGACTTCGGGATCGCGCGCGCGGCTGAGGGCGACCTCCGGCTCACCGCCACGGGAGTCGTGGTCGGCACCCCCGCGTACATGAGCCCGGAGCAGGCGATGGGCGACAAGGACGTGGATGGTCGCGCGGACATCTATGCGCTTGGCGTGGTCGGCTGGCAGATGCTGGCGGGTGAGTTGCCGTTCAAGTCGGAGAACACGCCGGGCATGCTGATGAAGCACATCAGCGAGCCGCCGCGCGCGCTCCACGAGTTGCGCGCGGACCTCCCGGCGAACCTGGTGTACGCGATCGAGCGCGCGATGGCCAAGGGGCCGGACGATCGCTGGCCGGATGCCAAGGCATTCCGCACGGCCTTGGGCGACGATGCACCGGCACCGGTATTTGCGGCAACGCCTTCGGCGCTCGCGAGCATGGGCCGCCCGCCGAAACTGCATTTCGAGCGCCCGGGAGAAAGCGGCACAGGAGCGCCCCGATCATCCGAGTCAACGCGCGAGCGCCCGCCAGGGTACGCAGCGCCGGCTCCGCCGGCGAAACCGTGGCGTTACAACCCCATGCGCGAGGCAAAGGACAGCGAGGAAGGGGCGAACGCGATCGCGGAGTGGCGCGCGCAGCGCGACGAGTGGCGACGGCGCCAGGCGCCCGACCAGCCGGCCCCGCTCGGGGCGGAGCCCCTGTCGCGGCGTGAGCAGCGGCAGGAGGAGCGCCGCCTGCGCCGCGAGGGACGGTTGCCCACGCGCACGCCGGAGCAGCGGATCCGCGCGGTGCAGCGCTTCGCGCTGAGCTACGCGGTCACGGTGCCGTTCCTGGCGATGATCAACATGTTCACGTCACCGCAGTTCCCGTGGTTCATCTTCCCGGCGATCGGGATGGGGCTCGGCTTGGCCTCGCGGGTCGGCGGGCTCTGGGTTGACGGGATTCCCCTGCGACGGCTCTTCAAGCGACAGCCGATTGACGAGGACGCGCCCGCGCCCGAGCTGGGTGCCGGTGAGTCCGCGTGGCGCGCGCTCCCACGTCACGCAGGCGGTGGCTCGGCAGACGCGCCGGAGGGTGGCCGCGCCCTGGGGCGTGCCGCCGCGGCGGCGCCGACCGCCGATCTGCGCGGGGTTCCCGCCGAGCTGTTGGGAAGTACGCACGGGCGCATCGTGCGCGAGTCGGCCGAGACGAGGGCGGTTATCGAGGATGTGTACAAGCGCCTGAGTGAAATCGAGCGCGTCAATCTTCCCGACGTCGTTGCGACGGCGCAGTCGCTGAACGACCGGGTGCGCGCGTTGGCGCAGGCGTTGATGCAACTCGATCGCGATGCGTCGCCGGAGGCCGTGCGCCAGCTGGACGAGCGGATCGCGACCGCCCGCGCCGCGACCACCAACCCGGAGAACGATCGCCGGCTGGAGTTGCTCGAGCGGCAGCGCACGACGCTGAAGGATCTCGCTGAGCGGCGCGCAACCGTGGCGGAGCAGCTCGACCATTCGGGCATCCTCCTCCAGACGATCAAGCTCGACATGCTCAAGCTGCGGTCGAGCGGCATGGAATCGCACATCGCGGATTCCACGATGGCGACGCAGGAAGCGCGGGCCATCGCGACCGATATCGAGCGCGTCGTGGACGCGGCGCAGGAAGCGCGGCGGATCTAGCGCGCCGGTCGCACCGATCGCTCAGCCGACGGAGAGCACGGCGGCCACCGCAGCCGCACACCGCTCCGGTGAGTCTTCCACCGCGAAGTGACCCGCATCCGAGATCGACACTCCGGTGGCGCCCGGGATTTCGGCGCGGAGACGGGCGATTTCGGCGGGCGCGACAAACGGGTCGAGCGCACTCCCGAGCACCGTGGTGGGGATTCGGAGTCGGGACAAGGCCGCCGCGTCCGGCGTGCAGCATGCGTATCGCAGGATCGTGAGATGGTGCCGGAGCGAGACAACACCGAGCGCGGTGCCGGCGCTTCCGTAGCTTCGCAGCGTCACGTCGAGCGACCGCAGCCCAACCTCGCGAACGGCGAAGCCACGGACGGCAGATCCGTGCAGGAAGCTGGAGATGAGCGGGGCTCCGACGAGATGTGCCAACGGGGCGGCCGCGCCGGCCAGGCGAGCGATGTTCCGCGGGCGGCTGCCGTTCGGCCCGGTGGCGAATGTGGCCAGCGCGGACACGCGATCGGGGTCGGTACAGGCGATCCGCAGTGCCAGCGCGCCCCCCAGTCCGTGCCCGATCATCGCGGCACGACCGACGTTCAGCTCATCGAGCACGCCGATGAGCGTGGCCACCTGGGCGGCGACCATGGCCTCGGCGTGAACGGCCACCGGCGGCGGATCGCTTCGTCCGCAGCCGAGCAGGTCGGGGATGACCAGGCGCCGGCCTTCCGGGAGCAGCGGCGCCAGCAGCCGCCACGAGTGCGAGGAACCCGGAAACCCGTGCAGCAGGACGATCGGGTCGCCGCCACCGCGGGTTCCGGCAGCGTAGTAGTACACGCGGGTGCCCCTGATATCCACGAACTCGCCGCGCATGGCCGGAAAAATGAGTCATGGACACTGCTTGAGCAGGGAAACGGCGGAAACGGCGGATAACTGCGGGTACTTCAACGGCACTTCTTGGGGGAACTGCGCGCGGAACGCTGGGGATCGAGCGCAGTTGCAGTTCACCCATGAGTTGTAGTTGCTGTCTCCGCCTTGATCCGCCGTTTCCGCTGTTTCCCCGCCCAAGCAGTGATCGGTCTTTCAAGCAATCAGCACCTAGCGGAAATCAGGAAAAGCTGTATGCTTCACCGCTCATTTGGATCGTACTTATCATCGGTTCGTAAGTCGTTGTCAATAAACGAGTTATATGACAGAAGAGTATCCGGTCCCCACTCCGCCCGCGGCCACGGTGCCCGTGTTTCCACCGCCACCGCCGCCGCTTGCCGCGCTCGATTTTCCGCTCGGGTGGCTCCTCGACCACGCTGCGGGCCCGATCCAGTACCGATCCGCTGTTGATGTCGCGCGGCTCGAGCACGAGTTCGTGATTTCGCTTGGCAACATCGCGTACGGGTTCCCGGGCGCGATCCGTCTGGCGCTCCTTCAAGCCGCCGACGGAACGTGGAACCAGAGCATGTTGTCGCTGCCGCCGGCGCGGAGCGACGACTTCGATCACGTCGGCACGATGCATGCGGTGCGTCGGCTCGTGGAATACGGCTGGGACAAGGACTCGCCGCCGGTGTACCAGGCGCGGCGGATCCTGTTCCGGCTTCTCGCCGAGGACAACGACCCGTCGTTGCTGTTCGAGTTCACGCCCCCGGCGACCAAGAAGCTGAGTCCCGAAGGCGTTGCGCGCGCCCGCCTGCAGTTGCGTGAGGCCGCGGCGGCAACACTCGCGCAGGCCGGATTCGAGGCGGACCCGCGCCTGCGTGGCGCGGCCAACCGTATCATCGAACGGCTGCATACGTTCCTGCGCTCGCCGCTCGCGGACAAGCCGTGGATCCGCGTGGGCAACCAGCAGGTGCTGGCCCCGCAGGCGTCACCGCCGTCCATCTACGCCCTCCAGATGCTCGCGCACATGCCGCTCTTCCGCACCGAGCACTACGAAGCCGTGGAAGCGCTCTACAAGTGGCTGACGCGCCCGCTCCCGCGACAGGAGCAGGTGCAGCTCGTCGGCGGGAAGATGGTGGAGGTGCCGGCGTACGTCCTTGGCGACCGGCTGCCGCATCGCAATGCGGTGGAAGACGATGTGCCCGCGGCGCTGGGGTGGCTGGAGCTGATGGCGAGACTCGGCTTCCTGCGCCGGAACGAAAACTGGATGAAGATGCACGAGCGCTTCATGGACGACTGCGGCAAGGACGGCGTGTGGCATCCGCACAAGGGCATGTCCATGCCGCGGAGTTCGAACCCGTGGTGCTGGGCCGCGTATCCGCTCGAGCCGTCGCACGCCGGCGACGTGCGCTGGACCGACGTCACGTTCCGGGTTGGGCTGATCGCCCGGCTGTCCGGCCGACCGATCAACCTGATCTGACGACCGCGGGTTGAGTTGATGGCGAGTACGCGGCTCGCGCCTGCGGAGTGGTATCCCGCCGGATGGCCGGGCGTCTCGGCGCGGCACATCGTGCTCGCGGATGGCACGAAGGTCCGCGTGGTCGAGTCAGGGCCGGAGTCGGCGCCGCCGGTCCTGCTGCTCCACGGCTGGGCGGTGTCGGCCTACCTCTGGCGCCATACGATCGGAGCGCTGGCCGCCGCCGGTTGGCGCGCGGTGGCGATCGACCTCCCCGGCCACGGGCTTTCGGACGCGCCGACCGAACGCGGCGAATACACGCTCGTCAAGTTCACGGATCGTTGCGCCGCCCTGCTTGATTCGTTAGGTGTCGCGCGTGCCCCGATCCTCGCGCAGTCCATGGGCGGGCGGATCGGCGTTGAACTCGCCATCCGGAAGCGGGCCTCCCGGCTGCTGTTGTTCGGGCCGGTCGGCTTCGGGCATGTGTCACCCGCGACGGCGTACGCGCCCTTCATCCCGCCGGCCCTGGGCGAGATCGCCGTCGCCCTCGTGACCCGCCCGATGGTGGAGCTCGTGCAACGCCGCGTACACGGGAAACTCGGCTGGTTCACCGATCGCGATGTGGACGAGTACTGGGCTCCGACGCAGTTCGCGGACGTGGTGCGGGCGCAACTCCAGATGCTCCGCGAGTTTTCGTGGCAACCCCTGACGCCGGACGAACTGTACGCGATTGGCGTGCCGACGCTGGTGATCTTCGGCACCGGCGACCAGACGGTGAAGCCGCTGCAGGCCGCGCAACTCGCCGCCGAGCTGCCGGACGGCCAGCTGGAATGGGTGGAGGGTGGCGGGCACGTGCTGATGGAGGAGATCCCGGAGCGGATCAACAGCCGTGTCATCGAGTTTCTCGGCAGCCCGAGGGGTTAGCTTTCGGCAACGTGAATTCGAACGAGCAGGAATCGCCGACGCCATCCGGCGGACTGGCCGCGGCGGAAGCCGCCACAAGCGACGTCACCTTCAGCGAGCTCGGGTTGAGTGCGGCCATGCTGCGCGCGCTCACCGATGCCGGCTACACCCGACCCACGCCGATCCAGGCGCAGGCCGTGCCGCTTGCCCTGAAGGGCCGCGACCTGATGGGGCTGGCGATGACGGGCACGGGCAAGACCGCCGCATTCACGATCCCGATCATCGAGCGGCTCACGGGCGGGCCCAAGCGCACGCGCGCGTTGATCCTCACGCCGACGCGCGAGCTGTGCCAGCAGGTGGAAGAGAGCTTCAGGAAGTACGGACGCCACAGCAAGCTCGCGGTGATCAGCGTGTACGGCGGCGTGGGCTACGATCCGCAGACGAAGGCGCTGCGCGGCGGGGTGGACGTGGTGGTCGCGACGCCGGGCCGCCTGATTGACCACATCGAGCGCGGCAATGCGGATTTCCGCGAGCTCGAAGTGCTGGTGCTTGACGAAGCCGATCGCATGCTCGACATGGGTTTCGCGCCGCAGATCTCGAAGATCGTCGCGCGCCTGGACCAGTTCCGGCAGACGCTGCTCTTCAGCGCGACCATGCCGCCGGAAGTGGAGGCGCTTGCCCGGAAATACCTCAGGAAACCCGCCGTGGTGCAGGTGGGCCGCCGCTCCGCCGCGGCCACGACGGTGCAGCACTTCGTGTACCCGTGCCCGAAGGAAAAGAAGGCGGACCTGCTCGTGAAGTTGATGACCGACCATCCGATGGACTCGGTGCTCGTCTTCACGCGGACGAAGGCCGGCGCCGACCGCGTCGTGCGCGCGCTCGAGCGCGGCGGGATCGAGGCCGACGCGCTGCATGCGGACAAGACGCAGGGGCAGCGGGCGCAGGTGCTGGCCAGTTTCAAGGATGGCAAGACGAAGGTGCTGGTCGCGACCGACATCGCCCAGCGCGGGCTCGACATCTCGCACATCACGCACGTGATCAACTACGACGTGCCGCAGCAGGCTGAGGATTACGTCCACCGGATCGGGCGGACCGGCCGTGCCGCCCGCACCGGCGATGCGTTCACGTTCATGTGCGCGGACGAGATCGCGATGGTGCGCACGATCGAGCGGGTGATCGGCAAGGAGATTCCCCGCATCAGCGTCGCGGGGTTCGACTTCGGCACGTAGGCGCGCGGCCGCGTCTACGGCCCGCGCGACCAGGTGACGCGCCCGAGTCGCGCCGTGGTCACCGTATCGGCGCGCTTCCCGCGGGAGACCACGATGCGCGTGTTCGCCGCGCCGTAGCCGACGCCGGTCGGCAGGAAGGTGATCGAATCGCGCGTCACGCTGACCGACACGCCGCGGGACGCCCGCAGGTCACGTTGGAATACGGTATCGGCGCCGGCCATCACGCGAATGCGACCGGCGGCGGCGTCCACAATGAAGCTCGCGAGGTCGCCGCGCAGGCCGGCCGCGCTGCGGGTCGCCCAGATGCCGATCAGGATGTCGCGCTGTGCGGCGCGCACCTGCCAGCGATCGTGCATGGTTGCGAAGTTCGGTACGGCGATTGCCGCCAGGATGCCCATCAGCGCCAGCGTGAGCGCCAACTCGACCAGGACATAGCCCGCGGCGCCGGGCGCCGGCGTGTGTCGCGTGTGCATGCACACGGATGTACGTTCACGCGCGCGGGATTGCCGGACCCGATCCGCGCGAGACCCACCCTTTTCGTGCAACACGATTTCGCGGAGCCCCCCATGCCGATCCCGAATCTCCCGCTCTCCGGCACTCACCTGGCCCGCGCGGCGCGCATCGCCGTCCTTGGCGGGGTCACCGCCGCGGCCAGCGGCTGCATGAACCCGCAGGCGCTCGCCGACATCCACGAACAGCTCACGCAGGCCGCCGATGCGGTCAACGACATCCGGATCAACATGGATGTCATGCGCAACACCATTGACTCACTCACGATCGTGGTCGCCAAGCAGGACTCGACGATCACACGGCTGGCGACGGCCACGAACGTGCAGGTCGTGAAGTGAGCTTCCTCGCGCTTGGCGACAGCTATACGATCGGCGAGAAGGTCGAGCCCGCCGAACGGTGGCCCGTGCAGCTGGCGCGCGCGCTGCGCGCCGCGGGCGCCGTGGTGGACGATCCCCGCATCGTCGCCCGCACGGGGTGGACCACCGATGAACTCGCGAACGCGATCGCCGAGCAGAACGTCGGCGGGGTGTTCTCGCTGGTCTCGTTGTTGATCGGCGTGAACAACCAGTATCGCGGGCGCCCGGTGGCCGAGTATCGGGACCAGTTCCGCGGCCTGCTCGACCAGGCGATCGGATTCGCGGGCAGCCGCGCGGCCCGCGTGATCGTGCTCTCGATCCCCGATTGGGGCGTGATGCCCTTCGCCGAAGGCCGCGATCGGGCGAGAATCGCGCGCGAGATCGACCAGTTCAACACCACCGCCCGGGACGAAGTCGTTCGCGCCCGGGCGGCGTGGGTGGACATCACGCCGATTTCGCGCGCGATGCGCGACGGCTGGGCCGCGTCGGACGGGCTGCACCCCTCGGGCGCGCAGTACACCGAGTGGGCGCGCGCGGCGCAGCCGGCGGCGACCGCGGCGCTCCAGGCGCGGTAG
>Ga0194131_10006613_pt1 | contig 16026 bp, 18 predicted proteins | sample TA2KigO120mmetaG_FD_148631 | JGI IMG/M metagenome (GOLD analysis project Ga0194131, IMG submission 148631) | Freshwater microbial communities from Lake Tanganyika, Tanzania - TA2015053 Kigoma Offshore 120m | ecosystem: Environmental > Aquatic > Freshwater > Lake | place: Tanzania: Lake... | reverse complement strand
AACGACAAGGGCGGCTTTGTTTGGCGCTATCGCACTGGGAAGGCCGTGAGTCTCTCGGTCTACTTCACGGTGGGCTCGACCGCGAGCAATACCGTGACAGTCACGATGCGCCCCTAGCAAGAGCCCGCAGCGCCACGTTATTTCCCACCCCGTAGGGGGCGTCGCCCGCAGCACCTCCGCGCTCCAGTCGGCGCCGCCTGCGGCACTTGCCGCCACCTGCCAGGGTGCGCGCCCGGCGACGAGGAGGTCGCGCGCAAGGTCCGCATTGATGGCGAGCAGCACCGTAGGCGGCAGCGACCGTGGCACGAACGTGTGAGCGGAGGCCCTCGGCGACGGCGCGCTCCGGCGTGCGCGCAGACGAGCCCGCCGCGGCCTTGACCCCGCCGATGTCGGCGCCCTCTTCGATGACCTGGTCGGCACACTCCAGGGCCTCGGCGAGCCCGAACGTGTGAGCGCCGGCGAAGAAGGAGTCTGGATTTCGGTTGACGATCGCCATGACGACGAGGCCGTCAACGCCGGCCGTGCGTCGGCCGAGGACGAGCGCATGGGACACCCAACGGCACTAGCGGCCCGCAACAGCAACGGCCCCCGGGCGAATCGGGGGCCGTTGCGGAGTTCAGGTCGATCAGCCGTAGGGACGACCGGCCCAGGAGAAGTGGGCGACGTTCCAGGAGTTCCACACGTCGGTGACGCGCACGCCGACCTGCGGGCTGGAGGCTTCGACGATCATGCCGCCGCCGATGTACATCGACGCGTGGTGGGCGCCGCCCTCGAAGAAGAACAGCAGGTCGCCGGGCTGGAGCTCGTCGGGGGAGATGCGCCGGACTTCCTGCGCCTGGACGTAGGAGTAGGGGGTCAACTGCACACCCACCTGGGCCCAGGCCCAGGACGTGAGCTTGGTGCAGTCCCACGAGTTGGGCGGGTTGGCCGCGAAGCTGTAGGGCTTGCCGACCTGGGCGAGGGCGTATGACACGACGATCGCCGCGCGGTCCGAGCTGACGCCGCTGCCTCCGCTGTAGCCGCCGCCGCCGTCGTTGTTGTTGTTGTTGGGGCCGCCATTGGCGGAGGTGTCGCTGTAGCCGTTGTCGCCGCTGCTACCGGAGCTGATGCCCGCGGCGGCTGCTGCTGCCCGAGCCGCGGCCTCGGCGGCGGCTGCGGCGCGCTCGGCCTCGATCTGCTGGCGGAGTTCCTCTTCGAGGCTGCCGAGGTAGGAGTCGGCGTCGGCCACGGCCAAGTCGAATTCATCGGACCGGACCTCGAGATCTGCGAGTGCTGCCTGCTCCTGAAGCTCCTGCTGGGTGAGTTCGGCGGTCGCCTGGGCGAGCTGCAGGCGGGCCTGCTGGGTCTTGCGCAGGGCAGCGCTCTGGCCGGCGGCCACGATGTCGAGGATCACGGCCTGATCGAGGAAGTCCTGGGCATCGTCGACCAGCAGCAGCTGTAGGGAGGAGTCGATTCCGCCGGAGCGGTAGGCGGTGGCCGCGTACCGACCGATTGTGTCTTGGGTCTCCTTCAGCTGGGCCTTGGCGCGGTCGACCTTCTGCTGCGTCTTGTCCATCTTGCGGCCGAGCTGGTCGAGGGCGTACTGGGCGTCTTCGACCCGACCGTGGGCGGCCGCGGCCTTCATCTGAAGTTCCTCGAGGTAGGCCTTGGCATTGGCGACCTCCTCGCGGAGATCGGCACTTGAAGAGGCAGACCCGAAGAGTCCCGCGGCGCCCAGGGCGGTGGCCGCAAAAAACGCGGTCAGGGCCTGGCGACCTCGACGGTGGAGCTTCGGCACGCTCGTCCTCTTCCCTGCGGCCTACCGGGTGAGCTGTCGGGCTCGGGCGGGGAGTCGCCCTACGGCGGGGCCGGTGGTGCGCCCTGCTGATTCGCCCCAGGGATCTGGGTCCCCGGCTCCACGCCCCGAGGGGCGCAGACTCGGCATTGGTCGCTTGTTCGACGCCCGGTGGCGCCTCACCGAGGGTAACAGTCAGGTCACGACGGGCAAACCCGATCGAGTCCCGGTGGGGAAATCCACGGGTGACGTGGGTCACCCGAATGCCGCCCCTTGAGTGACCAGTGGGGCATACGGGGCGAAACGGACGGCTGTACCCTTACGTCCTGGGCACAGACACCGTGAGGGAGAAGGTGAGCTGGACGGGGCTGCCGAGGGCGGCCTTGCGGTAGCCCTTCATGGTGCCGACGCCGGTGGCTCCGGCGTAGGGCCCGGAGCCACCGATGACGGAGACCGCGCCGCGGAAGGTCGCGTTGGCCGTGCCGGTCTGGTCGGAGGGAGTGGTGGCCCAGCCGCTCACGGACAGGCCGAGTCGGGTGCCGTCGGCGCGGGTGACCGTCACGAAGCCGCCGAAGGGGCCGGTGCCGTTGACGTAGTCGACGCTCCCGAGGAAGCGTAGGGAGGCGTCCTTCTTCCCCCAGCGGGTGGGGCCCTGCAGGTCGTTCCAGCCGTAGGTGATGTCGCCCGGCAGCGTCTCAAGGACCGTGCCCGAACTCGTTAGGTCCACGGGGAACGTGAGGTTTTTGGTGGTGGCCTTAGCTTGGGCGGGGGCGGCCCCGATCAGGGCGGCCGCGGTCAGGACGGCGATCGAGAAGGAGAGGGCGGCTCGGCGCACGGGGTACCTCCGGGGAGAATGGCGGGCAAGGTGCGGTGGCAACCGTATCGGGGCGGTAGCTCAGTTGGTTAGAGCAGCGGACTCATAATCCGTCAGGTCGTGGGTTCGAGTCCCACCCGCCCCACCGAGATTCTCGTGCAGTGCTTGATGTTCTGGCACTTGGTAGTTCCGGATGTCACGCGGTATCCCGCAGTGATGCGTACTCAATGCGTACTCGCCGAGCGGTCAGAAGGACACACAGATACGGGGGCGAGCCAGGGGCTAGGGAACGGAGCAAGGGGTCCCAGGGGCTCGCGGAAGGCCACAGGCAGCCAGGGGTGGGTGTTTCTCGCAAAGGCTGAGCGGTCAACACACTTGACCCGAGGGTCTTAACTTCTGCGACTCAAACATATATAGATATGCCGCTGAGGCACTGCCCCTAATTTCCGGCAGTTTCCGCCTTGAGGCTTGCTTTCCTTGCTCGCTTGCGATGCATGTTGCACAGACCGTTGGCCGCCCACCCACACGCCCACGAGCACGAGCTGCCGCAAGACCCGCCTTGGTTCGCTCACGGATCAAATCCCGCTCAAACTCGGCCAGTGCGCGTCAGAGCGAGTGAGTACATGTCGCTCGCGGAGATTGCTGTGACCCCCGACCTTGCCTCCGTGGGTACGTCAAGAACGTTCTTGTAGTCGAATCCCCAGGCTCCCACTCGCCCAGACGCCGTCAACGCCAGGGAGTGGTGGGATGTCAGGTCGCCGCGGGCCGCGGCCTCCCTCTGCCGGGCAAGCCACTTGTACAGGCGCCACTCGTCGGAACGTTCACCGTCCAAGGTGGGGCGGTTCCCGTTCACGCGAATGAAGTCGGCGTACGACTGCAGGTTGCTGTCCCAGCCGTAACGCTTCGTGACGGTCCACTTCCAGGCGGGCATGCTTTCCAGGGCCTGGGACCGGGGCCCGGAGAGCTTGCCGAGGCGGTGGGCCTGTCGCTGTGCGTCGACCCAGCGGGCGAGACGCACCTCGGACTTGTGCTCGGCGGACTGGCGGGGGTAGTAGCCGTTGCTGGCGTAGAAGGTGGCGACGTCCGCCCGCGTGTCCTCCCACGCAAGCGTGTAGGCACCGGTCTGCCAGTGGGGGCCGCCTGGTTCAGGGCCTGGACACGCTCACCGTCGAGGGAGTTGAGGGTTGCTGCGCGGCGCTAGGCGTTGATCCACCAGGCGAGTGAGCGTTCCATCTCTGATGTGGCTGCCGCTGGCGAACTGTCCGGGCATGGACGCCGAGGCGGCTGAGCACGCCTGGAACAGCCTCGTAGAGCTCGCGGGCGGCTCGAAGGTCGAGGACGTCGACCGTCACCGTGCCGTCGTGATCCTGGCCTGCCAGGTCAAGGTGCTGCGGGACTGGCTCATCGTGCAAGTAGTCGAGCACGCCGACCTGTCCCTACAGTGCGTGCGCACACCGCTACCGATCCCGAGCGAAAGAGACAGCGAGACATCGCTTACCGCCAACGACCAGAGAATCAATCGCGAGTGCGGGGTCGGCGACTGCGGCACACGTACGGGATCGGAGGAGAGGAGTACGACAGACTCTTGGAAGGGCAGGGGGGCGGTTGTGCAATCGCAGCCTCCGCTGCTCTAACGGCCTGTGGAGCAAGCACCACCGGGGCTACCGACGTAGACGCGGGAAGTAGCGGTGGCGAAAGCGCTGCGACACCCAGGACCTATACCGCACAGCAGATAGCCGTCTTCCGCAACTACTTCAAGCAGGCGATGTCACTGGATGTGCGCCCACGCGTTGTCGATGAGCCACAGTTGCTCCCGGCCCTGCACATCCGGTGGCAGCCGCCGCACGAGCAGGGCGGACACCTTGGCGGCATCGTCACGGGAGAGCAGCAGGAGCTTGGCGGTCCGCTGCGGAGTCGCGATGATGAGGTCCACGCGCGCGGGGCCCATGCCCGCTCCCTGCGGCGTCGTGGCGATGACCTGGATCCGGGCAACGTCGGACCACAGCAGCCGGCGGTTGCCGGCGAGTGACAGGCCCAGGTCGTCGAGGGACCATGGGCGCAGTGCGCGTGCGTAGCCCAGGATGCCCGCGACGACGAGGAGGACGCCCAGGATGATGGCGACGGGTGATCCCCGCAGGCCTCGGAAGGTGATGATGACGCCGAGTCCCACGATGGCGGCAGCCATGGCGGTAGCCCAGCCGCGATTGCGGCCCAGGCGCATCTCGCCGGCGCTCGCGGTCACGGGATAACGCTACCCGGGTGCGCCGGGATCGGAGGGGACCTAGGCTCGCGACCAACCGTGATCGAGGAGGGCAATGTCGGTTCACTACCGCGCGTGCAATCTATGCGAGGCATCCTGCGGTCTGGAGATCACGGTCGAGGCCAATCGCGTGGTGGACATCCGCGGTGATGCGGCCGGCCGGCGGCACCGAAATGCGATCAAGGGGGACTCGATTGGTATGCAGGCTGGAGGCCTGCGGCTGCGGCACCCAACGGTCAACGGCGGGGGGCTTGAGTTCCGCCTAGGCTCAAAGTCGGCTCGCGCGATAGCGTTTGAGCCCGAAGGTTGATCGTCTCGGGTTTTGAGGCGTTCCACGGCTCCGTCACTGTCGCGTCCCCCTCAATGGTAGAGCTATCAATGGGCAGGAGTCCTACGTGCGGGTGCCCCATGTCTTCGGCAGATGGGAGTCCGCGTGACTCGTAACGATCGGGACCGGCAACAGCGCCAAGCCATTCGTCTTGAAATTGAGCGACAGGAACTCGCTCAGGCCTTCAAAGCGTCTCAGATTTCGACCCCGCTCACCCTTGCGACGAGTGTTGACATCAGGTCCACGTGTGCCGAGGCTCTTGAAATCCTGGATTCGGGCGGATTCGATCAGGCACCGGTGGTCTCTGGACCGGCCTGGGTTGGCTGGGTGCAACGGGGATCTCTTCAGGCAATGACCAATGGAGAGCGGGTCAAGAGTGCCTTCCGTCATCTGCCAGCCACGGCTTGTTGCTGCCTGAATATGCGACTAGAGGAATCAGGCCGACGGTTTTGAGGAGCGCTGTCGCCTCCTCCGGATCTGCTCGCCGCTTCGAGCAGTATGCACACCCGCCCTACAAATGCAGCAATAGCAGGGTTTTTCGGCCACGCGACACGCCGCTCCGGGAAGGCACAGCGCTCACTGAGGGGAGGCGGGCCAGGGTCTGCTGCCGTAGAGTCCGCCCATGTTCTTCCCCCGACTCGCAGCACTAGCAGCATCCCTGGCTGGCGTCGGCCTCCTTGCAACCTCGGTGCCCGTCTCGGCGGCTCCGAGCCTTGCGTCAGAGCGCGCAACCGTCGAGTGTGCCTGGTGGGTTGAGACCTCCATGCAAACCACCAACGTCCTCTACCCCGACACGGCCGCGGCGTACTGGACCATGCCCTACCTGACCGACGAAGCGGAACTGATAGAGGTCAACGGGGTTTACCTCGACGCCCGCTACTTCGCCATCCAGGCCTATGGCGCAGATGCGCAACTCTTCGAATCGCCAGCTGGGCAGGAGTCAGCCATCGCTGACTTTCAGATCCAGCCAAACGCCGGCTCGGTCAACCCCTGGGATACGCCGGCTCAACCCGGTGGCAGTTGGACCGTCACCCTGTCGGATGCGCCTTTGGTAGGCGTCAAAAACCTGCTGCCTTTGTCGCCGCAGGGCGCTGTGGAGCCCCTGATCCGGGAGATCCCGGCGACCACAGCCTTCCTCATGATCCGGGTCTACCTCCCCGCTGAAGGTTTCAGCGCCCTGAGGCCCCTCCTCCCCGAGGTGACCATCACCGACCGCGGTGGCATTGTCCGCACTCTGGAGCCCTGCTCGCCCACGCAGCGCAAGGCTCTCGCGGCGACGAAGGACGGCAAGGCCCTGGCCCAGGCCTTGAAGTCGCGCAACACCCCGCCCAGCGCCGACTGCGGGGACTCGTGTCCGCCCGAGTTGGAGTTCTTCAAGGTCGGATCCTCTGCCACGCCATTCCCAAACGCCAACAGCGCCTATGTCGGTGCGCTGTTCACCCCGGCTCAGGGCAAGGTGGTCGTTGCGCGCGCCGTCATGCCGACGACCAGCACGGGAGAGTCTCCCGAGGTCTGGCCTGGAGGCAGGCAGCTGCGCTACTGGTCGATCTGCAACTACGTCCATAGGGCGCCCTTCCCTGCTGTAGAGACAGTCTTGGGCGGCAACGGCAAGAAGGTTGTCGGTTGCACAAATGACACTACGACGGCTGTGAGCGCATCGGGCACGGCGACCCTCGTCCTCAGCTTCCCCGCGGACAAGAAGGCGATCAACAAGAGGCTGACCCGGATGAAAGCCGCGACGTGGCTACCCATGTCACCGCGTTACGGAACTACGCAGGAGTTGCTGGCCTTCCGCAACATGCTGCCGAATTCGAGCTTTGCCCAGTCGGCCACCAACATCCCAACGACGGGCAACCCGGAGGCTGCGAAAGAGGTCATGGGGAGGTTTTACCCGCAGATCGGCATGTGCTCGATCAAGACCTTCCTCAAGTCCGGCGCGACCGGCTGCTTGAGTTCCAGCTGATCCGCAAGGTGCTTGTGACGACCGGAGCATTGGGTCTGGCGGCGGCCGGAGTCACTGTGCCAGGTGCACGACCTAATCCCAGGGAGGATATCTGCGAAGATCTCGCGGGTTCGCCCAGGGGCACACCCGAGGTGTGGGACCTGCGTTTCGACCTACCGTGACGTCTCGGCCCGTCCGCACCGATCATCGAGGTGGTCGCAGTGTCCTATCCCGGTAAGCCCACCGAGCACCGTGAGCGCAGCGCCCTCGGAGTCGGGGTCATCGTCCTCTTCGTCATAGGGGGCCGGGGCAGTACCCAGGGTTCCCGTGACGCCTCACCGGCAGGCGCGGCTCCTTATCCGAGCGGTGAACAGCCGCTCAGCGGCGGTACGTGGTGCCCAGTATGAATCGCATGCGCCGAGTATCCGCCAGCCGCGTAGGGTAGGTGCACTGGCCCGCGCTGAAGCGTGCCAGCACCGCGAAGGACGAGTGAGCGATGAGTGCCACACTTGTATTGACTGGGGGATCACTCTTTACTTCCGGCTGGAGCACGTCACGGCCTGGCTCAATCGCCCTGGACGGCGAGCGAATCATCGCGGTGGGCGCTAGCGATGACGTCATGTCGCTGTGCACTCCGCAGACACAGGTGATCGACCTTCACGGTCGTCTCGTACTGCCGGGATTCCAGGACGCCCACGTGCATCCGGTCCTGGCAGGGATCAGCCTGCTGCGATGCGACCTGCACCATTGCCAGTCGGCGGACGACACTTTCGCTACCATCGCGCAATATGCCACGACCCATCCGGATGAGAAGTGGGTGCTCGGTGGTGGGTGGAGCTTGGAGTTCTTCGCTGGCGGCACTCCGACCAAGGACATGCTCGACGCGGTGGTGCCTGATAAACCAGTTTATCTGCCCAATCGGGATGGGCACGGTGCCTGGGTCAACTCAGTAACGCTCGCACGAGTCGGCATCAGCGAGATGACCCCGGACCCCCCGGACGGTCGCATCGAGCGCGACGCCTACGGTCGACCCACGGGAGTCCTGCACGAGGGAGCCATGGACCTCGTGGAAAGTTACCTGCCGAAAGTCTCCGCAGACGAGGGACAGCGTGCACTCCTCCTGGCTCAGCGGCACCTCCTTGGCCTGGGTGTGACGAGTTGGCAGGACGCGGCGGTTGGAAACATTTTCGGTCAAGGTGATCTACTTGAGACATATCGCAAGGCAGCCATTAACGGCGCACTCACCGCACGCGTCGTGGGGGCGCTCTGGTGGGATAGGGAACGCAGCAGCGATCAGATTCCCGAGCTGGTGCAGCAGCGCGCCGATGGGGCGGGCGCAGGATTTCGACCGACGAGTGTCAAGATCATGTTGGACGGAGTAGCGGAAAACTACACAGCCGCTATGCTCGACCCCTACTTTGATGGGTGCGGTTGCAGTACCTCGAACACGGGCATGGATTTCGTTGATCCCGTTGGCCTTCGAGAGTACGTCACGCGCCTGGATGCACTAGGCTTCCAGGTCCACTTCCATTCGTTAGGCGATCGGGCAGTACGCCATGCTCTTGACGCCGTCGAGGCAGCACGTGCAGCAAACGGTCCTGGCGGCCCACGCCATCATCTCGCGCACCTGCAGGTTGTTCATCCCGATGATGTCCCCCGCTTCGCGCGACTCGGCGCGACGGCTAATATGCAGCCGCTATGGGCAGCGCACGAACCGCAGATGACCGAACTCACGATTCCCTTCCTCGGGGAGCGACGTGCCTCTTGGCAGTATCCTTGGGCCGACCTTTTGCGCCATGGGACCGCACTTGCGGCAGGAAGCGACTGGTCCGTGAGCAGCCCGAATCCGCTTGACGGCATACATGTGGCTGTCAATCGTCGCGCACCGCACGCTGATGAAGATGTACCTGCTTTCTACCCCGAGCAGTGCCTGGACCTGGCGACCGCCCTGTCGGCCTACACGGCCGGATCAGCGCGCATCAATGGCCACGAGGACACCACGGGGTGCCTCGCCCCGGGTATGTTCGCCGATCTTGCAATCCTTGACCGTGACATCTTCGCGGCGCCAGCTCTTGAAATTGCTGACGCGCGTGTCGTATCGACTTATGTCGGTGGAGTCCTCGTGCACCAAGAGTGATACGAAGCTGCCCCACGGTGCGAGGTTGCCCGCGTCCCTCGTTGCTCTGTCGTCGTCGTCGATCGAGACCTGAGTGGGCTGCGAGGAAACAGATGACCTCGCGCGACGTATGCTCGAGGAGCGCAATCGTGTCCATGTCGAGATGGCAACCGGCACATGCACCGTCGGCTTTGCGGGTGCCGGCAGCCCTCTCGTCATCGACGACGTAGCAGGGGCGCTGAATGACCTCCCGGAGCAGGATCTCGGGGCCCTTCCGCCCAGCGAGGCCATGATCCAGGAGATCCTCGACCTCCTGCACGACGCAGCCAAGTCTCCCAACGGCTGGGTCGGCGCTGCGCGAGGGGCTCCCCAACGCCCGCAACACCGTGTGGTGGCAACCCGACCCGCTCATGTGCGCGAACCCCTAGAAGCGCTCCGGGTCGTCGGCGGGACACGGGACGGTCACCGGGCATCCGCATCCCGCGCACTCGCCCTCCAAGAACCACGCGGCGATGTCGTAGTCCTCGAACGATGCCCGGATGACGAAAATGGTGGAGCCGCAGCACACGCATTGGTGCGTGGGTACGCCGCGCTGGTCGATCAGTGCGGGCGTGGGGGATGCGGAGTCACGCACCGGCCGCTGCGCGCTTGAGGGGTGCGCTCGCAGTGATCTTGACCGCACGGCGCGCGGGGATCTCCATGGTCTCTCCTGTCTGCGGGTTGCGGCCCCTGCGCGCCGACCTGTGGACCACGTCGATCGTGGCGACGCCAGGGATCTGGAGCTTCGTGCCCCGGGAGACTTGCTCGACGACAACGCTCGAGAGCGCGGCGAGTACGCCGTCCACCGTGCCTGCAGAGATTCCGCTGCGCTCCACGATGGCGTTTAGCAGTTCTGACTTGCCCCAGGGTGCTGCGGTCATGTTGCCCTCCTAGTGAGAATGATTGGCATTTGCAGTATACCCTGGTAGGGCGTCCCAGCGCCAACGGCCGTTGCGACTGATGGGTGTCCTCGCCGGCGTCTTCCTCGTGCGCGGCCGACGCCGCGGCTAGTGCCGGGTAAGGCTCCAGTTGGGCACGTAGTAGATGCGTTTGACGGCGAAGCCAATGGCGATCCTGACGACCACGAGCACGGTGATGCCGGCGGCAAAGCCGATGCCGGGGATGAAGCACGCCGGGATCGCGATCACGGCGGCCAGGACAGGCGACAGCGCTGATAGCACCCAGTTGCGCCTCTCCACCGTGGTCAGGGTCCTCACAAGAAGGTCGTTGCGAATCGCAATGAGCATGAGCACCACCTCGAGGAAGCTGATGCAGGCCATGTAGCCCATGAAGAAGGCCAGGGCGCGGGGGTCGGCGGACTCAGCGAGGATCGATGCGGGGAAGGGCAAGAGGGCGACGAAGGCAAGGTAGGTGAGCATCGCCCAGATGTAGAGGTTGTCCATGCGCTGGAGCGTCAGGGTGAATCGGTGGTTGGCCTTCCAGTAGAAGGCGATCCACAGGAACGTGAAGGCATAGACGGCGATGTTGGACAGGCCGCCGGTGATGGCGGCGCCAGCATCCTGCGATGTGGTCACGCTCGTGAGCGTCGGGGCGACGAGGGTTGCGGCTATCAGTGTGAGCGCGATGGCGTAGACGGCGTCGGAAAACAGGATGACGCGTTCGAAGCCCTGCGTGCTGCGATCGTAGAATCGCTGGGTCCAGGGATCGGTCGAAGTGTCGCGGTGAGACTCGGGCTGGTCCTCGCTCACCTCGTCGAGCATGCATCGAGCGTAACGGCTCTAGGGGTCGATGAGGTCGATTCGCACGGCTGTGAGCATCTCGGGCAGTTCGGCCACCACGTCGCGGCGCGGGTCCGGCACGGCCAGGTGCGGTCCGCGCGGCACCTCGGCGAGCGCTCTCAGCCGTGGATCGGCGAGCACCTGCTCGACCAGGGCGCGATCGCCCCCGGTCACCAGGTAGGCGACGGGCAGGCAGGGCAGCACCACCTCCTGCGCGTATGCCGCTGCCGCGTCGACGAGTTCATCGGCCTGCTTCTGCCGCCGCCGGGCGAAGCGCTGTTGGGACCAGCCGCCCGCCGCAGTGCGGCCCTGCACGTGGCGTCGGCCGGTGTCGCTCGCTTCGACGCGACCATCGTCGACGACCGCGGCCGCGAAGCCGCCCCGGCGCACGAGCACGACGCCGCAGCGCGGGGGATGCGAGATAAGGTCGACGAACCCCTCGACGGTCACGACATCAGTGGAGGGGAACAGCGGCCGCAGCCGTGCGGATGCGCCGTCGTCGCCGTCGATGACGAGATCGCCCTCATCGATGCGCGGCGCGCCTGCGTGGCGCTCGCAAAAGCCGTCGATCCACCGGCCGATGCGCTGCGCCGGCACCGACACGGTGCGCGAGGCCATGCGCCGAACGCTACCTCAGGACGAGGCGTGGTCCCGCGGGCCGATCATGGGGATGGCTATCGTGCCGGTGTCCCGATGCTGTAGACACTTCTCCCATGAACGACGTGACCAACGTGCTGGGTGGCCCACTCCAGGAATGCGGGCGCGACCCGATGACCGGCTTCTACCGAGACGGTTGCTGCTCGACCGGCCCCGAGGACCTCGGCTCGCACACCGTCTGCGCCGTGGTCACCGCGGAGTTCCTCGAGCATCAGCGCGCCACCGGCAATGACCTCATCACGCCTCACCCTGCCTACCAGTTCCCCGGACTCAAGCCCGGGGACCGCTGGTGCGTGTGCGCGAGCCGGTGGCTGCACGCCTACCAAGATGGCGCGGCCGCACCTGTCGTGCTCGCGTCCACCAATTCCGCCGCCCTGCGCATCGTGCCCCTCGAGGCACTGCAGGAGCATGCGGTCGACGTCCCCGAGACGCCCGCCGACCTGGCGTAGCGGCGTACGCTCCACCCATGACCACCATCGCGGGCCGAGCCGATCTCGACGTCGAGCTGCTCGCGGCGCGCCAGAGATACGCCGAGCGCCGGCCCGTCACGGCCCGCATGCACGAAGAGGCGTGCGAGGTCATGCCCGGCGGCAACACGCGCACGGTTCTCTACCACGGGCCCTTCCCTTTGCGCATGGCGCGCGGCTGGGGCTCTCGATTGGTCGACGTCGATGGCATCGAATACGTCGACATGCTCGGCGAATACACCGCCGGGCTCTACGGCCACAGTCAGGCAGCGATCCTCGACGCCGTGCGTGCGGCGATGGATGACGGCCTGAGTCTTGCCGGGCACAACGTCTACGAGGGCCGCCTGGCCCGGCTGCTCGTCGACCGCTATCCGGCCCTGGACCTCGTGCGCTTCACCAACTCCGGCACCGAGGCCAACCTGATGGCGGTATCGCTTGCGCGCGTGGTCACCGGTCGCCCGGCGGTCGCCGTGGCCTACGGCGGCTACCACGGCGGCCTGCTGTATTTCGGTGGCGGCGGCTCTCCCGTCAACGCCCCCTACGAGACCGTCCTCATGACGTTCAACGACATCGAGGGGTCGCGCGCCGTCCTGCGCGCCAACGCCGACCGGCTCGCCGCGGTCGTCGTGGAGCCCGTGCTCGGCTCTGCCGGCTGCATCCCCGCCGACCCCGCCTACCTGGCGATGCTGCGCGAGGAGACCGCGTCGCTGGGGATCACGCTGATCTTCGACGAGGTCATGACCTCGCGGCTGTCACCGGAGGGCGCGGGTGCGGCGTACGGCGTCACCCCCGACCTGATGACCCTCGGCAAGTACCTCGGCGGCGGCCTGTCCTTCGGTGCCTTCGGCGGTCGCGCCGAACTCATGCGCCGCTTCGATCCGACGGCACCCGACGCCCTCCCGCACGCGGGCACCTTCAACAACAACGTGCTGACGATGGCAGCCGGCGTCGCCGGGCTCACCGAGGTGCTCTCCGACGAGGCCTTGCTCGAGCTCAACGCGCGAGGCGAGCGCCTGCGAGACCGGCTCAACGAGGTGGTGGCTCCGCACGGCTGGATCGCCACCGGCCGGGGGTCGATGGTCGGCCTGCACCCCGTGACTCACCCGGTGACCCGTCCGGAGGACCTCGCGGATGCGGATGACCGACTGCGTGAACTGCTCTTCCTCGACCTGCTCGAGCGCGGCTACTACATGGCACGGCGCGGCTTCATCGCGCTCAGCCTGGAGATCACCGACGCCGACGTCGATGGGTTCGTCGATGCCGTACGCGACAGCCTGCGCGAGCGCTCAGGCGAGCGACCAGTCGACCGGGTCGCCGCCGATCTGTTCGAGCAGGGCGTTGGCCCGGCTGAAGGGCCGCGAGCCGAAGAAGCCACGGTTGGCCGACATCGGGCTGGGATGCGCGCTCGTGATCACCGGAGTGTCCTGAAGTAGGGGTGCGAGCGACTGCGCGTCGCGGCCCCACAGGATGGCCACGAGCGGCTGGTCGGCGCGCTCGACGAGCCCGCGGATCGCCGTGTCGGTGATCTGCTCCCAGCCCTTGCCGCGGTGGCTGCCGGGCTCGCCCGCCCGCACGGTGAGCACCCTGTTGAGCAGCATGACGCCCTGCCGCGTCCACGGCGAGAGATCGCCGTTCGAAGGTTGCGCGACACCGACGTCCTCGACGAGCTCTCGGTAGATGTTCTGCAGGCTGCGGGGGAGCGGTCGCGTGTCCGAAGACACCGAGAACGACAGGCCCACCGCGTGGCCCGGCGTGGGATACGGGTCCTGTCCGACGATCAGCACGCGCACGCTCTCGAGCGGGGTCGAGAAGGCCCGCAGGATGTTGGTGCCCGCCGGCAGCCACGCGTGACCTGCCGCCGACTCCGCGCGCAGGAAGTCGCCGAGCCAGGCCAGCGTCTCCCGCTCGGGGTCCAGGACCGGCACCCACGTGGGGTGCACGAGTTCCTCGAGCGCTTGCGCCATGCGGTGACGCTAGAGCCCGCACACCCCTTGGATACGGTCGGGGGCGTGACGGCCGGTGACCTGCGTCGAAGCCCCGCGTGGTTCGGCTCCGTCATGGGCACCGTCGCGCTCGCGCTCGGCTTCTCAACCGAGGCGTGGTTCGCGTCGTGGTTCACGCCCGTCGCCCACGTGCGGCTCGCGCTGGCCTCGGTGATGGGGCTGTCGCTGCTGAAGATGCTGCAGGCAGGGGGCGAGACCGGCGTGATCGACGAGTCCCTCATCGGGATCGGCGAGGTCGCCAGCGCCATGGGCATCGGCCTGGGCTCTGGTGGAGCCTGTTCGCCATCGGCGACCTCCTGCGCGTACGCCGCTCCGGTGGCGTGCCCTTCCACCCGGGCTGGTGGGGCTTCGTCTTCCCGATCGCCGCGCTGGAATTGTCGCTCATCGAGTTGGGCACGCAGATGGACAGCGCGGTCATCGAAGGTGCGGGCCTGGTCGGTTTTGCGATCCTGATCGTGGTGTGGGCCTACATCGCCGTCCGCACCTGCGCCGCGGTGCTCCGCTCGCGGACCCCTGCGTAGGCTGCCGACATGGGCCATGACCTGCCGCCGTGGGCGCCCCTGCGCCTGGGCGGCGAGCCGCTGCCCATGGTGGGGCCGGTCCGGCTCTACATCTGCGGCGTGACGCCCTACGACGTCACGCACCTCGGGCACGCCGCGACCTTCGTGTGGGTCGATGCTCTCGTGCGCACCCTTCGTGCGACCAACATGCAGCCCCTGGTCACCCGCAACGTCACCGACGTAGATGACGTGCTGACCGAGGCTGCGCGCCGCGCTGGCGCCCCCTACGACGAATACGCCGCCATCCACCAATACGCGTTCGACCACGACATGTCCGAGCTCGGCGTCCGGCGGCCCGATCACGAGCCGCGGGCCCACCAGCACATCGGCGACGTCATCCGCCTTGCCCAGGCGCTCCTCGACCACGGCGCGGCCTACGAGGTGGCGGGCACGGTCTACTTCAAAGGCGCGGCGGTGCCCGCGTCGGCGGGAGTCGACGAGCCGTCGGCGCGCAAGCAACTCGTCGAGTTCGGCGAGCAGCCCGATGACCCGGCCAAGGAGAGCCCCTACGACGTGCCGGTGTGGCGCGCCTCGGCCGGCAGCGATCCCGCATGGCCGAGCCCGTGGGGCCCAGGGCGCCCGGGCTGGCACGCCGAGTGCACGGCGATGGTGCTGTCGCACTACGGGTCGAGCCTCGACATCCATGCGGGCGGCGCCGACCTCGCCTTCCCGCACCATGCCTACGAGTCGGCGCAGGCCGAGGCCGCGACCGGTGTCGCGCCGTTCGCGCGCGCATGGATGCGCATCGGCACCGTGCGCATCGGCGGGGAGAAGATGGCGAAGTCGACGGGCAACCTCGTGCTCGTCGCCGACCTGCTGAAGGAGCACCGGCCCGGTGCGCTGCGCCTGATGATCCTCGACCGGCACTGGTCCGACGCGTGGGACTACGCCCCCGAGACGCTCGCGGCAGCCGAGAGGCAACTCGATTCACTCCACGCGGCTGCAGGCCGGCTCGGCGACAGCGAGGCCGCTGAGCGCGAGGTGCTCGCGCGGCTGCTCGACGACGTCGACGTGCCGGGAGCACTCGCCGTTGCGCTGGAGTCCGGCGGTCGCCCGGCGCGGGTTCTCGTCCAGGTCCTCGGCCTGTCGTAGCAATGGCACGCATACCGGGGGAGGACCGCGGCGCGGAGATCCTGCAGACGGCCTCCGAGCTCCTCGCCCGCAATGGATTCCACGGCGTGTCCATGGACGAGCTCGGCGCGGCCACGGGGGTCAGTGGCCCCGCGCTCTGCCGCTACGTCGCCTGCAAGGGAGCCATCCTGTAGGCGATGCCGTGCCCGTGGCCGCCATCGAGGCGGGCGCCGTGGTCGCCATCACTGGCGAAACG
>Ga0194131_10006609_pt1 | contig 16028 bp, 15 predicted proteins | sample TA2KigO120mmetaG_FD_148631 | JGI IMG/M metagenome (GOLD analysis project Ga0194131, IMG submission 148631) | Freshwater microbial communities from Lake Tanganyika, Tanzania - TA2015053 Kigoma Offshore 120m | ecosystem: Environmental > Aquatic > Freshwater > Lake | place: Tanzania: Lake... | reverse complement strand
GGGCAGGCGCGACCGCCTGCCCTACCATCGCTCGGTACCGGGGAGTGGCGCAGTGGGAGCGCACCCCTGGCGTTGGGAGGGGGCAGGCGCGACCGCCTGCCCTACCATCGGCTCTACCGGGGAGTGGCGCAGTGGTAGCGCACCTGCTTTGGGGGCAGGCGGTCGGGGGTTCAAATCCCCCCTCCCCGACGGCGTAGGGTTCCCGCCCTGCCACGCGGGTGTAGCTCAATGGCAGAGCCCCAGCCTTCCAAGCTGGCCATGCCGGTTCGATCCCGGTCACCCGCTCTCGGTTTGGACGTCTTTCCGACGCCAAGGCGTCGGAAAGCGTCCAAACCGCGCTGCGGGTCGCGCGCCCTACCGCTTGATGCCGGCGGCGGCGGCCGAGATGTTGCGGAACGCCTCGCGGTCGCGCTCGTCGGCGAGGCGGCCCTGCAGCCACGTGGTCTCCACGGGCCCGACCTCCTCGCGCAGCGCCGCCACGGTGCACTGCTCCTTCGGGCGCACCGAGAACGGGGCGAACTGGTAGCTCCGGATCGCGTTCTCGTGCGTGATCTTGTTGACCGTCACGTCGTCGATCCCCGCGAACAGCGTCTCCAGGTGCTCGGGCGAGTCGGGCCACGACGAGTCGGAGTGCGGGTAGTCGTTCTCCCAGCACACGTTGTCGACGTTGAAGTGGTCGAGCAGCTCGACGCCGATCGCGTCGTCGATGAAGCAGCACATGATCCGCTCGCGGAACAGCTCGGTGGGTGAGAGGCCCTGCGGGCGCTCGGCCTGGATCCAGCCGTTGTGCCGATCGAAGACGTGCTCGGCGCGCTGGAGGAAGTACGGGATCCACCCGATGTCGCCCTCGGTGAGCGAGAACCGCAGGTCGGGGAACCGGTGCCAGAAGTCGGCCCAGAGCAGATCGCCCAGCGTGTAGATCGACATGGTCGACGACAGCGCCATCGGCACTGCGGGTGGCGCGTCGGCCGTGGTGGACGCGCCCTTCGACGACGAGCCGACGTGGCAGGCCAGGACCGTGCCGTGCTCGACGCACGCGGCGAACACCGGGTCCCACTCGCCCGAGTGGATCGACGGCGCGCCGATCGCGGCCGGGTTCTCCGAGAAGGTGACCGCGTGGCAGCCCTTGTCGGCGAGGCGCCGGATCTCCTTTGCCGCCTCCTCGATGTCGAAGTACGGGAGGATGCCGCAGGGGATGAACCGCTCGGGGTAGGCGCCGCACCACTCGTCGACGTGCCAGTCGTTGTAGGCCTTGACCATCACGAGGTTGACCTCGGGGTCGGGGCCCGAGTTGAGGACCTGGCCGGTGAAGCCCGGCCAGTTGGGGAAGTTGAGTCCCGCGAGCTGACCGCCCGCCGACATGTCGCGCACCCGCTCGTGCACGTCGTAGCAGCCGGGGCGCATGTCGTCGTACGACAGCGGGTCGACGTTGAAGTATTCGCGCGGCTTGCCGGCGACGGCGTTGAGCCCGAGGTTGCGCCCCTTCACGTCGCCGTACCACCACTGCTGCGACCCGCTCTCGGCCGTGACCACGCGAGGCGTGTGCTCGCGGTACTTCTCGGGCACGTGACCCTCGAACATGTCGGCCGGCTCGCAGATGTGGTCGTCGACCGAGATGAGGATCATGTCGTCGGCACGCATGGCTCGGTGCGTCTCCTCGTGCGTCACGTCTCGGGTTCGGACGCTTTGTGGTGCCCTGGCACCACCAACGGTCCGAACACGGGAAGGGAGGTCAGGGGGTGAAGGGGAGGTCGAAGAGGCGGATGGCGTTGCCGCGGACGATCTGGCGGATCTGGTCCTCGGGCAGGTGGCCGAGCATCTTCTGCGCGACCTCCCGGGTGTGGGGGAAGGTGCCGTCCTGGTGGGGGTAGTCGGTCTCGAACAGGATGTTCTCCACGCCCACCCGGTCGAGCAGGGCGATGCCGGCGGTGTCCTTGAAGAAGCACGAGTGCACCTGGCGGCGGTAGTACGTGGACGGCGGCTCGGGCACGTGGTCCTGCCCGTGGGCCCAGCCCCGGTGGGTCTCCCACACGTCGTCGCACCGCTCCACCACGTAGGGGATCCAGCCGATCTGCGCCTCGGCGTAGAGCAGCTTCAGGTTGGGAAAGCGCACCAGCACGCCCGAGAACAGCCAGTCGATGAGCGACACCGCGGAGTTGGAGAAGATCGACACTGCGTGCACGGCCTCGGGGGCGTCGGTGCTGGTGCGCATCGTCTTCGTGCCCGACCCGATGTGCATGCACACGACCGTGCCGGTCTCGTCGCAGGCCCGGAAGAACGGGTCCCAGCCGCCCGAGTGGATGCTCGGCAGATCGAGCCAGGCCGGGCACTCGGTGAACGCGACGGCCTTCACGCCACGTGCCGCGTTGCGCCGGATCTCCGCCGCCGCGAGCTCGACGTCCCACAGGGGCACGATGCACAGCGGGATGAGGCGACCACCGCTCCCCGCGCACCACTCCTCCACCATGAAGTCGTTGTAGGCCTCGACGCAGAGCTTCGCGAGCTCCTTGTCCTTGCCGTTGAGGAAGATCTGGCCGGAGAAGCGCGGGTAGTTGGGGAAGCACAGCGATGCCTCCACGTGGTTGAGCGTCATGTCGTCGAGGCGGGCCTGGGGCTGGAAGCAGCCGGGGCGCATCTCGTCGTAGGTCACCCCGTCGATGGTGATCTCCTCGGCCGAGTAGCCCGCGGCGGCGATGAGCCGCTTGATCGAGTAGCGGTGGTCCTCGTAGAACCACCAGGCGACGGGCTTGCCCTCGGTGCCGGGGCGCTCGATGTAGCCGGCGCCGTCGAGGATCGGCGTGGAGTCGACCGGCGCGTAGACGATGCGCGGACCGATCTCGCGGTATCGCTCCGGGAGTCGGCTCGACCACACGTCGGCCGGCTCGACGAGATGGTCGTCGACACTAATGACCCAGGGGAAGTCGGGCGCCCCGTCGGCAGTGGGGGCGTCGGCGGTGGTGGTCACGGGGCGAAGGCTCCTTCGAGGAGGGCGTGGAGATCGGCGAGGGCGAGGCGCTCGCCGCCGACCTCCCCGACCGATGCGGGGTCGTTGGCCTGGTACGCCTGCACGATCCCCGAGAACACGGCGGCGAGGACGAACGGGTCGCCCGCACGGACGACGCCGGCGGCCTGGCCGCGGCGGATGACGTCGGCCTCCATCTCCACTGCCCGGTCGGCGTTGACGCCCAGGCGGTCGAGCGACGACGGCGACAGGCCGAAGCGACCGGGGCCGACCGAACGCAGCCAGAGCCGGCCGAACGAGGGGTGGCGACGGAAGAACCCGATCTGGGCGTCGGCCAGCGACCGCAGCGTGGCCCGCGGGTCGCTCGACCCGGCGACCACCCGCTCCATCTCGGCGAGGAACTCGGTGCCGCGCCGGGCGAGCGTCTGGGCGAGGAGGTCCTCCTTGCCGTCGACGATGCCGTAGACCGCGCCCACCGAGATCTCCGCCCGCTCGGCGATCTCCTTGATCGTGGCGTCCTGGAAGCCCCGGGCCCCGAACACGGCCTCGGCGGCGTCGAGCAGGTGCTCCCGGTGGAACTCGGCCCGCGCCCGGCGGCGCTGCTCCCGGAGTCCGATGGCGGTCATCACGGGAGCGTACCGCATCTCTTGAACCGGCGTTCACAATGGTGAACAATGGTTCCGCATCGGCCGGCCGCCCCGCCCGCCGCGGCCACCCCACCCGCCCCGCCTGCCCCATCTCCGGGAGGACCCATGCACGTCGACGACCTCATCCTCATCAGCGTGGACGACCACCTCGTCGAGCCCCCCGACCTCTTCGACGCCCACCTCCCCGCGAAGTACAAGGACCAGGCGCCCCACGTGGTCCACACCGACGCCGGCGACGACGTATGGGTGTTCGGCGAGACCGTCATCCCCAACGTCGGGCTGAACGCGGTGGCCGGGCGCCCGAAGGACGAGTACGGCGTCGACCCCACCTCGTGGGACGAGATGCGCCCCGGCTGCTACGACGTGCACGAGCGCGTGAAGGACATGAACGCGTCCGGAGTGCTCGCCTCGATGAACTTCCCGAGCTTCCCCGGGTTTTCCGGCCGGCTGTTCTCCGCCCACCCCGACAAGGACCTCGCGCGGGCGCTGATCCAGGCCTACAACGACTTCATCATCGACGAGTGGTGCGGGCAGTACCCCGACCGCTTCATCCCGATGGCGATGGTGCCGCTGTGGGACGCCCACGAAGCCGCGACCGAGGTGCACCGCGTCGCCGCGAAGGGCTGTCACTCGCTGTCGTTCACCGAGAACCCGGTGCCGCTCGGCTTCCCGAGCTACCACGACGAGTTCTGGGACCCGCTGTGGCAGGCGGTCTGCGACACCAACACGGTCGTGTCGGTGCACCTCGGATCGTCGGGCCAGCTGGTGGTGACCGCACCCGACGCGCCGGTCGACGTGATGATCACGCTGCAGCCGATGAACATCTCCACCGCGGCGGCCGACATCCTCTGGTCGCGCGCGATCAAGCAGTACCCCGACATCAAGTTCGCGCTCACCGAGGGCGGCACGGGGTGGATCCCCTACTTCCTCGAGCGGGTGGACCGCACCTACGACATGCACCGCGCGTGGACCGGTCAGGACTTCGGCGACAAGCTGCCGTCGGAGGTGTTCCGCGAGCACTTCCTCACGTGCTTCATCGACGACCCGTTCGGGGTCGAGGTGCGCCACCACGTGGGCATCGACAACATCTGCTGGGAGCTCGACTACCCGCACTCCGATTCCACCTGGCCCTCCCCGGGCGAGGGGCTGCTGGCGGTCTGCGACGGTGTGTCCGACGACGAGCTGAACAAGATGACCTACGAGAACGCGATGCGCTGGTACTCGTTCGACCCGTTCGCCCACCGTCCGAAGGAGCGCTGCACCGTCGCCGCGCTGCGGGCGGAGTCGCCCGGCCACGACGTGTCGGAGCGCTCGGTCGACACCCGCCACGCCCACGGCGGCGGCACCGACCTCGCCCAGCTCGCCGCCAACGCCACGGCCTAGTCTCCCCACTTCGGATTCCAGCTCAAGGGGGAAGTCCATGGCCGCTCCTCGCGTCCTCATCGTCGGCGCGTCGTCGGGCGTCGGGAGGGCCATCGCCCACCACTTCGTGAGGACGGGCGCGCAGGTCGCACTGTCGGCCCGGCGGGCCGAGAACCTGAACGATGCAATCGCCGAGGCCGGAGGTGGTACGGCCGTACCCGGGGACGTGCGGGCCATCGGCGGCGCCCAGCAGGTGGTGCAGGGCACCCTCGAGGCGCTCGGTGGCATCGACGTGATCATCTACGCGACCGGCGTCTCGCCGCTCCAGCGCCTGCGCGACGCGACCCGCGAGCAGTGGACCGCGGTACTCGAGACCAATCTCGTCGGCCTCCACGAGGTGGTGAAGGCCGCGCTGCCCCACCTGGCGACCGGGGCCACGGTCGGCGTGCTGTCGTCCGACTCCGTGGGCACGCCCCGCCCCGGACTCGTGCCCTACGCCGCGAGCAAGGCCGCGCTCGAGGAGCTCATGCGCGGGTGGCGCAGCGAGCACCCGGAGATCCGGTTCTCCACGATCGTGATCGGCCCCACCTTCCCCACCGAGTTCGGCTCGGCGTTCGACCCCGAGCTCATGGGCGAGCTGTGGGGCGAGTGGGAGCGCATGGGCATCGCCGACGCGTCGATCATGGACGGCAACGAGCTCGCCCAGGTGATCGTCACCACCGTCCAGTCGCTCGTCGAGTTCCCGACCATCGGGATGGAGGAGATCGTGCTGCGACCCACCAAGGCGCCGGCATCGGAGTTCGACCGCGAGGCGCTGTTCACCGAGCAGCTCGCCGAGCAGGGCGGCGACCCGGTCACCTGAGCAGGAGCGGCAGTGGTGCGCGAGCTCGTCTACAACCCGTACCTCTGGGAGACGCAGCACAACCCGTATCCGATCTACGCGCGCCTGCGCGACGAGGCGCCCGTGTACCACAACCCCGATCTCGGCTTCTACGCGCTCTCCCGCTACGCCGACGTCCTCGCCGCCCACAAGGACCCGGTCACCTTCGTCAGCTCGCACGGCGTCACGCTGGAAGGGGGCGAGTCGGGCCAGGACCTGCTCATCACCAAGGACCCGCCGCTGCACGACTGGCACCGCAAGGTGGTGAGCCGGGTGTTCACGCCCCGCCGGGTCAACGGGCTCGAGCCGTTCATGCGCGAGACCTGCGCCCGCCTGCTCGACCCGTTCGTCGGCGAGCCGGGGTTCGACGCCGTCGAGCAGTTCTCGATCCAGCTCCCCCTCGCGGTGATCGGCGAGCTGCTCGGCATCCCCGAGTCGCTCCGCCAGGAGATCCACCACCTCGCCGACCGGCTGTTCACCCGCGACGACACCGGCGGCATCCCCGCGGACGCGGCCGCCGCCCAGATCGAGATGGGCATGCTGCTCTACGGCATCGTCACCGATCGGCGTGCCCACCTCGGCGACGACGTCATCAGCCTGCTCATCACGTCCGACGTGACCGACGACGACGGGCGCACGTGGAAGCTCACCGACGAGGAGCTCACCACCCGGGTGCTCGAGCTCGCGTTCGCGGGCCACGAGACCGTCGCCCGGCTGGTGGCCAACGGGGTCGTCGCCCTGGCCTGGTACCCCGCGCAGCGGGCCGAGCTGGTCGCCGACCGCTCACGGCTGCCCGACGCCGTGGAGGAGATGCTGCGCTGGGACGCGCCGTCGCACTACCAGGGTCGCTGGACGTCGACCGACGTCACCCTGCACGACACCATCATCCCCGCCGACACGCGGGTGATCCTCGTGACCGGCGCAGCCAACCACGACGAGCGCGTGTACGACGAGCCCGCACACTTCGACCTCCACCGGCGGATCGACACCACGGTGTCGTTCGGGTACGGCGTGCACTTCTGCCTCGGCGCGTCGCTCGCCCGGCTCGAGACCCGCATCGCGTTCGACGAGCTCCTGGACCGCTTCCCCGAGTACGGGATCGACGAGTCGGGCATCGAGCGGATGCGTTCGAGCAACGTGCGCGGGCTGTCGAAGCTGCCGATCACCGTCGCCTGATACCGCGAGCGAGTCCGGTCTTCCAGCCCGATCGCGACCGGCCTGCACTGCCCGACCTGCCGTGGGCTCCGGAGCCGGCGTCACGGGTCGGACCGGTCCGTCGAGTCTCACGAAGCGGCGGTACGGTTGCGGACATGGACCTGGGGGCAGATCAAGCGCCGGCCCTCCCCGAGGCGACGGAAGGGACGCGCCCCGGAGGTCTGCGCGTCGCGGGCGCCGCCGCGCTCCTCGGTCTCCTCCTGGTCGTCGGGCTGCTCGCCGCTGCGCCGGGCATGGGGAACGGCTGGTTCTGGGACGACCTGCACATGGTCCGCGAGTACTCGGCGGCGGAGCTGGCGGGAACCTGGCACGGCGCCTACGACCCGGACAGGATCGAGACGGCGGGGCTGCGACCGCTCCAGACCCTCTCCGACCACGTCAAGGCGGTGCTCTTCGGTGAGACGGCCTGGCCAAGTCGGGTCCTCGCGGTGGTCTGCTACGCACTGGGGTTCTGGTTGTTCGCGCTGGCGTTCCGCCGCATCGGGGTCCCACTGCTCGTATCGGTCGCGGCGGGTCTGCTGACGATCACGGCGAAGTACGCCGCCTACACCGTCACCTGGGTGTCGGACAGCTACCACGCGCAGCAGTTCCTCGCCATCGCGGTGATGTTCTTCGCCGCGATCGAGGCCGGCCGGGTCAGGGGACGTCGCCGGAGCCTGCTCCTCGCCGCGGCGGTCGCCGCGTTCGCGGTCGCGCTCCTGTTGAAGGAATCCGTCGTCGAATTCGTCCCTGCGCTCATCGTCGCCCCTCTGGTGATCGACGCGTTCGCGACGCGGTCGCGCAACGAGCTCCGGGCGCTCGGACGGCGCTGCCTCGCCGACCGGGGACTGTGGGTGTACGCGGGCTCGCTCGTCGCGCTCTCGATCGGCGATGTGATCGCCCGCCGCTTGTTCGTCCCGAGCGCGTACACGCGCCCGGGACTTGATGCACCGCGGGCGGTCTTCCGCCAGCTCCGGCAGGTGACGCACTTCGCCGGCGTCGATCGCCCCGTGTTCTGGGTCGGCGTCGCGGTGGTCGTGATCGCCGGGGTGGTCATCGTGCGTCGGACTCGTCAGGGCGTGGACGAGGCCAGGACGCAACTGCTCGCGATGGTCGCATTGCTCGCATTGCTCGCTTCGAGCCTGGTGACGGCGACGTTCTACGCACGCAGCGACCTGACCACGATGCCGCAGTTCTTCTACGCGTGCGTCCTGGTCTTCGCGGTGTGGTCGCTCGCAACGGCGATCCCAGCCGCGCCGGGGCCGCGGCGCTCCTCGCCGTCGCAGCGCTGTGCGGCGTCTGGTCGATGGTGGTGTCGGCCCGGGCCAGCGCCGACATCCAGCGGGCGATGGGGCCCTGGTCGGTGCACACGCTCGCGCTCGACTACGACATGATCCACAGCACGTTCGCCGGGAACGCCACCATTCCCCCTGACCGGCTGCGCGCGGTCCGGGCAAAGCTCCGGGCCGTCGGGTTCGACGAACCCGGTCTGACCACCCAGGAGATGTTGGACGCGCTGACGTGCCACGCGCTCGCGAACGACGGCCGGAGTCCCGGTGGGCGCCGGGTCGTCGTCCCGAAGCGGTTCGTGTTCGACGAGGAACCGGGGATCGCGGGAAGACGCCCCGTCTGCCCGGCCCCCTGAGCCCCCCTCGGCGGACACGGGAGCCACGGAGGATCCGCGCCCGGCGTCTGACCTAGAGTCGGCCGGTGCTGGCGGACGCTGCGCTCGACCTCGAGGGCATCGATCTCACCCGCCACGAGCTCTACCGCCACGGGTTCCCGCACGAGCTGTTCTCCGCGCTGCGGGCGGAGGCGCCGGTGTGGCGTCACCCCGACACGCCGGGGACCGCACGGGTCGGCGGGTCGTTCTGGGTGGTGTCCCGTCACGCCGACGTCCAGGCGATCAGCCGTGACGCCCAGCGGTTCCGCTCGCTCGAGGGCCCGTCGGTCGTCGACACCGCGCCCGAGCGCGAGGGGCTGATGCTCGTCACGATGGATCCGCCCGACCACACGCGGCTGCGCCGCCTGGTGAGCGCCGGGTTCACGCCCCGCATGACGGCGCGGCTCGACGCCCAGGCGCGGCAATGGGCGGTCCAGGTCGTCGAGCACGCGCTGGCGCAGGGGTCGTGCGACTTCGTGCAGGAGGTCGCGTACCCGCTGCCCATGCACATGATCGCCGACATCGTCGGCATCCCGACGGCCGACCGGGTGTGGCTGTTCGAGCAGGTCAACGCGCTGCTGCTGTCGACCGATCCGGAGACCCGACGGCCGGTCACCGAGCGCGCCGCCATCGAGCGGGAGCTGTTCGGCTACGCGCACGCGCTGGGTGCGGAGAAGCGGCGCAACCCGGCCGACGACGTGTGGACGTTGCTCACGACCGCGGAGGTGGCCCAGGCCGACGGGTCGGCCACCCGGCTGTCGGAGCTCGAGCTCGACCTGTTCTTCATGGTCCTCACGATTGCCGGGAGCGAGACCACCCGCAGCGCGATCGCGTCGGGGCTCCTCGCGTTGCTCGAGCACCCCGACCAGATGGAGCAGATGCGCACCGACCCGTCGGTCATGTCGGGTGCGGTCGACGAGATCATCCGGTGGGCCTCGCCGGTCGCGTACTTCCGACGCACGGCCACCGAGGACGTCGTCATGCACGACTCCGAGATCGCGGCCGGCGACCGGGTGACGGTCTGGTACCCGTCGGCCAACCGCGACGCCGCGGCGTTCGACCGCCCGTTCGCGTTCGACATCGCCCGCTCCCCCAACCCCCACGTGGGGTTCGGCGGCGGCGGGCTGCACTACTGCCTCGGCGCCAACCTCGCGAAGCGCGAGATCCGGGTGATGTTCGAGGAGCTGCTCGCCCGCGTTGGCACCGTCGAGGTCACCGGCGACCCCGAGTACGCCGTCCAGGGCATCTCCAACCCCATCACCCTCACCCTCAAGCGCCTTCCAGTCCGCCTCTCCCGTTCATGATGCGCTTCTCACCGTCGATACCCGGAGCCGGGATCGACGGTGAGAAGCGCATCACGGGAGCCGGGATCGACGGTGAGAAGCGCATCGGGGGTTGGGGGCGGGCGGTGATCCGGGGCAACGCACGCACCTGCTCGTGGCGCTCCCGGCGTCAGTACCCTGGCGTCAGGCGCCCGTAGCTCAGCTGGACAGAGCACCGGACTTCTAATCCGATGGTCGAAGGTTCGAATCCTTCCGGGCGCGCCACCCGGCCGGTCGCTCCCGATCGGCACCCCGCACCGGAGGACCGCCCGATGACCCCCTCACCCCTCGCCATCTCGGAGCTGTTCTCGGTCGCGGGCAAGACCGTGATCGTGACCGGGGGCTCCCGGGGCATCGGCGAGATGATCGCCGCCGGCTTCCTCGCCAACGGCGCCCGGGTGATCATCACCTCCCGCAAGGCCGACGTGTGCGACGCCACCGCGGCCCGGCTCGCCGAGGCCTCCGGTGGCGACTGCCGCTCGGTGCCGGCCGACCTCGCCACCGTCGAGGGCATCGACGGGTTCGTCGCCGCGATCGCCGACGAGCCCCGCATCGACGTGCTGATCAACAACGCGGGCGCGTCGTGGGGAGCTCCGGTCGAGGAGTTCCCCGAGGTCGGTTGGGACAAGGTGATGGACACCAACGTGAAGGGTGTCTTCTTCCTGACCCAGCGCCTGCTCCCCCAGCTGGAGGCCGCGGCCACCCCCGAGGACCCGGCCCGGGTGATCAACGTGGGCTCGGTCGACGGGATCCGCACCCCCACGTTCGACACCTGGTCGTACGGGCCGTCGAAGGCCGCGGTGCACGCCCTCAGCCGGCAGATGGCCGCCCGCCTGGCCCCGCGCAACATCCTCGTCAACGCTATCGCGCCGGGCCCGTTCCCCACCTGGATGCTGAGCACCGGCGTGGGGACCGGGGGCGACGTGGAGGCCACCGACTGGGACGCCGTGGGCCGCACGGTCCCGCGGGGCCGGGTCGGCACCCCCGAGGACATCGCGGGCGCCGCCATCTTCCTGGCGTCGCGCGCCGGCGCCTTCACCGTGGGCGACGTGCTCACGTGTGACGGCGGCATCGTCGTCGCCTGAGCCGCCAGGCCCGCCTGGTCGCGCGGTCCTCCCGCTCCGCCCGGTCGCGGTGTCGGGCCGGGTCCCGGGCGCGCGGGCAGGTAGCATCGGCGGCCCTGGTGGCCGTAGCTCAGTTGGCTAGAGCGCCGGGTTGTGGTCCCGGAGGTCGGGGGTTCGAAACCCCTCGGTCACCCCACTCAGGTGCGTCCCACGTGCCCGCTCGCGCGGCCGTGGGACGCACTTGTCGCGTCGGCGGTCCTACGCGGCGACCTGCTCCTTGCCGAGCATCGTGCGCAGCGCGGGCTCGAGCTGGGTGTGCCCGAACTCGTGGCCGGCCTCCTCGAGCTTGGCGGGCAGCACGCGCTGGCCGTCGAGCAGCAGCGACTGCACGAGCTCGCCGCCGTAGCGGAGCTTGAGCGGCAGCAACGGCGTGGGGATCGCGGTCGGGCGGCCGAGCACCTTGCCCATCGTGGCGGTGAACTCGGCGTTGGTCACCGGGTTGGGCGCGGTGAGGTTGACGGGCCCACCCATCGACGCGTCGTCGATGATCCGCCGGATCGAACCCACCTCGTCGTCGAGGGTGATCCAGGGCATGTACTGGGTGCCCTTGCCCAGCCGACCGCCCGCCCCGAGCTTGAACGGCAGGAGCAGCCGCCTGAGCACCCCACCCGACGGGTGCAGCACCAGGCCGGTGCGGATCCAGGCGACCCGCAGGCCCGCCTCGGCCGCGGGGCGGGCGGCATCCTCCCAGGCCACGCAGACGTCGGCGAGGAAGCCCTGTCCGGGACCGCTGCCCTCGGTGAGCTCCTCGTCGCCCCGGTTGCCGTAGTAGCCCACGGCCGATGCGCTCACGAAGACCGCCGGGGGCTTTCGGAGCGCGGCCAGGGTTCCGCTGAGCAGGCCGGTGGTGGTGAGGCGGCTCTGGAGGATCTCGTCCTTGCGATCGTCGGACCACTTCTTGTCGCCGATGCCCACGCCGCCGAGGTTGACCACGGCGTCGACGCCCTCGAGGCCCCCCGCGTCGATGCGCGCCGCGGCCGGGTCCCAGGTGATGGTGTCGCCGCCCGACCCGGACGTGCCGGAGCCCTCGGAGTCGGGCCGCACCATCCGGATCACCCGGTGACCGTCGGCTTCGAACGACCGGCGGAGCGCCGATCCGATGAACCCGCTCCCACCTGCGATGACCACGTCCATGATGCTCCTCACGATCGGCCGGGCTCGGGTCCGGATCGCCACGTCCCCGGGACCTCGGAGGACGGAACCGCCGGGTACGATGGGGCATTCCAGCGCCTCTAGCTCAACTGGTCAGAGCAAGTGACTCTTAATCACTAGGTTCAGGGTTCGAGTCCCTGGGGGCGTACCACTCTTCGCACTTCCCGCACTTCCCTCCACCCTCCGGCCCATCTTGTGGCCGTGGATCCCCCTGGAGGGACTTCCGTGCAACAAGTTGCACCTGCGGCCGTACTGGCCCATCTCAGTGCCCGTGATCTCGGCGTCTTCACCGGTCGGGCGGCCGTCACCGCCGGGGTGACCCGCAAGCAGATCGCCCACCTCGCCGCCACCGGGTTGATCGAGCGTCTCCATCCCGACGTCTTCCGGCTCACAGCGGCGACGCCGTCGCATGCGCAACGTCTCCGGGCCGGGCTGCTGTGGACCGGCCCCCGCGCCGCGGCGACCGGGACCTCCGCAGCCGTCGCGTACCGGTTGGCCGACGTCCGGCCGGGGCTCCCGGAGATCGCGGTGCCCCGGGACGTTCGCGCCCGTACCGACCGACTCATCGTGCGCCACGCGAGCGACGTGGCGGCGATGGGGGTGCGGCGGATCGGCGGCATTCCCGTCACCGGGCCCGAGTACACGCTGCTGTGGCTCGCGCACTCCCTCGACGCGGCCGGCGCCGAGGCCGCGTTCGAGGACGCGCGGCGGCGCCGGCTCGTCACGATCCCCTCGATGCAGCGGTACCTCGATCGCTTCGGTCGTCGGGGACGGCCCGGATTGGCAACGATGCGCGCACTCCTCGACGCACTCGATCCCGACCATCCGGCGCGGTCGAGGCTCGAGATCCTCACCCGCCGCGTGCTGGTCGCCCACGGGCTCACCGACTTCGTCCGCGAGCTCCCCCTGACGTGGAACGGTCGGACCTACCGGTACGACTTCGCGTTCCCGGCGCGGCGCACGATCCTCGAGACGAACGGTCGGCGCTGGCACGACGACGCGAGCGACTACGAGCGCGACCAGGAGAAGTGGTCGGTCCCCGGGCGCTTCGGCTACCGACTCGTCTTCGCCACCTGGGACAAGGTCACCCGCGCGCCCGGTTCCCTGATCCGGGAGCTGGCAGCCACGCTTGCGGCCTGAGCGTCAGACCACGCGGTCGCGGACCCTCCCGGCGACGGGCCCCCATGACCGTGACCGACGCGGGGCGGGGTCGACGTCGACATGACGGCTCCCGAGGTCAGAGCGGCTCGGCGGTGTACATCACGGCGCCGCCGAAGTGGGGGGACGAGTGGCAGGCGAGGCCCACGGTGGCCGAGGTCAGCTGGCGATCGCCGGCCCGCTGCGACAGCTGGAGGTAGCACTCGAGCATCTGCGGCACGCCGTGCATCCTGCCGTTGCCGAGGGCGCCACCACCCGAGAGGATCGGCAGGCCACCGGCGGCGGCGTCGATGCCCTCCTGCACGAACCGGTGGGCCTCCCCGACCGGGCACAGCCCCAGCGACTCGAGCCAGAAGTAGACGAACGGCGAGAACCCGTCGTAGAGCTGGGGGACGTCGACCACGTCGGGGGTCAGGCCGGTGGCGTCCTCGAGCCGGCGTCGGATCTCGAACCCGGCCTCCATGATGTCGTCGAGGGGCCAGTGGGTGGGGAGGCGCGTGCGCTTCGGCGACCCCATGGCGTACCCGGCCACGTACACCGGCTGGTGCGGCAGATCTCGCGCGCGATCGGACCGGGTGAGGACGAACGCGGCCACGCCGTCGACGGGGATGTCGCAGTCGAGCACGCCGATCGGCTCGGCGATGACCCGGGCGTCGAGGTACTCCTGCGTGGTGATCGGCTTCTCGTACCAGTACGACCAGGGGATGCGGGCGCCGTTGGCCCGGGCCTCCACGAGCACGGCCGCCATCGCGTCGCGCGACGCGCCGAAGCGTTGGAGGTACTCGTTGTACGGCAGGGCGATCATCGACAGCGGACCGAAGTAGCCCTGGGGGGCCACCCACTGCCTGGGCCCCGCGGCGTGCGTCATCGGGTTGGCGTGGTACCGGCCGCGGGGCGGGTTGTGCAGCGCGCGATGGAGCACCACGTAGTCGGCCGCGCCGGTCGCCAGCGCGTTGACCGCCATCGTCACCGACCCGGGGATCTGCCCGAAGCCCTGGAAGCCGGCGCAGAACCGCGGGTTGAGGCCGAGGTGCTCGGCCAGCCAGTTCGCCGTGACCACCGAGACGCCGTCGACGCTCGCGTGCCCGCCCGAGGTGGGCAGCAACGAGCCGGTCGTGAAACCGTCGATGTCGTCCTTGGTGAGGCCGGCGTCGGCGATCGCGGCGAGGGCGGTGTCGAGCGCCAGCGCGCCGAGCGGCACGTCGTGGTGGCGGCGCACCGGGCTGTGCGCGTAGCCCACGATGGCGACCTGCGAGCGCGCGGCGAATCGGTCGCTCACCGCTCCCCCTCCGCCGTCGGGTCGAGGGCGAAGGCGGGGACGGGCGGCCCGTCGTCGCGGGCATCGAACACGGTGACGACCCGGTCACCCAACCGCAACGGCGCGTCGGGCCCGTCGACGAGCCGACCGATCAGCCGGAGGTCGACCTGCACGTCGAGCTCCACGTCGACGAGGACGAAGGGGATGTCGTCGGCGAAGCCGGGGAGGAACGAGTCGCGCAGCACGGTCCACGACCGGACGGTCCCCCGGCCGTCGACGGGCTCGAAGGTGAATCCCGGATCGGTGCTCAGGCAGTGGGGGCACACGACGTCGGGGGGATGCGTGAACCGTCCGCAGCGCCCGCAGCGCGCGAGCGCGAGCCGGTGCTCGGCGGCGGCGGCCCAGTAGGCCTCGCTCGTCGGGTCGGGCACGGGCACGGGCTTGTGCGCAGGCGCGGTGTCCGGGGTCACGTGCCCCGACCCGGGTGGCGACCGCCGATCCGCTCGGTAGCCTCGGCCGCGGCGGCGACGAGCCGGGCGCCGAGCGTGTCGATCTCGTCGCGGGTGAGGTCGTAGGTGGGACCGAGGACCATCACCTGCACGACTGCACGACCGGTGGCGTCGAACACCGCGGCCGACATCTGGTTGACCCGCTGCGGCGCGTCGTCGGCGATCTCCAGCGGCAGGTACTCGCTGTGGCTGATCTCGCGGATGACGGCGTCGCGCTCGCGCAGGTCGTGCTCCGCGTCGGGCCGGTCGACGAGCCGCTCGAGGATCACCTGGAGGTCGGGGCGCACGTTGGCGACCGCGAGCGCGTAGCCGCGGGCCCGCACGGCGGCCAGTGCGGCGACATAGCGCGCCCGCTCGTCGGCCGAGAGGTCACCGGCCTGGTCGAGCCAGGCGTCGACCTCCCCCGGGGGCGCCCAGGCCACGAACACCGCGGCGAAGGGTGCGGCGAACGGCACCGCCTCACCGGGGCGCGCCCGCAGGCCGAACGCGGGCCCGTGGTCGAACACCTGCTCCACCCGCTGATCGGTGCCGTCGATCGTGGAGAGCGCGACGCACGTGGCGGTGTCGCGGGCGAGGGCCTCGGCGACGGGCGCGACCCGGGCGAGGAGCGCCCCGGCGGCCCGGGCGGCGTCGCCCAGGCCGATGCAGGCCGGGCCGAGCACGTAGCGGAGGTCGGGATCCCGGCGATCGACGAGCGCCCGCTCGGCCAGTGCGAGCAGCACCGCGTCGCACGTGGCCCGGGGCATCCCCACCTCGCGGGCCAGCTCCGACACCGAGAACGCCTCGTCCTGGCGGGC
>Ga0194131_10006604_pt1 | contig 16041 bp, 35 predicted proteins | sample TA2KigO120mmetaG_FD_148631 | JGI IMG/M metagenome (GOLD analysis project Ga0194131, IMG submission 148631) | Freshwater microbial communities from Lake Tanganyika, Tanzania - TA2015053 Kigoma Offshore 120m | ecosystem: Environmental > Aquatic > Freshwater > Lake | place: Tanzania: Lake... | reverse complement strand
ACGCTGGTCATGGCTCTTCCTCCTTTCCCACGGATTCTTGTCGTTGCTCACCGCCAAGCCGCGACTTCAAAAGATGTTCGATAGCCTCGGGATCAAAATCTATCTTACCGTGATCACACTCAGGGTGCTGTGCCCAGTGTGATGCCCCCCAACCCTCGATGATCTTTCGCCAAAGGTCAACTCCGATCCTCACATGTAGGGTGGGCTGGCTCTTGCTACCATCGCGCCAGTCGATGGCGGAGGTCTCCAGTGAGGCGTCCCAGTCGCCGCTGTCGAGGCGAAGGTAAACGTTGTCCTGCTCGAAGCATTCCTGGTAAAGATGAAAATCATCGCTATAGGCGATGGTGCATCGTGTGCTCATGATACTATATTACGAGCGTAACCGCGGATTTACACCGTCAATTCTATTGACGGTTCAGGATCTGACTCACCGCTGCAACTCTCTTAACGTTGCTGTGATCTCACTCATTTCCTCTCTCCTTAAACATGCGCTAGAAAGAGAATTCAGCCTCGAAAATTCGCTGGTTTGATCTTGATCGACGTCACCGAGAAAGCAACCTGCGTCACCCAGGGCGTGTCGTCCTGGACATCGAGGTCCGAGAAACCCATCGCTCCTGGCACCGCCTCCATAGTCCAGGTCTCAATATCATTACCAGCCAGATCAAGGACCCGCAATGTCAGGTTCCTGGGCAGGGGTTTCATCATCCACGACCTGAGGTAGCTGTTGAGAGCAATCTCGGGCACGTTGATCGTCTCGATCGTCATGCTACCCTGGTCGATGACACCCGTCGTGAAGGTTGGTAGCTTGAGCCCGGTGAGCGGAATGTCGAGGTCAAGTCCCGCCACCCGCAGGATCCAGGGCGCCCGCTTCACGGTGAAGCCCTCCTCCTCCTCCTCCTCAGCCTCGGGCTGCGTTGTGATGACAGCCTCCTCGAGCGCTGCCTTCCGACGGCGGCGCTTCTTCTCGTCGCTCATTCGATCTCCATCGTCAACTATAACAGCGCTGCGGTCGATTTACAGGAACAAGCTCATCAAGCAAGCAGGTCACCGCTCCGTGCTGGGGATGCAGGACATGCACGGTCCTGAGGCCTGGCACGAGCTCCTGCGTCCGCTCATCGTAGATTATCAGGAGCTCATTCCTACCCACAGACGCCTCCCAGGTCGATTCATCGTGCCGCCTCCAGCAGATTGTAGTCTCACGAGGTCTCACCAGCTGCCCAATCGTTAGTGTTTCCATGCTCACATCATATTACAATCTGGTTGGTATTGTATCATATCGATAGGTCACGATCGATGATATCGTGGATCTCGTCCCGGGCCTGCTGGAGCTCTCCCGTCCGTCGGAGGACCCGGTAGGCGAGGTTCTCACCCGAGAGCTCACCACCCAACTCGAGCCCAGCCTTCCGCATCTTTGTGATCCTCTTCATGGCGGCCATCAGGGACCCCTCGGAGTGGGCCTCCCGTGCCCTTCTGATCACCTCACGGAAATCCATAACCTTCTTCACCACCTTCGACTCATCGAAGGCAGCACCACCCTCCGTGGGCTCGAGGACCCATTCGTTCCTCGTGATGCTCCATCGACCCGTTGCCTCAGGAGGATCCTCATCGATGTCCTCGACGTAGACCTCAACCGGGATACCCATGATCGTAACGTCGTGCTCCTCCTCCCACTTGAATTTCGCGAGCTTTGTCGCCCGTTGCAGCGCCTCTGGATCTTTGGAAGCGCCCATATCGACGATGATATGCAGGTCGAGATCGCTACCAGGTCCCCAGGTTCGGCCCGCGTAGGAGCCTGTCAGGATGATGTCCTCAACATCGAGCTCGAGCTCGAGCTCCTTGAGCCAGCGCTGGGCGATCCGATCGAGGGCATTCGCGATCTCAGGCCGGAGCTTGCCATCGTCCCAGATCCGCGGGCTGAGTCCGGGTTTCGGGCGGACGGAGTCCAGGGCTGTCTGGACGTCCATGGATCAGCTCTCCTCGGGACGACCCATCGGGGCACGCTTGACGTCGTCAAGCTCAGGCTCTTCGAGATTTCGATAAAGCGTACGACCCGAGACCCCCAGCGATTGCGCGGCATCAGGAACCCGACCGTCGTGCTTCGCCATCGCGTTGTAGATGCTGTTGCGCCAATCGAGCGGATCCTTGATACGGGTTGCGAGAAGGTCCGTGATATTCTGCGGCTTGAAGCTTCTAGCACGACGCTTCGATTGCTTACGCTTCTCATAAAGCGCCTCGACCTCGGCGATCTCCCTGATGAGCTCACTGATCTTATCCATACGATTAACTATTACGATCGCGCGATACCGAAGCGAGAAGTCGCAGTGCCGCGTGCATCTCAGCCTCCTGCCGATGATGCCCAGGCTCGATAGGCTCAAGTAAGCATCGACCATCGAGCTGTTCGCGGATCCAGCAGCTCTCGTCGTCGATGCCCCAGCTGACATTTGCCCACCCGAGCTTCTCACGGGCCCGCTCCGCCACCCGCTCGACGATCCGGAGCGGGTTGTGTGGGAGCTCAAGGAACATGAGATCACGCTCGCTCCACTTCACCCGCTTGGGATTCCGACGACGACGGACGATCTGTCGCTCCTCATCCGGGATCCTGCGTAGAACCTCGTAGAAACGATCATTTGAGATCATGTCTGTCCCCGTCTACCCTTGAGTATCGTGATCTCACGATCAAGGTACCAGCGGGCCTTCTCTAGATCCTCGATGTAGGCGCTTGGATCCTTGCGGCCCTTGCGGCTGATGTACTTCAGCGTGTTCCCAAGGTTGAAATTGAGATCCCAGGCCTCGATGACATCGATCGCCTCATGACCCGTGTCCTTCCGGTAATGTGCCGGATGATCGATCGCGCTCATTCGAACCAACCGGTCGCCGCCACGGTCGGATCACCACCGCGATCCAGGAAGCGTTGCCACTGCGTCATCTCCCACATTATCCTCTCGATAGTTGTCATCTTAATCCCACCATCCACCTTGCATAAGATTTTAGATCACGGTTTCTAGCCGCATGATAGGACTCGTAATCGATCTCGAGACCTAGTTTTCGTGCCAGACCCTCACCGACGCACCATGCTTCCCATTCCTCACCGAGCGTCTCCACCCGGACACGTAGGCTCTCGTGCCGACGTTCGGGCCGGTGCTTGTACTCATCGGCGTTCGGGAAGCGGAAGTGATAATCAGATGATTCACTGAGGATGATATGACCCGCCTCGTGCAGGATACCGAAGACCTGACTCTGGGGTGTTCGATTCGAATTAACGATGATCTCCTGCGTCGTGAAATTCACGTGATCGTCCCACCCTCGACTCCACTTGATGCACCAGCGACGCTCGACGAGCCACCCCTCGATCTTTTTGAGCGCGGTCGGGAGGGGGTCCCTCGAGAATCGAGGATCCCTGAACAGCGGGGGTCGCATGCTCATTCCCGCATGAGGTCATTTGTCGGTGCCGTAAAGGTCTCCTGCCCGTCCCGGGGCTTGTCGAGCCGAACGACAGCGAAGAAACGACGGGCCGAGGTGCCACCCTCAAAATGCTCGACCCCTGCCTGCTCGATGAGCTGGACAACGGTACCGATGAGGCTCATGTTGTAGACGTGACTGACTCTGTCTCCGGGCTTGATCACTTGACTTCTCCTTGTGTGATTATGCGGATATCTGCTGTGCTCTCTGCATTATAACATCCACACAAATGATATTACCAATGATGAAGTCACTTTGTATGATATCATCGATGGTGATCTGGATGGGGAGGGGCATTCTCTGCAACTTGAGCATGTAATTGTTGAGGGTTAACGTGTAGTAGAGGTTGTTTCCGATCATTTCAACGTTCGTTCTCGCCTTCTCAAACGGTCCCTTCTGCTGCCTGGTTGTTAAGCTCAGTGTCATGCTGGCCTCCCACATCTAAGTAGGACGACGGACGATGATTGCGCGGGATCGCTAGCTGAAGTAGCCCTCGACACAGTCCCAGGTGCCTAGTCCCTGGCTTCGGCACCCTCTACCGACCGCGTGACGCGCGAGGTTGTTGGGACCCGGCTCGGCGTAGTTCCGCCGGTAGTCCGCCTCGGTCCAGGTCTTCGGGCGGGGCCAGCTTCGATCGGTGATCGTCCGCCACATCCCGCTGAACTCGATCGGCTCGCTGCACTCATTGATGATGATCCGCTCGGGATCAAGGAGGATGGCGATCCAGTCCCAGAGATCCTCGACTCCGCGCTCGGGCATGACGTGAAGGGTGAAGCACCAGCCGCCCGAGCTCTTGCCGATGTGGAGGATGTCATCGTTCTCATCCCGTCGGCGTCCCCAGAACTCATCGGGTGGCAGGGTCTCGAGGCCGCGCTTCACGCTGTAGTAGTTCATGCCCATGGTGACTCCTGGCTACATCATACCACGGGGTGAGCCGGTTTGCACGGGATCACGACCGGGTCCGCTCCACGAATGCCCGATACCTGTCGAGGACAGGATTCTCACGATCCTTCTCGGAGAGCGCATCCCAAAGCTCGACGATCGCCTTGTCACGATCGAGGATGTCGTCCTCATGGACATCGTCCAGATCGATTTCTCCCCAAGTTCTCATGGGTTCTCCTGGTTATATTATATCAGCCGGAACAAGGGTGATACCTCTCCTTGAGAGGTTTGCTATCATGAATTTGCAATTAGGGCGCGCATGGCCTCTGCAGCGTGTGCTGCAGGTTCACTGATCGGCATCATGATGCGGACACGACCACCGACCCCGTTTGACCACTTCGGATCGATGACAGCCACGAGTCCGAGGTGGCTGATGAGCCCATTCACGGTGCTGACGATCCTCGGGAAATCTAGTTGCACGGCCATCTGTTGCTGGGTGAGCGGGACACCTTTCGGGGTCTCGATGTGGAGCTCAGCTGAGATTGTTGATCCGCGGACGAGGAACTCGTAGTGCACAACGCCCTGATTCCTCGGGTACTTGCTGACGTAGGTTTCCTTGTAGGTCGCCCGCGGGCTGGGCACCGGAAAATTCGTTCCGCAGCTAAGAGCGTTGAAAGTTTTGATAGCATCGATGAGATGGGAGCCGTTGGTGATCGACGAGCTCGTCTTCGACATCGTGGCAAGGTTCGTTGGGCTCGAGCTCTGTGGGATGACGGTGTAGCCGCTGCCGCTCAAGGTTCGCGGAAACCAGGTGTAGCCGATCGAGAGACCCCGTCGACGTGCAAAGGTGACGACGCGGGAGAGATCGAGGACCTCCTCATCGAGGGCAAGGTGAACGTTCACATCACTCACCGCAAGGCGCGCCCGAGCCTTCTCCTCGAGACTCTCGCGGAGCGCCTCATCCTCCCCGCACAGACGATCGAGAGCCTGCCCGATCCGACCTCCGAGCTCGTCGTCGAGATCGTAAAAATCATACTCAGCGAGCGCCGAGGCGTAGTCGAGACCCTGGGCGACGATCTCACGGCGGCTCTCACCGTTCCGGGCGAGCTTCGCCTCGACGACCGTGAGCAACCCTGAGCGATCGATGAGCAGGATGTCGATCTTCAGGCTCCCGCCGTTGAGATTGATCTGCTGACCTACGACCTCGACGTCGCCTCGCGCAAATCCTGGAACGATATCCGGGTTCTGGACGATCATCGCCTCGAGCTCAGCCTCATTCGCGTAGGTGGCGGTGACCTGCTGCACGGCAGCTCCATTCGATCCGATGTTGTATACCCGGCTCATTTGCGCTCCTTATGATACCTTTATACCACGTCACATCGTGGGTTGCACTGTTTCGCTATTCAGAGGACAAGCGTGTCCCACCGCGTTCCGATCCATATGAACATGACCGAGAAGATCGTGCTGAAGGGCGGGATGAGGATCATCTTGACGATCGGGTCGAGGATCCGCATCATTGCGTCTCAACTCTATGGAGAAAACGGAGCGGAACACCGAGGTTCTTGCCGTTCACGATGACAACATAGTAAACGTCGTAATCATGGATCCCACGATGGTCGAATGACACCACGAGTCCCACCGTTCCCGGCATGATATTTACCAGATTCGCTCGGATCATCTGTTTCGACCGGGTGTCAGGGAGCCTCGTACAGTCCCACCCCCATGGAGCCTCGGGACCTGTGTAGACCGCGGAGAGCTCGATGGTGACGAGATCACCCGGTTTCATGGTCAGGATCCATAGAAGGCAGCGACGATGCCCGCTGCAAGTGACAGGGTGAGCGAGTTTACGAGTATGATGTAAGCTCGCTCGCGGAACGTTCGGGCATCGAGGAAGATCATCGAGATCGAGAAGTTGATGATGGGCAGGAAGAAGCCGATGAGCATCACGGTCACAATCATCTTGTGGGCTGTCGCGTAGGCGAACATGCAGCTGAGGGTGTTCGTCAGGAACCCAAGGAAGAACATCACCCGAAGGCGGAGCCCGAGCTTGTCCTCACCGCGGAGGCGCTCCTGTATCCTCTCGAGAAACTCGATCACGCGGCCCTCCGGCGGGCGGCCCGCTTCTCGGCTGTCACCGCCGCCTTCTTCTCCTTCTGCTTGCGGGTGATGGCGGCGATCTCCTCGTCGGTCGTGCCCCGCTGCTCGTCGTAGAAGGACGACTGGTCGACCCCGGTGACGAGCTGGATGACGGCGAGCTCCTTTGCCTTCGCCTCGACGAGGCAGTCGATCTCGAGACCGTGCGGATCGACCGGGCCATCGACGAAGTTCGAGTGGGCGGTGGGGCTGACGGTCCGACCCTCACGCTCGCGGGCGGATTCGGAGTAGTGGGTGACGGGTCGAATACCCACGGGCCAGGTGCTCGCCGCGAGGTGGAGGGCGTCACGCTCGCTCAGCCCGCCGTCACAGAACTTGTGGTGGTGATAGTCGAAGACGACCGGGGTCCCGGTCCGCTGCCAGACCTTGTGGAGATCGACGACCGAGTAGCACTTCGCCTTGTCATCGTTCTCGACCGTGAGCCGACGTTTGACATTCTCGGGGACCCGCTCGAAGTTGCGGCACCAGCGATCCATCGACCCCTCCTTCTCACCGAAGGCACCGCCGAGGTGGATGTTGATCTTCGCCTCGGGCGTGTTCGGCAGGCCGATGGCGTCCATGATCTCGCCGTGGATCCGGAGGTCGCGGATGCAGTTCTGGACAACATGCTCGCGGGGGGACGTCAGGCAGTTGAACTGGCCCGGATGGAAGCTGAGACGCTGGCCACCCGCCCGAGCTGTCCGACCGACGAGCTCCAGGCCGGCCCGGATCGCGGGCCAGTCAGGCAGCTGCTCGAACTCGTATTCGGAGGCCCACGGGGCCAGGTCGGAGGTCATCCGATACACTTGAATCCCATGGGTGTTGTTCCACTCCACAATCCCATGAAGTGTCTCCACATTCTCCAGGGTGAGGCGGGATGCATGCTGGATACCCTTTTCCTGAAAGGTCCGCTTGATCATCGATCGGAACCCGCCCTTCTTCGAACCAAGGGTCATGTTGAGGCAGGCGTAACCGAAGCGGATGGACATGTTTAACCTCCGACCCTATAGTACCACAGGACCGGAGGTGTTGCATGGGTTCAGGGGCGACTAGCGGTCCTCTTCCATATCGCGGTCGTACTCAGCCCGATACATCTGCGCGTCGTTGAGGGTGTCCATGACCCAGTTGTGCATGCTGTCCCTCAAGTCCTCGTAGAGGTCATCGATCAGGCCGCTCGCCTCGTACTTCGCGTCGTCGGGGGTCGAAGTCACCCTTAAAGAGATCCTCGATGTTGATCATATACTTCTTGACAAGGTCGACTGGATCCTTCATGTTCCCGACGTACTCGTCGCTCTCTTTGATAACACGCTTCGCCTCTTCCTTGATAATCCTTCTAATTGCTGATTCTGTGAGTCTCATTTTCGATCTCCAGTAATAATTATAGCGTGCACGGGAGATTTTAGTGGACGAGAGATCACAGCAGAAGAATAATCCGGGCTACTACAAGGGCCTGGGGCGGAAGACGCGCTCGGAGCGTGAGCGTCACTTCAAGCGCCAGAGCTCAATGCACTGGGACGATCCCGGTGCCTATGAGGACGCACCCGGTGACGACAAGCCGACCCGGACATCGAAGTGGACAAAGATCGCAAACAAGAGGTTCCCAATGAAGAAGAATGAGTCAATCGATCTCAGCAACATTAACATCGAGCTGCTTGTGGCTGAGGCGCTTGTGTACGCGGACGCGGTGCTTCTCGAGAGGGAGGAACTCAACGAGGCGAAGAAGAAATCCGGCACGTCCACCGCCCTGAAGAACAAGGCAAAATCAGCGAATGCACCCCTCGGCGCGCTCCGCGCGATCTACAACAAGGGTCTCGCAGCGTGGCGCACCGGGCACCGCCCGGGCGCGAGCCAGCATGCCTGGGCGATGGGACGCGTCAACTCGGTCCTCGCCGGTGGTCCCGCCCGGAAGGTCGATGCCGCGCAGTGGAAGAGCATACAGAAGTTCCGCAAGGGTCGCCGGCGCCGCTGATCAGATTCCCGCAGCGGCGGTGGTTCCTGCAGTCGCCTTCACTGCGGCGGCTCGTCGGCGCCAGTGACAGCGGCGTTCTGAGCCTCGGTGCCGGCCGCGGCCTTCTTCTCGCCATTGCCCTTGAAGAAGTTCTTGAACGTATCGCTGATGTTCAACTTGCAGATTGTCTGTGACGCCAGCTTAACGAAGGGCCCGCTCTCAACGAACCCAGACTTTACCGCTTCAGTGATGGCGATCGTGATGAAGCTCGTGGGGGCAAGACCCATCGTCTTCATGATCTGATCGACGAGAGCGCCCTGTATCGCAGCTGCGAGTTTCGCAACAATCTTCGTGCAGGCGCCGGGTTGGAACATCGTCTTCAGGTCGCTTATACCCAAACCAGCGATGAAGTTTGTGATGACGTCGTGGAAAAGCCCAGCGGATATCCCCATAGCACCGGCGATCTTGTCGGCTGCCATCTTCTTCAGACCACGGAAGACGTCAAATCCCCCTCCCTGCTCAACGAGAGCGCGTCGCTCTATACGCTCGAGCTTCTCAAAGACGTACTCATTCCTCTCGGAAATGCTGTGTCCGAGAGCCTCCATGACGACGACATCACTTCCTATGCGCGCGAAGGCCTCACGGACCCGTGGGCTCTCGTCCTGAATAATCTCGAAATTTCTTCCTCTCATGGGTATCTCCCGCCTGTTAAGTATAGCGCTCTCCGCAATTACGTTTCGTCTATGACGATTTTAAGGTCCGAGTGACCACGGATCACCCGATGCCAGCTCTCACGTGGAATGTCGTAGGTCTCACCCGACGTCAGCGGGAAGGGAAGACCACTCTCAAGCTGCAGCTGCCAACCCCCGTCCTCGATGACCGTCACCCGTCGATCGCTCCGGTCCATGTGCCATTCGAGCTCCTCGCTCCGAACATCGCGGTTGAATTCACGTAACCTCCTGCCGCCGTCGATGATCTGCTCCCTGTAGGGTCGTGACATCACCACCAGCCCGGGATGTTCCTGCCGAACATCTTCGTGGACCTGCAGGCCCAGTAACCGCCCTTCGTCTTATCATTCTTGTCCGCGCAACCGTGACGTTCTCCGAAGCTCTTGCGGCGGGCCTTCGCGGCGGGGCTGCTGCCCATCGCGTCCGGCATGCTCGAACCGAATGACACCTTCTTGATGTTTCCGGTCTTTGGGTCACGAACGTAGACGTGAGCACGCCCACCGGACTTGCTTGCCCCTGCGGCGCCGAGCTTCACGGTGCGACCCTTGTACTTCGCCTCAGGCAGAAAATCATATTCAGTGCCCTCATTCGTCTCATTGAAGTTACCGGTAAACTTTCCCTTATTTCTGGGAACAAACACCTCATAGCGATCCTTTGACATTGGAATCATAGCCTCAGGCCTTGTTATACGAAAGCCTAAATTCTTAGATTGCCAATCAAAATCAGTAGGACGCAATCTGCCAAAAACGTACTTTCGAAGGGAATCAGCGTCAACCAAATACCATCCATTTCCTCTGTCTACCTCAACAGCACCGGGCACATCACCGATTCTTGTGTAGAGAAGACCGGTATATCGGGATTTTCTTAGTTTCAGGCTTGGCTCTTTCCCCTTTGCCATTTTCATCGCACGGTACCTGCTGGGAGTTGCATCGATATCCTGACTTACAACACCTTGATCATTTGTGGATGCAACAAGAAACGGTTCAAAATAGGGTGCAATAAATGCCCAAACGCCAAAACGTTCTGGTGCCGAATCATTAGTTTGTTTTACAGCTGAAAATCCTCCAAGCCTTGAAAGAATAATGCCCGGGCCGTTAGTGTAGGGCCTCTTGTCTGCACCTTCATTCATCTCATTGTCATCCCACATCGGAAAATCAAGGGGCACCCTCCGACCCTCGAACATCGCCCACTCGCCGATGTCACTCTGGAACATCTCATACTCGGCCGCGGTAGCCTCATAGAGTCCCCGATTCCAGAGCTCACGAGCCTCGTTGAAGAGATCGAAGAACTCGCGGGTGCCAGGGCGATAGACGTTGTCGTCGAATGTCACGCCGTTCCTGAGGTGATAGCGCATTCCCTCTGATAAGCTTGCACCGATTCCTGTCCTCTGCGCCGTCGCGGTCTCGTCCTTACGAGCATCCCGGTACACGTCGAATTCTCCGAGATTTTTTGGACTCTTCGGGTTGCCGTCAGCGTCCATATCTTCTGCGGTTGACTGCGCGCCGAAGGATTTACCCTTGTCCTCCGGATGGGCCAGCAGGGTCTCACTCCTGGTGGCCTGCGGAGGATGGACCTTGTCTACAGGTCCACCCTTTCTGCTGTCCTCACTTACTTTTTTTTTGATCCCTTTCCCTTCTTCGACCTGGGAATGTCATACCACTGGTTCTCGAGGGTCTTCTTCATGTTGCGACGCTTCTTCATGTACCAGGCCTTGCGGGCCTCGTTCATATGAGCGCTCTCAGCGTTGAGGTAATCGTAGATGACGTCCATCATCTCGGCTGCAACAGCGATCTTCTCCTGGACCCACTCGGGCAGGTCGTCGCCATCCTCGATCGCATCGTGGAGATCCTGTGCCTGGTTCGCCATCGTGTAGAGATTGTTCTTGATCATCGAGGATTCCTCGTGGTCATCAGAATCCTCGTACTCGATGCCATCATCCTCATCGAAATCACGATCGGGAGCCCCCGGACTGGGTGATCTCATCCTCGCGATCGGTTCCTCACCGCCGTAACCGAGGATATCGAGCATCGGCATCGCTGCGGCCATCACGTTGGGAAGCTCACCCTCGCGGGCCATGCAAGCGCACTCGGCGATGATCATCCTACGAAGTTCGTTCCTATCCATCATCTCTTCCCCTTGTTCTTGATTTTAACTTCCACGGCGGGCGTCCGCGGAAAATTAAGGCGTGCCTCCTCGGCGAGACGAGCCGCTTCGATCGCAGCCATCCTGAAAACCTTTTCCGCCTGCTCGAGCGTGAGCCCACCGCCGAGAAGCTCAACGACGCTCATCTCAGCAATCTCACTGAGCTCCTTCGCTCCGGCCCTGCCCCCATGTTGCAGCGAGCCTATCGCCATCCTGACAGGTTCCTTGATATTAGCGCTCTTAGGTTTCACGTTTGCCCTCACAAGCTATACATATCCATGAAGGACGAGAATTATGAGGGACGTTGCCGTTAAAATGATGGTGCTCGAGTACGTCGGGTTCATGCGGGCGATGCAGCTCTGGTTTCACGGTGCCCATCATCTAACGCGTGGAACGGGCTTCTCTGGGGATCACGTGAATCTCTACGGTCGCATCTATCAGGCAATCGGGGAGCAGATTGACGGGGCAATCGAGAAGGCGATCGGCCTCTTCGGTGATGAACTTGGGTGCCCGCTTCACATTACGGAGAAAGCGCTTGAGATCATGTCGGAGTATCCGAGTCCGATCGAGATGAGGGCCACAACGCAGGCTGCTGCTGGTCTCCAGATGGAGAAGGACTTCCTCAAGTTCTCGCAGAACTTCTACAATGCCCTCAAGCAGGCAGGTGCGATGACCCTTGGCCTCGATGACATGATCATGGCAAACGCGAATGCCCATGAGGGTCATGTCTACCTCCTGCAGCAGCGGATCAAGTCGAGCCTCGGCTAAAGCAGCGCAGGGGAGGCCGAAGCCTCCCCCTTGCTTTTTCAACTACCCGACAGTATCAGGCGCGACCGAGCATATCATCACCGTTCTCGACGCCGACGATGTAAGGAGCCGTGCGACCACCACCGCGGACGGTGTGGTAGTAACCACCGTAGCGTACGACCGCGTAGCCGGAGCGCTGGACCGGGACACGGCTGATCTCCTCACCGGTCGAGCGGACGCGGATCGTCATCGGCTTGCGGGCACGACGGGTCGTCTGCGTGGTGGCGGGGAACGTCAGGGAGGGCGTCGAGGTCGAGGTCGAGGTCGACTTACGGCTGCTGTCGAACTTGTTACTGTTGCTGTCGAACTTCGTGTTGCTGTTACGATTACTCATTTATCTATCTCCTTTTGTTTTTACGAGGTCCATTGGGGCCGCCTCGTGAATTAATACTAGCTTAAGTTCGCAGGTTTTGCAGATTAATTCGAACTTTTTTTTGTCGGTCACCAGCTCGAGCTTTCTGGATCGTGAAAGCGCCTTCACGGTCCGCTCGGTTCTCAGGGCACATGAGAGGCAGCAGGCTGGGTGACTGACCAGAAGACGAACAGGCCGTCGGGAGCGTGTGTATTTTGCCCCTCGACGGCCTGAATTGTGTTCGTTGATCCTTCGCTCAACGTCTGTCGTGATACCGCAGTAGAGCGTACCATCGGCGCACTCGACCAGGTAGATGTGGTAGAGTCTACTCGTCAATGTACTCAAGCATCTGATCCGCCTCGTGGGTCGAATCCCCGAGACGGGATCGAATCTTCGCGATGCGCAGCGCAGCCTTCAGTGCCTTCACATCGACCCCGTGACCCTCCTCATACTCAGTGAGGATCTCCTTCTGCGTCTCACGAAGCAGCCCCATCTCATTCTCGATGGAGGTCAGCTTCTCGACCAACTCACGAACAACTTCCTTGGTAGCCATTTTGATTCTCCTTTACCTTGATATTAATGATCTCAGTCTCGTTTTTCAAGCTCATCGTCCCAGGCATGCAGCACCTGGTTATTTACCAGAACCTCAAAGTATTCATGGTCATTCGGATCCTTGCCAACGCTCTTTATGACCAGGGCCAGGCTTTCGTCATGGGCATCGGAAACGTGCTGCATCGACGTAAACCGCGGGTTACGTGATAGCTTCAACCTAACCAGCGCTCCTGGGGCAAGCTGCGACATCACTGAAGGTCCTCATCATCAGGTTCCTCGAGCTCTGCTTCACAGCTCTGGTAGGCATGAGCTTTCACCGTCATGCTTGAACCCAGGGCTGTCATGATATCGTCGATCATCTCAGTGAGATCCTCGATCTCTTTAGCTGCGAACTTTAGAAGAGCGTTTCCCATCGAAACGCTCGCTAACCACGTCTACTTCGCCAGCCACGCTCTGCGTGGTAACCTGATCGCTCCCTTCGGAGGGGACGACAGCTGGCGCATCCGCGATCTTTTCAATCTTCTTGGATTTCATTTCTGGAAACATCGACGACAGCTGAGCTTCGTCCGGCGCTTCCAGCCTAAGTTTCTTCAGGAGATTGATGAAATCAGCGCGATCCTTCACGCCCCTAACTGCAAGCCATTGCTTGACATCGATGTTTCGACGCAATACGTAATTGTTCCAATTCATTCTTCAATTATCCTCATTTCTCTGCGAATGTTTTGGTCGAGGATCATAAAAATGAGCCTTGCACCCTCATCCGTGGTGCGACCGCGGAGATGCTTAGCAAGCTCTCTTTCGATCGATCCCTTGTCGCTGAGCTTGCATCCATTGAGAAAATTAGCAGCCCGCTCGTAGAGCGATTGCAGCTGCTCCTCATCCCAATCGTGAATTTCAAGTAACCTGGTCTCCAGATCTATCATGCTGCCTCAGTGTAAATATCCCCCAACATCGAAGCCATCGATTCCTGAAAGCGTGGATCAAGGGAAACACGTTTTGACTCTGCGTCAAGCAGCTCGGGAGAGATGCCCTGAAGGATGCAGAGCTCACGCGCGATCTTCTCGAGGGCTCGCAGGACGAGATTTCGAGCAGTCGAGATCGAGATCTCATCACCGTCAGCGGCCATTCGCTCCGCAATCGCACGATACTCCAGGCCGCCGAAATCCGAGCTCACGGTGGCGTAACCGTTCTTAAATTTTGAACCGTTGGGCATGCTCATCAGGACTCCTGGGCGACATCAAGGGCCGCGAGTTCGGACTTGGTGATTGGAAAGTTGACATGATCGGTGGGACTCTCGACGAGAGCGAAGCGAAGACGAAGGATCTTCTCCTCGCGTGCCGTAAGCTTCTTCAGACCGCGACGGATCGCAAGCGCGATCTTATCGCGGTCGATGCTCTCATCGATCTCATCGGCCCCGGTTCCCGGGATCAGATCTCCCAGTCTCGGTGCGTCGGGATCATCTCCCAGCGCGCCGGGCGCGTCGAGGCTCAGGGTATACTTGGAAGTCTGCAGCAGGACATCGAGAGAGCTGATCCCGACGCCCAGGATATCAGCAAGCTCCTCGACGGAGGGTTGAACCCCAAACTCACGTTGGTATTCCTCTGCCACCCGACGGGCGCGCCACACAAGGTTATTCGCCCCCGCCGGAAGACGGATGGAAGAGGACTGGAGCGTGATATGCCGCATGACCGACTGACGGATCCACCAGGTCGCGTAGGTCGAGAACTTGAAGCCACGCCGCCAGTCGAAACGATCCACCGCCTTCATGAGACCAAGGGTGCTCTCCTGGATCAGATCCTCGAAATCGCAGCCACGATTCTGATACTTCTTCGCGATCGAGATCGCGAGTCGAATATTCGACTGTACCATCCTGTTTCGCGCTGCGGACCGAACCTTCTCGTCCTTGCTCTCCATCTGCTGGGCGAGATCTACCTCACCCTCACGAGTGAGGAGGGCGTGACGACCCACCTCCTTGAAGAATGTCTGCATCATGTCAGGCATGTCAGCTCCTTTTTTTAATTTGCACCATCTTCGACGTCGTAGTGGTAGCGCTCATCCTCATCGAAACGCTGCGGATTGTACCGCATGTAGTCCTCATGAGCCCGTCGCCGGGCCTCACGAAGCCGCAGTTCATCCAAGAGATAGCAATATTCAACCTCGACAGCGCGGGCATCGTTGCCGCGGCGTCGCTCGGATTCGATCCATCCGCGGTACTGGCTAACCTTCGCGCGAATCTCGTCCTCGGGCATGATCGCAATATAATCACGATCATGAACTGGTACATTCCTACTTGCCATTTTGTCACTCTTTGCTTGATGTTCCAGCGGAGGTTATCTACTGCTGGTGGGATTGGACTCAACCTCAACCCTTCTTTACTATACCACGCTTTGCCGGGGTTTACACGTTTCCCGCGCGCTCATTTTCAGACGATCTTCTGCTTGATCGCTCTAACGTCATCCTCAACATTTTCGAGACGCTGTGAGAGACCAGAGATCGCAGTCTCAAAAGTCTTACGATCAGCCTCATGACTGTCAACCGTCTTCTCGAGAGCCCTCACGAGATCATGGAGCTTCTCGTTCTGGGTCTCAAGGTATTTCTGCATGATCGGTAGAGCTTTTGCGGCGAGCCAATACAGGATCGCAGTTGAAAGAGCTAATGCACCGAGTGGACCCGTGACTGTCTCAATTAAGAAATTCCAATCCATCGTTCTAACCTCCGTGAACGTGATTGTAACTATTACGCAGGAGCGTCATCGACGATAGTGCAGCCCACGGAGAGTAACATGCTTGCGGCGGAATGCGCATTTTCCAGCGCCGATCGAACGACCTTCAGGGGATCGACGATGCCTGCCTCAATCGTGTCCACATAGCGTTCGGTCGCAGCATCGTAGCCTGTGCTATCACGTAGACGCTCGACCTTCGAGAGGATAAGCTCGGGATTGCGACCTGCGTTTGAGACGATCTGCCGGAGCGGTGAGCAGCAGGCCTGCAAGATCACCTCGGTGCCCTGCTTGAACGAATCGCTCCGGTTTCTCAGGG
>Ga0194131_10006595_pt1 | contig 16051 bp, 16 predicted proteins | sample TA2KigO120mmetaG_FD_148631 | JGI IMG/M metagenome (GOLD analysis project Ga0194131, IMG submission 148631) | Freshwater microbial communities from Lake Tanganyika, Tanzania - TA2015053 Kigoma Offshore 120m | ecosystem: Environmental > Aquatic > Freshwater > Lake | place: Tanzania: Lake... | reverse complement strand
GCGTTCGATCGCCGACGCGACACCTCCGCGGCCATCGCCGGGAGCGGCGACCGGCAGCGTGAGCGCGCAGCACGAGAGAATATGACTTTCACCGCGATTACTCGGACGGACTCCTAGCGCGGTTTCGACTTCTTCGTAGTGTCCGGCTTCAGCCGGACCACACACGGCGGTGCCGATCAACGTGGTCCGGCTAAAGCCGGACACTACGACGTTTCAGAAACCGCTCTAGGCCCTTCTGCCAGCCAGATACTCGAGCACGAACGGGTTGCTCGTCCGCTCCCGCGCGACCGTCGTGTCCGAGCCGTGGCCCGGGTGGACGATGGCGTCGTCTCCCAGCGGGAAAATGACGCCGGTAATCGACCGCATCAGCGTCTCGTAATCGCCGCCCGGCAGATCGGTGCGGCCGATGGAGCCGGCAAAGAGCGTGTCGCCGACGAACAGCTCCCTGCCCGCCGCGCCCTTCTTCCCGACCTGCAGACACACTCCGCCCGGTGAATGCCCTGGCGTGTGGTGAATGCGCACCTCGTAGTCGCCGAAGCGGACGGGCGTCATGTCGTAGAAGACGTCCACCGGCGGCGGCTGCCGCACCGTGAAGCCGAACATCGCGCCCTGCTCCACCGCGTGCGCGTACAGCGGCTGATCGCCTTCGTGCATGTAGACGGGCACGTCGAGCGCCTCCTTCGCCTGCGCGACGCCGCTGATGTGGTCGATATGGGCGTGCGTGAGGAGGATGTAGAGGACCTGCACGTCGCGCTCGGCGACCGCGCCGAGCATGTCGCCGACCTCGTCGCCCGGGTCGATCAGAATGGCCTCGTGCGTGCGCTCGCAGCCGACGAGATAGCCGTTCTTGTGGAAGGGCGGTGCCGCGCGGACCTCGAGAATCACCGCTACAATCGTACCGTGATCCTGTGCCTCGTCGACGACCTGATCTTCTCGATCAAGATCTCCACCGCCGCCAAGGCGATCGGCGCGGAGATCTACTTCGAGCGCGCCGCGGACACGGTGCTCTCGAGCATCCGCGACAAGAAGCCGGCGCTCGTCATCCTGGACCTGAACAGCGGCAAGATGCGTCCGCTGGACGTGATTGCCGCGGTGAAGGCCGACGACGAGCTGAAAGGGATCCGGACGCTGGGGTTCGTCTCGCACGTGCACGCCGACGTGATTGCCATGGCGCGCGAGGCCGGCATCGACGAGGTGCTGGCGCGGTCGGCGTTCAGCGATCGCCTGGGCGAGATTCTCAGGTCCGCAGGAACAGCCACATGAGGACGCCGAGCGCGCCGAGTATCACGATCGTCGTCAGCAGCACGCGGCCGACCGTCGCCGGCGGCCCGGCATCGTCATCCGCTTCGTCGCCCGCGCCGCCGCGGACGTCGAGGATCGCGGCCATCGCCCGCATCTCGGCCGCGAAAGCCGCCGCACTCTGGAAACGGGAGTCGGGGTTCGGCGCGACCGCGCGCAGGACGATGTCGTCGAGCTCGGCGGGGACGTGGGGGTTCGAGGCGCCCGGGGCGGAGGCGCCGCGATGCAGCGGGCGCCGCGTCGTCAGCATTTCGTACAGCACTGCGCCCACGGAATAGATGTCCGAGCGCTCGTCCGCCGCCTTGCCGCGCGCTTCCTCCGGCGAGTCGTAGTCGCGGAGGCGGACGTCGGCGGCGTGCTTGTCGAAGCCGGCCCGCGCGGCCAGCTCGAACGCCGGGATCTTCGCGTGGCCCTTGGCCGTGATCACGATGGAATCAGGGCTGAGGCCGCCGTGGACGAACCCGGCCGCGTGCGCGTCGGCGACCGCGTCGGCCATCTGGATCGCGAGCTCCACGGCGCGGCGCACGTTCATCGGCCGGCCGGCCAGCTCCGCACGCAGCGATTGTCCCTTCAGGAACTCGAACGCGAGATAGACACGCCCGTCGTCTTCGCCGGCGTCGAAGAGCGTGGTGACGTTGGGATGCGAGAGCGCGATGACCGACCGCGCCTTCTCGAGCAGTGACTCGCGTTCGGCCGGCTCCGCGGCGAACCCGGGCGGCAGCAGGCGCACGGCGACCGTCCGTCCCAGCTTCGTGTCGCGCGCGCGGTACAGCTCGCCCGGGCCCGCGGGCTCGAGCCGCTCGAGGAGGTTGTAGTGCGCCACCACGCCGATCGGGCCGGGCACGGCGGTCGTCATCGCTTGTCGAGCTCGATGACGCTCTGCAGCAGCTCCTTCGCGTCGCCGATCTGCTCCAGCACGAGCGCGATGTCCAGCGTCGGCTTGCCCGGCAGGCGCGTGCTCTCGCAGTAGACCCCGTGCTGCCCCACCATCGACAGCGCATCCGTGAGCAGATCGAGGGCGACGGCGAGCCGGCCGCGCGCCGCGCCCATCATCGTCTCGTGGACCTCGAGCGCCTCGCGATGCTTGTCGAAGGCCGACACGTCAGCGCTTCTTCGGCGGCCGCGACGGCCGGATCTCGACGCGGCTCGGCAGGCTGCGTGAGGGATGCGCGATGAGGTCGGTGACGACCTGCGCGACGTCCTCGGGCGCGAGCTTCCACTGGTCGTCGCCGGGCGAACGCCCGCTGAACTCCGTCCGCACCGACCCCGGCATGACGTAGGCGACGCGCACGCCGTCGTGCCGCACCTCCTGCATCAGCGCTTCGCTGAACGCGTTGAGGCCCGCCTTCGACGCGCAGTAGGCCGCGGCTTCCTGGAACGGGTTGGTGCTGGCCAGGCTGCTGACGTTGACGATCCAGCCGCCGCCGCGCGCCTTCAGGTGCGGCAGCGTCGCGTGACAGCAGTGAAAGACGCCGGTGAGGTTCGTGTCGATGACCGTGTGCCAGTCCTTGCGCGCCATGTCGGCCACGCGGCGGAAGATCCCGACGCCCGCGTTGTTGACGAGGATGTCGATGCCGCCGAGGCGGCTCGCCACCGCGCCGATCGCCTCCTCGACTTCCTCGTAGCGGCGCACGTCCGCGCGCAGCGCCAGCACGTGGCGATCGGCCGCCGTCCGCTGGAGGTCCGCCTGCGCCGTGCGGAGGTTGTCCGCTGAGGTGCCGGTGATGGCGACGTCCGCGCCGCGCTCGAGCAGCGCGCGCGCCACGGCGAGCCCGATCCCGCGCGACCCGCCCGTCACCACCGCGACTTTGCCCGTGAGCGGCGCCATCGACCATTACAATACACGCTCACATGACCACGGTGGCCATCATCGGCGCGGGGGAACTGGGCGGCGCCACCGCGCACGCGCTCGCGGCGCGCGATCGCACAGGCCGTGTGCTGCTGGTGGACGCCGCGGGACAGGTGGCCGCGGGCAAGGCGCTCGACATCCGGCAGGCCGGGCCGATCGACGGGTATCACACGCGCCTCGAGGGCACGACCGACGAGAGCCGCGTCACCGGCTGTCACGTGTGCATCATCGCGGATCGCTTCGGCGGCAAGCCGGCGGAATGGCAGGGCGAGGAAGCGCTGACGATGGTCACGCGTGTGGCGCGGGCGATTGGCGACGCGCCGATCGTGTTTGCGGGCGCCGCGCAGGCCGAACTGATCGGGCACCTGGCGCGCGAGGCGCGGATTCCCCGCGAGCGGCTGATCGGCTCGGCGCCCGAAGCGCTCGCCTCGGCGGTGCGGGCGATCGTCGCCATGGAAGCGCGTTGCTCGTCCACCGAAGTGAACCTCACCGTGCTCGGCGTGCCGCCGGCAGGCTTCGTCGTGCCGTGGAGCGAGGCGTCGATCGGCGGCTACGCGCTCGATCGGGTGCTCTCGCAGGTGCAGCTCACGCGCGTCGAAGCGCGCGTGGCACAGCTCTGGCCGCCCGGTCCGTTCGCGCTCGGCGCCGCGGCCGCGCGTGCCGCCGAAGCCATCCTGCACGCGTCGCGCCGATCATTCAGCGTGCTCACCGCGCTCGGCGGCGAGTTCGGCGTGCGCGACCGCGTGGGCAGCGTGCCCGCGCTGCTCGCCTCGCGCGGCATCGTCCACGTGCGCGTGCCGGCGCTCACGACGAAGGAACGGGTGCAGATCGAGACGGCGCTCGGCGTGTGAGTTAGGATCGAAGGATGCGAAGGGTCGCGTCGATCGGCGTGCTGCTCGCGCTGGCGTTCGGTGCCACGAGGGCGGCGACGCCGCCAATCGACCCGCAGGCGGTACTGACGCACATCAAAGTGTTGTCAGCCGACGATCTGCAGGGACGGGCCAACGGCACGGCCGGCCTCGAGCGGGCCGCCGAATACATCGCCGCCGAGTTCAGGGGCGCCGGCCTCGAGCCGGCCGGCGGCGGCAACGGGTTCTTCCAGCCATTCGAAATCGCCGCCGGCCTGGCCATCGGCGCCGGCAACGAGCTGATCCTGCGCGGCGGCGGGCAGACGGTCCGGTTGTCGCTCGGCGCCTCGTACATCCCCCTGGCGGTGACGCCGAACGACTCGCCGCGCGAGCCATCGATCGACCTCGACAACGTCCCGCTGGTGTTTGCCGGCTACGGCGTCGTGGCGCCCGCGCAGAAGTACGACGACTACGCCGGCATCGACGTCTCCGGGAAGGCGGTCCTGATCTTCTCGCACGAGCCGCAGGAGAACCGCGCCGACAGCCGGCTGAACGGCGCACGGCCGCTGCGCGAGACCTCGCTCTATGCCAAGGCGCTGGCCGCGCGCAACCGCGGCGCGCGCGCGCTCCTCGTGGTCTCCGACCCGACGCACCGCGTGGACCAGGTCAACTACGAGGTGTTTCCGCTCGAGCCCGATGCCGAGGATCACGCGATCCCCGTGCTGCGCGTGTCGCGCGCATCGGTGGCACCGCTGCTCCAGGCGTGGGACCTCGACCGCGTCGCCGCGCTGATCGACACCGACCTGACGCCGCGGTCGCGCGCGCTCACCGCCGCCACGGCGGACTACACCGAGTTCCTCTCGCGCAACCCGCGGACAATCCGCAACGTCGTCGGCATGCTGCGGGGCACGGACGCCGAGCGCGGTGACGAAGCCATCGTGCTCGGCGCGCACTACGATCACGTCGGTCTCGGCGGCAGGTTCTCCGCCGCTCCGGACATGACCGGCGAGATTCACAACGGCGCCGACGACAACGCGTCCGGCGTCGCGGGCATCATCGAGGCCGCGCGCGCGGCCGCCGCCGACCGCTCGCGCTTCCCGCGGTCGCTGGTGTTCGTCGCCTTCGCGGGCGAGGAGCGCGGGCTCTTCGGCTCGGCGCACTACGCCTCCAACCCCGCCATCCGCGACACGATCGCGATGATCAATCTCGACATGATCGGACGGTCGAAGGGGCGCGTCGAGGTCGGCGGCCTCGTGGCGTCCCCCTCGCTCGCCGATGACGTCAACGCGGCGGCGAAGGCCGCCGGCGGCATCGAGGTGCGGCGCAGCTCAATCGGCGCCGGGCGCAGCGACGACGCGTCGTTCCTCGACAAGAACATTCCGTCGCTGCACTTCTTCACCGGCTTTCACGATGACTACCATCGGCCGGGCGACGACTGGCACAAGATCGACGCGCCTGGAACGGCGCGCGTGGCGGCGCTCGCGCTGGAGCTTGCCGCCCGCCTCGCGGCGGCGCGCGGGCGCCCGCCGATGCTGAACCGGTAGGGGCACGGCGCCGCCGTGCCCCTACGACGGCTGGGGAATCAGGCTCGTCTGGCGATGCAGGCTGAGACCGGTCGCGAACGACTGCAGCCGCTCCCGCAGCATCAGGCGTCCGCGGTGCAGCCGCGACTTCAGCGTCTGGTCCTTCACGCGCAGCCGCGTGCTGGCCTCCTCGGTCGAAAGCCCCTGAATGTCACGCAGCACGACCGGCGCGCGGTAGATCTCGGGCAGCTCCGCAATCGCCGCCGTCACCGCGTGCCTGAGCTGCGCCCGCAGCAGCTCCTCGTCAGGCATGCGCGACCAGTCGACGGGAACGACGATCGCCGGCTGCTCCTCGTCCGCCATACGTGCCGCCTTGCCGGTCCGCAGGCGCGACATCGCCGTGTTGAACGTGATGCGGTAGATCCACGAGGAGAGCGCCGCGTCGCCGCGGAACTTGTCCACCTTCCGGTAGACCTTGAGAAGAACGTCCTGCGTAACCTCTTCCGCATCCTCGGGGTTTCGCATGTGACGCCGTGCAAGCTGGTAAATCCTCGAGCCGAAACGCTCCGCCAGCTCCTGGACGGCCTCCGGGTCTGACGCCCGGAGCCGCCGGATGAGCGCGCGGTCCTGGGTCCTGTCCATGGGGTTGTGCCTCTACCATCCAAGAACACCGACTCATTCAGTCCTATTCCCGCAACCTTGACACGCCCCGTGTATGGGGTCTGACCCCATGAGTCGCGGCGTGTCATGGGGTCAGACCCCAGACCCCGTATGCTTATGGGCACATGGTCCTTGGGGCCATCCTCCTGATGGCGGCGCTGATCCTCATCAACGCCGTCTACGTCGCAGCCGAATTCGCCGCCGTCAGCGTGCGCCGCAGCCGCGTCCAGCAGCTGGCCGCCGACGGCAACCCGCTGGCCGCGTGGCTGTTGCCGTTCGTCGAGTCGCCGGCAGCGCTGGACCGCTACATCGCCGCCTGTCAGATCGGCATCACGCTTTCCAGCCTCGTCCTCGGCGCCTACGCCCAGCGGACGATCGCGGTCTGGCTGACGCCGCTCTTCGCCGACCTGGGCGGACTGCAGGAAGTGGCGGCGCAGTCCACGTCGGCGGCCGTCGTCCTGCTCGTGCTCACGGCGGCGCAGGTCATCTTCGCTGAGCTCGTGCCGAAGTCCCTGGCGCTGCAGTACCCGACGCAGACGGCGCTCTACACGCTGGTCCCGATGATCGCGTCGCTCTGGGTGTACCGCCCGTTCATCAAGTGGCTGAACGGCACCGGGCTGCTGCTGCTCCGGCTGCTCGGGTCGCCGCAGCAGGCGCACCGGCACATTCACTCGCCGGAAGAGATCGAGCTGCTCATCGCGGAGAGCCGCGACGGCGGGCTGCTCGAGCCCGACGAGCACCGCCGCCTGCAGCGCGCGCTCCGCCTGAACCTGCGCCAGGCCAGGCAGCTCATGGTGCCGCGCCGCAAGATCGAATCGCTCGACGTCCGGACGCCGCTCAACGAGGCGATCGACGTCGTGGTCCACAGCCCGTTCTCACGGTTGCCCGTCTACCAGGAATCGATCGACAACATCGTCGGCATCCTGCACACCAAGGACCTCGTGCGGTGGATGGTGAGCGGCGCGCCGCCGGAGGTGACGCTGGACAGCCTGCTGCGCCCGATCACGAGCGTGCACGAGAGCGTGGCCGCCGACCGCGTGCTGCGGCAGCTCCGCGAGCGCCGCACGCACCAGGCGCTCGTCGTGGACGAATTCGGCGGCACCGCCGGACTGCTGACGCTGGAAGACGTGCTGTCGGAGCTGCTCGGCGACGTGGGCGACGAGTTCAAGGCCGGTGACCCGGTCGCCGAAGCGCTGCCCGACGGCGGCACGCGGCTCCCCGGTGGCCTCACCGTGGACGACGCGGCCGCGCTGCTGAAGACGGAGTTCGACTCGGACGCGACCACGATTGCCGGGCTGGTGCTGGGGGCGCTCGGGCATCTGCCGGGCCGGGGCGACCGCGCGACGATCGGCGACTACGAGTTCGAGGTGGAAGCCGTAGCCAACCGGGCGATCGAGTCGGTCGTCGCGCGGCGGCTCGTGCCTGAGGCCGCGGAGGCGGACGAGTGATGGAGGTCTTCGTCGCGGTCACGATCATCATGCTGCTCGTGCTGGCGAACGGCCTGTTCGTCGCGGCCGAGTTCGCGATCGTCGGCGCGCCGCGGGCGACGATCGAGCACCAGGCCGCGCAGGGAGGCCGGCTGGCGCAGCGGGTCGCCCACATCCTCGAGGACCCGAAGCGCCAGGACCGCTACATCGCCACCACCCAGGTCGGCATCTCCGTGGCGAGCCTGGGGCTCGGTATGTACGGCGAGCACGTGCTCGCCGCGTGGATTGCGGCCTGGCTCGAGCCGATGAGCATCACGCGCTGGGTCGCGGCGCATGCCGCGGCCAGCGTCATCGCGGTTGCGCTGCTCACGTATCTCCACATCGTCATCGGCGAGATGGTGCCGAAGGCGCTGGCGCTGCAGCGCGCCGATCGGACGGCGCTCTACGTGAGCCCGGTGATCCAGGCGATCGAAACAGCGATCCTGCCGGTGGTCGTCGGGCTCAACGCCATCGGCAACGGCCTGCTGCGCGGGATCGGAATCCGCCGCCAGGAAGTCGAGGGAGAGCGGTATCACACGACGGAAGAGCTGCAGTACATCATCCAGGAGAGCCAGGCGGGCGGGATGCTGCGCGGCGAGTCGGGCCGCATCCTGCGCGAGCTCTTCGAGTTCGGCGATCGCAACGCCGGCGAGGTGATGGTGCCGCGGGTGCTCGTGGCGGGCATTCCCGTCGGCGCCGAGGCCGACGAGCTGCGCGCGATCGTGCACGCGCACCCGCATACCCGTTATCCCGTCTACGTCGGCGATCTCGACCACATCGTGGGCAGCCTGCACATCAAGGACGTGCTGCGCCATGTCATCACCGGACGGACGGTGACCGCGGAGCTCGCGCGCCCGGTGCCGTACGTGCCGGGGCCGACGCAGCTCGACGCGCTGATGGCGGCGATGCGGCGCCAGCGCGCGCAGATGGCGGTCGTGATGGACCAGCACGGCGGCACGGCGGGCCTCGTCACCATGGAAGACCTCTTCGAGGAAGTCATCGGCGACATCGAGGAGGGCGGCCAGCGTCCGACGTCGATCGTCCGCGAAGCGGGCGGCCGGCTGCGCGTGCGCGGGACGGTGCGCCTCGACGAAGCGGGCAAGGTGCTCGGCTGCGTCATCGAACACCCGCGCGTGACCTCGGTGAGCGGTCTCGTGCTGCTGCTCCTCGGCCGGCCCGCCGCCGTGGGTGACACCGTGGTGTGGCAGAACGTTCAGTTCGAGGTGACGTCGGTGGTGGAACGCGGCGTCGAAGAGGCGCTCGTGACGCCAGCGGGCCGTAAGGGCCCGCCCTACGACCCCACGCTGCGTACGTAGGGCGGCCCTTCACGGGCCGCCGGAACGCGCTCGAACACCTCGCTGAAGTGCCGGATGAGCCGCTCCTCGACGTCGTGGAGCGGCACCGCGCGTCCCGTCAGCTTCGCGAGCGAGGTCACGCCGCCCTCGGTGATGCCGCACGGCACGATCAGGCGGAAATGATCGAGATCGGTGCTCACGTTGAACGCGAAGCCGTGGCTCGTAATCCAGCGTGAGATGCGGATGCCGATCGCCCCGATCTTGTCGCCGCCGACCCACGCGCCCGTCAGCCCCTTGATGCGGCCCGCAGTGACGCCGTAGTCGGCGCAGACGCGGATCATCACGTCTTCGACGTCGCGCACGTAGCGGTGAACGTCGCAGCGGTCCGGCTTCAGGTCGAGAATCGGGTAGCCGACGATCTGTCCCGGCCCGTGATAGGTCACGTCGCCGCCGCGGCCCGTCTCGGACACCTCGATGCCGATCTCCGCCAGCCGGTCGCTGGACGCGACGATGTTGGAACGGCCGCCGTCGCCTTTGACGCCGAGCGTGATGACGGGTGGGTGCTGCAGCAGGAGCAGAAGGTCAGGCACGCGATCCGCCCGGCGCTCCTCGACGAGCGCGCGCTGCAATGCGAGGGCTTCCGTGTATCCGATCAGGCCAAGGCGTCGAACGTCGAGCAGGGCCGACATGAACGTCGGCCCTACACCTGATTGCTGTCGAAGTTCTCGAGCTGCTGCCTGACGTCCGACATGAACTGATCGGCCGCGGCGCCGTCCACCAGGCGGTGGTCGTAGCCGAGCGTCAGGTAGGCCATCGTCCGGATCGCAATCGCGTCGTCCACGACGACCGGGCGTTTTTCGATGGTGCCGACGCCGAGGATGGCGACCTGCGGCTGGTTGATGATCGGCATGCCGAATTGCGCGCCGAACTGGCCCGGGTTGGTGATGGTGAACGTGCCGCCGTGCACGTCGTCGGGCTTGAGCTGCTTGGCCCGCGCGCGGGCGGCGACGTCGGCAATCGCGCGGCACAGGCCCAGCAGGTTCTTCTCGTCCGCGTTCCTGATCACCGGGACGATCAGGCCGCTCTCGAGCGCCACCGCGATGCCGAGGTTGACGTCCTTCTTGAAGACGACGTTGTCGCCGTCGAGCGAGGCGTTGATGACCGGGTGCCGGTGCAGCGCGTCGATGACCGCCTTGGCGATGAAGCCCATGTAGGTCAGCTTCGCCCCGAGCGCCTCGTACTGCGCCTTCTTCTGCTGGCGGAGGCGTTCGAGGGTCGAGAAGTTCACGTGGAAGACCGAGTGCACGTGCGCCGACGTGCGCCGGCTCAGCACCATGTGCTCCGCGATCTTCCTCCGCATCACGGAGAGCGGCTGGACCTCCACGCGTGCTCCCTGCCGGTAGGCGAAGACCGGCGCGGGCCTGTCGTGGGGGCCGGCTTCAGCCGGCCCGACAGGGGCCGGTCTCGCGGCGGGCGCCGGACGCGGCGCCTCCTCCGGCGTGCCCTTCTCGATGTAACCCAGGATGTCGTGCTTGGTGACGCGGCCGCCGATCCCCGAGCCGGGAATCTGCGTGATGTCCACGTTGTTCTCGCGCGCGATGCGGCGGACGAGCGGCGACGACTTCTGGCGCCGCACATCGTCGATCGACGGCACGGGGACGCCGTGGAAGCCGCGATGGGCCTGGGGTGCCTTGGGTGCCTGGGGTGCTTGCGAGTGACCGTTCGGCTTGCTCCCCTTCCCCGCTGTTTCGGGCGTCGCGGGCGCCGGCGCCGCGGCCGACTCTCCGGGCTGTGCGATCGTCGCGACGACGCTGTTGACCGCGACGGTTTCCCCTTCGTGCACGGCGATGTCGGTGAGGACGCCGGCGGCCGGCGAGGGAATCTCCGCGTCAACCTTGTCCGTGGAGATCTCAAACAGCGGCTCGTCGCGGTCCACCCGATCGCCCACCTTCTTGATCCAGCGGACGATGGTCCCTTCGGCGATCGACTCCCCCATCTGGGGCATCACGACCGGGGTAGGCATGGCTACATGTGAATGGCGGCGCCGTGCGTCGCGTGCGCCGCTTCTCCAACCGCCTCCGAGAACGTCGGGTGCGCGTGCATCGTCTTCACGAGCTCTTCGACCGTGCACTCGAGCCGCAGCGCCAGCACCGCCTCGGCGACCAGCTCCGTGGAGCGCGGCCCGATCATGTGCACGCCCAGCACCTCATCGTACTTCCTGTCCGCGACGATCTTGACGAAGCCTTCCGTCTCCCCTGCCATCTTCGCGCGGCCGAGCACGCCGAAGGGGAAGGACCCGACGCGCACGTCGTAGCCGCGGCTCTTCGCCTCGGCCTCGGTCAACCCGACGCTGCCGATCTCCGGGTCGCAGTACGTGCAGCCCGGGACGTGGTCGTAGTTGATCGGCTTCACCTCTTTGCCCGCCAGCCGCTCGGCGACCAGGATCCCTTCCGCGGACGACACGTGCGCGAGCTGCGGATGCGGCGCGCCTTCGACCGTGATCACGTCGCCGATCGCCGAAATGTTCGGCACCGACGTGCGGTACAGCGAGTCCACGCGGATGTACCCCTTCTCCATCGTGATCCCGAGCTCTTCGGCGCCGAGGCCGGCGGTCACGGGGCCGCGACCCGTCGCCACGAGCAGCAGGTCCGCGGACAGCTTCTGCGTCTTGCCGCCGGGCGTCTGCGCCTCGATGTCCACGCCCGAGGCGGTGGCCGCCGCTTTCGTCACCTTCGTGCCCGTCAGCGAGGTGATGCCCTGCTTCTTGAACGACTTCGCGAGCTCCGCGGATACCGCGTCGTCCTCGACCGGGACGAGCCGCGGCAGCAGCTCGATGATCGTCACCTCGCTGCCGAACCGCCGGTAGATCGACGCGAACTCCACGCCCACCGCGCCGCTGCCCATGATCACCAGCGACTTCGGCACCTCCCGCAGGTGGATCGCCTCGTCGCTCGTGATGATGCGCGTGTGATCGATCGTGATGCCGGGAACGCTGCGCGGCGCGGAGCCGGTGGCGATGATGATCTCCGGCGCCTCCAGCGTCTGCTCATCACCGTTGACGATGTCGACCTTTCCCTTGCCGAGGAGGCGCGCCGTCCCCTTGATCCAGTCGATCTTGTTCTTCTTGAACAGGAACTCGACGCCCTTGGTGAGGCCGGCGACGATCTTGTCCTTGCGCGCGTGCACCTGCGCCATGTCGATGGCCGGCTGCCCGTACGGGAGCATCACGCCCCACTCGGTGGCGCCCTGGATGACCTTCATGGCGTGGGCGTGTTCGAGGAGCGCCTTCGTCGGGATGCAGCCCCAGATCAGGCAGGTGCCGCCGAGCGCCCTCTGCTTCTCGACAACGGCGACCTTCCTGCCGAGCTGCGCGGCGCGGATCGCGGCAACGTAGCCGCCGGTCCCGGCGCCAATGACAACGACATCGTATGAAGCCATCTATTTTCGAAGCGAGGTCAGCGGAACGAACGCATCGGCCGGCGGCCGAGGCGGAGCAGGCGTGCCAGGAGGCGCCTCACCAGTCAGCCGCTGCACCTGGACGCGCAGCTCGCCGTGCTGGTACTTGAGCTCCCAGTACATCTGGGAGAGCTGTTCGAGCCGCCGGGCCGTCCGCCGGGCCTTGCTCCACGCCAGCAGCGCCAGCAGGAGCGACACACCCATGACGATCCACTGGACAGTCATCCAAAGGGCAACGTTAGCGAAGGAAATTCGGAAGTGTCAAGGCGCACCGGGCGGGCAAGCGAAGGGCGGCAAGTTATACTCGCGCTCTTCGACATGCCCGAGCGGCGCAAGACAGTCCTCGTCGTGGATGACGATGAAGGAATGCGGGACACGCTGACCGCGGTCCTCAGGTCCGACTATCGCGTCCTGCGCGCGGCCACCGGCGAGGCCGCGCTGCAGATGATGGAGAGCGAGGACGTCGACCTGATGCTCCTCGACGTGCGCCTGCCAGGCATCAACGGCTTCGAGGTCCTCAAGATCACGAAGGAGAACTACCCGTACGTCGAGGTGATCGTCATCTCGGTGCTCAAGGAGCTCGACGCCGCCATCGAGGCGATGCGGTACGGCGCCTATCACTACATCTCGAAGGATTTCGAGGTCGAGGGCGTGCGCGGGCTCGTGGCGAACGCCGCCGAGCGGCAGGACCTCAATCGCCACGTCATGCGCCTCCGCGCCGAGGTCGCCGAGCAGATCGACCGGGAGTTCGTCGTCGGCCCGAGCCGGCGGACGCGCGAGGTCATCGAGCTCGTCCAGAAGGTGGCGAAGCTGAACGCCACCGTGCTGATCCTCGGCGAGAGCGGCACCGGCAAGGAGCTGCTCGCGCGCCGGATCCACCGCGAGTCAGGGGCGGCCGAGGCGCCGTTTGTCGCCGTGAACCTGGCCGCGATTCCGCGCGAGCTCGTGGAGAGCACCCTCTTCGGCCATGAGAAGGGCGCGTTCACCGGCGCCATCCGCCAGCAGCTCGGGAAGTTCGAGCTCGCCTCGGGCGGCACGCTGTTTCTCGACGAGATCGGCGACCTGCGCTACGAGCTCCAGGCGAAGCTGCTGCGCGCCATCCAGGAGAACGAGATCGAGCGGGTGGGCGGGACGCACCCCATCAAGACCGACTTCCGCCTGATTGCCGCCACCAACACCGACCTGGAGAAGGCGGTGAAGGACGGGAACTTCCGCGAGGACCTCTATTACCGGCTGAACGTGATCCCCGTCCGCATGCCCGCGCTCCGCGAGCGCATGGAGGACCTGCCGGAGCTCGCGCGATTCTTCCTGCAACGCTACAACATCAAGTTCCACAAGAACATTCAGGGCATCGCGGAGTCCACGCTCAAGATCATGGGCGCGTACTGGTGGCCCGGGAACATCCGGGAGCTCGAGAACCTGATCGAGCGGCTGGTGGCGGTGTCCGACAAGGACTGGATCACCGACGAGGACCTGCCGTACGAGTTCCATATGGCTCAGCTCGACGCCGCGGGGCCCGCCAACGAGAACCTCCTCGAGCGGGCGGTCACGACGTTCGAGCGGAACTTCATCATCCGGGCGCTGGAGAAGGCCGGCTGGAACGTCACGGCGACCGCCCGCACACTCGGGATCCCGCTGAGCACGCTGAAATTCAAGATGGACCGGCTCGAGATCCGCGAGCTGGCGAGGAAGATCCGCGGCAATTAGAGCGGTTTCTGAAACGTCGAAACCGCGCTAGTCCGTCTGCCTTTCGTCGACAGCCGCCAGGTCTCGACGGGGCGGCACCGGCCAACCTCTGCCCAGACCGGCCAGAAAATTAGCCGCCCGAAAAAAGTCCGCGATTTACTGCCGCAAACACCTTTCGAGCAGCGGGCAACGTCCGACAGGCGATAAGACGTTGGCCGACGGAATCTTGCCGGCACCACTGCCAGCGGCTTGCCCATCTCGCACTTCTCGTCGCGATTTCTGCCAGGTACGACGCGCAAGTCGTGCAAGCGCGAATCGGTACGCGCGTTGCTCCTTCACGCCGCAACCGCGGGCGGCTATTTGTGCGCCGCTTCCAACGAACCATCGACACGGCGCTCCGCGAAGAGCAATGCGTCTCTTCTCTGTGCATTGTGTCCTTCAGAGCCAGGGGTTGTCAGTCATGCAGGCGTCGAGCTTCAACGTCCGAGTGCCGCTGCCGGAGCGCGATGAAGTGTTCCTCATGAACACGTTCACCGACGCGCAGCTGCTCGTCTCGACGGACGTGGCGGAGCTGCTGGACCGCGTCGCGCGCGGCGGGTCCGTGGCCACCGACGAGGAGCGCGACACCGTCGACGCCCTGATCGAGAACGGCTTCGTCGTCGAGAGCCGCGCGCACGAGAACGTCGCGCTTCGCACGTTCTTCACCGACCTGCGCGAGGACACCGACCAGCTCCGCGTCACCGTGCTGACGACGCTGCAGTGCAACTTCGCGTGCGACTACTGCTTCCAGGGCGACCACGGCGACTACAACAAGTTCGCGAAGAAGATGTCGCTCGAGACGGCGCGCCAGGTGGTCGAGTGGATCGCGCGGCGCCTGGACGAGGTCCGGCCGCAGAAGTTCGTGCTGACGCTCTTCGGCGGCGAACCGCTGCTGAACCTGCCGGTGGCGTACTCCCTGGCGGAGCAGTGCCATGCCGCGTGCGCGGAGCGCGGCGTGCCGCAGTTCGTCACCGTCATCACCAACGGGCTGCTGCTGACGCCCGAGGTGGTCCGCCGGCTGCTCCCGTACGGACTGGGCGGCGTGAAGATCACGCTCGACGGCGACCGCGAGACGCACAACCGGATGCGCCCGCTGCGCGGCCGCCAGGGCACCTTCGACAAGATCGTCGAGAACGTCCGGCTCGTGTCGCCGCTCGTGCCGATCACCATCGGCGGCAACTTCGACGTGGAGACGGCCGACAGCTATCCGGCGCTGCTCGACTTCCTGCGCGAGCAGGAGTTCGCCGAACGCATCTCGAAGATCAACTTCAAGCCGGTCATCAAGGCCACGCCGGAGACGCCGAAGGGCGTGATTCCGCTCACGCTGGTGTCGGGCGAGGCGAAGCCGCTCAACGGCACGTGCATGACGAGCGCGGGCGCGGGGGCCTCGAAGGGCTCGAGCATCTGCGACACGTGCCACTTCGTGGACGAGAAGATGTCCTTCCTGCGCGACGAGACGCGCAAGCGCGGGTTCCCGACGCCCGACGGCGTGCACATGGGCCCGTGCGAGATCCACCGCAAGCACGCCTACACGCTCGGCCCCGACGGCGATCTGTATGCGTGCCCGGGATTCACGGGCGATCCGACCGAGTCGATCGGGCGCATCGACGGCCGCGAGACCGCGCTGCATCGCGCGGCGGCCCAGCGCTTCGATCGCTTGACTGCCGGCAAGGACGAGTGCCGGGACTGCGGGTTCATGCCCGTCTGCGGCGGCGGATGTTCCGTTGCCGCGCATACCGAGCTTGGTGACATGCACCAACCGTCGTGTCACAAGGGTGCGTTCGAGTCAGCGTTAGTCAGCCTGGCCTATCGCACCGCAGCCGCCGCCAACTAGTACCCCGTCGCAGGGATTTTGATCGATTGAAGCGGCGGCAATTCATTGGGCGGAACCAAGAGGGTGATGCTGCGGGGTTGGCCGGGCACCCGCTCG
>Ga0194131_10006592_pt1 | contig 16055 bp, 13 predicted proteins | sample TA2KigO120mmetaG_FD_148631 | JGI IMG/M metagenome (GOLD analysis project Ga0194131, IMG submission 148631) | Freshwater microbial communities from Lake Tanganyika, Tanzania - TA2015053 Kigoma Offshore 120m | ecosystem: Environmental > Aquatic > Freshwater > Lake | place: Tanzania: Lake... | reverse complement strand
TCTCATGACCGGCATGAAGCCGCCCTCGCGCTGGGGCGATGCATTGCGCCGGGCGATGCCGGATATCGCGCTGCGCGAATGGCCGGCGCTGGGCGACCCCCGCGAGGTCGAGGTCATCATCGTCTCTAAGAACCAGCCGGAGCCGGGCGACGCGATCCGGCAGCTTCCGAACCTGCGGGGCGCGCTGATCCTGGGGGCCGGTGTCGATCACCTGATCCGCGAGCCGACCCTCGCCACCCATCTGCCGGTCGGCCGGCTGGTCGATCCGCAGCAGGTGCGCGGCATCACCGAGTACATCCTGGTGACGGTGATCGGCATCCACCGCGACTTCCCGCATTTCGTCCGCATGAAGCAGGAAGGCCGCTGGGATTTCCGCTTCCCGACCTTTCCGGAGGAGCGGCGCATCGGCTTCATGGGCTATGGCAGCATGGTCCAGGAATCGGCGGAGCTGCTGGCGCGGCTCGGCTACCCCGTCAATCTCTGGGCGCGGCGCGCCCGCGCGGAGCGCGGCATGGCCTGCTTCGCCGGCGCCGAGGGGCTTCACGCCTTCCTCGCGCGCACGGACATCCTGCTGGTCAGCCTGCCGCTGACGGAGGCGACGCGGCGCATCCTCGATGCGCCGGCGCTGGCGGCGCTGCCGCGCGGCGCGTCGTTGGTGAACATCGGCCGCGGCGAGGTGATCGACGACGATGCCCTGCTCGCAGCGCTCGATTCGGGGCATGTGGCGGAGGCGACGCTGGACGTGTTCGAGGTCGAGCCGCTGCGCGCCGACCATCCCTACTGGCGCCATCCGCGGGTGATGATCACCCCGCACGTCGCCGGCGCGCCGCATCCGGATTCGGCGGCGGTGCAGCTCGCCGCGGATGTGCGGCGGCTCCTGCGCGGGGAGCCGCCGGCGCACCCGGTCGATCGTGCGGCGGGCTACTAGCTAGCGCGGGCAGTCCCGTCTCGGCATCGAGTGACGCGAGGGGGCGGCGGCGTTCACTCGAAGGCGATCTCGATCGCGCCGAGACCGTCAGCGGCGAATCGGGCCTTCGTACCTGCGGCGGGGTAGCGTGTCGCGACGAGGCTTCCGCTCATGACGATCATCCCTCGGCGCAGCGGCAGCCCCGCGTGGGCAAGTTCGCTGGCAAGCCAGCCAAGGGCGTCGAGAGGCGTGCTTTCTCCCTGCCCCGCCGGCGCGCCGTCCCACTCGACCCGTCCGCTGGCGGTATCGAGAGTCGCCTGCGGCGGATCCTCGACCCATTCGCCGCACGCGATACCGGCGTTCCAGGCATTATCCGCGCACAGGCTGAGCCCCTGGGTCCCGGCGTAGTCTGCATGCCGGTCGTCGACAAGTTCGAAGGCCGGACAGGCGGCGCCGACGGCTGCCTGCAATTCGGCGCGAAGATAGGGCTGTTCGCGGCCTGGGAGGTCGGCAGCGAGACGCAGCGCGATCTCGAATTCGAGGCAGGCGCGCCCGAAATCCGAGATCGCGATCGTCGTCGGGCAGCGATGGACCTGTCCGGCGAAGATCCCGCCCACGACCGGACGTGGCAGGGCGAGGATGCGGCGCATCGCCGGTGTCGTTACCGCGATCTTCCAGCCGACGATCTCGCCGAGCCGAGGTCGCCGGAGCGCGTGCAGCCGCCGCTGCACCGCATAGGCCTCTGCGAGGTCGTCTGGCGCGATCTCGCGCGGCAGGTTCTCGTAGCGTCGCCGCTCGCGATGGGCGCGATCGAGGAATTCGGCCGCGCGGTCCAATTTCTCCATTGCGACTCTCTCCAGGGCTCGGTGTTTGGGCGTCGCAAAGAATTGATCGCCCGTTTGAAAAATCGTAGCCTGCGCGTCGCGGCGAGTAAACGGGAGGTTGCAGTGGCGGCAAAGAAGAAGACCAAGGCCAAGATCGAGACCAAGGCGAAGACGCAGACGGCTCCGCGCCAGGCGCGCAGCAAGGCCGCGGGCAAGACCTTCGGTGTGGCCGGCAGGCTGCGCGTCCACGTCGAGAACTGGACGGATTACAATCCGCATGTTCTGGTGACGCGCGAGCATGTCGCCGCGGCGCTGCGAAGGCATCGCGATCTTGCCGGCCGTATCGACTTCTCGTTCGGCTGGGATTATGTCGACTTCGACGCTCACATGAAGGATGCCGAAGTCCTGGTTTTCATGGGCATGGAGCTGGATACGGCTGGCTTCGCCAGCCGCGCGCCGAAGCTGCGCTGGATCCAGATGACCTCGGCGGGCGTCGAGCACATCAAGCCCTTCGACTGGCTGCCGCCAGGCGTCGTCATGACCAATAACAGCGGCGTTCATACCGACAAGCTCGGAGAGTTCGGCATCACCGGCGTGCTCATGCTGAACGCGAACGTTCCGGCCATGACCACCTATCAGCGCGAGCGCCGCTGGCAGAAGGATTTCGGCACGTCGATCAAGGGGAAGACCGTCGCGGTCGTCGGTGTCGGCGCAGTCGGCGGGGGCGTCGCGCATCTCGCGAAGATGCTCGGCATGCGGGTGGTGGGCGTTCGTCGCGATGGAGCGAAGCATCCGGATGTCGACAGGATGTACCGCCCGGCCCAACTGGCCAAGGCGCTTTCGCAGGCCGATTTCGTCGTCCTTGCGTTACCCCTGACCGAGGAGACGCGAAATCTCGTCGATCGCGCCGCACTCTCGGCGATGAAGCCGGGGGCAGGGATCGTCAATATCGGTCGCGGCGCCACGCTCGACCACGCGGCCCTGATCGAAGGCCTGGAAAGCGGGCGCATCGGCGGCGCCGTGCTCGACGCCCATGATCCCGAGCCGCTGCCGGCCGATTCGCCGCTCTGGACGACGCGCAACATGATCGTCAGCCCGCACAGCGCTTCAGCGGATGTCCTGCGCTACGTCCCCCTTACCCTGGACGTTACCTTCGACAACATCCGCCGCTACCTCGCCGGCCAGAAACTGCACAAAGTGATCGATATCGCGCTGGGTTACTGACCGGCCGCGCGCGGCAGATCGATCAATAGCCCAACCGCGGATCGACGATCCCGCGCAGGGTCTGCCCCGTCATCAGCCGTCGCAAATTGTCGAAGATGAGGTCGAGCGTGCGCGGCACGTAGCTTTGGGCGTCGTCTGAGGAACAATGCGGCGTGACGATCAGGTTCGGCGTGGTCCAGAGCGGCGAGTCGGCCGGCAGCGGTTCGGGATCGAAGACGTCGAGGATGGCCCCCGAAACTTGGCCGCTGGCGAGAGCGGCGCGGAGCGCGTCGTTGTCGACGACGGCACCGCGGGCGAGGTTGACGATTCCGGAGCCAGGCTTCATGCGCGCGAACCGCGCCGAATCCATCAGCGAGCGGGTCTCGTCGGTCAGCGGGGTGCAAAGGAAGACCACGTCGCTCTGCGCCAGCAGAACGTCCAATTCTTCTGGACCGAACATATGGTCCACCTCCGGTCTCGGGGCGCCGCTGCGGCGCATGCCGAGCACGCGCATCCCGAGTGTCCGGCAGGCGCCTGCCACCGCGGCGCCCATATTGCCGACACCGACGATTCCGGCGGTCTTGCCGCCGATCGTCTCCGAATAGTCGAGCTCCCAGTGCCTGTCCCATTGGCGGCTGACCAGGCGGGGCAGTTTGTTGACGATCATCAACGCCGCGGCAGCCGCGAACTCCGCAGCCTTCGGCGCATGCACGCCGCGGTTATTGGTGACGACCAGGCCCGGCGGTCCCCAATCGAAGGGCGCAAGATGATTTACGCCGGCGCCGGTGAGATGGACCCAGCGCAACTGCGGCGCAAGCCGGTCGAGCTCGCGATGAGGGAAGACCCAGCCGACCAGCGCATCGGCCTCGCCGATCGTCTGGGCGAACCGGTCGCGGTCCGTGCTGAAGACGGCGCGCACCCGTGAGGCCACGTCGGGATGGCGCGCCGCCGCCTCCCGGTAGCGGGCGGGATCGACCTCGAAGACCGGACCGAGGCCGGACTCGTTCTCGACGAGAAGAGTGAGGGTTTTCTCGTTCATGTCAGTAACCCAGGTTCGGATCGACGCGATTGGCGAAGGGTTCGCCGCCGAGAGCTCGCGCCAGATTGTCGAAGAAGATGTCCAGCACGTTCTCCATGAAGCGCGCGGGATCGTTGGTCTGAGAATGCGGCAGATATATCATGTTCGGGCAGTCCCACATCTCGGTGTCGAATTGCCGGTGCGACGGATCCTCGAGGTCGTAGACGCATCCGGAGAGATGCCCGCGCGCCAGCGCATCCTTCAGCGCGACGTCGTCCACGATGCCTGCCCGCGCGAGACTTACCAGTCCGGCCCCCGGCTTCATCAGGCCGATCTCGCGCGCCCCGAACATGCCCCGCGTCTGCGGGGTCAAGGGCACGGTCAGCATGACGATGTCGGCCTGGGGGAGCAGATCGCGAAGCGCAGAGGGCGGATGGACCTCGTGCGCGGCGATGTGGCTGGTCGTTCGGCGCGCCGTCGCTACGACCCGGATGCCGAATGTCCTGGCGAGTCTCGCGGCATCACCGCCCGCCTCGCCGAGACCGACGATCAGCAAGGTCTTTCCAGCGATCCCCGTGGCGAACATCTGATTCCAGCGACGCGCGCGCTGGTGATGGACCAGTGCCGGGATGAAGTTGTTCAACATCAGAACCGACATGAACAGCGCTTCGCCGATTTTCGGCTTATGGGCGCCCCGGGCATTGGTCAGCGCGATCCGCGGCGGAAGCCACTTCAAAGGCAGCAGATGATCGAGGCCGGCACCGGTCAACTGAATCCAATGCAGCCTGGGGCCGAGGCGATCGATCTCGGCATGCCGGAACTGCCAGCCAAGCAGACCGTCGGCCGCGGCGACGTTGCGCTCGAACTCGACGAGATCGCGGCCATAGCTGGCGGTCCACCGGCCCTTGACTTCCGGTCTCCGGGCTTCCGCCCGCGCGATCATCTCGGGGGTGATCTCGAAGAGCGGGCCGATCGTCGAATCGTTCTCGATATGGATGCGCAGGTGTTCGGTCATGTGTGGCCTCGATCCTGTGTCCGCGGGTCTCAGACGAAGTCGAGCATGTCGGCGCGCTCTTCGGCGGTCACGCGGTAGAAACCGCGTTCCCATTCCTTCGTCTTCTGGCGCAGGTAGATGTCGCAGAATTCACGACCGAAGCAATCCTCGGCCAGTGGATCGGCCGCGAAGGTGTCGAGCGCTTCGATCAGGGTCCGTGGCAGCCGTGGCGGGGTCGGCGCCGACTTGCGCGGTCCGGTACCGGCCTTGCGCTCGACCGCGTAGAGATCCTCGTTCCAGGGCGTGCCCGGATCGGCGCCGCGCGCCACGCCATCCAGCCCGGCGGCCAGCGAGAAGGCGGCCGTAAGGTAGTAATTTGCGCTTATGTCCGGCGAGCGGTTCTCGATGCAGTAGCGGTTCATCGGCAGCCGCAGCATGGCCGAGCGGTTGTTGCGCCCATAGCAGCGCAGCACCGGTGCCCATGACATGTCGGGCATGTCGCCCTGGGAGATGAGGCCCTTGTAGGAATTGAAGGTCGGACACGAGACGGCGGTCAGGGCGGGCGCATGCTCGAGAAGGCCGGCGACGAAGTTGAGCGTCAGGTCTGGGACCTCGATGCCATGGCGCCGGGCCAGCGCGCCCGGCCCCGGACCGGCGGGATCGAAGAGATTGCGTCCGGTTCCTGCGTCCGCGAGGGACATGTTGAAATGCGCGCCGCTGCGGAAATCTCCCGCGAAGGGCTTGGGCATGAACGAGGCGACGGCACCGAGCGATGCGGCGACGGTCTTCGTCATGAAGCGAAAGAAGGTCAGCCGGTCTGCCATCGTCAGCGCATCGGCGTAGGCGAAGTCGATCTCGTACTGGCCGTGGCCACCCTCCTGGTCGAACGAGTACACGCCCCAGCCAAGCGCGTTCATGTGGCGGACCATCGGATCCAGGAAGGATATCGCGCGCGAGGTCTGGTAGACGTCGTAGGCGGGACAGGGGCCGCGGAAGCGCTCCTCGACCAGCGGCGCCACCGCGCCGTCGGGGAGCCGGCGGAAGACATAGAACTCGGTTTCGACGCCAAGATTGAATACGTAGCCGGCGCGCCGGGCGGCCTCGACATGCCGCCTGAGCATCACGCGCGAACAGTTGGGATAGGGCGCGCCATGGTAATGCAGGTCGCTGGCGAACCAGGCGAAGCGCTTGTCCCAGGGAAAGACGATCAGCGAGTCGAGGTCGGGGACGGCCGCGCATTCGTCGTTCTGCGGCCCTACCAGTCCCATCCCGTCCATCGCGCCGACCGTGAAGAGTTCGGATCCTTTCGCCATCTTCTCGAACGACCCGATCGGCACGGCCTTGGCCTTGGCGACGCCATGGACGTCGACATATGTGGCGTAGCAGTACTCCACGCCGGCCGCTTCGAGACGACGGCGTGTTTCCTTGATCTTCTCTGGGTCGTTCATGTTGAATGTCCATTCTAAACTGGGTGGCGGCCGATCCGCCGGGGAGAAGGCGCATGCGCGGCAGGCATCATCATGTCAGATCGATTCCCGAAACGGTCCACTGGGGTTTCTTCGACGCCGCCATCGCGCCCGCGCTCTGGATCGAGTCGGGGGATACCGTCACGCTCGACTGCCTTTCGGGCGAACCCGACGATCTGCCGGCCGAGGGCGTGCTTCCGGAGCATCGCGCCGTGCTCGCGGCATGCACGAAGGGACCGGGGCCGCATCTGCTGACCGGTCCGGTCGCGGTACGCGGCGCCGAACCCGGCCATGTCCTGCAGGTGGACATCCTCGACGTGCGGCTGCGGCAGGATTGGGGCTTCAACAAGATCATCGCGCTGCGCGGGACGCTTCCCGACCAGTTCCCCCGCTCGCGCCATCTGCACATTCCGCTTGATCGCGCGAGAAACGTCGCGCGTCTGCCGTGGGGAATGGAACTTCCGCTCAGGCCGTTCTGCGGCGTGATGGGCGTTGCGCCGCCGCCCGGCTGGGGGCGGATCAGCTCGCTGATCCCGCGCGCCCATGGCGGCAACATGGACAACAAGGAACTCGGTCCCGGCGCGACCCTCTATCTGCCGGTGTTCATTCCGGGCGGATGCTTCTCCGCGGGCGACGGCCATGCCGCGCAGGGCGACGGGGAGGTCTGCCAGACCGCGCTGGAGACAGCGGTCACCGCTAGGTTCCGCTTGACCCTTCGCACCGACCTGACGGCGGACGCGCTTTGGGGCGAGACGCCAGACGCGCTGATCGCAATCGCGCTGCACGAGGATCTCGACGACGCCGCGGCGATCGCGACGCGCGGCATGATCCAGCTGCTGCAGGAACGGGGCGGGCTCGACGACGAGGACGCCTACACGTTGTGCAGCCTCGCGATGGACCTGCGGATCACGCAGTGCGTCGACGGCAACAAGGGCGTGCATGCGATGTTCCCGAAGGCGCTGCTGCGCCGTCGCGCGCGACGTCATGCGGCGGCCCCCTCGCGGCGCGGGGCGAAATAGCGCACGGCGAGGACCAGCACGGCTGCGGCCTGGGCGAGAACGACCGCCGCGATCCAGGTCGCGGCATAGCTGGCGAAGAGGTCGAACAGGACGCCGGCCATCAAGGCGCCGGCAGCCCCGCCGAGCGAATGTCCGGCCGCGAGCAGCCCCATGGTCAGGCCCATGCGCGCGACGCCCAGGTAATGCGCCAGCAGGCCGATGGTGATCGGGATGGTCGCGTAGTCGGCGACGCCGAAGACGACCGCGAAAGCGAGCAGTGCGGGATAGTCGCCGACGATTCGCATCAGCAGCAGGAATGACAGGGCGCGCAGCGTGTAGATCGCCGCCAGAAGCCAGTGCTTCTCGACGCGGTCGGACAGCCAGCCCGCGAGGGTGATACCGAGGAAGTTGACGAAAGAGAGCAGGCCATAGGCCGTCGCTCCCTGGATCTCGGTGAAGCCGCAGGCGATGGCGTAGGGGATGAGATGTGTCTCGATCACGCCGCTGGTCGTGAACCCGCAGATCACGTAGCTCCAGAAAAGGGCCTGGAAGGCAAAGGAACGCAGGAAGCCCTGACCGGCGTCGGCGTCGGACCGAGGCTGCGCGGATTCGGGTCCGGGCATGCTCCCTGTCGGGCCGAGACGGGCGAGCAGCCGCCACGTCGCGATCGCCATCGCCGCGACGACGAGGCCGAGCATGGCGTAGCCGGCGCGCCATCCGACGGCGGCGATCAGCGCCGCGAGGCCGGGAATGATGAATATCTGGCCTGCCGTCGAACCCGACGCAGCAAGCCCCATGACGAAGCCGCGACCCTGCGTCACGAAGCGCGTGACCATCGCGGCGACGACCTGCATCGCCGCCGTTCCGAAGGCGATTCCGCCCAGGATGCTGTAGATCGCCACCACTGCATAGGCGGACGGCGCCTGGGAGAGGGCGAGCAGGCAGAGCGCAAGGCAGGCCAGTCCGACCGGCAGGACGCGTGCCGGACCGAAACGATCGGCGAGCCATCCGCTGGCGACGGCGAGAACGGCCATCACGCCGAGCCCGAGCGCCGCCGCGGCTGAGATCAGGCTGCGCGTCGCGCCGAACTCTGCTTCAAGCGCCGGCATCACGAGCCCGATGCTCGCGCGGCTGGAGAAGGCGAGGGCGAGCGTCGCGAAGCCGACTGCGACGATCGCCCAGACCGGGGCCGCGATCCGCGCCCCGGCGAGGCGCTCCAGCCACCGGGCGGGCGCCGCCGTCATCCCGCCCTTACTGCGGACATTGGCGACGACGCTATTTCACCACGCGGTCCAGCACCCAGTTGCCGATGGTGTGGACCAGAGGTTCCAGCGTCGAGAGCCGGGAAGACGTCTTGAAATAGGGCGTGAGCCCCTCCTGCTGGAGTTCCGAGACGCGGTTGTCTTCGGGCAGCGACTTGTCCCAGCGACGGTAATAGGGCTGCACACGCTGCTCGAAATCGGGCAGCGCCGCAGTGGATTTCGGGAACATGGAGCCGCTGATGACCTTCGTCCGGGCCGGACCGGACGGCTGCAGCTCGATCCACCAGGCACAATCGCGCGTGCAGCCGAGCATTGTGCTCGGATAGATCAGGGCGAAATAGGTGCCTTTCGCGGCGAGACCGTTCAGCCCCTTGATGAAGGGAAAGGCCCTCGACGCGTCGTCGTCGAGCACGGCTTCCGTGCCGTCGTGCTCCTCGTGCAAGCCCAGCCACTGGCCGGTCGAGTCCACGACGTTGCAGACCTGGAGTCCGATGCTGTCCTTGTGGACAGTCGGCGTATGATAGGCCTCCATCGCGTTCTCGACATAGGCCTTCCAGTTGGACTTCAGATCCCATTCGACGCGGCGCGTCATGACCATGTCGTCGAAGCCGTAGGAATCGAGGTGCTCGCCGATATTGCCGAGATGGGTGGACAGCGGCGGCGCCTTTTCGTCGAAGGCGAAGAAGAAGAAGCCCTTCCACGTGTCGACTCGGACGGGGATCAGCGCATGGTCGCGGAGCTTGAAGTTGGGAACGTCCTGCATGCCGGGCGCGCTGACCAGGCGTCCGTCGGTCGCGAAGGTCCAGGCGTGGTAGGGACAGGAGAACATCTGCGACTTGCCGCATCCTAAGGCGACGGGCGTGCCGCGATGCCGGCAGGAATTGAGGAACCCCTTGATCTTGCCGTCCCGGTCGCGGACGAAGAGGAGCGGGATGCCGACGAAGGAGAAGGTCATGTAGCTCCCCGTCTCGGGGAGCATCTCGACACGGCCGCCGAAGTTCCACGTCTTGAGGAAGATGTTCTCGACCTCCGCCTTGTAGAAGTCGTCCGACGTGTAGCACCAGGGAGGCAGCGGCTCGGCCTCGAGCAATGGCAGGCGTGCCGCTTCGTAGAGCGATCGATCGAGGACGTTCGAAATCGTGAGCATGGCGAAGACCTCTCCTCTGCGGGCGTTCCTATGGATGCGTCGGCGCCGGCGTCATGCACCGGGCGCGGGCGCTGCGATGCCAAGCTTGGCGCCCCAGTTCGCTAGCGCCGGCATGATCGTCGGATAGAGCGCGAGGCCCTCGGCGAGCTGGTGCTGCCGCAGCGCCAGCGCTCGCTCGCCCGGCATGCGCGGCGCATCGGCACCCGGGCGCACGCGGCTGCGGCGTACCGAGTCGGCCAGGAAGGACGCCTCGCGCGTGAAGGCGCCAAGACCACCGAAGCCGGCGGGGTCGAAAAGCAGGATCGTGACCGGGCCGCCGGTGCCTTTGGCCTGGTCGGCACGGCCATATCCGGTGAGGCCCGATGTCAGCGCCTCTACCATCAAGCCCAGCGCGAACCCCTTGTAGCCGAGATCGGCACCGCCGAGTGGCATCAGGGCTCCGGGCGGATCGCCGAACAGGGCCTTGGGATCGGCGGAGGGATTGCCCTGGTGGTCGAGGATCCATGGATGCGGCAGCATCTTGCCCTCTGCCATCCAGCGGCGAACCCAGCCATTTGCCGTCGTCGACGTGCTGATGTCGATCAGCACCGGCGCGCCGTCGGTCGGATATCCGAAGGCCAGGGGATTCGGCGTGATCTGCCGATCGAGGCCTCCATGCGCGGCGACGGTCTTGCCGGAAGGGTCCGAGTTGACGATCAGCATCGCATGCCCCGCCTCGGTCGCGAGGCGCAGATAGGCGACGAGGCCGGCGATGTGATGGGCCTTGCGGATGACCACCGTCACGACCGGATTGTTAGCGAGCTTCGCACTGGCGGCGGCGATGGCCTGCGTCATCAGCCATGTGCCGGGAAGGAAATCGCCGTCCCAGTGGAGTGCGGCCGCATGCTCGGAGATCACCCGCGGCATGCCGGACTTCTTCATGCCCCCGCTCTCCAGATCCGAGAGCAGGCTCGGGAGCAGGTTGAGACCATGGGTCGTATGCCCCATGAGGTCGCTTTCCAGCAGCATCTCGGCCTGGATCCTCGCGCGATCCGCCGGCAGGCCGAGCGCTTCGGCCAGACGCGTGGCGAAGTGCAGGAGTGCGGCATGGGCGTAGCGCGGACCCGGCGGGGCCGAAGCGATTGTCATCGTTTACTGTTCTCCTGGTATCACTGGCCTATGCCGGAGGCTGGCGGATCCAGCACCCTATCGAGGATCCAGTTGTCGATGGCGTGCACGAGCGGTTCGCGGCCGGAAAGTCGCCCGGCGCGAGCGAGGGAATGGTTGAGCCCGGCGAATTGGCGCTCGGATATCGCGTTGTCCTCGGCGATCACGCGCTCGAAGCGCCGGTGGTAGCGCTGGATCACTTCCGCGAAGTCAGGCCGCTCCAGGGCAGTCCGCGGGAAGCAGAAGGCGGCGAAGTTGCGCATCCGCCCCGGACCATCCGGCACCATCTGCTTGAACCACATGCAGTCGAAGTCGCATCCCAGGACGGTGGCCGGGTAGACCAGGACGTATTGCGCGCCTTCCGCTGCCCTGCCGCTGAGCGACGGGATGCGGTCGAACCCGGTCTCGCCGGAAAGCGTGGCGCGCGACCGCTCCGTCTTGGAATGGAGGATGAGGTAGTTTCCGGGATCGCCGACGATCGGGGTCCATACGGCCTTGACGTCGCCGATCGAGTTGCGATGGACCGTCGGCAGATGGAAGTTCTCCATCGAGTTCTCGACGTAGAGCTTCCAGTTCGTCTTCACCTCGGACGTCGCGCGCCGCACCGTCACCATCGATTCGAAGTCGTAGGATCGCAGATGGTCCGCGAGGTCGCCCAGATAGTCGGCGAGCGGAGGCGCATCCTGCGCGAAGCAGATAAAGACGAAGCCGAGCCAGATTTCCATACGCACCGGCGTCAGACTGCCTTCGGCGAGGGTGAAGCCGGCCATCTCCTTCGCGCCTGGCGCGGCACGAAGCTGGCCCTGGGTGTCGTATACCCAGCTGTGATAGGGGCAGGCGATCGCCTCGGAATGGCCGTCGCCGTCGAGGAGCTTGGTGCCGCGATGCCTGCAGGAATTGACGAAGGCGCGCACCACGCCGTCGCGCCCGCGGATCACGACGACGGGGATGCCGACCAGATCGACGGTGAAATAATCGCCCGGGCGCGGCGCGTAGTCCGTGCGGCCGACGAGGTTCCAGGCCCTTAGGAAGATCCTCTCGACCTCGCGGCGATGGAAGGCCTCGGAAGAGTAGCAATGCGGCGGCAGGGATTCGGCGCGCTCGACCTGGCGTCGGATCCCCTGATAAGCGGCCGGATCGAAGATTCCCATCGGCGCGTCCCGTTCCCCGTCTCATGCGGCGACAAGCCATGCCGATGCATCGATCGCATCGACATATACGATCGTATCATACCGCGACATCGGCACAAGCAGAAATTAAACTGGCGTTCAATACAGCGCGCGAAGCTGGGCGACAGCCAGGGATCACGCATGTTATCGTGACACGAATCGGATCGCTGCGGTGGCGGAGATAGAGCGGAAGGCGGGAAGATGCAGACACGCAAAGCGTCGAGGAAGAAGATCGCCAAGCGCGCGACGCGCGGTACGGTTGCGACGCGCAAGGACGGCAACGGCACGCGGCGCGTGCGTGCCGACGACATGCTGTCCAACGCGCTGCGTCTGTTCGCACAGCTGGGCTACGCCAATGCCACCATCAAGGCGATCGCCGACGCGGCCGACGTCAATCCGGCGTTGTTTTACTATTATTACGAAAACAAGGAGGCGCTTTTGATCGCCGCGCTCCGCCAAGCGATCGCGGCCGTGCTCGACAGCCACGAGGCGGTGGATACGGTCGACAAGACGGAGGATCCCACGGAGGTCATCCGCCGCTGGTTCGAGAATAACCGCCGCCTGATGATGCCGCTCAGCCAGGTGCTTAAGTTGATGCTCGAGTATCGAACCGCGGGCAATCGCATCACGTCGGTCGAGAGACTGATCTCCGATTTCTACAACGCCGAGATGGCGCTGCTTTCGGCCGCCATACGCAGGGGCATCCGCGAGGGACTTTTTCGCCGCGTCGACGTCGAGCGAACGGCGCAGTTCGTCTCGACGCACCTGGACGGGCTGGTGATCGCGGCCACGATCCGGCCTGCCGTCGACGTCGCTCGAAGCGTCAACCATCTGGAGCGGATCCTATTCGATTATCTGGGCGTACCCGGCGAGGCCGCCGCCGCCGCACGTGCGCACCCGGTGGAAGCCGGCGCGTCGGCAAAGAACTGAACAGCACGAAGAGGCCAGCTGGAGCCCGAAGCCATGTCGATCGCACAAGACGCGCGCCAAGCCGCCAACGCCGAATGCCTGCGCCGCATGTGCGCTGCGGATCCCGTCTTGACCGATGTCCGGCATGCCATCGAGGCGATGCCGGGCATGGCCCCGGATCTCGTCCTGACTTCGGGCCCGACGCTGCCCTGGCGCGAGTATGTCGGGGGACAGCGCGACGCGATCATCGGCGGCGCCCTGTTCGAGGGTCTTGCGCGCGATCGATCGGAAGCGGAAGCCAGGCTCGAGGCCGGCACGATCCGGATCGGAGGTTGTCATCCTTGCGGCGCCGTCGGGTCCTTGGCCGGCATCTACACCGCTTCGATGCCGGTCTTCGTGGTTCGCGATGCGACGACCGGCGTCGTCGGCCACTGCAACTTCTACGAAGGAACCCATCGCCGCCGCCTGAATTACGGGGTCTACGACTCCGGAGTGCACGAAAGGCTGGACTACGTGCACAAGGTGGTCGCGCCCGTCGTCGGCGAGGCGGTGCGTCGCGCCGGGGGCATCGGGCTCAAGCGCATCATGAGCCGCGCCCTGCACATGGGCGACGAACTGCACAGCCGCAACACGGCGGCCTCGCTGCTCTTCGCGCGCGAACTCTTCCCGCACCTGATCGAACTTGCGGCGCAAGACCGCGCTTCGGTCCTTGCCGCGGTGACGGCGCTGACCGAGGACAACTACTTCTTCCTGCGCCTCTCGATGGCCGCGGCCAAGGCCACAGCCGACGCGGCCCATGGCATCGAGGGCTCGAGCATCGTGACTGCGATGGCGTTCAACTGCCGCAGCTTCGCCATCCGCGTCGGCGGGCTGGGAGATCGCTGGTTCACCGGGCCCCATGCCAGCGTCCAGGCGAAGCTGTTCGACGGCCATACCGAGGACGAGATCACCTGGATGGGCGGAGAGAGCATCATCACTGAGACGATCGGTCTCGGCGGCTTCGCCCAGGCAGCGGCGTTTCCCTTACAGGCCTATCAGGGCGGCGCGCCCGAGGCGATGGTCGAGCGCAATCTCGAGATGTACCGCATCACCCAGGGAGAGAACGACAGCTACAAGATCCCGTTCCTGCGCTATCGCGGCACGCCGACGGGGATCGACGTCTTTAAGGTCCTCGACACGGGGATCGCCCCTGTCATGGATATCGGCGTCGCCGGGCGCGACGGTGGACAGATCGGGGCCGGCATCGTGCGCGCGCCCATGGCCTGCTTCGCCGCGGCCGCCGATGCCTGGCGTGCGCGATACGGAGCGTGACGGTGCCGCGCGGCCGCAGCCGCGCGTTACCTGCGAGGCAGCTCAGAAGAACTTCAGGTAACGCTTGATCTCCCAGTCGGAGACGTGCGTGTGGTACTGGGTCCACTCCGCGCGCTTGAAGTCGACATAGGTCTTGAACATCAGCGGTCCCATCACCTCGCGGCTGAGCGGGTCGTTCTCGAATGCGTCGATCGCCTCGCCCAGCGTCCGCGGCAGGTGTTCGATCCGCATCTGCCGCAACGCTTCCGGTGAATGCAGGTACATGTTCTCGCGATGCGGCTCGCCGGGATCGAGTCCCTCGCGGATGCCCTCGAGGCCGGCCATCAGCACCATCGCCGCGCCCAGATAGAGATTGCAGGCGATGTCGGCGGCACGGCATTCGATGCGCGGGCCATTCATGGGGATGCGCAGCATGTTGGTGCGGTTGTTGTTGCCGTAGCAGATGAAGATCGGCGCCCAGGTGAAACCGGACATGCTGCCTCGCGCCACCAGCCGCTTGTAGCTGTTGACCGTCGGGGCGATGACCGCCGAGATCGCCTTGGCATGGCGCAGGACGCCAGCGATGAACTGGTATCCCAGAGGCGACAGGCCGCATCCCCGCCGATCGTCCGTCCCCTCGAAAAGATTCCGGCCTGTGCGGATGTCGGCCAACGAGATGTTGTAGTGCGCGCCGCTGCCGGTGCGGTGCCCGTAGGGCTTTGGCATGAAGCTGGCGAACATGCCGTGATTGCGCGCGATTTCGTTCGCCATTAGCCGGAAGAACGTGAACCGGTCCGCCATCGTCATCGCGTCGGCATATTGGAAGTCGGTCTCGAACTGCCCAGGCGCATCTTCCTGGTCGAAGGAGAAGACATTCCATCCGAGGCCGTTCATCGCCTCGACGATCTCTTGCACGACCGGCATGCAGTCGAGGATCGTGCGGACGTCGTAAGCGGGCTTGTCGAGCGGCTCCTGCGGCCCGATCGGCTCGAACCCGCCGTCGCTGGTCTCGCGAAACAGGAAGAACTCGGTCTCGATCCCGAGGTTGAACACGAAGCCGAGCTCCGCCGCCTTGCGCACCGCGCGCCGCAGGATCTGCCGCGAGCAGGCCTCGAAGGGTTGGTCGCGCAGCCAGAGGTCGCTGGCCAGCCACACGGTGTCGGGCTTCCAGGGCAGCACCGTGGCCGAGGCGATATCCGGCACCGCGGCGATCTCGTCGTCGTTGACTTCCTGGGGTACGCCGTCGAGCGCCGCGCCCGTGAACAGCTCCGAACCCTTGAGCATGCGGCCGAGATGGTCGATCGGCACCACCTTGCATTTCGAACGCCCATGGATATCGACATAACTGGCCAGGGCGTAACGCACGCCGCGGGAACGCAGCTGCGCTTCGAATTCGACGGTTGGACCCGAGACGACCTCGTTCATGCGATATCCCTATGGTTGGACCGGGCGGCGTCGCCCCGACTCGGGCGGCAATGCCACGACGTCGCGAAGAATGCGGCGGGTCGGCGGCGCGCGGCTAACCTGCCGCCGCGGCGCGCTGGCGCCGCGGGCGACATGACCGCCGCGCGTACACCTGCCTATCGAACAGGCATGCCCTGCCTTTCCCGTGCGCAAAACCGCCTCTCCGATACCGCAGATGATTGGACATGCCAAGAGAATAAATGTACGTTTAAAAAACGATGTGTTAAAAACACATGGGCTCATCAGAAAATCGAGTGG
>Ga0194131_10006589_pt1 | contig 16057 bp, 7 predicted proteins | sample TA2KigO120mmetaG_FD_148631 | JGI IMG/M metagenome (GOLD analysis project Ga0194131, IMG submission 148631) | Freshwater microbial communities from Lake Tanganyika, Tanzania - TA2015053 Kigoma Offshore 120m | ecosystem: Environmental > Aquatic > Freshwater > Lake | place: Tanzania: Lake... | reverse complement strand
AGCGCCGAAACGCCTCTTCCCCTGTTCACCTCTCGTCCCGACTTTCTGTCCTGCCCGTGTGCATAGGTCCGTCCAGGTGGGGGGCGGTAAACAAGTACGTCGGGGAATATCGCGTTCCCCTTCTGCCGGTAGGAGTGTACACCCTGAAGGTCGAAGTCGCAGGATTTAAGGCACAGGTCATCAAAGACGTCAAACTCGAGATCCAGCAATCCGCCCGGGTAGACTTCCAGCTTCAAGTGGGAGATGTGAACGAAGTGCTGGACGTCGAAACTCAAGCACCGCTGTTGGAGACCGAATCGACGGTGACCGGAACGGTCATCAAGAACGAGCAGGTAACGAATCTTCCGCTCAACGTGAGGCAGTTCATGCAGATGGTTTTTCTTTCACCGTTCGCGATTCCAGCGAGCCGGGATTTTCGATCGGTCGAAGTCGCTCGCGATACCTCGGTCCCATCCGGAGGCGGTGCGCGGCCAGAGGACAATAACTATCAAATCGACGGGTTCGACAACCAGGAATCGGGCCGGCATAACTTCTCTGTGTCGCCTCCCATCGACTCCATCGCCGAATTCAAAGTTCAGGCTGGCACGGCGTCGGCCGAGTTTGGACGCAGTCCGGGAACCATGATCAACGTGGTGACCAAAAGCGGGACCAACAACTTCCATGGCACCCTTTATGAGTTTTTGCGCAACGACAAGTTCGACGCGCGGCCTTTCTTCGCCGCTGGCAAGAGCCCCCTGAAGCGCAACCAGTTTGGCGGAGCCGTGGGTGGTCCGGTTATCAGAAACAAGATCTTCTTCTTTGGAAACTATGAAGGACTGCGCCAGCGCTCTGCCGGAGCTCCTGTCATTGGTCGAGTGCCCACCGTGGAGGAGCGAAACGGGTTGTTCACGACCGTCATTAAGGATCCGCTCACCGGACAAGACTTTCCCAAGGTTGGAGACTTTTGGCAAATCCCGGCGAATCGGATCAGTCCCATTTCAGCGAAGATTCTCCCGCTGTGGCCTACACCGAACAACAATGACATTCTGGCTCGGAACTTTCGCTTCGAACCCGGCAGTGTCCCGATCGATCGCGATAACCTCACGGTTCGCGGAGACTATAATGTCAGCAACAACGACAACCTGTATGTGCGGTACGTGCTGAACGACGAAAGCTCCGCTCCGCCTCCTAGCTTTCCCAACGGAGCAGGCGGACGCAAATTCAATCTCAAGGCCTGGACATTGGGTGGCCATTACAACCACGTATTCAGTCCCAGAGTCGTGAATGCCCTGGGCTTTAGTTACATGCGGTACAACAACACCAATCTAGCCTTCCTGTCGAATGGAACCAACTTCCACGAACAGGTGGGGATCCTTAACGTTCTGGCTTATACCAATCCGATCTTCACAGGAACGCCGAACATTGGGGTTCCGGGATTTTTGGCACCTGGAGAGAGGACTCCGAACTATCGAACTACCAAGAACTATGAATGGACCGACAACGTCTCATGGCAGCGGGGCAGCCATGGACTGAAGCTGGGTGGTGACTTCAGAGTTATCGATACCAATATGTTCTACACGGGGGGTAACGGTAGCCATACTTTCGGCAATCGATACTCAGGCGACAACTTCGCCGACTTCCTGCTGGGCCTTCCTTCCTCGATCGGCAAGACCGCACGAGCGACTCTGTGGGATTCGCGCTTGAAGTACTTTGCAGCTTACATCCACGACGATTGGAAAATCGCCTCCAAGCTGACGTTGAATTTTGGCTTGCGATATGAAGTGGAATCCTCCCTCAAAACGTCCCGGAACGACACTTTGGGATGGGATCAGCAGAGAGGTGAGCTGCTGATCTCGGAAAACATAGCCAATCGAAGTCGGATCGAGGATTTCTACAAGAACGTTCGTCCTGACATCAAGGTTCGTTTCGTTCCCTACAATTCTGCCTGGGATGCGGATAAGAACAATTTTGGCCCCAGGCTCGGCCTAGCCTACCAACTGCGATCCAAGACGGTGCTGCGCAGCGGATTTGGTATGTTTTACAACGCGCCCCAGGCTCCGGCCATGGCCTCCAGCAACGATTTCGCACCGAACAGCTTGCGACCCATCTGGACGGGGGACCCGGTGCGCCCGGTCATCAGGCTGCCCAACGGCAGTGAAATCCCCGCCGGCTACAACCCTGAAGGGTCGGGCGGACCGGAAGCCACGGTTCGCTTCCCCGCGCCTTTGACCATTTTTCCCTTCTACAGCCGCGAATTTCCCTATGGGCTGAACTATCAATGGACAATGAGCCTGCAGCATCAGTTGAGGCAGACTCTGCTGGTCGAAGCGCAGTATTTGGGATCCCGAACCAACCACCTGCTGAGCAACCACAACACCAACTACACCCAACCCGCTCCCGGGGCAGTCCAGAGCCGCCTGCCCTATCCCAGCTTTGCCAGGATTCAAGGGACACACATGGGCCTGGATGCGTACTATCACGGTATGGGCCTCAAAGTGGAGCAACGGCACAGCCATGGGTTGTCTTACTTGGCCAGTTACACTTGGTCTAAGGCCATCGACACCGGCTCCACCTTTGACGTGGCTGCAGAATGGCTGAACCCCAATGACTTTTGGAGATCGGCTCGTGGGGTTTCCGATTTTGACGCCCGCCACCGCTTTGTTTTCAGCTATCAGTATGAACTTCCCTTCGGCAGAGGTAAGAGGTTTGGCACCAACACGTCTGGCGCTCTCAACCAGTTCTTCGGCGGCTGGGGTGTGCGTGGCGTGACTTTCTTTCAGAGTGGATTTGCCTACAGTCCCCGTATGAGCCTGGCTCGTGCCAACTACTGCGCCGCTGCCTGTTCGGCTAACGCCGACCGGATCGCCGACGGTAACCTTTCCAAGAGCGAGCGCACGATCAATCGCTTTTGGGATATCTCGGCTTTTGTCCTGCCCCCTCTAACCAATCCACGCGCCGGCAATGGAGGGCGAAATATCCTGGTTGGCCCAGGGCTGAACAACTGGGACTTGGGCGTTTACAAGACGTTCCAGATCGCTGAAGGCAAGAAGCTGGAATTTCGCTACGAGATGTTCAATACATGGAACCACCCACAGTTCAATGCTCCACCCAGTTCCATTGAGAATGCCGCCACCTTCGGTAGGATTACCAGCGCCAGAGATCCGCGCATCTCGCAGTTCGTGCTTAAGCTGACGTTCTAGACTAGATCATTCGCGAAGTTCGACAGGTAACAGGGCGCTTTCGGACACAGGCTGGCGAAAGCGCCTAACTTGCAGTGTACGACGTTTGCGAGAATCTGTTCTCGTTCTGGTAGCCACCATTGAGCACGGCGTTCGTGTTCAGTCGCGGATAGTGCTCTACCTGCGCATGGCGAATGTCGGAGCGGACCTCTGGGCTGCGACCATTGCTCGACGAGGATTCTGGTCGCCGTCCCGAGGCCGGCTCCCACATTCAAAACTGACGCCGATCTAATTCGCTACCCATCACTCGTAACTCACAACCGCTGCTTCACTCTGGAGGTCACTCCACTTGAAATACCGAAACCGATTGAGAGTATCCACACCCAATGTTGCTCTGGCAACGCTACTGGTGATCGCCGCTGGAAGACAAGCGGCTGGCTCCGACGCACCTTTCTTCGAAAAGGGCGTCATTGCAGAGGCCGACAAGCCATACTATCGGAACTATATTCCTAACGTGGCTCGACTAGCAGACGGAAAGTTGTTAGCCGTCTGGGGAGCCAGTGGAAGATCCGGTGAAACGGATTCCAGGATCATGGGGTCGCTTTCAAGCGACAGCGGAAAGACCTGGTCCTCTGCTGCTCAGATTCTCTCTCAGCCTAAGGCCTGGAATGGAGATGCCAGCATTGTTGTAGACGGCAAGAAAACGATGGTCTTTGTGACAGTGGTCGAAAACCCGAGGCTGATTGAGAAGTTGGAAATTTGGAAAACAACGAGCATGGACTTCGGAAAGACCTGGAGCAACCCCGTGCTGGTGCCGATGCCGCACAAATACTCAGACTCCAAAACTCATGCTGGGCTGAAGCTCCGAGACGGCACCTTGTTACTGCCTTACTCTTGGGACATCTGGATTGAAGAGGGAATGATTCCAAAAACGGAAGGTGAAATGAACTTGAAAGCGAGCGCTTTGATTTCTCGGGACCACGGAGAGACCTGGCAAGCCGGAGGCGACGTCCACGTCGAAGCTCCTCGGACCTCTCCATTTTCCACGGGCGGAGCCTGCGAACCAGGGATCGTGCAACTCGCCAGTGGCGAACTCTACATGCTGGTGCGCACAAGCACGACCAACGCCTGGGAGTCGCGCAGTCGGGACGGCGGTAAGACATGGACGCCAGCCAAACCGAGCGCGCTGACCGCGCATAACACGCCGGTGGCTCTCTGGCGCCTGGACAACAGCCCGGAAATTGTGGCGGCTTGGAACAACTCTCCTCGTTATCGCTGGCCGTTGACTGTGGCTCTTTCCAAGAACGAAGGGCGTAGCTGGTCAACACCTCGAGAGCTTGCCAACACACCCAAGATCAAGACTTCCTATCCCTCGATTACCCAGGCCAATGACGGAAACATCGTCGTGGTCTGGCAGCAGGAACTTCCCGAGAAAATGGGACGGGATATTCGGTTTGCGCGATTCAATCGAGCCTGGCTGGTGGCCCAGTAGTGGAGATTGGGGATCAATCGGGAGAATCGGATGGTGCAGCTCCATTGACGGCCCAAGCGCTACCCACGAGGGGGCTCAGCTCCGTGCCTGTTGGAGGTAGCGCCCTTCGGCACGAACAACGTTTTAACCAGTTGGCCAGCCGGCGTTGCCAAGGGACATTCTACCGACCTACTCGGGGCGCTGAAGACCCGCCGAGCCTGGAGCGGCGCTAGCAACCCACATCCGGCTGGTTCGCCATTCCCGCGAAAAGCCTGCCGCAGCGAAGCGCGGGACGGGAATCTCTCGTGAATTCCTGCTTGCCTTGCGCTTGGCTGGGTTGATGGAATGTTTCAGGCGACCGTTAGCCGCGTCTGCGAGTTTTCGACGATTTCGTTCCCGCTTTGGAAGCCGCGGTCCGCCGCGCGGTGATGGTGGTTACCGATGCGGGGTATCAAGAACGGCTTGCTTCGTTGCGTTGCGAGAAAGTCAGCCATTAGCCGAGCCCGCTCGAATGAGAAAGATAACGGCACCAATCGCTCTAAGGCTGGGCTTAGCTTGCTTGCTCGTCTTCGCCTGGCTCGGCACTCCTCCGCGACCTGTCGTGCTTAATCCGCCTGACTCGGCGCAAGAAACGGACCTGGTGGACCACTTTCGAGCGACAGCCGTGGGTCTCCTGCGTCATACCGGGACCAATCGTGAGAAGATCATTCTTCCCTACTGGACCGTCCGGAACTCCCTTGCCTTCTCGTCAGACAAAGACCGCGAGTCGTGGTTTGCGGATCGACTCTGGACGCTCGAGTCTCCTGAGCTTCTGAAGATCCATTGGAACGGGCGGGACTTTGAGGCACAGAACGATTTGCCCCGGCTGTGCAGTCAGGGAAACGAGAGGGCGCGACTTTGGCTTCTTCTTCGCAATCGCCACACGCAAGACTTGCAAGTGCAGGCGGCATGGGTAGGCGGGTCGGATAAGCAAGCGCAGCACTTCCTCATTCCGGAGGCCGGCGCACGGGCTTTTCTGCTTCAGCCAAAGATCGTTGCTTCTGGATCCAAACTGGAGCTTCACTTATCTTCTTCCTCTAGCCAGAAAGGCTTCTCGTTCGCAACAAGCTCTAAGAAGCCTGGCAGACTGGCTGCACGCATCTTAGACGAGTCAGGCCAACCTACGGCGGCCCGAGTGTACTTGACTAACTCCGAGGGTCTCTTTGAGCCTCTGGAGGGAGCCACGAAGGGCCAGAAGATCGAGCGTGTCGGTTGGGTGGCAGGCGAGTACTTTTCTTATGCGGATGGAGCCTTCCGCGCCACTTTGCCTGAAGGAACCTCGATGATTGAGGTTGTCAAAGGGGCCGAACATATTCCGGTGCGGCAGAAAGTCCAGATTCAGGGCGGCAAAGAGATTCAAGTCTCCATGCAGCTAAAGCGTCTGGAAAGCCCCAAGCTGCGAGGCTGGCATGCCGGAGACGAGCATGTTCATGCCAACTACCGGTCCAAGGAGTTCTATATACAACCGGAGGATGTCGCACTGATAGCGCAGGGCGAAGATCTGCAGGTCATCAATCTGATGGTCTCGAATTCGGATGGTGGCTTTGTTCACGACGAGAACCGGTTTGAAGGCGCTCCTCACCCGCTTTCCACGCCCCGTCATATTCTCTATTGGAATCAGGAGATGCGGAATCGAGCGCTCTATGGCCACTTGATTCTGCTCAACCTGAAGCAACTGGTACACCCCATCTACACGGGTTTCCCAGGCGCCAAACACGAGGAAGACTATCCTCCCAACTTCATCCATGCGCAAAACACTCACCGGCAGGGTGGATTGGTGAGCTACGCCCATACGGGAGGCAACGGGGGTTATCGCTACGGCGGGGCAGATGCTCACGAAGCCCCGGTTGATGTTGCATTGGGCACAGTCGATGCCTTCGAAGTTTTCTGCAGCCACTCAGAGAGCTCCCTGGATCTCTACTATCGTTTGCTCAACTGTGGTTTCCCTTTGGCTATCACAGCTGGCAGCGACGCCTTTCTGAACCAAACTTTTGGAACGACGCCCGGCGGAGAACGCGTTTACGTCTACACGGGCGAGGAATTCAACTATGCACGGTGGATTGAAGGACTGCGCGCCGGCCATACTTTCGTCACGGAGGGTCCGCTGCTGGCTTTTGAACTGGACGGTCACATGCCTGGCGAGCGCCTTCACTTGAAATCAGCACCCGCCCGTCTTCGAGTGAAAGCAAGGAGCTGGTCCTGGCTTCCATTGCAACGTCTCGAGATCATCGCCAACGGCAAGGTGGTGGCGCAGGTAGAACAGACGAAGGGAGTGAACGATCTGAACCTCTCGCAAGAGGTTACGTTGCCGCAAAGCGCCTGGGTAGCCGCTCGCGTCTGGGGCCCGCGTCATCGCCTGGTGATGAATGAACCCAGTCCGGCTCTTGCGGGCAGCCTGAAAAGCACCTTGGGCACTGAAGTCGCCCTCGCCCACTCCAGCCCCATTTACGTCGAGCTTGCCGGCAAGAAGATCTGGTCTCGGGCGGACGCTCGGTATTTCGAGAACTGGATTGAGCGTCTGATCGACGACGTTCGCACTCGAGGCACTTTTCATGAGGAGAGCCGCCGCCAAGAAGTCATCGAACTATTTCGCAAAGCGCAACGGGTGTATCAAGCCACTCCTTGACTTGGACCGCACTAAACGACGAGCGCGACATGAGCACGAACAGCCTCTCTCGATTCTCTTGCATTCTCCTCGCATCTCTAACGCTGGCTCCGAGCCAGGTCCATTCACGACCACTCCAGCCCAAGGTCGATCCTGTTACGCGCTACGTTCATATTGCTTACACCGTCCCTCGGGAAGCTCCGTCGGAAATGATCGTACGGTGTGAGCTAAAGCTGGCTACACGCTCTGATTGGAAACCGGCCAGGGTTTGGCCCTATGTCAGCGAAACGACCCTTCAATTGATGCAACCCAGGGATTGGGAGACGGCAGTCTGGCGTGGCACTTTCACGGAACGGCGCGCTGGCGGCTTGACCCGCACCGCTGTTTGGAACCCGTTCCCAGATGTTACGGGACAGGCATCGGTTCGCTTTCGAGTCACCCTCCTCGACGGAGAAAAGGTACTGGCTCGGGAGGAAGCGGAGATCGCTCTGGACAACTCGGATGTCGTGCTGCTGGATGACTGGTCACAATTGCTCCAGAAACAGTCTGTTTCCGAACATCCAGCTCCAGGCAGTCCGGTGTGGTGGATACGGAAGGGGCAGCAGGGGGAACAAGTCCCAGCCCAAGGCTCTTCGCTAGAAGTCAGGGAAAAAGGTGTGGAGCTTCCTCAACTCACCTATCCACTGAACCTCACGGGTCCTTATGCGATCTTCGTTTCTCTGCCGCCCCGGCCGGGTTCAATCGAATTGCGACTAAGTGGCGACGAGCGCCCTCAGATTTTCGACGAATATCCGATCTGCAGTGACTGCGGCAATAACGCCACGCGGGCGGGAGGCGAAACCTTTTGGCGATGGACCGATATGACGCGCCAGCATCTTGTCATCAAGCAGCCACACAGCAGTGTACGAGTATGAGGATACCTATCGAGCCCACCTCGACACAGTGCGATTGGTTCCGCTGACGCAGGAACTGGTGAGACAGCTCGAAGAACGCTGGAGCCTCAAAGGCGAGAAGCTTCCTGTCGTTGGATACAACGAGCCTTATTCCTGGGCGTTCTACGAAAAAATCCTGAGCAACCTGCAACACTGGGAACCGCTCCTGGCTTTTGCTGAGGCGCGTGTCGACATTGTCGATATCCAGATCGGCCGCGGGGGAAGCCAGATGAATCACGAGACGCGTGCAGGAAGCCAGCTGCTCGCCGGCACCTACGGAGATCCTCGGGGCGGCAAGGTCCCAATCACCGACAGTGTGGGGCTGATGCAACAATTCACCAATACGCTGGGCACCCAGCTCAAGTACGCTCGCTTGCTTGGCATGAAGCCTCATGCCAATCTTGGAGCCACCAATTGCTATCCTGGCACTCCCCTGGAGGCTGAGTTCTCGAAAAAACATCCCGAGTGGCGCATTGGCGGCCAGCTCAAGTACGAGGTGCCAGAGGTGCGGCAGTTCATCCTGGCGCTATTCGAAGAGGCACTTCAGATTGGCGCCGAAGGGATCTCCCTGGACTGGTGCCGCTACCCATACTCTGTCAGGAGCAAGGAAACCGTCACCAACTTCTTTCGTGAGCTACGCTCTTTGGCCGACAGATACGGCAAGCCGCGCGGCCTCCACATTCCCATCCTGACCAGGTTTCCCGCGCGCGGTGTGCGTGGGTGGGAGTTCATGGATTACGCCACCTGGGTGAAGGAAGGTTTAACGGATTTCCTTTGCCCAAGCAATATCCAGGCGCGCCACTTGAATTTTGACGTCGCCGAGTACGCACAGGCAGTGAAAGGAACAAGAGTGAAGCTTCTTCCCTCTGTGGATGCTCTCGGCTGGGGTTTGCAAATGCCTGGAATGTGGTTCGAGCGAATCTTGCGCTGCTATAAGGCGGGCGCCGATGGAATCCATATCTATCAGGCGGACTACGCTGTGCTCAATTCCCCGCAATCGAGGCGCTATGTCTCAATTGCTGGTTCTCCGGAAGCTTTGAAACAGTGGCGGCAGCGGGAGCGGCTTGAACAGTCTCGATACAGCAAAGGAATCTATATCAATCCGCCTCAGGTCGACGGCCAATACCAGCGCTACGCCCGGTTGCGCGCCTGGATTGAGGGCTTCCAACCGGAGAAGGTCGAGATGTGGGTTGACGGCCAGCTCATGAATCGGTATGACGCGCCGCCCTATGTCCTCACTTCAGAAGATCGTTCCGACGACGAAACCATCAAACCCGGCAAGCACCTCTTGAGAATCAGGGCGAAAGAAGGCAGTGAATGGCTGGAACAAGAATTTCAGGTTGAATTTGGCAAATAGGTTGGGGCGAGTGTTCTAGGAACCTACCCTTCGCAGCGAACGCAGCCCAACGGCAGCGCTGCGCACGCTCGTTGCGTCTGCCCTGCCTCAGAACCCCTTGATCTGCCGCAAGGCTTCGTAAACCACGATCGCCACAGCGTTGCTGAGGTTATGGCTGCGTGGCCTGGCGCCCCACATCGGAATACGAATCGCGGTCTCAGGGTGCGACTCAATCAGTTCGCTCGGCAGTCCACGAGTCTCGCTTCCGAACACGAGGTAATCCCCTTGGGAGTAGCTGACCTCCGTGTAGAGCCGGGAGGCCTTGGTACTCGCGTACAAGAAACGTCCAGATCCTGCGGTCTGCTGCAACGCTTCCAGGGACTCATGGTAGCAAACGGTCAGACACTCCCAGTAGTCAAGGCCGGCACGGCGCAGATAGTAGTCAGAAGTCGAGAAACCGAGTTTCCCTACCAGGTGCAGCGAGCACTCGGTGAGAACACAAAGGCGGGCGATGTTGCCCGTGTTTTGCGGAATCTCGGGCTCGACAAGCACCACATGCATGGTTTCCAGGTTGCGAATCGCAGGCGCCTATTCGCTGTCTGAGAAGACTCCGTCAGTGAAGCGAAAGCGGGACTCCAAGTACTCTGTGATTGCAGGAACGACGGTGGGAACCTGGATGCTGCCCGCGGTCGCGAGGGTTGGCTTTGCGCATCGATCCAACGCGCGACGGAGCGCGCGTTCCACCGGGATACTACGGACAGAGCCTTGGTTGGTTTGGCAGGCCCGCGTCCTCTGAACCCGGCTGCAGCGGCTATTTCAACGACAAAGCCGCTTTGCCAATCGCGGTGTTTCCCTTGGCGTCGTACGCTCGAAGGGCAATCGTGTGTTCGCCAGGCTCAAGGGTCTGGGTTTTGATCTCGAACTCCTCGGTCTTCGAGTCGATGATTCCATCGACCGAGAACACGATTTCCCACTCCTTGCCATCGATCGACACTTCGGCCTTGCGCAGTGCGGAACCCGAGTCGAAAGCTCGGAATCTGACCACGGCGGTGCGTCCCTGGACAGATTGGTTCCCTACCAAAATCTGGGGCGGCGTACTATCCACCTGAAACTGGTTGCTCACCAACTCGGCAGAAAGCACGGCAGATTTGGGATTCGACGGACTGTCTGAGGCTACCACTCTGACAGAGTACTTGCCATCGGGCAGTGTGTCCGCTTCCAGTGTATAGAATCGCTCATCGATGTCTTTTTTCAAGAGTCGCCATTCAGACTCCTGCTCACCCTTGAAGTACAATGCATAGATCAATTCGTCGCCGTTATCGTCGTTGGCCTCCCAGGTGAACGACTGAGCTCCTTTTTGGTAGGTGCGTCGCGGTGGAATCGAAACCTGTGCCGGTTGGGCAAGAGCATCGCTCGCGCCTGAGGCGTCTGCCGAGCCCTGGTCTACCGACGTCATTGGCGAACGCTGAGTAGAAATCCCCGGCAGCCGCTGGAACGCAACACCAGACGGCAGAATACTGATGGATTTCACTTCGGGCGCAAGGTTTTGGGGCAGGTAGGGTACCCCGATCTGGTCCAAGCTCGCCGAATTCTGGTTCGTTGTCGAAAACACTGCCTTGTACTGAACATAGCGCGCGCGCGGGCTCTGGACAGCTTCACCTTCGGCCGAGGTGTGAGCTTTCGACCAGTCGCTCCACGACTTGTCGGGTTTCTTGGTGTTCCCCGACCGGGTATGAATTTTCAAAGAGGCGCCCTCCGGCACGGTGGCGCGCCAATGCAGGCTTCCCCAGGTCGAAACCCCTTGAGTATCCTTCACCTCCGACTCGTAACTGCCCTGGGTGCTCACGACACTGCCTAGCCGGTAGATCTTTGCGAGGTTCGATGTGCAGGCAAAGATATCGGAGCCGGCCGGCACCAGCTTCGTTGTCTGTTCCTCGGTCGTTTCGAGCAGCAGGTTGAACTTCTTGTTTGATCTCAGCAGATAGATACGGCCTTTGTTGCCCGTCGAAAACAAGAGGCTGTTGTCGGCGCGCAAATGCAGGCCGTAAATCGTTTCGCTGTCAGAGGTCCACAACGCTTCCACGGAGTTGTCTGGGGCAACGCGGAAAATGCCGCTCTTTTGGCCTGACGAATCTCGGCGGGAACCCCTGCCCGACGGGGGTTTAAAGGGCACAGGCTCTTCAATCGTGGCTTTGCTGTCGCTCGCACCCGAAATCGATACGGAGACTGACACGGAATCTGCCGAAATCGCCTCGCTTCCCGAGATCTTCGGCTCGGGAATAGACCCGCCCCCAGCGCCGTTGACGGCCACAAAATAGATGGTGCCTTTTGAGTCCAGCTGGACCTTGTGAATCTCGCGCATCGCCGAGTCGTAGACCACAAAGGGTTTGCCATCGGCAGAGATCCGATACAGGTAACCATCAGGATCACTGCCGGCAACAACATTGCCTGCGTCATCGATTGCCAAGGTGATGATGTTCGACTGGCCGCTGTCGTAGAACACTTCTCCCTTGCCGTCTTTACCGACCTTGTAGATCCGTCCTTTGTTTCCCGTAGCTGCGAAAAGGTTCCCTTTGCGATCGAACACCAGATCCCAAACGAACTTGTCCTCGGGATCGAAAAACACGCTGGCCTTGCCATCGGAACTTACCTTGTAGATCTTCCCATCTGGAGAAGTGGCAGCGTACAAGGTCTGCTCCGAATCCAAAGCCAGCGCCAGCACGTCAAGCTCAGCCGAGTCAAAAAACAGGGATGACGTTCCACTCGCATCGACTTTGAACACCTTGCCGTCGTGTCCAGTACCTACAAAAACGTTCTTCTTGTTGTCGACGACCGCTGACCAGATGAGAGCCTGGTCCGAGTCGAAGACTGAATCAAACTTCGGCGACAGCGACAACTGTCCGTCTGCGTTCAGGGACAGACCTTTGAGCGTGCCTTTAGAAAACTCAGCGAACGAGTCCGTATTCCAGAACACAGGACTCACCGCGGTAACCTTTGAGGGGAATCCTAGAGTGGCGCAAACCAACACGAAGGCAACCATGAAGAGTCGGAAGCCGGGCCGACAAACCGGCACGCTCCAGTCTCTCGGACCTGTTCCGGCCTCTTCGCTGCTGCGGCTGTGAAGAAGCTGGAGAGGCGAGCTTCCTGGCGAGCCGTGTTCCCGGTCACTCTCAGTTCCGACCGTCGCTCGCACGAGGGAAGCCACTGCTTTAACTCCGTCACTGCTCCCATCACCGGCCTTGGAGCGAGGCAAAGCGGCCATGGTTCGATTCAGGCTTCTTTGTCGAATCATGCAGACTCCTTGAAGATGGGTGCGTGGATCGTGGGCCCAGACCATTGCGAACCGAGAACAGCCGTAAGTGGGGTTTCGGCTCTGGCAAAGCTCCCACCCATGCAGGCCGTGTTTGGAGGCGGAACGAAACGATTGTGGAAGAAGGCAGCAACCTTCGAGTGCCGGTTCAATCAACGACCTCGATCGTAAGGCTTCTTTGGCCGCTGATGACGAAAGGAGTCGAGGGCAACTCGTACTCGTAGAGGTTGGACGACCGCAATGTCATCAAGGTACTGCTCGAGGTCCGGTCCGACGTGATGACACTGCTGAAAGAGGGTGGCAGGTTAGAAAACTCTTCTCCGCGGATCAGTACTGAAGGCTCCGGCCGCTGCAACCGGACATACACCCGATCGTTCTTGCGGATATGATTAATGGCGCGAATCAGCTGGTCCAAGTCCCGCGGAGAGAAGGATTGCCGCAACACGCGATTCTCCACGGCCGTCAGCGTCGAGCCGTCGGCTACCGTCAGCTGCAACGTACCAGCTGGCATGTCGGCGGGAATGTCGATCGGAAACTTCTCAACGTGCTCGCCACCGTTGGCGGCACGCAAGAAGGCGGCCAGAATGACGGTTTCACCCGCTTTGACTCTTTCACGGTCGGCCCACACTCGATCTAGAACCGCCGTCCGCTTCTCGTCGATCGAGGTGATATCCACCGTGACGTTCTCCACGGCCACGTTGTCGAAGCCGCTACCGAGAATGAAGCTCAACGGCTGAACGACAGCCATGGAAGCGAAGACGTGCGAGTTGGTCTCGCCTGAAAACCGGTTCTCGAACTTGACTTCGGGCTGGCCCTTAACGCTGATCTTTCCTGAAACCTGCAGGGTGGACTCGCCCAGTGCCCGCTCGTTTGACGTAATCGTGCTGAATACCGCGGCGTTCATGAGGAAGGGTGTCAGGAACCGGTCGTTCACCACCTCGTACTTATAGATCTCAAGCTTGTTTCGGCTTGATTTGAGGTTGATGGTCAGTGGAATCAGCTTTGGCATCACACCCACGGCGCCGTAGAGGCCCTGCGAGCGATCCTGCGTGATGGCGCCCGCCAATTCGGTCGGCACCGCGATCTTGAACGAGTTGTTCAGGTTGGGAAGCAGCGAGATCACCTTGGCTTTCGAGAACGGCAACTGCACCGGTCCGACGGAAAGCCACGGGTGCCCAAAGGCATAGACCTTTTCGTCATCGCGAAACGTCACGGTCCCGGTCGCGCTCGCGCCCAGACCGAGGTCGCCACGAATTAACTGCACAGCCAACGCCGAGCCCGGCTGGATGTCGTCAGTATTGCGGGCCAGCTCGTTCGAGCCGCTGCCAACGGTCATTCCTCCCGCGGGAATCACAGACATCCCGAGCTGCTGAAAGGTATCTCTGAAAAGTTGTGCAGCTCTCGGAGTGAATCCCGACAGCGAAACCGGAGTGTCGATGTACTGGAAGAACTGCCCCGTCAGACCTTGCAGGTTTGGATTCAGATTCGCTGATTGCGGCGAAACCGAGAAACTCCGTTGGCCCAGCGGGCTCAAGATCGAGAGATCGAGGGCCGGAGAGAATCCAATCGCCCGAAACGGCGGCACGACCGAGACGTCGATTTTGATAGGGTCGACACGAATGGGTTCAGCGGGCTTGTCGAAGATATTCACCATCTGCTGGATGGGTGTAATCCCCGCGATGGCCTCTTTCGAGAACGGAAACGAGAATGCCACTGCTCCTATCATCTTGCCGTCGATGTAAACAGGACTGCCGCTCATCCCGCCCATCACGCCCGTTCGCTCCAATGGCCCGCCCGAAAGCTTAGCCAAAATGGCACTCTGCTTCGGAGTGATGTTCTCCAGCACCCCCAGAATCTCGGCCTGGAACTCCTCGATCTTGTCGCCCGCGAATACAGTCCTGCCCACCCCCTTCATGCCGGGCTTCACTTCGGAAAGGGGCAGGAAATCGCGCTTGCCCGCCTCTGCCCAGCCGCTAGCGATGGCCAGGACGCCCAAGACGACGGCAAGCACGCAGCGAAGCCAGGAAAGGCGGCCACCCGAAGGCGAATCTGCTGTGAAAGCATTTCTCATACTGCTGATCGGAATCCCTTGAATCGAATCGTCGGTTCGGTTCTTTTGGAAGACTGGCACTGAATTGCGGAGCGACGCTCCGGTCGAAAAACAGTATAGCAGAACGGCCAAAACCCGTTTCAATTTTCAAGCTCCGCCACGCCGCCGCGCTATGGCTGTCGAACCTGGCTCCGATATTTTTCGACAAAGCCGCAGGATGGTATTAATCTTCCTGCTGACGCTATGAATCGCTTGTCGTCTCAGCCCACCCTGCCGCTCACCGCCTTCATCCTCGCTGGCGGCCGAAGCCGTCGCATGGGAACAGACAAGGCCTTGCAGGCGTATCTCAACTCGCCTCTGATTCAGTACGCGATCCGGGTTGGCCAGAGCATCTCAGCCGACGTGCGCATTATCGGCGAGCCGGGACGTTATGCGTCTCTAGGTCTGCCCGTCATTCCCGACATTGGCGAATCGCTGGGGCCCCTCAGCGGCATCTACACTGCATTGCAGCATTCCCCCACGCTGTTCAGCGCTGTCATGGCTTGCGACATGCCTCTGATGTCTCCGAGTTTCTTCCAATTGATGATCGGCAGGCTGCCAGGACCCGACGCCGTGGCAATGCGTTTCAGCGACGGAGCGGTGGAACCGCTTTGCAGCATTTACTCGTCGACATGTCTGGCATTTGCCAGCCAGAACTTGGCTAATCGCAAGCTTAAAATCGCCGATTTGCTTTCCCAGGTCGCTGTCGAGTACATCAGCGAAGATGAACTTCATCGTCACGGCCTGACCCGGGAAATCTTCACCAACGTTAACACTCCTGAGGACCTGAACCTCCTGGCATCGTATATCACCGAAGCATAGCGGGCCATGAGCCGGCTTACTCGCTCGGCGCGCGAGGGCGAAGTGGGCGCCCCGCCGCAGAATTTGCGGCAGTTCGCATCTGTTTAGCCTTGGTTGTGCTATAGTGTGGCCCGTTTTGTGGACGGCAAGCTGCGCAGTTTCTCTGACCGCATGAATTTGCTCACGAGGATCATCGCCTCGATCCGCTATCCAGAATCCGCGTTGGGGAAGACCCTCCAGCGCATCGTTCCAGTCATTGTCTTGATGCTCATGGTACTGTTCGGCCTCAGCGGCTTTGCTATCAATAGTTGCGAAA
>Ga0194131_10006588_pt1 | contig 16058 bp, 11 predicted proteins | sample TA2KigO120mmetaG_FD_148631 | JGI IMG/M metagenome (GOLD analysis project Ga0194131, IMG submission 148631) | Freshwater microbial communities from Lake Tanganyika, Tanzania - TA2015053 Kigoma Offshore 120m | ecosystem: Environmental > Aquatic > Freshwater > Lake | place: Tanzania: Lake... | reverse complement strand
GGGAATCCAAGGCGTTCCGGCAGCCTGGCAACGAAAAATCGTGCTACGCAACAACCACACTTCGACCGGCGGCGATGAGCGTTCGCCCGTCAATTCTCGGACAGGCTCCTAGTCTCAAGTTCCCCTCCTGTTTCCATAGAGCGCGACGTGGATGCGCGGCGCGAACCGGAATCCCGTCTTCTTGCACAATTCGGCGGTCCAGGCGCCACGCTCGTTGAGCGTTGCCTGATCCGTGCCCTCGGGCATCAGCAGCACGCGGCCGCGGTCCGCATGGAGCTGGTCCACGATCGACGTGATCTCATCGAGATCCTCCGGACGCGACACGACGAACTTGAGCTGGTAGGGATGCTCCATCAACCGCATCAGCACGCCGGGCTGAAACCGGATCCGCTCGTGCATCGCCGCCCAGCGGCCGCCGTCGCGCTCACTGGGCGTCGAATTGGCGAGCTTAGGACTGATGCTCATCAGGCTGCAAGCGGCATCCGCCCACACCGTGCCCGCGGTCTCGATCGTGAGGTGCTGGCCCGCGGCCTGCAACTGGCGTGTCAGCTCCGTGATCTCTGGCGCGATCATCGGTTCGCCTCCGGTCACGACGGTGTGGCGCGAGGGATGTCTGGTGGCGAAGGCCACGATCTCCGCAAGTGGAGTCTCGGTTCCTTCCGGATTCCAGGACGTGTATGGCGTGTCGCACCAGGTGCAGCGCAGGTTGCAGCCCGAGGTGCGGATGAAAACGCTCGGGACTCCCGCCAGCATCCCCTCGCCCTGAATCGAGTAGAACATCTCAGCGAGATACATAAGGGATTGGATCCTCAATGCCGGCTTCCGCGAATCCCCTCAGCCGCAACAGGCAGGAATCGCATGCGCCACAAGCGCGTCCATCCGGTGCGGGATCGTAGCAGGAGTGCGTCAGGCTGAAGTCGACGCCAAGCTCCGCGCCCAGCCGGATGATCCCGGCCTTCGACAACCGGATCAGCGGCGTTTTGACGCGCGTGCGCAACGTGCCTTCGACGCCAGCCTTTGTGCCGAGGTTCGCCATCCGCTCGAAGGCTTCGATGAACTCGGGACGGCAATCCGGATACCCCGAATAGTCGACGGCGTTAACGCCCAGGAAAATGTCGGACGCGCCAAGCGTCTCCGCCCAGGCGAGCGCGTAGGACAGAAAGATTGTATTGCGCGCGGGAACGTAGGTCACCGGAATTCCATGTGACATGGCATCCGCGCCACGGTTCTTCGGAACTTCGATTGCCGACGTGAGCGCGCTGCCACCGATCCAGCGCAGATCGACATGCGCCACCGCGTGGCGGGCTGCTCCGAGCGCGGCGGCGACACGCGCGGCGGAGTCGAGCTCGCAGCGGTGCCGTTGGCCATAGTCAAACGACAGCGCATGGCAGCGGAGCCCATCACGTGCCGCGCAGGCGAGCGTAACCGCGGAGTCGAGTCCGCCGCTCAGCAGGCACACCGCGTCAGGCACGGCGCGGCTCCGGGAGCATGCGCGCGAGGAAGAATCCGGCGAGGGGCAGCGTTGAGAGTCCGAGCATCACCAGGCGCATCGACAGGGATTCCGACAGCCATCCGGTGAGCGGGACAAAGATCAGTCCGGACATTCCCCACGAGAATCCCATCATCAGCGCGGACACGGTGCTTGCCTGAGTGGGCGCGAGCTCCTGCGCCATGACGACATTCACGGGAATCGTGAACAGCAGGATCAGGCCGCCGATCCAGAGTCCGGCGAACGAGAGCCATCCGGAAGCCGTGAAGAACAGCACCAGGAAAGGCACCGAGAACACGAATGACAGCATGATCACGCGGCGACCGCCGATGCGGTCGGCGAGGCTGCCGCCCACGATCCCGCCGATCGCGCCGAAGGCGAGATAGAGCGAAAGCACGTAGTTGGCCTGCGCCACGGGCAGGTGCTGCTCGCGGCTCAGGTACAACGGCAGGAGCTGCGTGAACGTCACCTGGACGATCGAGCGGATGAACACGCAGAAGTAAAGGATCGTCAACGGCCGCTGGACCGCGCGCAGAGGCGCAAGCTCGAACCGGATGCGCTTTTCCGGCCGCGGGACTTCGGGCAGATACGCCCACAGCAGGGCACTGCAGAGGATGCCAGGGACCGCGGCCCAGTGGGTCCGCTCGAACCCGAGCCAGTTGGGGACAAGCGAGAAGAACGCGGGTCCGATGGCCATGCCGAGCGTTCCCGTGCTGATGAACACGGCCATCCAGCGGGCTCGCGACTCGGCGACGCCCATGGTGACGCGGGCCGACGCCTGCGGGTGAAACGCCGCCACGCCGGATCCGCCGAGGAAGACCAGCGCGAGTAGCCAGCCGTAGGATGGCGCGAGTCCGAGGCTCGAGATGAACACGCCCGCAACCGCTGGTGACAGCACGGTGAACATGCGCGTGTGGAAGCGGTCGGATAGGATCCCGTAGAGCGGCTGGAGCACCGAGGAGGCAAACACCATCAATCCGCCGAGGATTCCGGCTTGGGTCAGCGAGAGCCCGAGATGCGTGGCCAGGCGCGGCTGCAGCGCGCTCAACGCGGCGGAATAGAGGTCGATGAAGAAGTGCCCGAACGAAAGCAGCGCGAGCGCTAAGGCGCCAGTCCGGACGGTGGCCGCCGCGGATTGCCCGATCGCGGCTGCGCCGCTGGAAGTCGCCATGTCTCTATATTGTCTAATAGGTGCGATTGACGATCCAACTGGCGTGGGTGGGAACTGCCGCGGTCCTCGCGGCGGACGACGGCGCCGCGGCCGCGCGTGCCATCCACGACGCGATCAACCAGCAACGCCAGCGTGCCGGACTCCGTCCCCTGGTGATTGACCAGGGGCTTGCAGTGATTGCGGAACGCCATTCCGAAGACATGCTGCGGCGGAGATTCCATGGGCACGTGAATCCCGACGGGCGTGACTCCGGGGACCGGATCGCGCACCAGCACCGGCGGTTCGCGGGTACGAGCGGCGAGAACATCGCTTCGTTTTCGGTACGCCGCGATCTGACGGCGCGCGATGCCGCCGTGCAGTTCGTGCAGGGCTGGATGAGCAGTCCCGGACACAGGCGCAACATCCTCTTGCGCGAGTGGAACGTGACCGGTGTCGGCGTCGTGCGGGACAAGGGCGAGTGGCGGGCGACGCAGCTCTTCGGGGAGTTGCGGGCGACGTTGAACGAAAGGCTGCCAGAGCAGGTGCGGGGCAAGCTTCCGGACATTAAAGTGAAGGCGGCCAAGGATCCCGCGCCGACGCAGGTGGATTTGGCGGATGCGCGGTCCGGCGAACGTGTGTGGGGACCGGCGCCGTTGCGCGGCGGAGATCGCCGGTTGCCGGGGGGACTCGGGCCGCGAGCCTTGATGTTACGGTTCTACGTGCCAGTGGGGCGTGGGCGGTGGAGTATCTATCCGGGGCCGTCGGTGCGGATACGGTGACCGAACTCATCTGTACGCCGTCATCATGATCTCGATCAAGCCGTCCGCCGTATTCGGCGCGAGCCTCACCGTCGCGCGCGCCGCTGGATTCGGCTTGACGATCTCGCGGTAGACCTCATTCATCGCCGCCGCGTGACGCGGATCGCGCAGCCATACGACGGCGTCCACGGTATCGGCGAACGTCATGCCGTGGCGCGTCAACTGCTCCTCGATCGTCTTGAGCGCCTGCCGTGCCTGCGCCTTGATGTCGTTGCGCGCGAAAGTGCCGTCGGGCGCGCGCCCGGTCATCCCCGTGATGTAGAGGGTCCGGCCCGCCTTCACCGAGTAGCTGTGGATCGGCGATGTGATCCCTTCGCCCGACGGGCGGCCGGCGCCGGATTCCTTCACCGCCACCGACTGGATCTGCAACAGATGTCCTGGCTCGATGGGCGCGGCGTTCACCGTGGCGCGCGCGGGTGGTGGCGCGGTGACGAATTTCCGGTAGGCGTCGTTCAGCCCCACGTAATAGCTCGAATCCGTGAGGTAGATGCGCGAGGCCGTAAGATCGGCGAACCCGAGTCCCGCGGCGCTGAGGATCGCCTCCTGGTTGCGCATCACCTGCGCTGTCTGCTCCTGGATCGTCAGCCCGCCGGACATGCCAGTCACGGGATCCACGGGGCGCAGCGCCGACAGAAACAGCGTGCCTCCGCCCATCGACGCGTAGCTCGCGGGACGCTTCGGATCCGGCCAGCCCTGCGGATTGATCGTGGTGATGGCGTCAGGACCCGCAAGCACGGCCACCGCGCTCACCTCCGACAGTGCCGCCGGGATCAGCAGTTGCGATTCGATTTCGGTCCGCGCCGGATACGGAGGACGGAAGAACTCGCGGTAGGCCTCGTCCGCAGCGTCCAGCGTGCGGATGTCGGCGAGATACAGCGTGGTGCTGACGACTGCGCGCGAGTCGAGTCCTGCCTCTTTGAGCACGCGCCCCACCAGTTCCAGGCACCGGCGGGTCTGCGTCTTCACGTCGCCGGGCGCGAACCCACCGCCCGGCTCAGGTCCGACGTGGCCCGACACGTAGAGCAACTGGTCCGTCATCACTCCCGCGCTGTACGGACCCGATGTTGGACCCGAGGGTGGCCGGATCACCTTTTTCTGCGCCCATCCCGCGCCGCACAGGCACAGGAGCAGGAGCGCGGCCCGTGTCACGTGAACAACTCCTTGATTTCGGTGCTGCCAATAAATCCAGTGGGGGACATGTCCTCGACGTAGATGAACTCGCGCCCGGAGGGGGAGCCACCGAGCCGCTTGGTCCAATCGATGCCAAGCACCGAATAGATCGTCGCCGTGACGTCTTCCGGATACACGGGGCGGTTCTTGTGCCAGTCGAACTTGGTGATCTTCCCGCCCTGATCGTCGGTGGCGCCAATCACGCGTCCGCCCTTCACTCCACCGCCGAGGAACATACCGCAGCGCACGCCGGGCCAGTGGTCGCGTCCCTTGATGTCGGTGAGATTGCCGGGCGTGCGTCCGAACTCCCCCATCACGCAGACGAGCGTGCGTTCAAGCTTGTTCGTGCCCTTGAGGTCCGCCGCCAGCGAGGAGAGGGCGAGATCGAGATCCCCGCAGTTGGAATACAGGCCGCCCCGCGCGCGGCGGTCCTCCATCGTTGACTTGTCGGTTTTTCCGTAGATGTCGCCGTGATGGTCCCATCCACCCTGGTTCACCAGAATGAAGCGCGCACCTCCGTCCGCACTGACCATATTGCGGGCGATCAGGCAGGCGTCGCCGAACGCCGACGCGCCGTAGCGTTTGCGGTCGGCTTCGCCGAGGTTGAAGATCCCCGCGACCTGGGGCGAGCGGATCATCTTCTCGGCGGCAGTGGAGAACGAATCCCATTCACGCACCATCTTGCTCACGCCGCTGCCCTGCTGCTGGCGCGAGGTGTCGAACGAGTGCAGGAAGTCCAGGCGCTGGTGGAAGCGCTCGCGGTAATCGTCTTTCAACAGAAACGGCATGTTGCCGCCCTTGCGGATGTCGAAAGTGAGCGGCGCCGCAGAGGAGTCGAGATAACCCTCGCGAATCAGCGTGCCGTTCACCGCGCCGGCCGGAAAGTTCATCGAGACGAACGGCGGCAGGAAATCCGATGGCCGCGCCTTCGACGCCATCTCGTAGGCGATGATCGATCCGATGGACGGCATCTCCTTGGCCCGCGCCGCGTTGAACGCGTGTCCCACCTGCAGGTAGAACTGGCCAAGGTTGTGGAGCGTCTCCCAGGCCGCCATGGACCGGATGATCGCCGCGTCCTCCAGGATCCCGGTCGTTTTTGGCAGCAGTCCGTGGGGCCACAGAATACCAAGTTTGTGAGTGCGCGCGTCCAGGTCTTCGGGTGTGAACTTGTAGGGCTTGTAGTCGAACGTGTCCATCTGCGACGGACCACCGACCAGGTTCAGAAAGATCACACAGTCAGCGGATCCGCGGGGCTGGACCTTGCTGCTGGCGGCGGCGTTCAAGCGGCGTTCGAGCGGCGCGAGCAGTCCGCCAGTCACCGACACCGCACCGTATTGCCACAACTTCCGGCGCGTCAGAGTTGGGAACATGGGTATTCTCCTATTGCACCAGGATGAAATCAGCGCGGTTCAGCAGCGCCCACAAAAGGTCTTCGGCGCCACGCTCGCGGTTGCGCGACACCAGTTGCATCGATTTCGCCTTTTCCTCCGCCGACGGCGGACGGCTGATCGTCGCGAGGAACAGTTCGCTGACCAGTTCGTCATCACCCTTGGCCAACAGTTTCTCAAGCCTGCCGCCCTTGGTGACTTTGACGCGGTTCTGGATCAGATCGTGGTTGAGCAGGCTCGCCGCCTGGACCATGCTGGCGCGCTTGGTGGGCGGATCCTCGCGGTCCGTCTGGCCCCAGTCCTGCAGCAGGTTAAAGAGCTGCGGGTGGCTGCCGGCGAAGTCCTGGTTGAACGATGCTTCCATCACGTATTTGAACTTGCGGTCGAGGTCCTTCACCTTGTATGAGTCGTAGACTCCGGTCGAGTCTTGCACGGCGTCCCAGAATTCCTCGGCCGACATGCGGCGCGTGTTGTGGCGTGCGAAATAGGCGTCATAGGTTGCTTTCCACTCGCCCGGGAAGTAGGAAGACAACTGATAGGCGTTCGACATCACGATCGTCCGCATCAGGTGGCGCAGATCGTGGTTGTGTTTGCGGAAATCCTCGGCCAGCGCGTTCAGCAGCTCGGGGTGGCTCGGCTGGATGGTCCAGGGCGCGGGCGGGGGACTGGCGGGATCCTGGCGGTCCATGTCGAAGCCGAACGGCGGATCCACAATGCCGCGCCCCATCAGCTCCGCCCACATCAGGTTCACGATGGCGCGCGCGAATTGCGAATGCGAAGTCAGCAGGCGCGCGTACTGCTCGCGCTCGGACTCGCCGGGCCGCGCATCGTACCGGGTTCCGTCCAGCACGAAGGTCGGCGTCAGGTCGGCGGGATAACGCGGAAGTCTGGTGACGCTCTTCGTCTTGAGGCTGTAGCCTTTCTCCGAATCGTTCACGCGGAACTCGGGGATCCGTCCGTAGACCGGTGCGACGTAGGTCTTGCCGAACCACGCCGCTTGCCTCCACACTTCCGCGCGCTTGCGTTTCGCCAGCCACAAGCTCACTTTTTCGAGATGTCCCTTGCCGTCGTGGCACGACACGCATTCCATGTCGACACCAAGGAACAGGCGCGTGGTCCAGATCGCAAGCTCGTCGGCGGTGTCCTCGTGATTCATCTCCGAGTAGCCGTCGCCGGACATCACCCGGTGCCGCGCGACGAAGTTCGCCGGTCCGGTGGTCCACGTGGAAACCGCGCTCGACGTGATCATCTCGCGCACGAACTCGTCGTAGGGGACGTTCAGCTCAAGCACCTTTTAGATGTAGTCGTGGAAGCTGTTGATCCCTTCGCGGAGCTGTTCGTTGTTGCGGAACATGTCGCCGAAGAACGTCGACCAGCGGTCGAGGAACGGACCCACCCGGGTGGGCCTGCGCCCGATCCCCATGGTTGGCAGCTTGGGGAACAGCGAATCGATGTACCTGGCGCGCTTGTCCGGCGCTTTGTCCGTCCGGAACGCGCGGATGGCCTCGGGCGCTGGCAGCCGCCCGGTGAGATCGAGCGTCACGCGGCGCAGGAACTCTTCGTCGGATGCCATGGGCGCGGCGGGAATCCCGTCGCGCTGCATCTTCCCGAAGATGTGCACATCGATGAGGTTCCCGCCCGGCGCCTTTTCCGCGGCTGTGGCCAGAGCCAGGAAAACGAAGAGAAAGAGCGGGGCTCGCATCGTCACCTAGAAGATTAGCTTAAGCGCGAGCTGGACCACACGGGCGTCGCGGGACCGGGTGATCGTGCCGAACACTCCGCTTTGGTTGCGGCCGTCGGGGCCGGCGACAAAGCTGGTGTTCGGCGAGAGCAGGTTCACGCGGTTGGAGACGTTGAAGCTCTCGGCGCGGAACTGGAGCCCGACGCGCTCCGTGATCTGTGTCGTCTTGATCACGGAGAGGTCCAGGTTGCGGATGCCGGGTCCGCGGACGTCGGGAAGCAGCCGGCCCACATTGCCGAAGGTGAAGTTCGGCGGATTGACGAACTGTGACGTGTCAAACCAGCGCGCGGTGGACCGTTGATCTGCGGGCAGCTTCGCGCTCACTCCGGTCGAGTTCGGACGGTTGGCGAGGAAGTTGTTCGCGCCCCGGACCGCCAGCGGACTCCCGCTCTGCAAGGTCAGGACGCCGTCCACCTGCCATCCGCCGATGATCCGGTTCACGGCGCCGCTCGATGAGTTGAAGCGCTTCCCCTTGCCAAAAGGCAACTCGTAGATCGAGCTGAACACGAAGCGTCCGGCGGAATCTGTGGCTTCAATGGCGCGCTCCGAGCGCCGGTCGAACCTGCCATTCTGCATATCATTCTGATTCACCAGCTCGGATCCCGCGAAGCCAAACCCGACGATGCCGTCCGAGATCAGCTTGCCGTAGGTGTAGCTGGCGAGCATCACGAATCCGTCCGCCATGCGCTTCTCGAAGTTGAGCAGGAATGAGTGGTAGTTCGAGTTCGCCATGTGCGGATTGGCGACGCCAATGCGGTTGTAGTAAGGGAACGGCCGCAGCGACTGCTGCCGTGTGATGCTGGCGCCGCCGAACGCGCCGGTGACGCGCCCCTGGAACGGATTCGGCACCAGCTCGTTGAGCCGTGTGCCGAGCGCCAGATTGACGGGATCAAGCTGGTTCAAATCGTAGCTGCCGCCCCGGAGCTTGGTGCCGCGATTGCCCGAATAGGAGCTTTCCATGAGGATCCGTCCGGGCAATTGATGCTGGATGGTGAGCGTGAACTGCTGCGAGTAGGGCGTGCGGCCGTTGCGCTGGTCGGTGGTGACGTTCCCGCTGAGGAAGGCGCTGGGCCCCAGCCGGTTGCCGATGGGCAGAACCACGGGGCTCGGGAATCCGTCCTTGAAATTGAACGAGGGGAAGTCGAGGTTGCCGCCGGGCGCGGCATACACGGTCGAGTTGCCGCGGTAGCCGAGAGCGCCGAAGTCGGTGGCGAAGTTGTGGGTCAGCGGATAGTAGAGGCCGTATCCGCCGCGCAGGACCGTGCGTCCGGTGCCGAAGATGTCGAGCGCGAATCCGATGCGCGGACCGAAGTCATTGAAGTCCGGATCGATCACCGTGCGTCCGAAGTCGACGCCCGCGAACTCGAGCCGCCCCTGGAGTCCGTTCTGCGGATTCGTCGCGCCGGGATTGAAGTTGGAGAGTCCGTTGTTGCGCTCACCCGGCACCTGTTGGTAGTCGTAGCGCAGGCCCAGGTTGACGGTGAGCCGCCGCGTCGCCTTCCAGTCGTCCTGGAAGAAGTAGGCCTGGGTGAAGCTCGGATTGGTGGTGCCGACATTGGAGTCAATGTTCGCGTCGGCAACCGCGCCGAGCAGGAAGCTTGCGAATCCCGTGCCGGTGCCGGCCAGGCTCTGCGGATTGCCCGTGAGCCGGGCATTGAAGTTGAAGACGCCCGAGCACTGGAAACAGGCGTTGATCGAGTACATGTTCTGGCGCAGCTCGCCGCCGATCTTGAGCGTGTGCGTGCCCTTGATCCAGGTGACGCTGTTGAACAACTGGCGCGTGTCCATCGTGAGGAACCCATTGATGGTGCCGAATCCGCCGGGGAAGGCTTGAATCGCCGGAGTGCCAGGAGCGTTGACGGCGGGCAGCGTGACATCGGGGACGCTCGACGGCAGTCCGAGCTTGGAGGCGGGATTGGTCCCCACGCCCTGCGGCACGAACGGGAATGCGTTCCGCACGACGCCGATGCGCAGCTCGTTGATGAACGACGGGCTGAAGAAATGCGAGTCAGTGAGGTTGAAATTCTTGTTCGCGTAGTTGTCGTTGCGGACGCGGACAAAGCGCTCCGGGTAGTATCCGTTGCCGGTGCCGCCGTTGTCATCCTTGTGGGCCCAGACCGTGTAGCGGGCCGACAGCCGGTTCTTGCTGCCGAAGTTGTGGTCGCCCTTGGCGCTCATCTGCTCGGCGTCCTTGTTCGCGCCCAGGTTGCCGAGGAAATTGTTCGAATTCGTGAAGGGATCGGTTGGCGTGCGGTTGGCCGTTGGGTAGAACGGCAGGATTCTTTGCGACACCGGATCCAGGCGGCTCGTGGGAATCACATTGTTGGGGAACAGTTGCCGGGTGAATCCGCCGCCCGCGGTGTTGGGCGCCGTCGTCTGAGGATCGTAGACCGGGATGCGGTTGCCGCGCGCGTCGGCCAGCCGGGACAGGTCGCCCCGCCGTTGCTCTTCAATCGGCGTGGTTCCAATCACGGTGTACTGGCGGCGGAAGCGCCACTCCTCGTAGTTGAAGAAGAAGAACGTCTTGTCGCGCCGCACCGGTCCACCGATGGCGCCGCCGAACTGGTTGTAGCGGAACGGCGCTTTGACTGCGGCGAAGGCGTTGCGCGCGTCCAGCTTGTCGTTCCGGATGAACTCGTACAGCGAGCCATGGAACTGATTGGTGCCGGACTTGGTCACCATGTTCACCACGCCGCCCGCCGTGTAGCCGTACTCGGCCGACATCACGCCGCTCTGGACCTTGAACTCCTGGATGGCGTCGACCGCGGGGTTGACGTTCACGTCGCCGGCCCGCGGATTGACATTCGAGCTGCCGTCGAGCATCAGGTTGTTGGCGCCGCTAGGTCCGCCATTGACGCTGAATCCGGAGACCAGCACTCCGCGGTCGCCGAATCCGTGCGGAGACTCGGCGTGGGAGCGCACGTTCGGTGTCAGCACCACCAGCGCGAGCGCGCTGCGGCCGTTCAGCGGGAGTCCGGTCATGCGCGCGTTCTCGATCACTTTGCCGACGGTGGCCGACGAGGTGTCGACCAGCGGCGCCGCGCCGACCACTTCCACTGATTCTGCGACCGTGCCGATTTCGAGGGTGAAGTCGACTCGCGTCTGGTCGCCCACCTGGACGACGATGCCCGACCGGACGCCGCGCTTGAAGCCCTGCATCTCGGCGGTGATCGAATAGCTTCCCACCGGCACGCCGGGGACCAGGAAGTAGCCGGCCTCGTTCGTGGTGGTGGTGAACACCGTGTTGGTTTCAGTCTGCGTGACGCGGACCGCCGCGCCCTGGATCACGGTCTGTTGTGGATCATAGACCGTTCCCTGAATGGTCGCCCGCCCGATCTGCGCCCAGGCGCCCGCCGGAATTGAGAGAAAAATCCCAGCAAGAAAAAGCTGCCTCATCGAACCTCCATCCCCGTTTTTCGGATCTTCGAAGTCTATCACTGCTCACGATGTTGTCGCTGGGTGGGGGCATCCGGTACAATGAAAGGGTTGAAGGCGCGGGAGTAACTCAATGGTAGAGTCACAGCCTTCCAAGCTGTTGGTTGCGGGTTCGATTCCCGTCTCCCGCTCCAGACTTCAGCGCGCCAGGCGCACGAACACTCCCGCTGTTGCATCAACAGCCGGCCGCGCCGGAGTTCGATGACCAGGTCTACCCACCCTGCCCGCATTGCTGCAGCTTCGTTGATGAACTGCAGCCGCGGTCGAGCCCAACCGTGGTGCATGAAGCCGATGCCACCCTTGTAGGTCCGCATGGGGGCCGGCAGTCCGGACGCCGCAAGGATCGCGCAGACGATCCTTAGACACGCGGCTGCTCGGACTGGTTCCACTCGTGGCGATAATACTTGGATGGCAGCCGCGGGACTTGGCCGGATCCGTCACTCGGATCGCACGGTCAGCACAGACGCAACCCGGGACGGCCGGACGCTCGCCCTTGCCGGATTCGACAGCATCGTCTCCGTCTGGAACCTCGCAACCGGAGAGCGCCAACTCGAGCTCGAAGGATTGGAAAGCAGCATCGTGTACCTCGCGTTCTCGCACGATGGCATCCATCTGGCCGCGGCCAACATGAAGCTGGAGCTGTGCGTGTGGGACCTCCGCTCCTCCCAGCCGGTCTCGCGCGCGGGCCCGCCCAAGTGGAAAGGACCCGCGCAGATCCTCTACCCCGATGCCGGTGAGGCCCGGCTCGTCGCACTCAAACGGGACGAGAGTCTGTCACCCTGCGGCCGGTTCCTCGCCGGCATACGGTCCGCGCGGACTCCGCTGTGGTGGTGTCACCGGCCGGACTCCCGCGGACCGGAGATCTTCGTGACCGATCAACATGACGGCTCCGAAATGGCGTCGCTCCACCTGGTAAAGACCGAGTTCGGAACCGTGCCCTCGCGCACCGTATGGGCGCGGGACGGGAGCTGGACCATCGGGCTTTGGTCAAAGGAGGAGTGCGGGATCTGGCAACCCATGGAGAACCGCTTCATGAGCCAGCCGCTGAGTCCGGCCCCCAGCTATCACTCGGTCTACGGTGCGGCGGTTCTACCCGATTTGACAATGATCTGCGCGGCGCTGGCGGAAGCACCCCTGATCGTTGCTCCGCCCGGTCCGGAACGTGTGAGTCCGCTGTTGACTCCGTGGGAGCGCTACAAGCAGCGGCGCGACTCGCAGCCGCGCGGGGTCAGCACCAAAACCGAGTTCATCTGGGACCTCCAGGGAATCGACGGCCAGGGCGGCGTGCGGGTTGAACCGGATCATCTCTCCTGGTCCAGCGGCGCCCGGCAACGCCTCGCGGACTTCCTCGCGTACGGGCCGTTGGTGGAACTGCCAAGCCAGACACTCGTTGACCTCTACGACACCGTCCAGGCGCACCTCCGCGGCCCCGGCGGGCGATAGAATCACAGGCATGGTCCTGCTCAAGCTTCTTGTGAGTCTCGCGCTCACGGTTTCCCTCTGCTCCGCCCAGGCGATCTTCGGATCGATTCAAGGTACGGTCACCGATGAATCCGGCGCAGTGCTGGCCAACGCCAAGGTCACGGCCCGCAACACCAGCACCGGTGTGACCGCTAACGCCACCAGCAACGGCGCGGGACTCTACTTCATCGGCGACCTGCGGCCGGGCCCCTATGACGTCGAAGTGGAGATCACCGGATTCCAGAAGCTGGCCCGGCGTGGACTCAGCCTGCGCGTCGAGGACCGGTTGCGTGTCGACCTCTCGCTGAAGGTAGGGCAGGTGACCGAGTCCGTGGAAGTCCGCGCCGAGGCCCAGCTCATCCAGACCGAGAGCAACACCATCGGCCGTGTGGTCGAAGAGAACACGATCAAGCAGCTTCCGCTCCGCGGGCGCAACGCGTTCGAGCTGGTGCTGCTCACGCCGGGCGCGCAGCAGCGCGGCGACGATGAGCTTCCGCGGTTGAGCGGCGGACGCGCCCGGACCGGCGAGTACGTGCTCGATGGCGCTTCCATCACAACGCCGCGCCGCGGCCAGTTGTTCACCCAGCCCAATCTCGACGCGATCCAGGAGTTCAAGGTTCAGACCAACGGACTGTCAGCGGAGTTCGGCAGGACCGTCGGCGGCGTTGTGAACGCGGCTCTCAAGAGCGGCTCCAACCGGATCTCCGGAAACCTGTTCGAGTTCCACCGCAACAACTCGGTGAACGCGCGCAACTTCTTCGCCGCCGCCAAGCCCAAGCTGATCCAGAACCAGTTCGGCGGAATGATCGGCGGACCCATCCGCAAGGACCGTCTGTTCTTCTTTGGCGACTTCGAGCTGTTCCGCCAGGCCGAGCAGACGCTGTTCAACCGGACCATCCCGACCACCGCGATGAAGCAGGGCGACTTCCGGGGACAGCGCACGGTCTTCGATCCGGCAACCACGCGTCCAGGCGCCGCCGGACAGCGGTTTGTGCGCGATGCCTTTCCGGGCAACGTGATCCCTTCGAGCCGCTTTGACCCGCCGGGTCCGAAGCTCATCGCGTTCTATCCGGAGCCGAATCTGCCGGGCGTCGCGCAGAACTTCATCCGGCTGGTTCCGAACGGCACCAACAACAACAAATTCGATACGCGGATCGACTGGCGCGCCTCCGATCAGGACCAGGTGTTTGGCCGCTTCAGTTGGGACCACCAGTTCTCTGACACCGCGCGTCCGTTTGCGGGAGCACGGTCCGGCGGGGCCCTGGGCAACTTCAACCGCTACCTCACCGGCGCGATCAACTGGACCCGCACGTTGACGCCGACCACCCTGAACGACGCGCGTGTGTCGTTCTTCCGCGGGATTCAGGAGCGTTTGCTGAGTCCCGGCGCCGGCCAGCAGCTCGGCATCCCGAACCTCGACATCGTTGGACTCCCCGTGGTTGACGTCGTGGGCTTTGAGGGGATCGGCGATGCGCAGGCGTTCAACCCGGTCGAGAACCAGTACCAGATTCAGAACCTCACCACGTTCGTGCGTGGTAAGCACATCCTGAAGGCAGGCGCCGATTACCGCCAGTTTCCGATTAACGATCTTCAGTTCCAGTTCACTGGTGAATACACGTTCAATTCCGGCCAGACCGCCGATCCGCTGAATCCCGGCAACACCGGCCATCCAGTGGCGAGCCTCCTGCTCGGCCAGGCGAACACCTTCAACAACAGCACGCTGCGCAGCCGCTTCTACTACCGCTCGATGTTCTTCGGCGCGTTTGTCCAGGACGATTGGAAGGTGACGCCGTCGCTCACTCTCAATCTCGGCCTGCGCTATGACATCGAGCAGAATCCGCGCGAGATCCGCAGCCAGGGGTCGAACTTTGACCTGCGCCAGGGGCGTCCACTCACGATGACCGAGCTCAACCGCAACTTCATCCAGTTCACCGACCGGGTGAACTTCGGCCCGCGCGTGGGATTGGCCTGGCGTCCCCTCCGAAACACGGTGATCCGGTCGCACTACGGATTCTTCTATATCCCCCTCACCGGCCGCGCGACCTCGGCATTCGCCCGCTTCCCCGCTGATCAGCGGCTGGGGATCCAGAGCGACGGCATCAATCCGGCGGTTGTGCTGTCGCGCACTCCGCCCATCGTTCCGAGCACCGACGGCAAGGGATTCGCGATCGACACCAAGATCGAGCGCGCCAAGCTCGGGAGCTTCCAGCAATGGAACTTCGATATCCAGCACGAGCTTCGCGGCTACCTGCTGCAGGCGTCCTATGTGGGGAGCGTGGGCCATCACCTGATGCTCAACCAGGACATCAACACGATCCGCATCGAGGATGTCCAACGCGCCGGAGCCGGCACGCAGGCGATGCGGCCTTATCCCGACTACGGCTTCATCCTGTGTCACTGCGAGATCCAGAACTCGGCCTACAACGCGCTGCAGTTGGGACTTGAGCGGCGCTTCCGCGGCGGCCTGTTCTGGAGCGTGAGCTACACGTTCTCCAAGTTCATGGACTACAACGAGGACAACTTCTCGCAAATGTTCCCGATGGATCCCTACAACCTGCGGCTGGAGTGGGGCTTGAGCCAGTCGCACTTCCCGCACCGGTTCGTAACGGCGATGGTGTACGACGTTCCGTTCGGCAAGGGACGGCGGTGGATCAATGGCGGCGGTCCGGCGGGGTGGCTGGCCGGCGGCTGGCAGGTGTCCTCGATCGTGACCGCGCAGAGCGGCGACCAGGTTTGGATCACGCAGCCCAACAACACCGCGCAAACCTTCTCACGGCAGTTCCGTCCCAATTGGGTGTCGGCAGCGGTGCTGCCCGAAGGTGAGCGGTCGATCAACCGCTGGTTCAACACCGGCGCGTTCGTGGCGCCGGCGGCGCGGACGATCGGCAATAGTCCGAAGTTCCCCGGCATCCAGGGTCCGGGGTTGTTCAGCGTGGATGCTTCGCTGATCCGGTTCATCGCGCTTCCCTGGCGCGAGGGCATGAAGTTCGAGTTGCGCGGGGACTTCTTCAACCTGCCCAATCGCACCAACCTGAGCGCGCCCGCCGGGGCGTTCGGCAATCCGACGTTCGGGCGGATCACAGGTGCACGGCTGGCGCGGACCATGCAGTTCGGACTGAAGTTCTGGTTCTGATCAGCTCACGATAGATCGGGTTGGCGATCTCAAGTCCACCCTCTCCCCGGCGGATGAGTCCGAGATCGATGCAATAGTAGATCGCGCGGTCATCGGTCAGGAAGACTGGCCGGCCCTCAATGATTGGCGAGATCACGGGCTCCACTTGGTGATGATCGAGCTGCTGCGCAAGTTGATCGATGTGGGTGACCCGGCTGAGGATCAGCGCCTCCTTGGCCTGGTCGATGCCATCAGCTGTGATGGAGCCGGAAGGTTGCATCGCGACTGCCCCTT
>Ga0194131_10006579_pt1 | contig 16074 bp, 15 predicted proteins | sample TA2KigO120mmetaG_FD_148631 | JGI IMG/M metagenome (GOLD analysis project Ga0194131, IMG submission 148631) | Freshwater microbial communities from Lake Tanganyika, Tanzania - TA2015053 Kigoma Offshore 120m | ecosystem: Environmental > Aquatic > Freshwater > Lake | place: Tanzania: Lake... | reverse complement strand
TCGCTGCACCGGTGGCGGCCGAGGCGGTCGCAGCCGCACCGGTGGCGGGAAGCGCTGCGGCGGGCGGCGCATCCGCTGGCCGCGGCTCGCCGAAGTGGGTGCCGTTGGTGATCATGCTGGTCGGCGTGCTGGTCATGGTCGCCTCGATCGTGAGTGCGCGGTGATGCGCCGGCTCGCCCACGCCCTCGCGACCGTGGCGGTCCTGCTCCTGGCAATGGGCGCGTTCGCCGCGCCCGCCGGCGCCGCCGTCAGCGGTGGCTGCGTCGTGACGATCAACGGTGAGAACGTCGACCGCGCCCACTCGCCGAGCACCGCCTTCGAGTTCGACGAGGGTGAAACCATCGAGGTCATGGGCGTCTCGACCGCCCCGGTGGAGTCCTACGAGATCACGGCCAAGTACGGCCTGTTCTCGTACCCGGCCAAGAGCGGCGAGCCCACCGGCGACAAGCTCACCTGGTCGGGCTCGGTGCAGGTGGACGACTACACCCGCTTCGGCGTCGGGCTGTACCGGTTCGACGGGTCGAGCACGGGCGCCGCGCCGTGCTCGGGATGGGCCTACGTCAAGATCAACGGACCCTTCCCCCTCGCAACGGTCGCCGGTGCCACCGCCGCCGTGTTCACCGTCGTCGGAGTCGCCGGAATGGCGAGCGCGACCCGGCCGCCCAAGAGCGGCAAGCCCGGTCGGGGCCGCCGCTGGCGGGGCTCGCTGTTCGGGCTCCTCGCCGGCGCGGGCGCGGCCGTGCTGCTCCAGCAGTTCGGAATCGTCCCGATGACCCCGGCCGTCATGGTCGGCATGCCGCTCGGCAGCGCGCTCGTCGGTCTCGGACTGGGTTGGCCCCAGCTCTTCGGAGCCGCCGCGCCGGCCACCGCCTGATCCACATCGCCCGACGGTCCTGGGCCATACTTCCTCCGCGGGAGCACACCGGGAGGCGCCACCGTGCGAGTGCGAACGATGGGTCTGGTGATGATCGTGACGAGCGCGCTCATCCCCGTGTCGCTCGGAGGGACCGCGGCAGCGGCGAAGTGCGCGTCACCGATGAAGGCCGGGACCTGGTCCGGACCGATCACCCAGAAGGTCGACGTGAACGGCACGGCGTCGTCGGGCCTGACCGTCACCCAGCAGGGCGCGACCGCCGGAACGCTCACCCTCAAGGTGGCCTGCAACGGCAAGGCGGCCGGGACCATCACCGACTCGACGTTCGACCTCGACGGCAGCTCGGGGATCGCCGGGATCAACTTCCCCGTGCGCTGCAGGGGCACCACGGGCGAGGTGCCGGTGGCGGGCACCGTGAAGAAGGGTGCGGGCGGCAAGCCGGTGATCGACATCACCTACGGTGCCGCCGCCAGCCAGACGTTCCAGTGTGATCCGGGCCCCGTCGGCGACTTCCTCAACGCGCAGTTCGCAACCCCGGAGCCCGGCACCACGACCCCGGGCGCGCCCACCGGTCTGTCGCTGCCCGCGACGACCGCCACCAGGGCGACGGTCGCGGGCACGTCGTTCCAGGCCACGGGGGGCTTCGACCCGATCGCGATCTCCGTGCAGTCCTGGCAGTCCCAGGGCCTCACCCCCATGATCACCCAGGCCTGGGAGCTGACCCGAGGCTGACCCGGGCCAGGCACCACGTGATCGGTACGCGGCTCAGCCGCGCGGCATCGCGTCGACCGCGACGGTGCCCGCGAGATCAGCACGGTGTCGAGGTCGTCCTCGACCTCGACGCCGTCCGGGCGGAACCGCCCCACCGGCTCGCCTTTCGCCAGTCGACCCACTCTGCCTAGCCTGCGCGCATGGGGGAGTCCACGCGCACGCCTGAGCTCGATTTCGACGTGTACGCCACGCAGACCATGACGGCCAACAACGCCGCCTGGGACGAGGTGCGCACGACCTGTCCGGTGGCCTGGACGCCGCACAACGGCGGCCACTGGGTGATCAGCGGCTACGAGGAGGTCGCCGAGGCGTTCCGGGACTGGGAGGTGTTCTCGTCGGCCCGGACCGACCCGGCCCGGTCGTCGATCACCATCAGCGGGAGCCGCTTCCCGCTGCTGGTTCCCGAGGAGCTCGACCCCCCGGCGTGGCACGGCTACCGCCGGGTGCTGGCCGCCATGCTCTCGCCCCAGGCGGCCGAACGGCTCCGGCCCCGCGCCCGCTACTGGGCCCGCACGTGCATCGACGGCATGATCGAGGCGGGCCGCGGCGAGCTGGTGAGCGAGCTGATCTTCCCGGTGCCCGCGGCCGTCACCCTCGAGTGGCTCGGCTTCCCCGAGTCCGACTGGACGACCTTCTCCCACGCGTTCCACGACGCCGCCGCTTTCCCCCACGACACGCCCGAGTACCACGCCGCCGCCGCGGCCACCGTCGACGTGATGCGCCGGGTCACCGAGGAGGTCGAGGCGCGGTGGTCCGACGACCGGGGCGACGGGCTCTCGGCGATCGTCCACGCCGAGGTCGAGGGGGAGCGCATCACGCAGGAGATGGCGGAGCGGATGACCTTCATGACGATCGGCGGGGGCGTCGACACCACGAGCGCGCTCACGAGCGCGGCGCTCCTCCACCTCCACCAGCACCCCGAGGACCGGGCCCGGCTCCTCGCCGAGCCCGACCTCTGGGACCCGGCGACCGAGGAGTTCCTGCGCGTGTACCCGCCGGCGCGCACCCACGCCCGCACCATCGCCCACGACACCGAGTTCGCCGGCTGCCCGATGAAAGCCGGCGATCGGGTGCTGCTGAGCGAGATCTCGTCGGGCCGCGACCCCGACGCGTTCCCCGACGCCGACCGGTTCGTGATCGACCGGTTCCCCAACCGGCACCTCGCGTTCGGCGCCGGCATCCACCGGTGCCCCGGTTCGCACCTCGCCCGCATCACCTTCCACGAGGTCATGCACGAGGTGCTCGAGCGGATCCCCGATTACCGCATCGTCGACGCCGAGGTGGTGGAATACCCCAACTGGTCGATGATCGGCGGCTGGGCGAAGCTGCCGGCCGAGTTCACGCCCGGGCCCCGGCTCGGCGACTGAGGGCACAGGAGTCTGACGAGATGCGCGTCCACGTGGATGTCGAGAAGTGCACGGGTCACGCGCGCTGCTGGTCGGTCGCGCCGGAGGTCTACGAGCTGGATGACCTCGGCTACAACGTGACCGCCGTGAAGGACGTGCCGCCCGGCCTCGAGGACCTCGCCCGCAAGGGCGCGCTCGCCTGCCCCGAGCAGGCCATCACCGTCGAGGAGTAGCGACCGCCGCTCGGCGTCGCTTCCCCAACATGTGACGCCCGGCGGCACATGCCGCCGGCTGTCGTCACATGGTCCGGGGAGAACTGATCTCGCGCTAACCCGTGAACCGCACGGCGAGGACCACCGCACACGGCGGCCCCGGCTCGACAGCCTGGAAGTACTGCGTCACCACCGTCTCGTACGTCGTTCGCGTGTTGACGTTTCCGGTGCCGGGCTCGACGAAGAACTCCTGCTGTTCGTCCTCACCGATGTAGATCGTGGCGGGACCGAACGTCGACGTCGTGGAGACCACCGGATCGAGCGCCACCGACGTCTCCTCCACCAGCACCGGATCAGACCCCGGGAATCCGCACTCCGGCGCCGGCGCCGGCTCGAGGTCGACGCGCTCGGTGGTGATCACGTACTTCGTCGACGTGGTCGCAGTGAAGCTCCCACCATCACCGTCGCCCACCGCCCGTACCACGAGCGCGCCCAGACCACCGCCCCCGAAACCTGCCGTGGCCAGCACCATCACCATCGTGCCGACCGCGGCCCTCGTCCGAACGCGCATCGCCATCACCCCGTGAACCGCACGGCGAGAACCACAGCACACGGCGGCCCCGGCTCGACGGCCTGGAAGTACTGCGTCACCACCGTCTCGTACGTGGTTCGCGTGTTGGTGTTGGCGGTGCCCGCCGCGACGAAGAACTCCTGCAGCTCGTCCTCACCGACGTAGATGGTGGCGGGACCGAACGTCGTCGTCGTGGAGAGCACCGGGTCGAGCGCCACCGACGTCTCCTCGACCAGCACTGGATCGGACCCCGGGAAGCCGCACTCCGAAGCCGGCGCCGGCACCAGGTCCACGCGCGTTGTGGTGACCACGTGCTTCGTCGACGTGGTAGTCGACTGGGTGGGACCACCGCCGCCCACCGCCCGGCCCACGACCGCGCTGGGGCCGCCGACCCCGAATGCCGCGGGCGCGAGCGCGACGACGCACGTCAACGTCGTCACCCAAAGACCGATGCGCCCCACCCGCATGGCTCCCCACCCCGATCGCCCGAAAGCATGATGCAGGGGACCGTGCCCGACCCGACAAGGGAACCCGCCGGCCGTGTCACGAGCATGTGACGAGATCGGGCGACATGTGCCGCCTGGCGTCACATGCTCGGCGCGGGGTCACGCGTCGGGCAAGTACCAGGAGTGGGGCGCGACGAGGGCGTCGATGCCGTCGGGGCCCCAGGTGTCCTGGGCGTAGGGCAACACTGGCGGCGGCGACGCGAGCAGCGGCTCGGAGATCTCCCACAGCCGCTCGACGCTGTCGGCCCGGTTGAACAACATCCGCTCCCCGAGCATCGCGTCGTGCAGGAGCCGCTCGTAGGCCTCGAGCTCGTCGCGGGGGTGGAAGCTCTTGCGGTACTCGAAGTCGAGGTGGGCTTCGCCGAGCGTCATCGTGGGCCCGGGCTCCTTCGACACGAAGTTCACCCGGATGCTCCCCGGCTCGCCGATCTCGAACACGAGCTGGTCGGGGCGAGTGCCCACGTCCTCGGGGAACAGGTGAAGGGGCGCGTGCTTGAGGCTGACGGTGATGACCCGCCGCCCTTCCGGCATGCGCTTGCCGGTGCGCAGGTAGAAGGGCACGCCGTCCCAGCGCTCGTTCTCGACCCGGGCCTCCACCGCGACGAGGGTCTCGACGTCGGAGTCGTGGGCCACTGCGGGGATGTCGCGGTAGCCCTCGTACTGACCGCGCACCACCCGCGTGGGGTCGAGCGGCAGCATGGCGTCGAACACCCGCTGCTTCTCGGCGGCGAGGGCGTCGGCGGTGAACCCGGCCGGGGTCTCCATGGCGACGAACCCCATGGCCTGGAACAGGTGCGTGACGATCATGTCGCGGAACGCGCCGGTCTCCTCGTAGAACGCAGCCCGGTTCTCCACGCCGAGCGTCTCCGGCACGTCGATCGTCACGTGGGTGACGTGCTGCGAGCTCCACACCGGCTCGAACAGCCGGTTGGCGAAGCGGATCGCGAGGATGTTCTGCACGTCCTCCTTGCCGAGGAAGTGGTCGATCCGGAAGACCTGCGGCTCGGTGAACACCGAGTGCAGCAGCGCGTTGAGCGCCTTGGCCGAGTCGAGGTTGGTGCCGAACGGCTTCTCGAGGATCACCCGCGACCGCTCGCCGGCGAGGCCCGAGCCCCCGATGGAAGTGACGACGTCGTTCATCGCGAACGGCGGCACCGACAGGTAGTGGAGGATGCGGGTGCCCGACCCGATCTGCGCCGTGGCCTCGTGCACCGCGGTGGCGAGGTCACCGAGGTGCGGTGGGTCGCTGATCACGTAGTCGACCCGGTCGAGGAACTGGTCCCACGACTTGCCGTGGGGCTTCACCCGACCGAACTGCGCGACCGCGTCGCGTGCGTGCTCGCGGAACTGGTCACGGTCCATCGGGATGGGCGAGGTGCCGACGATGCGATAGTCGTGCGGCATCAGGCCCACGTGATGCAGGCGGAAGAACCCCGGGATCAGCTTGCGGGCGGCGAGGTCGCCGGTGGCGCCGAACAGGACGACGACGTGGTCGTCGGGCCGACCGTTGGCCGGGTGTGCGTCGGCCACGGGCTCAGGCCTGCTTCTCGTCGTGGCCACCGAACTCGTTGCGCATGGCCGAGAGGAGCTTGCCGGTGAACTCCCCGAGCCCGCGTGACTCGAACCGCTGGTTCAGCGCGGCGGTGATGACCGGCGCGGGCACACCCTCGTCGATCGACGCGAGCACGGTCCAGCGGCCCTCGCCCGAGTCGCTCACCCGCCCGGCGAACTGCGAGAGGTCGGGCGACTTGGCGAGAGCGCTGGCGGTGAGGTCGACCAGCCACGAGCCCACGACGGAGCCGCGGCGCCACACCTCGGCCACCTCCGCGACGTCGATCTCGTACTGGTAGTACTCCGGGTTGCGCAGCGGGGTCGTCTCGGCGTCGACCTCCTGGGTGTGCTTCCCGGCGTCGGCGTGCCTGATGATGCTGAGGCCCTCGGCGATCGCGGCCATCATCCCGTACTCGATCCCGTTGTGGACCATCTTCACGAAGTGGCCGGCGCCGCTCGGGCCGCAGTGCAGGTAGCCGTCCTGCGCAGTGCCGTCGGTGCGGGTGCGCCCGGGCGTGGGCTCCACGCTCCCCTGACCGGGTGCGATGGTGCGGAAGATCGGGTCGAGCCGGGTGACGGCGGCGTCGTCACCGCCGATCATGAGGCAGTAGCCGCGGTCGAGGCCCCACACGCCACCGCTGGTGCCGCAGTCCACGTAGTGCACGCCGTGCTCCTTGCACTGCGCGGACCGGTGGATGTCGTCGTGGTAGTAGGAGTTGCCGCCGTCGATGATGGTGTCGTCGGCGCTCACCAGCGTGAGCAGCTGGTCGACGGTCTGCTGCACGATCGCCGCCGGGACCATGATCCAGATGTTGCGCGGCGCGTCGAGCTGCTGCACGAGCTCGTCGAGCGTGTACGCACCGGTCGCGCCTTCGGCGACGAGCGCGTCGACCGCGTCCTTGCTCACGTCGTACACGACACAGGAGTGGCCGTCGCGCATGAGCCGGCGCACGAGGTTGGCGCCCATGCGGCCGAGGCCGATCATTCCGAGCTGCATCGGGTGTTCCGTAGTCGCCTTCATTGTTCGCCTCTCTGCGTTCGGCTCACGCCTGCTTGAGCTCTCGGTACTTGCGGATGAGCGCGTTGGTCGACGAGTCGTGGTCGAGGGCGGGCTCGTCGGCGCCGATGAGCTGCGGCGCGATCGCCTGCGCCATCTGCTTGCCGAGCTCCACGCCCCACTGGTCGAACGAGTCGATGCCCCAGATCGTGCCCTGGGTGAAGACGCTGTGCTCGTACAACGCGACGAGCGTGCCGAGCTGGAACGGCGTGAGCAACTCGGCGAGGATCACCGACGTCGGTCGGTTGCCCTCCATCACCCGATGCGGCACCACGGCGTCGGGCGTGCCCTCGGCCCGCACCTGCTCCTCCGTCTTCCCGAACGCGAGCGCCTGGGCCTGGGCGAACACGTTGGCCGACAGCAGGTCGTGGTGGTCGCGCAGCGGGTTGCGCGACTTCCCGAACCCGATGAGGTCGACCGGGATGAGCGTGGTCCCCTGGTGGATCAGCTGGTAGAAGCTGTGCTGGCCGTTGGTGCCGGGCTCACCCCAGTACACGGCGCCGGTGTCGTAGTCGACGTGTGCACCCGTCAGCGTCACGTGCTTCCCGTTGGACTCCATCGTGAGCTGCTGGAGGTACGCGGGGAAGCGCTTCAGGTACTGCTCGTAGGGCATCACGCCCACGGTCTGCGCACCGAAGAAGTTGCGGTACCACACGGCGAGCAGGCCCATGAGCACCGGCAGGTTCTGCGCGAAGGGCGCGGTGCGGAAGTGCTCGTCGATCGCGTGGAAGCCGGCGAGCATCTCGTCGAACCGGTCGGGACCGATCGCGATCATCGTGGACAGGCCGATGGCCGAGTCCATCGAGTAGCGACCGCCCACCCAGTCCCAGAAGCCGAACATGTTGGCGGTGTCGATGCCGAAGGCGCTGACCCGCTCGGCGCTCGTCGACACCGCGACGAAGTGGCGGGCGACCGCGGCATCGTCGCCCAGCGCACCGACGATCCAGTCGCGCGCCGACTGCGCGTTGGTCATCGTCTCGAGCGTGGAGAACGTCTTCGACGAGATGACGAACAGGGTCTCGGTCGGGTCGAGGTCTCGGGTGGCCTCCACGAAGTCGGTGGAGTCGACGTTGGACACGAAGCGCATGGTGAGGTCGCGCTGCGAGGAGTGGCGCAGGGCCTCGTAGGCCATGACCGGCCCGAGGTCGGACCCGCCGATGCCCACGTTGACCACGTTGCGGATCGACTTGCCGGTGAAGCCCGTCCAGGCGCCCGAGCGGACCTGGTCGGCGAAGGCGCGCATGCGGTCGAGGACCTCGTGCACCTCGGCCACGACGTCCACCCCGTCGACCACGAGCGTGGCGCCGCGCGGCATGCGCAGGGCCACGTGCAGCACCGACCGGTTCTCGGAGACGTTGATGTGGTCGCCCCGGAACATCGCGTCGATGTGGTCGCGCAGGCCCGACTCGTCGGCGAGCTGGAAGAGCAGCGCCAGCGTGTCGTCGGTGATGCGGTGCTTCGAGTAGTCGAGGTAGAGCCCGGCCGCCTCCACGTGCATGCGGTCGCCCCGGCCCGGCTCCGCCGCGAACAGGTCGCGCAGGTGCGCACCCGCGATCTCGGCGTGGTGCGCCTCGAGCGCGGCCCACGCGGGACGCTGCCGCAGCGGGAGGACGTCGGTCATGGCACTCCTTCTCGTTCTTGCGTCCCCAGCGCATCTATGTGATGCGCGGGGGACGCCAAAACGGGAGATGGGTGGGTCAGGTGACGGCGCCGGTCTGCTCGACGATGCGCTTGAGCAGGTCGTGCCAGGAGTCGACGAACGCCTGGGCGCCGTCGGCCTGGAGCTTGGCCGCGAGCGCCTTCACGTCGACGCCCGCCGCGGCGAACGCGGCGAGCCGGGCGTCGACGTCGCCGCCGTCGGCGGGGAGCACGCCGTCGAGCGTGCCGTGGTCGTGGAACGCCTCGAGCGTCTCGTCGGGCATGGTGTTGATGGTGTTGGGCGACGCCAGGCCGGTGACGAACAGCGTGTCGGGCGCGGTCGGATCCTTGGTCGACGTGCTCGCCCACAGCAGCCGCTGCGGACGGGCGCCCTCGCCCTCGAGCCGCTGCCAGCGCTCGGAGTCGAGCACCTCGCGGTAGGCGCGGTACACGTCGAGCCCCACGGCGAGCGCGAGCTGGTTGCGCAGGTCGTCGGGGACGACGTCGGCGACGGCCTTGTCCCAGCGCGACATGAACACCGACGCCACGCAGCCCACTTGCAGCGGCTGCCCGGCCTCGAGCCGGCGCTCGATCCCCTTCATGTACGCGTCGGCCGCCGCCCGGTACTGATCGGCGTCGAAGAGCAGGGTGACGTTGACCGGCACGCCCGCGGCGATGGTCGCCTCGATCGCGGGCAGACCCTCGGGCGTGCCCGGGATCTTGATGAAGAGGTTCTTCCGGCCGGCTCGGGCGTGCAGATCGGCCGCGGCCGCGACCGTGGCTTCGGTGTCGTACGCGAGCTCGGGTGACACCTCGAGCGAGACCCAGCCGTCGACGCCCTCGGTGCGCTCGTGCACCCCGAGGAACAGGTCGGCGGCCCGCCGCAGGTCCTCGATTGCGAGCTCGAAGAACAGCGCCTCACCCTCGGTGCCGGCGGCCGCCTTCTCGCGGATGGCGTCGTCGTACGCGCCGCCGCCGATCGCCTTGTCGAAGATCGACGGGTTCGACGTGAGCCCGGTGACGGAGTACTCGTCGACGTAGCGCTGGATCACGCCGTCGTCGAGCATCTTCCGGGTGATGTTGTCGAGCCACAGGCTCTGACCGAGGTCGTGGAGATCCTTGGTTGCGGGCATGGGTGCTCCTAGTGGGCGGCGGGAGGAACGGGGGTCAGGGGGCGAGGACGATGTCGTGCATCGCGCGGGCGAAGCCGTCGTCGTCGTTGGTCGTGGTGACGTGGGTGGCGAGCGCCTTGACGTCGTCGTCGGCGTTGCCCATGGCAATGCTGGTCCCGGCCGGGGCGAACATCAAGGTGTCGTTCCGGCCGTCGCCGATGGTCGCGATCGCCTCCGTGGGGATGCCCAGGCAGGCCGACAGGTAGGCCACCACGGCACCCTTGTTGGCGTCGGGATGGGTGACGTCGACGTAGTAGGCCTGCGAGCGCGTCGCCGACACGCGGGCGCCCAGCGCCTCGGTGATCGCGGCCTCGGCGGCGGCGACCCGGTCGTGGTCCTCGCAGAAGCCGACCACCTTGACCGGTGGCCCGGTGCGGCCGTCGAGCGCACCCACCAGGTCGGCGGTGGCGGTGGGCTCGTACTGCGTGACCCGCGCCTCGTGCTGCACGTGCGGGCCGTCGAAGTCGCGCACGAACCAGTGCGTACCCGTGTAGAGCCACGGGCTCACCCCGGCGTCGTCGATCATGCCGATGACCCGCGCCGCGACATCGACCTCGAGCGGCAGCTGGTCGACCACCGCCAGGGAGCCGTCGACGAACACGCCACCGTTGAACGCGCCGATCGGCGCGTCGATCGCGAGCGGTGCGATCAACATGGCGACGCCCTGCGCCGGGCGGCTGCTGGCGACGGTGAAGCGGATCCCCGCGTCGTGCACCGCCCGCACCGCATCCACCGTGGCGTCCGTGAGCTCCTTGCCCGAGGTGAGGAGGGTGCCGTCGACGTCGCTCAGGACGAGCCGGATCCCGCCTGCTCCCATCCGTCCGCTCGCCCTTCCCGAACCCCGGCGCCGGGCCCGCCGCCGTCGCCGTCGATCCACATCTGCTCGATCTCCTCGAGTGTACGACCCTTGGTCTCGGGGACCTTCTTGACGATCCACGCCAGGCAGACCACGCAGAGGACCGCAAACAGGAAGAACGTGCCCGACTCACCGACGGCGTCGACGAGGCTGAGGAAGAACTGGCTCACGACCCACGCGCTGAACCAGTTGGCCGCGGTGGCCACCGACACGGCCCGGCCGCGCACCGACCGCGGGTAGATCTCGTTGATCATCGTCCAGACGATCGGACCCAACGAGAAGGCGAACGACGCGATGTAGACGACGAGAGCCACGAGGGTGACGATCCCGGCGTCGCCCGCGAGGTTCGGGTGGTTGGCCGCGGTCGACGCGCCCGCCTCGACCTTGCCGTCGATGTAGAGGAAGGAGATCCCCACCACGGTGAGGCTCGTGGCCATCCCGATGAGGCCGGCGATCAGCAGCGGCTTGCGGCCGAGACGGTCGACGAACGCGATCGCGATGAGCGTGGCCAGCACGTTGACCGCGCCGATGGCCCAGGTGGTGGCGGCGGTCTGGTCGGCCGGGCTGGAGAACCCGGCGGCGGCGAAGATCTTGTCGGCGTAGTAGATGATCGCGTTGATCCCGGTGACCTGCTGGAACACCGCGAGGCCGAGGCCGATCATCAACGGCCGGCGCCACCGTGGGGAGAACACCTCGCCCCAGGTCGCCTCCATCGGCTCGTCGGCGAGGCTCGCCTGCAGGTCGCGGAAGCGTTCCTCCGAGTCGCCCGGGTGGATGCGCTCCAGCTCGGCCGCGGCATCGTCGGGCCGGCCGGCCTTGAGGTACCACCGCGGCGTGTCCCGCAACGGGAGCAAGAGGACGATGAGCACCACGCCTGCGACGGCCGACAGGCCGAGCATCAGCCGCCACTCGCTGCCGCTCTGCAGCCACTCGTCGACCAGGTACGCGACGAAGATCCCGAACGTGATGCCGAACTGGTACGTCGACACGAAGGTGCCGCGCAGTCGCGACGGCGCCATCTCGGCCGCGTACAACGGCGCCGCGACCGATGCCACGCCGACGGCGAAGCCCACGATCAGCCGGCCGATCGTCAGCACGGTGGCGCCCGGCGCTGCGGCCTCCACGATCGCGCCCACGATGAACAGCACCCCGGCGATCAGCACCGCCGGGCGCCGACCGATGCGGTCGGCCAGCACACCGGCCACCAGCGCACCCACGAGCGCGCCGAGGGTCACGAAGCTCGTGATGACCTCGACCATCGTGGTGCCGAGGTCGAAGTCGCTCTCGATGCCGCGCAGGGCACCCGAGATGACGCCCTGGTCGTAGCCGAACAGGATGCCGGCGGTGAGGATCACGGCCCCGACGAGGTACAGCCGCCTGGTCATGACCCGGTTCACACCCGCAGCCTGACACACCGCCGAACATGACCCGCGCACCACGTCGCGGGGCGCCGCGAGGACCGGGTTAGTGTGCGCCCAGCACGGGTGGGGGACGAGACGGGATGGATGACGAGTTCCGGGAGCTGGTCGACGAGGCCGCGATCTTCGGATCGCTCGACGACACCGCGCGTGCGCTCATCGCCGCGCAGCTCACGCCCCGGTCGGTCACCGGTGGTGAGATCCTCATCCGCGAGGGTGACGCCGCCGACGCGCTCTACCTGATCGCCGAGGGCCGGCTCCGGGTGATCGGCCGCCGCGACGACGGCACCGCGCAGACGCTGGCCGAGCTGGGCCGGGGCGAGATCGTCGGCGAGATGGCGCTGGTGACCAACGAGCCCCGGTCGGCCACGGTGACCGCGGTGCGCGACAGCCTGGTCCTCGAGCTCCCGGCGACCACGTTCCTCACCCTGGTCCAGGACCATCCCGACGTGTTGCGCGAGGTCACCACCAGGGTGGTGGGCCGCCTGATGCGCTCGTTGCGGGGGGGCCCGCCCACGAGTCCGGTCGCCACCATCGCAGTGGTACCGCTCGACGAGACGCCGGAGCTGGCCGGGTTCGGCGCCGACCTGGCGGCGGCCTTCGACCGGCTCACGGGCGCGTGCACCCGGGTCACGCGGGACACGGCGACGACCGCGCTCGGCGACCTGGAGCAGGTGTCCGGCGCGCGCCTGACGGGCTGGCTGGCGGCCCAGGAGCGGGGGGCCGAGGTCCTGGTGCTCGTCGCCGACCCCGAGCCCGATCCGTGGACCGACTTCTGCGTCCGCCAGGCCGACCTCATCCTCTTCGTCGCCGCGGCCCGAACCGCATCGACCCCCCGCCGGGTGGAGGAGTACGTCGCCGAGCGCCGGGCCCACGTGCCGGCCCGCACTCAGCTCGTGCTGGTGCACCCGGCCACGACCGTTGATCCGCGGGGCACCCGCCGGTGGCTCGCCCCACGCGTCGTGGAGCAGCACCACCACGTGCGGATCGGGAGGCCCACCGACGTCGACCACGTGGCGCGCCTGGTCCTCGGCCGCGGCATCGGCCTCGTCTTCAGCGGCGGGGGCGCGCGCGGCGTCGCCGGCCTCGGCGTGCTGCGAGCGATGCGCGAGCTCGACGTCCCCTACGACGCGGTCGGGGGCGTGAGCATCGGCGCGGTCGTCGGGGGCGGCGCCGCACGCGAGCAATCGTACGACGAGCTCTCCGCGCTGCTTCGCGACGCCGTGGTCACCAGCTCGCCGTTCGACGTGACGTTCCCTGCCGTCTCCCTCGCCGCCGGGAAGCGGGTCACCCGCCATCTCCAGGAGGGCGCGCAGGGCCTCGACCTCGAGGACGGCTGGCGACCGTTCTTCTGCGTGTCGACGAACCTCACCCGCGGCCGCGTCGAGGTGCACCGCACCGGTCCGGCGTGGCACGCGATCCGCGCGAGCTTCTCGATCCCCGGCGTCTTCCCGCCGATCCGCAGCGCCGACGGCGACCTGCTCGTCGACGGCGGCGTCCTCGACAACCTCCCGGTCGGGATCATGCGGGCCGGCCACCCCGGGATCCGCGTGATCGGCGTCGACGTGCGCCGGGCCCGCGACCTCGGCGGTCAGGGACTCCCGGGTGACGGCGTGGTGTCGGGCTGGCGGGTGCTGCTGAGCCGCATCGACCCGTCGGCGCGCGCCTCCGACCGGGCCGGGCTCGGCCGCATCCTGCTCCGCCTCACCGAGATCGGCACCGACGAGGACGACCGGGGCGACCTGTGCATCCGTCCGGCGATCGAGACGTTCAGCATCGCCGACTTCGGGGCGTTCGAGCAGCTGGTCGAGCTCGGCTACCGGGCGGCGATGGAGGCACTCCCCCCGTGGCGCGACGAGGTGGTCAGCGGATCGAGCTGAGGTGCACCACGTACCACTCGCCCCGCCACGAGATGAGCGACGCGATCGGGAACGCGCCACTGCGGCCGTCGGGGGTGGTGTAGCGGAGGGTGGCGCCGTACACGCGCCAGTAGCTGCCCTTGTTGTACTCGGCACCCGGCTCGACCCACACCGCCTGACCGTCGGGCACGTCGACCCCGGCGAGCTGCGCTCCGGCCGCCTGCGTCCCGAGCTTCGCGTGCAGGGCGTGGATGTCCTCGTCGTACGCGGCGATGAGCCGCGACGAGTAGTCGCCGTCGGGGTTGCTGATCGCCTTCACCTGGCGATAGGCGCCCAGCGGGAAGAACGCCGCCCGGGCCACAGTCGGGTCGTCGGTCGTGATCGCCCGCCAGAGCTCGCCCATGTGCTGCTGGAAGGCCGCGCTGGACGGGGCGGGCTTGTCTCCGGTCTGGGGCAGCGCGCCGGGGTCGGGCCGGGTCGGCGGCACCGTGGGTGGTTCGGTCGGAGGAACGGTGGGCGCCTGGGTGAGCGGCACGGTCGCCACGGGCGGCGCCTCGGTCACCACCGGGGTTCCCACCGCGACCGCGGGTCCCGGGTCGCCGTCTCCGCCGCCGAACAGGGCCGCCAGCGCCACCGCGGCGCCACAGACCGCCACCGCCCCGGCGACGAACACCACCGGCCGGCGGTTCTCCCGGCGCCGGCGGGCGGCGCGGGTCTCCACGGGCGGAGCGGGCACGGGACCACACTACGAGTGGGGGACCGCCCAGCGCGGCGCGGACCTCGGCGGCGCGCGCCGGGATGCCGTCGGCGTCGCGGAGCCGGTCGAGCAGCGATCCCGCGAGCGTTCGAGATCGTTGCCTCGGGACACGACGACGCGACGGCCCACGCGGGTCCACCTGCCTGACTTAGCATCGGCCCCATGACCCGACTGATCTCGGCCGACTCGCACATCAGCGTCCAGCACGACCAGGTGAAGGCCCACCTCGCCGCACGGTTCCACGACGCGTACGACGACGCGCTCGCCCAGGCGTTCCGCGAGATGCTCGGCGGCAACGCGGCGAAGGCCAACCGGGGCGGCATCGAGCACACCCACCCCGCCCACGGCCGCCCCGGCTACTCCGACCCGGTCGAGCGGCTCGCCGACATGGACGTCGACGGCGTGGACGTCGAGGTCCTCTACTGCGAGGTGAGCGCCTACCGCTACCTGTACCTCATGCGGGAGGGCTCGCACGAGGCCACCCGCGCGTTCAACGACACGCTGCTCGACTTCGCCGCGGTCGACCCGCGCCGTCTCGTCGTCACCTGCCAGGTGCCGATCCACGACATCGACTTCGCGGTCGCCGAGGTGCAGCGGGTGGCCGACGCCGGGTGCAAGTCGCTGCAGCTCCCGGTGTTCCCGGTCGAGCTCGGTCAGGCCGACTACCACCACGAGCGCTACGACCGCCTCTTCTCGGTGATCGCCGAGACGGGGCTGCCGGTGTGCAACCACATCGGGCTCAACACCGCGCTCAACGGCCTCGCCGATCGCGACCCCACGCCGCGACTCGCGTGGACCATGACCTGCATGCCGCTGTCGGCGTGCGAAGCGCTCGGCATGTGGATCCTCACCGGCCCGCTGGTGAAGCACCCCGACCTCAAGGTGGTGTTCGTCGAGCCCGGCCTCGGGTGGGTGTCGTACTACCTGCACTTCCTCGACGACATGGTCCTGCGCCAGGGCTACGAGTTCCCGATCCTCCGGGGCGAGCTACCGAGCTTCTACTACCACCGCAACATGGCGATGACCTTCATCGACGAGCCCGACCCGATCCGCCACCTGCTGCACCGGCTCGGCACCGAGAACGTCATGTGGTCGAGCGACTACCCGCACCCGGTGTCGTCGTGGCCCAAGTCGGAGGCCATCGTCGACGAGCTGTTCGCGGACATGCCGGCCGCCACCCGCGACGCGATCGTCTGCCACAACGCCGAACGCATCTGGAACCTCTGAGTCGCCCGCCGCTCGTGCCGGCCGGCCCGGCTCAGATGGCGTCGATGATGCCGTTGAAGGTGGTGCTCGGCCGCATGGCCGTGGTCACGAGGTCGGCGTCGGGGTAGTAGTAGCCCCCGATGTCGACCGGGTCGCCCTGCACGGCGTTGAGCTCGTCGACGATGACCGCCTCGTTGGCAGTGAGCGCCTCGGCGATCGGGGCGAACTTCTCGGCGAGCGCCGGATCGTCGGTCTGCTTCGCCAGCTCCTGGGCCCCGTA